>Ga0210394_10001105_pt1 | contig 45694 bp, 40 predicted proteins | sample IncBWC12MmetaG_FD_160121 | JGI IMG/M metagenome (GOLD analysis project Ga0210394, IMG submission 160121) | Forest soil microbial communities from Barre Woods Harvard Forest LTER site, Petersham, Massachusetts, United States - Inc-BW-C-12-M | ecosystem: Environmental > Terrestrial > Soil >...
CAGCCACCAGCCGAAGAGGCAATCGAGTGCGGCGCGCGGCACGTCGTCGACCGCGAGCGCGATCAGCACCACGATGAGGGCAGCGATTTCTGTCCCTGGGTAGAACCAGCCGAGCGGGTAACCGCAGCGGCGACACCGTCCTCGCGCCAGCATCCAGCTGATCAGCGGCACAAGGTCGCGCGGCGTCAGCGCCACGCCGCACCCTTCGCACTTGGATCGTGACCAGACGATCGGCTGCCGGTCCGGCAGACGCCGGATCAGCACCCCGATAAAACTGCCGATGACAGGCGCCGCGATCAGCAGGCCCCAGCCTTCCGGCCCAAGATCGCCGATGCTCAAACTGATGCTCGTGGTTGGACTATTCGGGAGATCGTTTCATGCGAAGGTGCCCAGGCGGAAGGAAATAACCCCTGTTTGGCTAGCTGACTGCCGGCCGCAAGTTGTTCTATGATCCGCGTAGACCAAGCCTTACGTCCTGACGAGGAATCACCAACCGCGCCTACGCGGTGCGGCCCGACGACGATAGAGGAGATTTTTGTGTTGGTATCGCGATTTTCGGTCGATTTGGCCGGTGCATCCTGGTCGGACGGTGTGACGTCAATCGACCGCGCCGATCCGCAATGGGGAATGCCGGCTCAACCGAATAAAAGCGGATGTGACCCTGTGGAGTTGCCGGCGTCCCCAGGCAAAGCGGGGACGGGCGCCGCCGACAGGCTGGACGGGCAGCGTGGCTTCACCTTGCTTGAGCTCCTCGTCGTCCTCGCCATCCTCGGGCTGCTCGTCGGCCTTGTGGCTCCCGCAGCGCTGCACCAGCTCGGCGCTGCCAAGGACAAGATCGCGCACCAATCGATCGAACGCCTCGCGAGCGTGCTGGACATGTACAAGCTCGACGTCGGCACTTACCCGACGACTGAGCAAGGGCTGCAGGCCCTCATCACAAGCCCGCCGGGTATGGCGCGATGGAACGGCCCGTATCTGAAAGGCGATAAGATACCCGAGGATCCCTGGGGTCACCCGCTTCAGTATCACAACCCGAGCCAGCGGCCGGGTCACGACTTCGACCTCTATTCGCTCGGCCCGACCGGCCAACCCGGGAATGCACAGGCAGCAATCTATAACGAGTGAGCGGGAAGGCCTTGGGCCGTGGCGCTCAGTCGGCGTTGCGCTCCCACGCCAGGACGACGTAGCCGCGCGGCACGCCTGGACCGAGCCGGGCGACAGCAAACCGAGTCGCCACAGCGTTTCCGGGACCCTGCGCCGTCGCGCTGATCCGGGGCGTGAGCACGCCGGGATTGCCGGCGGGTGACAGGGGTAGAGCGGGGGCGGGCGAGGTCTTGGCGACTTCGGCGAGGGCGGCCGCGACGACCGGATCGGCTGTGGCGGCGTCGGGCACCGCCGGGCCGAACAACGTCAAATGGGGTCGGAGTGCTTCGAGCAGATCAGGCGTCATCCCGCGCACGCGACCGAGTTCTTCGATGCTCTCGAGCGGCTCGCCCGGCGGGCCGTAATCCAACCCGGCCGCTTGATAATCCGGGTTGATGCCGGTGAGCGGTCGCGACCCCTTGCGAGCGCCGACCCATTCCCCAATCGCCAAGGCTATTTCCGCTGCTTCTTCCCGGTTGCCGGCGACGACACCCAGCAGGGCCTCAAGGAGCGCCGGGGAGGCGGTGTTCGGATTGATCCGCGCCGCCTCGTCATCGAGCAGAACCGTCACGCGGCTGTTGGCGACTTGAAACTCGTGCGTGCTGCCATCGAGAGGCCAGCGGTCGTCCTGCTGCGGATCGAGAAGATTGAAGATCGCCTGGTAGATAGCACCGTCGGCGGCTGCCTGGGCGGCTGCGTTGGCGGCGAGGTTGCCGGCAATGCGAAGTTCGGTTCGCCCAGATGCCGTGAGATGAATGACGATCAGGGAAATCAGGACGAACGCCCAAAGGACGATGATCAGGGCGAAACCGCGGCTCTCGCGCGGCGCGCCACGCCACGGCTGGCGCCTAGTCATATCCTAGTACCGGTTCGGGTTCGGCGAGCCGCGCATAGGCTTGTTATTCAATTGCTGGGGCACCAGACCGGCGTTGATGAGCCCACTGCGCAAATCCTCGGTGAGAGCGAGCGCATCACGCTGATCGTGCACCACATGCGGGGTGATCAGGACCAAAAGTTCCGTGCGTACTCGGGTATTCACCTGGTTTGAAACGAGACTTCCCAACAGCGGAATGTCCTTCAAAAGCGGGATCCCGGAGTTGCCCTGAGAGTCGCTGTCGCGAATGAGGCCGGCCATCCCCACAGTCTGCCCGTCCTGGACGGCGACGCGCGTGCGGATCAGTCGCTGGTTGAAGGTCGGCGAGTCGATGGTGGAGCTTGTCGTCGTGGCGACGTCGCTCACCTCCTGGGATATGTCGAGGGTAACGAGCCCGCCCGAATTCACCCGCGGCGTCACCAGCATGATGACGCCGGTATCACGGTACTCAACGCTGTTGACGATCGGGGCGTTCGCCGTGAGCGTGCTTTGCTGGCTCTGGACGATGACTGGCACGAGAGCGCCGACCTGCAAACGGGCCGGTTCGTTGTCCATGACCGTGACCTGGGGTGCCGACAGCACTTTCACCTGCGTCACGCTCGCGAGCAGGTTGATCGCTTCGCGGACGCCGTTGGCCAGCACGAAGCCGGGGAAATTGGCATTGAACGCGGCCGCAGTGCCAAAGCTCAGGGTTCCAGAGACGTTGTTCGCGTGGCCTAGGAAGAACTGCGTTCCATAACTGAGGTTATCGTTGAGCGTGACCTCGGCAATCGTCGCCTCGATCAGCACCTGCAGCGGAATGATGTCGATCTTGCGCAGCATGCCTTCGAGGACGGCATATTCGTTGGGGGTGGCATAGATCAACAGGGCGTTGTTGCGTCGGTTGGCGATGATGCGGATGCGGTTTTCCGCCTCTTCGCCCTCCTTTGGAGGCTCGGCTGATAAGGGTTCCGCCGCCGCACCCGTGGCCGGGCTGGCGGGCGCGGCGGCCCCCGCGGCGGCGGCACTCCCGAGACCGCTCGACGTTCCGCCTACGGAGGATAACGGCGATGTCTGAGCTCCTCCGGTGCCAGCCACGCCACCCATCCTCAGCGGCTCGGCGCCCGGCGCGGTCGCGCCCGGCTGGGCGGACTGGGTGGTGACGTGACCGGGCGTGAACGCGCGCTGCAGCACGTTCTCGAGATCGGCGCTTTGGCCGTTCTGCACGTAGTAGACGTGCCACGTGCGGGCCGTCACGTCCTCGGCCTCTCGAACGAGTCTGACCAGACGCTTCGCCTGTTCGATGTAGCGGGGCTGTGCCGCGACGACCAGAACGGCGTTGACCCGCTCCATCGGCAGGATGCGAACGACACCGGCGAGGGGACCTTCGCCATCCGCCCGGAAAGCCTTTTCGAGTTCGGCGGCAAGCTTGTCGGGGCTGCCGTTGCGGACCGGAAACAATGCGTAGGACTGCCCCGCCAGCGTGTCGATGTCGAATGCCCGGATCATGTCGGTCAGGGTGCGGCGTACCGCTCCCGGGCCGCTGACAATCAGTGCGTTGCGGCCGGGGTCCGCAGTGATTTTGCCGCCTTCCGCGACATAAGGCTCGAGTACGGTCGCAAGGTCCTTGGCCGCCGCGAAGCGAAGCGGCACGATTTCAGTGCCCGATCCGACCCCCTCCGGCCCCGCGACGGTGGCAAGCGCGGCGCCTCCTCCGGCGGGCATGACGCGGTAGACGCCGTCGCGTTCGACCAACGTCGCGCCGTTCTGGTTGAGCAAAGTCTCGAAGAGCGACAACAGCTCCGCGTGCCCCACCGGCTTGTCGATCTCCAGCGTCGCCGTGCCCTGCACACCGGGGTCGATCGTGTAATTGAGCTTTAGCGTCTTGCCGAGAACGACGCGGGCGATTTCCCGAATATCGGTGTCGACGAAGGTGAGCCTAACATCGCCGGGCTGGCCCGCGAGGTCACCGCGTTGCGACGCCAGCGCCGGTTCGACCGCCGTCCCGCGGGCCTCGAACGACTGCGGCGACCGGCGGTCGCCTGGGATGACACCGTTCACTCTGGCTTCGGCCGGCTGCAGCTTGTTGGGCGCCGCGAGCGGGGTCAGGACTTCGAGCAAGGGCGTTTGGCAAGCATTAAGCGTCGCAACTACCATCGCAACCAAGACGATTCGGAACGCGGCGGAGACCGGACGGCACCTCATTGCCGCTCTCTGGGAGCGGTTGATGGACGCAGCGGTGACATCGGCGTTCCGGGAGAGCGAACCGCCGGCGTCGAAGGCGGCTTGAGCGATCCTGCTGCCGGCGGCACCATCCCGGGCCGTGCCGCAGCGGCGGCGGGTTGCGGATTGGGAGCGGCCGCTTGCGGCGGGCTCGGCGGTCGCGGCGGAGCCGCGATTCGTCGCACAAGGCTTGCGTCGATCTTTGGTTGGAGTGACGCGGTCCCCGCGGGGCTGCTCAAAACGACCTCTTCGGGTGTGATGCTGTCAAGGCGCCATTCATTGATCATCTCCCCCTCGCTGCGGACCATCGGCTTGGCGTCGGGCACGGCGAAAATCGCGAGATGTTGCCCGGGCTCGATGACAATTCCGGTCAACCTCACATTCCCTAAATCGAGACCCCTTGGTTGATCGGGGTGGGCCGCAGGCTGGCGAGTCGGGCTGAACAACGGACGAACCAGGATCGTCGCCAAAAGATCATCGACACGCGGCCCTGGCGCTCGCGCCGGGGTACCTGCTTCTGGTCGTGGCGCAACGGACGCACTGGCGGAGGCGCTGTCATCATCCGAGCGCAATTCCACGACGATGACGCCGCCGAAGAGAGCGCAACCGGCAATGATCAGAACAAGGACCCGGTTGATCATCGCAGGGCGTTGACTGGGGCATCGTTGTACCGGAGGCCGTAAACCTCGAACCCGGCATCGGTCTTGACCGCGGCATCGAGCTTGACGCTTCCGGGCATGGCCATCGGCTGCAGGGTGGTGTGCATACGCAGATTGTCGAGGACGAGCGGGGGAACCGAGGCTTCGACCGCACCAAAAAGCCGCACCAGGCTTTCATATTCGCCGTTCACCGCGATGCGCAGGCCGATCCGGCGGAACCCGCCGCGCTGCTCGGCCGCGAGCGCCTCGATGCTGCCAACAGTCACGCCAAGCGGGGTGGCAAGCGCTACGACGCGGCTCTGCAGGTTGGCCGAGGCTATCGCGTCGTTCGCGCCATCGAGGGTGATCTTGCTCGTGCTCGCGGTAGCACGCAGTTCGGTGAGCCGGGCACGCAGCGCCGGCAATTGCTTCGACGCCATGTCCAGGCGCGAAGCCAGCATGCCGCGATCCTCCAGCACCACTTGGCGCTCGAGGTACAGGTCCCTCAGGGGGATCGCGATCAACAGATAGGCCGCTCCGATCGTGGCAGCGAGGATGCCCACCGCCAACAATTGCCCGGTCCGACCGGTCGGCAGGTTTGCCAGGGAGGCTATGGCGCGACCTCCGCCGTAATCGTGAAGAGTTCCGCCCGGACCGCTTCGAGGCGTGTGACGGGCGCCGCGAAGGCCACGTTGCGCAGCCCCTCGCCGGCCGAAAGCGCCCCGATCAAGCGCGCGGCCGCGGCCGATCTGCCGCTCAGCGTTACTTTGCGCTGCTGCAGCGTCACTTCCGTAAGATAAGTATCGTCGGGAAGAATGCGGGTGAGGGCGGCGAGGGTCGTGAGCGGCCGCCCAGCCTTGTCGCGCTCGCTTTCAACCAGATCAATCGTGTCGGACAGTCGGGCGAGGTCCCCGCGCAATTGCTCGGCCTCAGCCGCGGTGGGACGGCCGGCCGCGATTGCCCGGTCCAACGCGGCGAGCGATATTGCTTGCCGAACGAACGGCGTCGCGACCGTGCCCAGAGCGAGCAGCAGGCAGCATGCCGCCGCGGGCCAGAGCACGGCACGGCGCTGGGCGCTGTCGAGCAACCCATCGTCACCGTCGAGCGGAAGGACGCGATCCTGGTCCGGACCGTCGCCAACCTCCGCGCGGTTCGGCATGATGCCGAGACCATCTAGAGCGCCGAGCAGCGCCGCCAGGGTTTGGCGCGGCACCAATAGCAACCGAACCGATAAGCGCCCGCTTTGCCGATCGCGCCCCGAGATGAAATGGGCCCAATAGATCTCCTCCGGCGCGAACGGCGTCTCCTGATCCATCTGAAAGGTGAGTGCCTGATGGATGTGACTTTCGGCGGCGATCGGCAAGGTCACGGTCTTGGCGAGGACATCGGACTGCCTCAGGCGAAGCACAATGCGGTTGCCCGGCAGCCGCGGCAGCTCCGCCAGCGAGCCCGCCGCAAGCCTGAAATGGCCGAGCGGGATTTCCCTGCCGTGCCGCCGGTGATTGATCCCAATGCTGTCAACCTCACCAGACAGCGGCCCCACCGGCTCGACCACCAGCGCGTCATCCCGCATCGATCCCCTTCGGCCCCAGCGAGCGGGGAGAAGATCCCAAAGCTGGCCGATCCACCACACAAAGAAATCACGAAACATCCGTTGAGACCAATTACAAGATCACTCGCAGCGTCCGCGGCGAGGCCATCCTAAAGCGCTTTTCCATCATACGGGAAGGCCTGCGTCGATGCTGTCGCGGCGCAATGCTCGAGCGTGACGGGTCACGCTCCCAGCCGCGCCGCTGATGAATAAGCAGCCTCCAGACCGCTAGGACGATCCCCCGTCCCGGGCGCGCTGCGGATCGCGCGCCAGACCCGCTCGGGGGTGGCCGGCATATCGATGTGCTCGATGCCGAAGGGCGCCAGCGCATCAAGGATCGCGCTGACGATGGTTTGCGGCGCGGCGATGCAGCCGGCTTGGCCTGCGCCCTTGACGCCGAGCGGGTTCACCGCGGTCGGCAGCTCGGCGAGGGTGATGTTGAGCGGCGGCAGATCGTCGGCGCGCGGCAGTGCATAGTCCATGAGGGACCCGCTAAGGAGCTGGCCCGACCCTTCGTCGTAGACCGTGTGCTCGAAGAGCGCCTGCCCGATGCCCTGGGCGAGCCCGCCCTGGACCTGGCCTACCGTCAGCATCGGATTAATGAGGCGCCCGTAATCATCGATCGCGGCATAGCGTTCGAGCGTCACCGCTCCGGTTTCGGGGTCGATCTCGATTTCAGCAGAGTGACAGCCGTTCGGAAAGGTGAAGACATCCGAACCGTTGTAGGCGTCGGCGTCGAGCCCGGGGCTCATGTCCCCAGTCGCATTGGCAGGCAGATTGGCGGGGTCGCGGGCCGCTTCCGCCAGCGCCGAAAGGTCGATGCCGCGCTCGCCGCCGCCGACCGTGAACCGTCCGGCGCTAAAGCTCACTTCGTTCGCATCGGCCTGCAGCAAATGGGCGGCAATCGCCCGGCCCTTGGATAGCACCATCTGCGCCGCCATGTAGAGCGCAGTGCCGCCCATGTGCATCGAGCGGGCGCCACCGTGCCCGTTGCCGCTCTTGACTTCGATTGTGTCCGCCTGGACGAAACGGAACGCGGTAATCGGGAGTCCCAAGAGGTCGGCGGCGATCTGGGGAAAGCTCGTCTCATGACCCTGGCCGTTCGACTGGGTGCCGAGCACCAGCGCGACGCGGCCGTCCCCTTCGAAGCGGATCTCGGCACGCTCGCCCGGAGTGCCGCGCGATGTCTCGAGAAAACAGGCGATGCCGAGCCCGCGCAGCTTGCCGCGTTCCTCTGCTGCCCGGCGCCGAGCCGCAAAGCCCTCGGTCAGGAGCCGCTGCGCCATCTCGTCGAGATTGGCAGCAAAGCGCCCGCAGTCGATCGTGACCCCGAGCCCGCTGCGATACGGGAAGCGACTGATCAGGTTGCGCCGGCGCAGCGCAACCGGATCGAGCGCCAATCGGCGCGCGGCGCGGTCGACCAGGCGCTCGATCAGGTAATTGGCTTCGGGCTTGCCGGCACCGCGATAAGCGTCGATCGGCACGGTGTTGGTGAAGGCGCCGCGCACCGCCATGAACACCGCTGGGATCGCGTAAACCCCGCCCATTGCGCTGGCCGGCGAATTGGTCGAGCTGCCCGGGCCGTTGGTCGAGAGATAGGCGCCGAGATTGGCGACGGTGTCGACGTCGAGGGCGAGAAACCGACCGTCCTGGTCGAGCGCCAGGCGGCCGCGCGTGTGGTTGTCACGGCCTTGCGCTGAACTGACGAATTCTTCTCCGCGCTCTGCGGTCCATTTGACCGGCCGGCCCAGATGCCGCGCCGCCCACAGCACCAGTACCCATTCGGGGTAGAGGAAGTTCTTGACGCCAAATCCGCCGCCGACATCGGGCGCGCGCACATGGATGCGGTCGGGCGGCAGATGAAACACCGCATTGGCGAGCTGCTGACGCAAGCTATGCACGCCCTGGCCGGTCAGCAGCAAACTGAGGCGATCGGCGGCGGCATCGTAATGGCCGATAGCGGCGCGCGGCTCGATCGGGGCGACCACTAGCCGGTTGTTGACCAGCTCGATCTCGACCCTATGGGCTGCTCCGGCCAGCGCCGCCTCGACCGCCGCCCTGTCGCCGCGCTCGAACCGATAGGAGAGGTTGCCCGGTGCTTCGTCCCACAAGAGGGGCGCCTCTAGGCCAAGCGCCGCCATCGCGTCGACCACCACCGGAAGCGCCCGGTACGCCACCGCAATTCGCTCGGCGGCGTCGCGCGCTTGGTCCTTTGTGTCGGCAACGACGAACGCCACCGGGTCCCCGACATGACGAACGCGGGTACGCGCCAATGCCCGGCGCGGCGGCACGACCATCGGCGCTACCGTCGCCACCTGGGCGATGCACGGCAACGGCCCGATGCCGTCCGCATCGAGATCGGCGGCGGTGAAGACGCCCCGCACCCCCGGCATCGCGCAGGCACCCGCGATATCGATGTCTTCGATCAACGCGTGTCCGTAGGGAGAGCGCAGCACGATGCCGTGGAGCTGGCCGGGCAGGTCCATGTCGTCGACATAACGCCCTTGCCCGGTCAGAAACCTCGGGTCTTCGAGACGGCGCCGCGACCGCCCGATATCGCCCCCATTCATCCGCCTGCCCTCGAAACTGTTGGGACCGGATACCCACATCGTGCCGCTGCCTGAATTATATGGTTGTAGGACCGGCCCGTCCCTTATCATATCCGGTTGCGATCAGTTGCCTTTTGAAACGGGAGGTGTGTGATGCAGCGACAACGGATGCAGCAGACGATGCCTGAGGACAGAAGCGGCTGGCATCATATCGATGCCGGACCGCATCTTGAGGTATTGTTCCATCCTGACCGGCGGTTGGCGGGCCGCGAGGACCAGATCGAACGGCCCTCGATCGTGGTTGCCGTGGCTGGCAAACGGGAGCAAGCGCTGCGCTTCGACCCGTTCAGTATGGGCGCCCACTACCACATCCGGCCGGGCCTTGCCGAACAGATCCCACTCCCGGTCGCGGAGGGGCAAAGTCCGCTCGACGCCACGATGGCGTTCTTTGAAAAGCCGCTTCGGTTCCGGGGCCTTCTCGCGCTGGCCGAGGAGGACGAGGTGGCATCGCGGCTAAAGGATGAGGAGCTGAAGAGCGTCGCCGGCAAGATCCGCATGCTAAGCGCTGCGCACAAGGATGCCGCGGCCTGATCACTGAACATGACGGCGCCGCTGCCTCTGACGGACTTTCTGATCGTTGGTGCCGGCGCTGCCGGCCTCATGACCGCCCTTGAGCTTGCCCGCGCAGGCAAGAGAGTGACGATCGTTGAGGCGCGAGACCGCTGCGGCGGACGCATCGATCCGCTGGCGACGCAGGAATTTGGATATCCGGCGGAGGGCGGCGCCGAGTTTGTTCACGGCGCCGCGCCGGTGACACGCACCGTGATGCGCAAAGCGGGACTCGCATTGTTGCCACGTGCGGGCACACGGTGGAGTACCCGTGCGGGAGCCTTATCGCCGGCCGAGTCCTCGTTTCCTCATGCCGGTCGGTTTTACCAAACCTTGAGGGCGGTCAAAGCCGATCTGCCGATTGCCGAATTCCTGGCGACACATTTTGCCGATCGGCAATACGATCAGCTGCGGCGGACAGTCACGCGAACGGTCGAAGGCTACGACGCGGCCGACCCGCACCGGTTCAGCACTCTCGCACTGCGCGAGGAATGGATGGCCCGGGACGACGGTGAGCACGGGCGGATCGAGAGAGGTTACGGCGCGCTCGTCGAATATCTCCAATCCGAGTGCCGCAGGCAAGGCGCTGCTATACATCTCGGCGTTTTTGTCGTCGCTATCGAGGGGGCGTGCGGAAGGATTGCCGCACGCTGTCGGGACGGCGCGATGTTCGAGGCCGATGCCGTGATCCTTACCGTGCCATTGCCGCTCCTCTTCGACATCGCGCTTCCGGCATCGGCCCGCGAACGGATAGCAGACGCCACCGATATCGGGTTCGGCAACGTCGTCAAGATTCTGTTGCGCTTCCGCACAAAATGGTGGGCCGATCACGGCGGACGAGATATGGCCGACCTATCGTTCCTGGCTTCCGATGCAGCAGTCCCGACGTGGTGGACGCAGCATCCGGCCCACCATCCGGTGCTGACCGGGTGGCTCGCAGGACCCAAGGCTGACCGAGTGTCGTCACTCACCACGGCCGAGCTCATCGAATTGGGGCTCGCCTCGCTCGGCGAGATTTTCGATCTATCTCCGGATCGCATGCGCAAGGATCTCGTCGCGTCGCTAGCGATCAACTGGGGCAACGACCCTTTCGCTCGCGGCGCCTATTCCTTTGCGACGCCCCAAACACGGGCAACGCAGTCGGCCTTGAGACAACCGGATGGCGGGTCGATTTTCGTCGCCGGCGAGGCGCTCTATGCCGGCCCGGATATGGGCACGGTCGAGGCGGCGCTGGCGAGCGGACTGGAAACCGCGCAGATGATCCTCGCCAGGGGACCATAGGAGCGGTGAATGGGGATTAGTCCGTACCCACCAATCTGGCGACCTGCACGACGGCGATCGGCGCAGCCATGACATCAGCGCACTGATAGATTTCGAAGAACGCACAGCACCCGTTCGCGGATGCTTGCCGCGCCACCCGCATCACCCCCACCTCAGCCAATACATTTCGTTCTAACGGTTGGGCGGTGGATACGCTGCATCCAGCGTATGAAGTTCATCGGTTGTGAGTGTCAGTGAGAGCGCGACGGCGTTCTCCTTTACATGCTCCGCGGAGCCCGATTCGGGAATGGCGATAACATTACCATTGCGGATGGTCCAGGCCAGCGCGACAGCAGCTGCCGAGCAATTACGCGCAGCACTGATACGTGCAAGCGTGGGATCGTGCAGCAGGCTGGCGCCGGTGCCGCCGAGCGGCGAATAGGCCATCACCGGCATGCCGTGCCGCTCGCACCATGGCAGCAGGTCATGCTCGATGCCGCGATTACCGAGGTTGTAGAGGACCTGATTGGTCGCACACCGATCGCCATGAGAAACACGGAAGAGATCTTCCATGTCACTGACCTTGAAGTTGGACACGCCCCAGGCGCGAATCTTCCCCGCCGCGCGCAGACTTTCGAACGCCGCCACAATGCTGGAGAGATCGGCGTCTCGACTTGGCCAATGCAGCAGGTAGAGATCGAGATGATCAGTGCCGAGACGGGCTAGGCTCGCGTCGCAGGCCCGCGCGATGCCGTCGCCCGCCACGTGATTGGGCGACACTTTGGAGACCAGGAATACGCGATCGCGCTGACCTGTAATCACGCCGCCGATCAATTTCTCGGAGCGGCCGTCGCCGTACATCTCCGCCGTGTCGATCAACGTCATGCCGAGCGATAGGCCTGTGCGCAGCGCTTCTTCCTCAAGGGCCTCCGGACGCCTCCCTTGCCCCAGACCTGCGGAGCCCTGGCCGAGCGCCGGGACAATTGTCCCATCCGGCAGCTTTACCGTGCGGGTCGCAGCACGAGCCGATGGACTTGACAGTGCCACAATCATTGTGCCGACCGAAGAGAGCGAAGAGCCAAGCGTCACCCAAAGTGCATTGAATTCACGCCGGTTCAGCGATTGCTTGTTCATAGTTCGCTCTCGATTGTCACCACCTATGCCAATTGGCTTTTAGCAAACTGCTTCAAAACTATCCGGCCCGTGTTTGCCGTTGGTGGCCACGGCCCGTGCGTCCGGATCGGCCAGCGAGACCTGATGGTCTGACGCATCTGCGACCGCTCGCTCCATCATCTAAAGCCGCCGCATCTGACGGCGCAGCGCTACCAAGCACTCGTTCAACCGCTCTATCCGCAGCTCCGCCACCCGATCTTCCTGGCGATCGACCGTGCCGAGCATCCCCAGGTACCACTCGATGTTGGCGCCCACCCGCTGCATTGGCAGACGGATTGCGCCGGGGGTGTAATTCTTGTCGCGGGTGCTCACTGCCTTGAAGGATTGCCGTGTGCGATCAAGGCACGGTCAGCGCAACCCGAAAGCCGAACTGGAGCGGGTGAAGGGAATCGAACCCTCGTCGTAAGCTTGGGAAGCTTCTGCTCTGCCATTGAGCTACACCCGCTTCGGCTCGCACAGGATAGGCGAACGCCCCCGGCAATGCAAAGAAGTCGATGCCGGCGGAGCCCGGCTCAGGGCGGCCGCCAAAGTTCCGCGCGGCGCGCCGCAACGCCCGCAATTTTGATAGGCAAAGCGGCCGCGCGCATGCGATAGCGAGAGCGCATTGCGAGGGGTGAGGCGGCCATGAAAAACGGGTTTCGCGTCTATGACGTCGATACGCACATCAATCCGGGCGCCGAGGTGCTCGACAAATACGTCGATCCCGGCTTCCGGCCGCGCCTGCCTGAGCTGATGCCCTACAAGGCCAGGATCCGCTCGCGCGAAGCGGGCGGCGGCGAGCGCCACATCTACCGCTTCGACCAGAAGATCTACGAGCGCACCCTGGGCGAAGCCGAGCCGCAGCCGGGCTCGAGCGACGGACGCGTCTGGCGCGGCCGGCTGCGCCCCAGCCCCGGCGTGCAGGACGACAATGCCAAGAACCGCATCCACGACATGGATATCGAGGGCGCCGACCGGCATTTCCTCATCCCCTCGGCGTGGACCGCGGCGGTCGGCCACCCCGACACCTCGATCGAGGTGGCGCTGATCCGCGCCTACCACCGCCATATGGCCGATTTCTGCAGCGTCGCGCCGGACCGGCTCAAGGGTCCGATCGTCGCCTCGACCCGCGAGGTCGAAGAGGCGGTGCGCGAGATCCGCGAATGGGGCAACTCCAAATGGGCGGTCGCGGTCCAGCCGCTCCTCGACAACGATCGGCCGGTCGATCACCCCGATCTCGAGCCGATCTGGCAGGTCGCCGAGGAGCACGATCTGGCGATCGCGCATCACAGCTTTGCCTGGAACCCGCCCTATTTCCCCGGCTACCGTGACATGTGGGACAATGTCTACCTGGCGCGCCTTTGTTCGCACCCGTGGGGCGCGATGCGCTTCATGGCCGGGTTTCTCGCCGGCGGCGTCCTCGACCGTCATCCCGGGCTTCGCCTGGCGGTCCTCGAATGCGGCTTCGGCTGGCTCCCCTTCTGGGTGCGCCGGATGGACGAGCAGGTGAGTTACGTCGGCCGCACCGCGCCCTTGAAGCATCTGCCGAGCGAGCATTTCGCGGCGGGGCGCGTCTTCTGCAACATCGAGGCGCACGAGCACGAGCCGATGTTCCAGATGGTGACCGAGGCCTTGGGCGACGGAATCCTCATGTACGCCTCCGACTACCCGCATTTCGAGAGCTGGTTCCCCGACTCGGTCGACAAGATCATGGACTGGTCGAGCATCGACGCGGCGGGCCGCCAAAAACTGTTCTGGGACAACGCCAACCGCTGCTTCAAGCAGAATTGAGGGGTTCTGACTGTTCCGGGCCGCAGCGAGCGTAGAGCGCAGCGCATTCCGCCGGCATCCCGTGCCGAAATTCTCGGGGTTGGCGGGATAACGCTGCGCTTTTCCGCCCTACCGCGCTTCTTCGAGTTCGTCACCCGAACGCGGCGGGTCGTCGCCGCCGAGGCGGTCGAGGAGCGCCAAGGCGGCCGGCAGATCGGCACGCCGGGCCCGCTCGCGGAAAAAATCGGCGGTGCGCAGCGCGGCGATCTTCTCGGCGACCGCCACATTGATGAACTGATTGAGGGTCGTCCCCTCGGCCTTGGCCAGCCGTTCGGCTTCCGCCTTTAGCGAAGCCTGGAGCCGCAGGGCATAATTCGCTTGCGTCATCCTCTCCTCCATGACCGCCAGGCCGGGCCGGGGCGCTCGACCGTCACGCCGAGCCGGCCGGCCACCGGCGAAATCCCGCTCGTTGAACGTCAGCAACCGGTCCGCCCCGCCGTTTACCGCGACTTCGAGCACCATCTCGTCGTCCGCATCGCGCAGCATCGGGCGCCACAGGAACGAGATCTCCACCGGAGTGCAGACCGCGCACAGGACATCGAGCAACGCCTGGATCTGTTCGACGCTCGCCCCGCTGGCGGCGAGTTGCTCGGGACGCGTCAGCACCGCCTCGTACTGCAACGCCAGCGGCACCGACAGCAGCAAATCCGCCTCGCCGCTCAGGATGGCGCGAACCCAGGCCCTGGAAGCTCCCAGCCGGCTGCGAACCGCGGCGATCAGCACATCGGTGTCGAGCGCCACCTTCATATCACACGGAATATCAGATACCGAGCGCGGGTCGTCAATGGGGCCGCGCCAGTTTCCTCATTCGGCGCCAGCTTCCTCATTCGGCGCCAGCTTGGGAAGAGGAAGCGGGCGAGCGCGGTCATCGCCGAGCGGCCCTCGCGCCAATCGCTTGCGGTCCGCTCAATACAGATGGCAGGCGACGCTGTGACCGGGGCTGAGTTCCTGATGCACCGGCGTCTCGACCGCGCAGCGCGGCATCGCCTGCGGGCAGCGGGTGTGGAAATGGCAGCCCGAGGGCGGATGGATCGGGTTCGGCACCTCGCCCTCGAGGCGGATGCGCTGGCGCTTCGCCAAGGGATCGGGGATCGGCACCGCCGACAGAAGCGCCTGCGTATAGGGGTGCTTGGGCGCGGCATAGAGGTCATGGGCCGAAGCGGTCTCGACGATCCGGCCGAGATACATGACGGCGACCCGCGTGCTGATGTGCTCGACGACCGAGAGATCATGCGCGATGAAGAGGTAGGTGAGGCCGAATTTCTGCTGGAGGTCTTCGAGGAGATTGATCACCTGCGCCTGGATCGACACGTCGAGCGCCGACACCGGCTCGTCGCAGACGATGAGCTTGGGCGATACCGCGAGCGCCCGGGCGATCCCGATCCGCTGGCGCTGGCCGCCCGAGAACTCGTGCGGGTAGCGCCGCATGTGGTCGGCGCCGAGCCCAACCGTTTCCAGGAGTTCGACGATGCGCTCCTCGAATTGGCGAGGGCTGGTCGCCAGCCGATGGATGATTAAGGCTTCGCCGATGATCGCGCCAACCTTCATCCGCGGATCGAGCGAGGCATAGGGGTCCTGGAAGATGATCTGCATGTCGCGGCACAACGCACGCAGCGCTGCGCCGGAGAGGGCGGTGACGTCGCGGCCGTCGAACCAGATGTCGCCCGCGGTTGGTTCGGTCAGCCGCAGGATGCAGCGCCCGGTCGTCGATTTGCCGCAGCCGGATTCGCCGACGAGCCCCAAGGTCTCGCCGGCGGCGATCTCGAAACTGACCCGGTCGACCGCGTGCACCTGTTCGGCCGCGTGCCCCCAGAGCCCGCGCCTGACCGGGAAGTTCTTGACCAGATCGGTGACCCGCAGCAAGGGCTCGCTCATAAGACGCACGCGACCTTGTGGCCTGGCGCGACCTCGCGCAGCGGCGGGATCGCCTGGCTGCAGATCGGCATCGCAAAGCGGCAGCGCGGCGCGAAACGGCACCCTGGCGGCAGGTCGAGGAGGCTCGGCACGGTACCCGGGATCGCCTCGAGGCGGGTCTTGATGCCCGCCTTGTCGACGCGCGGGATCGAGCGAATGAGGCCCTGCGTATAGGGGTGCCGGGGTCGGGCGAACAGCTCTTCGACCGGCGCCTCCTCGATGATTTTCCCGGCATACATCACCGCGACGCGCTGCGCGGTCCCGGCGACGACGCCCATCTGATGGGTGATCAGCATGATCGCCGTGCCGAGCCGCGATTTCATCTCGCCGAGGAGATCGAGGATCTGTGCCTGGATCGTCACATCGAGCGCGGTCGTCGGCTCGTCCGCGATCAACAGAAGCGGGTTGCACGACAACGCCATCGCGATCATGACGCGCTGGCGCATCCCGCCGGAGAACTGGTGGGGATAGTCGCGCGCCCGGCGCCCGGGGTTGGGAATGTGCACAAGCGCGAGCATCTCGACCGCCCGGTCGAAGGCCCCGCGCCGCCCGAGCCCTTCATGCTCCCGGACGGTTTCGGCGATCTGCGCGCCGACGCTGTAGACCGGGTTGAGCGAGGTCATCGGCTCCTGGAACACGATGCCGATCTCCTTGCCGCGGATCCGCCGCATCGCGGCAGGCCCGAGCGGCACGAGGTCGCGGCCGAGCCAGAGGATCTCGCCGCCGGCAATGCGTCCGGGCGGCATCGCGATCAGCTTCAACGTGGAGAGCGCGGTTACCGTCTTGCCGCAACCGGACTCGCCGACGATGCCGAGCGTCTCGCCGCGGTCGATCGACAAATCGACCCCGTCGACGGCGCGCACAATGCCGTCATCGGTCGCGAAATCCGTCTTCAGCCCGCGGATTTCGAGGAGATGATCGGCGCTGCTGGGTTCCAATCACATCACCTTCCTGGGGTCGAGCGCGTCGCGCAGCCCGTCGCCGACGAAGTTGATCGACAAGACGGCGAGAAAGATCGCGGCGCCGGCGACCAATGCCCAATGCGGGGCGATGTCGAGATAGTCCTTGGCATCGTAGAGGATGCGGCCCCAGGTTGGGATGTCGGGCGGAAAACCGAGGCCGAGGAACGACAGCGTCGATTCGGCGATGATCGCGGCGGCGACGTCGACCGTCCCGGCGACGATGACCGGCCCCAGGGAATTGGGCAGGATATGGCGCACCACCTGGCGCCATTTCGTCGCTCCGAGCGCGCGCGCCGCCTCGACGAACTCCTTCTCGCGTAACGAGAGGAATTGCGCGCGCACCAGCCGCGCCACCTGCATCCAGCGGAACCCGCCAATCACCACGACGATCAACAGAAAGACGCCGAGTTCGGGTCCGACCAGCTGCTTCAAGGGATCGCGGAACAGATAGATCAAGAGCAAGAGGAGCGGCAGTTGCGGCAAGGACAGGAACAGGTCGGTCAGCCACATCAGCGCCGTATCGATGGCGCCGCGCGACATGCCGGCGAGCGCTCCGACGATCGTGCCGACGACCACCGCCACCAGCATCGCAGCCAGCCCGACCGCCAGCGATATGCGCCCGCCATAGAGCATCCGGGCGAGCACATCCTGCCCCAGATCGTCGGTGCCGAGCGGGTGGGCCCAGGTGGGGCCGGAGAGCTGGGCGTTGAAATCGATGTCATTGATCGGCACGCGCCACACGAGCGGCCCCAGCGCCACCGCGAGCATCATCAGAATGAGAATCGCCAGACCCAAGACCGCCAGCCGGTGCCGGCGAAAGCGCCACCAGGTCTCCCGGGCGGGCGACACATAGAGGGCGCGGCCGGCGCTGCCGAGCGGCGGCGGCTCAGCGGTAGGCGATGCGAGGGTCAAGCCAGCCATAAAGAACATCGGCAATCAGGTTGAACAGGATCACCAGACAGGCGAAGACGAACGTCACCGCCATGACGACCGGCGTGTCATTGGCCAGGATCGAGCTGATCAGAAGCGCGCCGATGCCGGGAATCCGGAAGATCTGCTCGGTCACGATGGCGCCGCCGAAGACCGCCGGCATCTGCAGCGCGACCAGCGTCACCACCGGGATCAGCGCGTTGCGCACGACGTGCTTCGTGACGACGGCGAATTCGGAGATGCCCTTGGCGCGGGCGGTCGTGACATAGTCGAGGCGGATCACGTCGAGAACGGCCGAACGCACATAGCGGGTCCACGAGGCGCCCTGAAAGAGGCCGAGCACGGCGACCGGCATCGCCGCCTGGCGGAACTCTTCCCAATACCAGCGCCAGCCGCTCTCGGCGAGATCGGCGCGGAAGACGAACGGCAGCCAGTGGAGGGTGATGCTGAACACCAGGATGAACAGGATCCCGGTAAAGAACGTCGGCAGCGAGAAGCCGATAAAGGCCAGCGTGTTGGCGATCTGGTCGAAGACCGAATAGGGCCGGGTCGCCGAAATTACACCGACCGGCAGCGCGATCGACAGCGCCAGGACCTGCGACGCGCCGATCACGAAAAGCGTCACCGGCAAGCGCTGCCATATCAGCTGATCGACATCGACCCGGCTGACGAACGAAAACCCCCAATCGCCGTGCAGCATCGCGACGAGCCAATGCAGGTAGCGCAGCCAGACCGGATCGTCGAGGCCGAATTTGGTGCGCAGCGCAGCGGCCACCTCGGGCGGCACGTTGGGGTTGGTGGCGAGCTCACCGAACGGGTCTCCCGGGGCGAGCGCCAACACCGTGTAGAGAACGAGGCTGATGCCGAGCAGGCTCGGCACCGCGATCAGCAATCGGCGCAGCAGATACCGACTCATCGTCGGCTACGCACGACGATGACTGCGGATAAAATGCGCTCAAGCCTCATTGTACCAGTTGCGCACATCCCACAGATCGTTGTCCCAGGCGCTTAGACTCGCTCGCAGCCGGCGCGATATCGCCGAAACGCGCGGGCGGTAGACGACCGGAATGACCACAGGATCGCCGACCACCATATCGTTCATCGCGATGAACAGCGCCGCCCGCTTGACCGGATCGAGCTCGCCCTCGCTCGCGCGATAGGCGCTGTCGTACTCCTCGCTGCGCCACCGCGTGATGTTGCGGCCCTGCCACTTGTTTTCCTTCGACGCGGCTTCCCACGACAGGAACTGGCGCATGAACTCCCCGGGATCCGGCTCTCCCATCGTCGTCGTGAACATCTGTATATCGGTGTAGAATTTCGAATTGGTATCCGGGTTTGCCGCGTCGGAGGAGAAATACACTGAGGCGGTCACCGATTTGAGCTCGACCTCGATGCCCGCCTTCTGGCATGCCTGCTTGACGATGGCCTGGTTCTTCTGGCGCGGCGCGTTGATCGAGGTCTGATAGACGAGCTTCAGCTGCTTGCCGTCCTTGGCGCGGATGCCATCCGCCGCGCGCTTCCAGCCGGCCTCGTCGAGCAGCTGGTTGGCCTTGTCGATGCTGAACTCCCAGTGCGTGTTCTTCGACACGTAGCGTGGCGGGTTGTTGACGAAGTTGCCGGTTGCGACACCGGTGCGGCCGTAGATGTGGGCCTGCACCGCGGCGCGGTCGACGAGAAGCGCCAGCGCCTTTCTGACCGCCGGATCGCTGAACAGCGGATGCTTTGTCTTGAGGCTCGATCGCTCACCGTCGATTTCGGTCCACGGATCGGTGGTGTTGATCTCGATGTGCTCGATGTTGCCGCTTTCGAAGATTTCGACCCGGCCCTTGGCATTGGCATCTTTTTCGAGCCGCTGCAGGATCTCGTCCTCGACCTGCATGTTCCAGGCATAGTCGTATTCGCCGGTCTGGATGACCGCGCGAGCCGCCGAGACGGCGTCGCCGCCGCCCTTCATCTCGATCGTGTCGAAATGGGGCCGGTTCGGGAGATGATAGTCGGGATTGCGCTCGCCCTTGACGAGGTCGCCCGGCTGGAAGTCGACAAAGCGGTAGGGACCGGTGCCGACCGGCTTCAGGTTGGCAGGCGCGTCGCGCGATTTGGCCCCCTTGTACTCTCCGAATAGATGCTTCGGGATGATCATGCCGCGCTGGCCGACAAATGCATCGGCCCAAAACGGGGTGGGCTTGGCGAAGCGGATATGCACCGTCAGCGGATCGATTTTTTCGACCTTGATGTCCTTGTAGCTGCCAATCGTCGTCGCGGCGGAGGCCGGGTCGGCGGCGTATTCCCAGTTGAACACGATGTCGTCGGCCGTGAACGCTTGGCCGTCGTGCCATTTGACGTCCTTCTTCAGCTTCCAGGTCACCGACATGCCATCGCGCGAGAGGCCGCCATTCTCGATGTCGGGGATCTCCTCGGCGAGCATCGGCACCAGATTGCCCTCGGAATCCCAGCCGGCGAGCGGCTCGTAGAAGATCCGCGATCCTTCCTGGTCCTTGGTGCCGACCGCGAAATGCGGGTTGAGCAGGGTTGGCGCCTGCCAGAACAAGAGCTTAAGTGGCCCGCCGCCGCCCGCCTTGGTCGGCTTGTAGTCGAACGTCGCCGGTTCAGCTGCCACCTCCGCTTGAGCCAAGAGCAGACTGGCGAACGGCGCGGTGAGGCCCAGCCCGACCACCTGGCGCACAAATACGCGGCGGGAAATCCTCCCAGCTTTCGTCGCGGCGATAAGGTCTCGCAAATGCGCCTCGTTCATCTCTCTCCTCCCACCGCGCGCGGCGCGATGCGCCCGCCCAGCCTGCGATGTTATGCCAGAGCCATGCCGATGCCTAAAAAAGTTGCGGCGATGCTCAATGGAAATGGTTTGGGCCGGCCGCCACTCCGGCGAGCGTGCCGATGGTGATCGGCTTGTAAGGCGCACGCGGGCGATAATTCCCAACCTCCGCGATCGGTACGCCGCGCGCTCTCGCGATGACCGTCCCGACAATCGGCCCGCAGACGCGTCCCTGGCAGGGCCCCATGCCGCAGCGCAGGAATGCCTTCACTTGATTGGGGCCGGTCGCGCCGAGCCGTACCGCTCGGCGGATCTGGCCGGCGGAGACTTCCTCGCAGCCGCACGCGATGACCGCGTCGGCCGGGGTCAGCACGCTTTCGGCCGGGCGGTAGAGCGCGTCGGTATTCGAAGCCGAAATTGCCGGCTTCGGCACGCATCTGCTCCATCATGGCGCGGCGTTTGGCCAACTCCGCCTCGCCGAGGCAGAGCTGGACCCCACCCTTCTGCTCGAGCCCGACATCGAGCCCGGTGCGCTCGCCGACGGCTAAGAGCGGCCATTCCTCGGCCGAACGCCGCGTCCAGCGCTGATAATGCGGCGCGCCGAGACCCTTCGTCGGCACCCAGACCAGCCCGAAATTGCCGCGCGAGGTGCGATACGTAACATCGCCTTCGTCGAGGAGGACCACCTTGAGCCCGGCGCGGGTGAGGCCGTAGCCGATCGCCGTGCCGACTAGCCCGCCGCCGGTCACGATCGCATCGAAACGTCGCATGTGCTCCCGCCCGGCCGCTCGGCCCAGCCCGATCATAGAACCGCGCCGCGTCGATCAGAAGGGCCGAGGTGGGCGTGCCAGGACCACGGCGAACACAAGCGTTGCGTCGCGTCGGATCCGCCCGACAGGAGCGGGGGCTCACGAGCGGACGGGAGCGATCCGAACCGAGTGTGTTTGCGGCCTTCAGTTCGCCTCGCGTCCGGTCATCGATGGCCGAACCCACTTACGCTTGACCTTGTCCCAGATAAGTGTGGGAAGCGGCGACTGCTGGATCGTCGCGAGGTCGGGACACCGCGTTACACCACGCTCGGCGAGAAATCTCTCGATGACCCCGAGTTCTTCGGCGCGGTGTGGGCCAAGGCGGATCGGTCCACCGATCGCGCGCCGGATCGCGGGATCGCTGAGATCGACAAGCTGCCCCCCGATCGGCGGCGGATTTCGCGGTGCCGACATCGGCGTCAGTCCACCGCGGTCGAATGAGGTCTGCGCGACGGCCGGCTGCGGTACGGCGCCTCCGTTGCCGGCGCCATGATTACCCGCGCCATTGCTGCCCGTGCCATTGCTGCCGGCGCCATTGCTGCCGGCGCCATCAGCGTGTGGCTGCGACGGCGTGAGACCGCTGATCACATAGCCTTGGCCCCATTGTGCCTCGATCCGAATAGGGAGCAGCCGGCGCAGCTTGGTGATCAGCACGCGCACGGCGGTCGACTGCGCCCGATGATGCCGATCATCGCCATAGAGGTGACGGAACAGTGCTTGATGGGTGACCAGCTCGCCCGGCGTCCGAGCCAAGCGTTCCAGGGCTTTCCACTCCATCGGAGTGAGCCGGATCGGCGCGCCGTCGAGCTTGATGCAGTGTTTGTCCCAATCGACCAGGAGGCCGTGCCGGGGTTCGCTCTCGGCCGGAACCAACTCCAATGTGAGGCCAAAGGCGGCAGCCCAGTTCTGGATCTCGTCGAACCGCGGCGAGCCGAGACCGCTTTCCCAATCGCTGAGGAACGTCTCGTCGATTCCGCAGCGAGCGCCCAATTCTTTGATGGACCAGCCGAGCGTGCGGCGGCGGGTCTCAAGATCGCTGATCAGCGAGCTGTTGCGGGTCATTTTCATGCCTCCGCGTTTTCTCGTGCGCCGGTCAAGCTCAGAACCGAGGGGGCGCGCGGCCGTCCGGCGCGAAACTGTCCCGTAAGAAGACGGCCCACGACCTGCCCCCAATTCTATGCGCCGGATCGACGCGGACTCGGGCGGGATCGCCCGTTCTCAGGGGTATTATCGTCAGGAACGGGGGCGCAGCATGTGAGGCTGTTCACAGGTGCGAGAAATTTTTATCAAATTTTTCGGGGAGTCTCGGGAAGGCGCCTCAACCGCCAGGGCGCCTCATGTGAGCGCCTCGAGTGCCGGCAGATCGCGGATCACGATCGCACCTTTTTCGATCGCGATGATCCCGGATCGCTTCCAATCCTGCAGGTGCTTGTTGACGCTTTCCCGCGAACCGCCGACGAGCTCGCCGAGCGCGCGCTGCGAGATCTTGACGCCGACCGGCTTGGTCGACGGCTGGTCTTCGCCGCCGCTCTCTTCGATGAGCCTGACCAGGACTTTGGCGATCCGCGCTTCGAGGTCGAGAAAGGCCAGATCCTCGACCTGCTCGTTGGTGCGCCGCAGTCGTTCGCACAACAAGATCAAGAGGTCGATGCAGAGATCCGGCCGGCGCTCGAGCAGCGCCAACAGCGAGCGACGCGGCACGACCAACAGCTCGCAATCGACCGCCGCGGTGGCATCGGCGGTGCGCTCGTTGCCGTCGAGCAGCGCGATTTCGCCCAACAGGTCGCCCTCCCGCATAACGGTCAGCACGACCTGTCTGCCGTCCGGCGATGGGGCGCTGATTACCACGCGGCCCTTGAGCACCGCCATCATGCTGTTGCCCGGATCGCCCTTGGCGAAAATCTGGTCGCCCTCGGCTTGGCGCGTGACCGTCGCATGCGCGAGGACCGCATCGATCTCGCTGTCGCCGAGCCGCTCGAACAACCGGCTGCGCCGGAGGATCTGCCGCAGTGATACGCTCGATCCGTACATGGCCGATTCTCCGCAAGGTCCTGCCACCCTCGGGGTCGGGCCGAAGGGGTTCCCGGGTAGCGGCCAGCCCATGAAACAGGAATTCGAGTAAAAATCCGGCCGGCAGCGGGTTGCCAGAACGCTTTTCCGATACAAGCGGTAACTCTAGAATTCGTTTACCGGCGCAAATTTGCCATGACACGGTGACACGTGAAAGAGATCTGTTCGGTTATAGGGCGGTGCGCATGATCGCCATCCCTCGCATCATCGCCGATACGCGCAGCTTCAGCCGACGCGCTTGTCCTCCAGGGGCGGCGCGGGCGTGATGCCTCTCGGTATCCGCGAACGGTTGTCGCCCAACCAGGACAGCCGGGGCGACCCGCCCAATATGCGGCCGATCAACATGCTGGTGCTGCATTATACCGGGATGCAGAGCGCCGCCGCGGCGCTCGACCGGCTGTGCGACCCGGCGGCCCGGGTCAGCGCCCATTATCTGGTCGAGGAGGACGGCGCGCTATGGCGGCTCGTCCCCGAAGCGCGGCGCGCCTTTCATGCCGGGGTGTCGTGCTGGCAGGGCGAAAGCGACCTCAATTTTGTCGCGATCGGCATCGAGATCGTCAATCCGGGCCACGAATGGGGCTATCGCCAGTTTCCCGAAGCCCAGATGATCGCGGTCGAGGAGTTGTGCCGGGGTATCCTGTCGCGTCACCGGATTCCGGCCTCCCGGGTCGTCGGGCATTCCGACATCGCGCCGGACCGTAAGGCCGACCCCGGCGAGCTGTTCGATTGGCCGCGCCTCGCCCGCGCCGGGATCGGCCTATGGCCGCCGCCCGCCCCCGGCCTCATCCGCCGCCGCGGCCGTGGTGTCGGGGTGGTCCAGCATGCCGCGGCGCTAGCAGATCTCGCGCGGGTCGGCTATTGCCTCTCCAGCGCCACCGAAGACGTCGCGCTCGCCGCATTCCAGCGCCGCTTCCGCCCGGAACGCTGGGACGGCCTCTTGGACGCCGAGACCTGCGTCCGCCTCGCGCAAGTGCGCATGGCGGTCGAAGCGGCCCAGGCGGCGCGCGAACTGGCCCGAACCCGGTTCCGTTAGAATGCCTGGCTGACATGGGATACACGGCTGCCATAAAGAGAGATCGTTCATTCGATGACCTCGTCGGCGCGGGCGAGGAGCGTTTGCGGCACGGTGAGCCCGAGCGCCGTGGCGGTCTTGAGATTGATAACCAGCTCGAACTTAGTTGGCTGCTCGACTGGCAAATCGGCCGGCTTGGTGCCCTTGAGTATCCGAGCCGCGTATACGCCGAGCCGGCGATAGGCGTCAGTAATGCTGGCCCCGTAGCTCAGCAGGCCGCCAGCCGCCACATACTCACGTAAATCGTAGACGGCTGGGATTGCCAGGCGTGCCGCCAGGGCGGCCAATCGATCGCGCCGGCCAAAAAAGAACGCACCACTGCCGACGATCAGCGCCCCCACGCGGTGCTGGGCGAGGCTCTTTGCGCCCGCAGTAAAGTCGCTTTCGCCGCCGGTTTTCAGGACGAGGACTTGTACACCAAGCGAGTGTGATGCCGTCTGCACCTCTCTCAACTCAAGTTCAGCGCCCGGATTGTCCGCATTCATAAAATAGCCGATGAGAGTAACGCGGGGGACCATCTCGGTCAGTAATTCCATCCGCTTGCCGACCAATTCAGAGGTTACGAAGGTCACACCTGTAACATTACCACCCGGTCGGCTGAGACTGGCCACAAAGCCGAGCTCGACGGGGTCGTCACCGAGCGCGAAGACGATTGGAATGCTGTCAGTTGTCGCCTTGGCTGCCGCCACTGCCTCGTTGCCGGCGGCTACGATCAACGCCACCCGACGCTGGATCAACTCGGCTGCAAGTGCCGGCATTCGATCATGTCTATCTTCCCCCCAGCGATATTCGATCGTCAGGTTTTGTTCCTCGACGTACCCAGCTTCTCTCATGCCTCGCTGGAACGCGGCCAAGAGGTGCGTGGCTTCGGTGGGCGAGGTACTTCTCAGAAACCCGACTACCGGCATCGCTGTCTGTTGCGCGCGGGCAGCAAGCGGCGCCGTCATCGCCGCGCCGCCGAGCAGCATCATGAGCCGGCGTCGTCTCACCTCACCACCTTGGCTGCAGAAAAACCCGAATGTGCGGCATGATTCTCTCCGTCGAAGCGGAGCCGCTAATTGAGGCGCGAGCGGGACGGCCGCTGGTTCCCATTCTGCGGCCGGCGCGCGACCAGCTGACCGGCCTGGTGATGGACGATGCGCCAGGCATCGTCCTCGCGGACGAAGAGGTTGCTGGCGATCAGCGTGCCGCCGTCGAGCTCCTCCTCGCAAACGACGAGCGCGGTGTCGCCATAGAGCAGCACCTGCTCGTCATAGCAGGCGATGCGCGGCGCCGCGGGATTGGCGAGGATGCCCTGCCAGCTTTCCATCACCAGATCGCGGTCGGCGAGTGCCGGCCAGCCCGGGTGGATGCAGGCGACCGGCGCCTGGCGCGCCCACAAGGCGTCCATCGCGGCGAGATCGCGCGCGCCAAAGGCCCGGTAGAATTCGAGATTGGCCGCGAGGACGGCATCGCTGTCGGTCATTTCTGTCTCCGTTACGGCCCAAGGACAGGATACGGCGGCGGCGCCGCGCTCGCCAGAGGCGCGCGAGATGGCGTGATCTGCCGATCGGAACGGCAATCAATTGCCTAAAGATTAGGCATGCCTAAGAAAGTGGCTTTCGCCGTAAATCGCGCCATTGCTGCGCCGGCGCTTGGCCCCGATCTTGCTCCCTTCCGATAGCCGGCCGTCAGACGCCGCGCATCGACAGGGGAGAGAGGGAACGATGGCATTCTTAACCGGGATGGGCCGCGCCGCCATTATTGGGGTCGCGGCGGCGGGTTTGGCGGCGGCCATGGCGGTGGGTGGGGCTGCCCAGGCCCAGACCCAGGGGACGATCAAGATCGGCGTGCTGCATTCGTTGTCGGGCACGATGGCGATCAGCGAAACCACGCTCAAGGACACCATCCTGATGATGGTGGACGATCTCAACAAAAAGGGCGGCCTATTGGGCAAGAAGGTCGAGGCGGTGGTCGTCGACCCGGCGTCCAATTGGCCGCTGTTCGCCGAAAAGGCGCGCGATCTGCTCGCCAAGGAAAAGGTCGCGGCCGTGTTCGGCTGCTGGACATCGGTATCGCGAAAATCGGTCCTGCCGGTCTTCGAGGAGCTGAACGGCCTCCTCTTCTATCCGGTGCAGTATGAGGGCGAGGAAAGCTCGAACAACGTGTTCTATACCGGCGCCGCCCCGAACCAGCAGGCGATCCCCGCGGTCGAGTATCTGATGAGCGACGACGGCGGCAAAGTGAAGCGCTGGGTGCTCGAAGGCACCGACTACGTCTACCCGCGCACCACCAACAAGATCCTCGAGGCGTTTCTGAAGCAGAAAGGCGTCGCGCCGGAGGACATCAAGATCAACTATACCCCGTTCGGCTATTCCGATTGGCAAACCGAAGTCGCCGACATCAAGAAATTCGCCTCTGCCGGCAAGAAGACCGCGGTGGTATCGACCATCAACGGCGATGCCAACGTGCCGTTTTATAAGGAATTATCCAATGCCGGCATCAAGGCGTCGGAGATCCCGGTGGTGGCGTTCTCGGTCGGCGAAGAAGAGCTGGCCGGCATCGACACGAAAAACCTGGTCGGCCATCTCGCCGCTTGGAACTACTTCCAATCGGTGAAGAACCCGACCAACGCGGCCTTCATCAAGGAGTGGCGCGACTTCATCAAGAACCCCAAGCGCGTGACCAACGACCCGATGGAGGCGCATTACATCGGCTTCAAGATGTGGGTCCATGCGGTCGAGCAGGCGGGCACCACCGATGTCGACGCGGTGCGGCAAGCGATGTACGGACAAACGGTGCAGGCGCCGAGCGGCCCGATCGAAGTCATGAACACCAATCATCACCTCTCGAAGCCCGTGATGATCGGCGAGATCAAGGCGGATGGGCAATTCGACGTCGTCTGGCAGACCAAGGGCGTGATCAAGGCCGATGCCTGGAGCCCCTTCCTGCCTGAGGACAAGGGCAAGATCGCCGATTGGACCTATCCCTGGGTCTGCGGCAATTGCACCGCGGCCAAGTATACCGACTGACGCGGGCGAGGTCCCTCTCACGCCCGGTCGGGCAGGGGAGGGGTATCGCATTTGGAAGCCCTCCCCCTGGGTGGGAGAGGGTTTGGGAGGGGGTGATGCCGCGGCTCTGCCCGTTGCCGCGGTCGCGGAGCGGCCGGTGCACCCCCACCCCGGCCCTCCCCCATCAAGGGGGAGGGAGAAGAGAGCCAAATGCGATTGCCCTGGTGGGGCAGGGGAGGGACCCGATGCCTCCGCAGATTTACGGTTGTCATCCCGGCGAAGGCCGGAATCCACCGAGGCGCCGATTCAGAATGCGTCGTAAGGGTGCGCGGTGATGCCAAATGGCAGCGTGAGGTGTGCGGATACCCGGAGCCCGGCCTTTGCCGGGATGACGAGATGGGCTTTTCGCCTCGCCGCGCTCCTCTTGATCCTGATCCTCGTCGCACCCTCGGCACGGGCCGAGGATCTGGCGAGTGTGGTGTCCGAACTCGCCGGCGACAGCTTTGCCGCCAAGGAAAAAGCCATCGTCGCGCTCGGCACGCTCGGCGACCCGCTCGCGGTTCCGATCCTCGAGGCGCTCAGCGACGACCGGCTGCGCCGGGCACCCGACGGCCGCGTCGTCATGGTCGCGCCGGGGGGCGACGCGGCCAAGCTCTTGGACGCGGCAAGCGGTCGGGAATTAGCTGATGTCGCGCCCGACAGCCTCGAGCGGATCATCGTCAACAACCGGCTGCGCGGCCTCATCGAAGCCTCGCTCGGCGCTCTGACGCTGTTCAGCCCGGATCGCGCCGCGCGGCTCGCGGCGGCGCAGAATGTCTTGAAGCATCCCTCACCCGATAAGGTGGCACTGCTCGACAAGGCGATTGCCGCCGAGTCGGATGCCGAGATCCGCGCGGCGATGCAGCGCGGCCTCTTCGCGGTGCGGCTGTTCGCCGGCAGCCGGGACGAGCAGCTGGCGGCGATCCGTGCGCTCGCCGGCACCACCGATCCGCAGGTCAAGAGCCTCATCGACGAGTTTCGCTACCGGCCCGATCTCGATCCCGAGCTCAAAAAGGCGGCCGACGACGCGCTCGCCTCGATCGACAACCGCCTGCGGCTGACCGGGCTCGCTGCTCATCTGTTCGAGGGCATCAGCCTGGGCAGCGTCTTGCTGCTCGCCGCGATCGGGCTGGCCATCACCTTCGGCGTGATGGGCGTCATCAACATGGCGCATGGCGAGATGATCATGATCGGCGCTTATGTCGCCTTTGTCGTTCAGGAGGTGTTCCGCGCCTATCTGCCGGGCGGCTGGTCCGATGTCTATCTCGTCGTCGCGGTGCCGGTCGCGTTTCTGTTCGCCGGGCTGCTCGGCATCGTCCTAGAACGCTTCATCATACGGTTTCTCTATGGACGCCCGCTCGAGACGCTGCTCGCGACCTGGGGCGCCAGCCTCTTTCTGCAGCAGGCGGTACGCTCGATCTTCGGCTCGCCCAACAAGGAGGTCTCGAACCCGCGCTGGATGACCGGCGGGTTCGATGTCGTCGGCGGTTTCACGGTGACCTGGAACCGGCTCTACATCATCGTCTTCTGCTTTGTCGTGTTGGGCGCCCTGGCGCTGCTCCTCAACCGGACCAGCTTTGGCTTGCACATGCGCGCGGTGACGCAGAACCGCGACATGGCCGCGGTGATGGGTATCCGCACCGCGCGTGTCGACGCGCTGACCTTCGGTCTGGGCTCCGGGATTGCCGGCATGGCCGGGGTGGCGCTGAGCCAGATCGGCAATGTCAGCCCTAACCTCGGCACCCTGTACATCGTCGACAGCTTTCTCGTGGTGGTGTTCGGTGGGGTCGGCAGTCTGCTCGGCACGCTCGTTGGCGCGCTGACGCTCGGGATCGTCAACAAGATCCTCGAACCGGTTGCCGGGGCGATCCTCGGCAAGATTGTCGTCTTGGCGGCGATCATCCTGTTCATCCAGCGCCGGCCGCGCGGCATGTTCGCGCTCAAGGGCCGCACCGCGGACGCGGAGGGGTGAGGGTGGGCGCGCGGAGCCCCTGGGGCCCCAAGTTCTGGGTCGGTTTCGCGGTGTGCGCGGTGGTGCTGGTCGTCCTCTTGCCGGTGCTCAATCGCGCGGTCGCGCCCAGTTCGCCGGTCGCGGTACCCGATTACCTGGTGCCGCTCTTGGGCAAATACCTGTGCTACGCGATCCTCGCCTTGAGTCTCGATCTGGTCTGGGGCTACGCCGGGATCCTCAGCCTCGGCCACGGCGCGTTCTTCGCGCTCGGCGGCTATTGCATGGGGATGTATCTGATGCGCCAGATCGGCACGCGCGGGGTCTACGGCAACCCGCTGCTGCCCGACTTCATGGTGTTCCTGCAGTATAAGGAATTGCCGTGGTTCTGGTGGGGCTTTGACCATTTCCTCTATGCCGCGGCGCTGGTGATGCTGGTGCCGGGGGTGTTCGCCCTCATATTCGGGTGGCTCGCCTTTCGCTCGCGCGTCACCGGGGTCTACCTGTCGATCATCACCCAGGCGATGACCTATGCGCTGTGGCTCGCCTTCTTTAGGAACGACATGGGCTTTGGCGGCAATAACGGCTTAACCGATTTCAAGGACATAATCGGCTTCGACCTGCACCGGCCGACAACCCGCCTCGGGCTCTATCTCGCTTCCGCGGTCGGGCTCGGAATTGCCTACCTGTTGTGCCGGTTCATCACCAATTCCAAGCTCGGCCGCGTGCTCCTGGCGCTGCGCGACACCGAAAGCCGGGTGCGCTTTCTCGGCTATTCCGTCACCAACGCCAAGCTCTTCGTCTTCACCCTCTCGGCGGTGCTGGCCGGCATCGCTGGCGCGCTTTACGTGCCGCAGGTCGGCATCATCAATCCGAGCGAGTTTTCGCCCGGCAACTCGATCGAGATCGCGATCTGGGTGTCGGTCGGCGGTCGCGGCACGCTGGTGGGAGCGATCCTCGGCGCCGGCTTGGTCAACCTGGCCAAGACCTGGCTGACCAGCGCGGCCCCGGAAATCTGGCTGTTCATCCTGGGCGGGCTGTTCATTCTGACGACGCTGGTCTTTCCGCGCGGCATCCTCGGGATTTTCCGGCAGCTGCGCTGGACCCGGCCGGGAGCCAAATCCCCCGCCGCGCCGCCGCTCGCGGTCGGCGAGTCGGGTGCCGCCAAGGAGCAGGCATGAACGCCGCCTCCCTGCCCCATCCGACCGGCGACGTTCTCCTCTATGTGAACGGCGTCACCGTCAGCTTTGACGGGTTCAAGGCGTTGAACGAACTCTCGCTCGTCGTCGAGGAGGGCGAACTGCGCACGATCATCGGCCCCAACGGCGCCGGCAAGACGACGATGATGGATGTCGTCACCGGCAAGACCCGACCGGATTCGGGCGAAGTTTTCTTTCGCGGCAACACCGATCTGACCCGGCTCGACGAAGCGGCGATCGCCAATCTCGGCATCGGTCGCAAGTTCCAGCGCCCGACCGTGTTCGAAAACCTGACGGTGTTCGAAAACCTCGAACTCGCCCTCGCCGACAGCCGCGGCACCTGGCGCACCCTCTTTGCCCGCCTGACGCCAGAGCGCCACGCCCGCATTGCGGCCGCCCTGGAGCGCATCGGGCTGGCCGAAGAGAGCCAGAAGCCGGCCGGGACGCTAAGCCACGGCCAGAAGCAATGGCTCGAGATCGGCATGCTCTTGATCCACGACCGCCAGCTCCTCTTACTCGACGAGCCGGTCGCCGGGATGACCGACCGCGAGACCGAGGAAACCGCCGCGCTGATCCTCGATCTGGCGCGCGACCGCACGATCATCGTCGTCGAGCACGACATGGCCTTCGTGCGCAGCCTCGGCGCCCGGGTCACGGTGCTGCACGAGGGCTCGGTCTTGGCCGAAGGCTCGGTCGAGCACGTGCAGAACCACCCGCGCGTCATCGAAGTCTACCTCGGGCGGTGAGGCCATGCTGTCGGTCGAGGCGGTCGATCTCTACTACGGTGCGAGCCACGCGCTGCGCCAGGTCAGCCTCTCGGCGAAAAAGGGCGAGGTCACCTGCATCCTCGGCCGCAACGGAGTCGGCAAAACAAGCCTCTTGCGCGCGATCTTCGGCCTCAACCCGATCCGCTCCGGCCATATCCGCTGGGAGGACCGCGACCTGACGCCGCTGCCGCCGCACGAACGCGCCCGCGCCGGCCTCGCCCTCGTCCCGCAGGGTCGCGAAATCTTCCCGCGGCTCTCGGTCCTGGAGAACCTCCAGACCGGGTTCGCCACCCTGCCGCGCAGCCTGCGCCAGCTCCCGGACGAGATCTTCACCCTCTTCCCGGTCCTCAAGGACATGCTCCACCGGCGCGGCGGCGATCTGTCGGGCGGCCAGCAACAGCAGTTGGCGATCGCCCGGGCCCTCGTCGCGCGGCCGCGCCTCCTCATCCTCGACGAGCCGACCGAAGGAATTCAGCCCTCGATAATCAAGGACATCGGGCATGTCATCGAGCGCCTCGTCGAGAAGGGCGACATGGCGATCCTCCTGGTCGAACAATATTTCGAGTTCGCCCGCGACCTCGCCGCCGCCTATGTCGTGATGCAGCGAGGCGAAATCGTGCTGAGCGGCCGCCAGAGCGACATGGACGAAGCCGCCGCGCGCGCCTACCTCACGGTCTGAGCCAACTTAGCGGATGAAATCCGACCCTTGGTGCCCACTGTTCAGGTCACCCCAGAGTGGAATTTCGCGCCGCTGCGTCTTAAAGGGACCGGTACCAGGGATGTTGAGGACCTTGCGCAAATCATAATTATTCTCTTCCAGCGTCTTCTTGCTGAAGATCACGTTCCAGCCGCTGGTGGATTTTTGCCGAATGTCGTTTTATCCGAAATTCCCCAGGTTCCCGAGAATATCAGGTTATGGTCGGCCCTTGGGTCGTCGGGCAGCGGAACGATAAGCGAAAGGAAGCGGTATGGCTGAGAACAAGCTGAAGGAACGGTGGAAAGCCGGCAAGGCGGCAGTCAACGGGTGGCTGGCGATCCCGTCCGGGTTCTCGGCGGAGGTCATGGCCCAGTGCGGCTGGGACAGCGTGACCGTCGACATGCAGCACGGCGTCCAGGATTACCAAACGATGGTCCAGTGCTTCCAGGCGATGGACCGGCTGCCGGTGACGAAACTCGTGCGGGTGCCGTGGAACGAGCCTGGCATCGTCGGGAAGGCGCTCGACGGCGGCGCCTACGGGATCATCTGCCCGATGGTGAACACAAGCGCGCAGGCCCAGGCGCTCGTCTCCTATTGCCGATACCCGCCACAGGGGCAACGCAGCAACGGACCGATCCGCGCCGCGATGTACGGCGCCGCGAGCGACTACCAGAAGACCGCCAACGACGAAATCCTCGTCATCCCGATGATCGAGACGCGGGAAGCGGTAGAGAACATCGACGCCATCCTCGATGTGCCGGGGATCGACGCCATCTATGTCGGCCCGAGCGATCTCGCGTTCTCGCTCGGGAAGGTGCCGAAGCTCGACAGCGAAGATTCCGAGCAGCTTGGCATGTACGAGGTGCTGCTCGCCGCATGTCGCAAGCGCGGGATCTACCCTGGCATCCATTGCGGCGTTCCGGCCTACGCGGCGCGCATGATCAAAATGGGCTTCCGGCTGACCACGATCGCCAACGACAGTGGCCTCATGGCCAAAGCCGCGCGCGAGGCGGTCGCCGGCGTCTGGCAGGAGGTCGGTGAGTTTCGCTAGTGTCCTGAGTTCCGCCAACCCGCCTCTTCTTCTTGTCATACCGGCGCAGGCCGGTATCCACGGCGGGGTGGATCCCGGCCTGCGCCGGGATGACAATCAAGGTGGTGCGGAGATGATGGGCAGAACTTCCGACTCACCAAACTAGAGGTTCGCTGCTGTCGTTTATTTTCGGCTGGTCCGGGATCGGCGCAGATCGGTCTGATTCGGGGGAGCTCACGCGATATGCAAACCTACGACTACATCGTTGTCGGCGCCGGATCGGCCGGCGCGGCGGTGGCGCACCGGCTTTCGGCAGACCCGCGCAACAAGGTGCTGCTCTTGGAAGCGGGTGCGGCCAGCCACCCGTGGTCCTTCATTCCGATCGGCATGGCCCGGCTGATCGCCAATCCCGCGGCCAACTGGCTCTACTCCTCGGAGCCCGAGAGAAACACCAATGGCCGCCGCCTCCCGGTGCCGCGCGGCAAATTGCTCGGCGGCTCCAGCGCGATCAACGGCATGGTCTTTGTGCGCGGCCAGGCGCAGGACTTCGACACCTGGGCGCAGATGGGCAACCCGGGCTGGAGTTACCAGGATGTCCTCCCTTTCTTCAAGCGCATGGAAAGCTATGCCGGCGGCGGCGATGACGCCTTGCGCGGCCGGGGAGGCCCGCTGCGCGTCACCAATCCGGAGCCGCGTGATCCGATCTTCGCCACCATGATCAAGGCCGCCGCAGAAGTCGGCATTCCGCACAACCCTGATTATAACGGCGCCCGGCAAGAAGGCATCGCGATGAGCCAGACGACCATCGCCGCCGGCCGCCGGATGAGCACGGCCCGCTGCTATCTGGAGCCGATCCGCAACCGCCAGAATCTGCATATCCAGACCGGCGCGTTGACCCAGGCCCTCGTCCTCGACGGCAAGCGCTGCACCGGCGTTCGCTATTCCGTCGGCGGCGATCTGCGCGAGGCCGCGGCGGCCCGCGAGGTCGTGGTCAGCGCCGGCACGATCAACTCGCCGCAACTCCTGGAGTTGTCCGGCATCGGTCAGCCCGACCGCCTGCGCAACCTCGGAATCGACGTGCGTCAGGCGCTGCCCGGAGTGGGCGAGAACCTGCGCGACCACTACGTCCCCCGCACGCGCTGGCTGATCGGCAAGAAAGGCATCACCTTCAACGATCGGGGCCGCGGCCTCCCTCTCATGTATCAGGCGTTGCGGTACGCGGTCTTGCGCAAGGGCATGCTCGCCATGGCGGGAGCGCCGCTGCGGGCTTTCGTCTGTTCGCGCGAAGGCCTCGAGGCGCCGGATTTGATGCTCGGGTTGATCCCGATGCTGACCCAACCCGGACCCAAAGGCCCACGGATCTCGCGCCAGTCGGGGGTCACCTTGTACGCCCACCCGATGCGCCCCGAGAGTAAGGGGCACATCCACATCACCGCGGCCGATCCGCGCCGGGCGCCCGCAATCAACTTCAACTTCCTGTCGTCGCCGCCCGACGCGGAATTGACCGTGCGCGCCGTCCGCATCGCTCGCGCGATCATGACCGCGCCGGCGATGGCCGCGTTTCAGGTAACCGAAATCGCCCCCGGCGCCGACCGGACCACAGACGATGAAATACTGGACTGGGTCAAAAAGGCGGCGGAAACCACCTACCACCCGGTCGGAACCTGCAAGATGGGTTCCGATCCAATGGCGGTCGTCGACGCTCAACTTCGGGTACATGGCATCCAAGGGCTGCGGGTCGCCGACGCCTCGATCATGCCGACACTCACATCGGGCAATACCAACGCGCCATCGATCATGATTGGTGAAAAGGCGGCGGACATGGTGCTGAAAGATGCCGCTGCCCGACCCTGAGAGCGCGGCCGAACTCATGATACAAACCGGGCGTTCCCGGCAGGAGAAAGGCGATGGCAAAGGAGATCCTCTGCGGGTTTGGCGTCGACGTGGACGCCGTCGCCGGCTGGCTCGGCTCCTATGGCGGCGAAGACTCGCCAGATGATATTTCGCGCGGTCTCTTTGCCGGGGAGGTCGGCAGTCCGCGTCTCTTGAAGCTGTTCGCGCGCCTCGGCATCAAGACGACCTGGTTCATCCCCGGCCACTCGATCGAGACATTTCCCGCCGAGATGAAGGCTGTCGCGGAGTGCGGGCACGAGATCGGCATCCACGGCTATTCGCACGAGAACCCGATCGCGATGACGCGCGAGCAGGAAATGGCGGTGCTCGACAAATGCATCGAGCTGGTGACCGAGCTTTCGGGCAGGCGCCCGATGGGGTACGTCGCGCCGTGGTGGGAGTTTTCGACCGTCACCAACGAATTGCTGCTGGAGCGCGGCATCAAATACGACCACTCGCTGATGCATCACGACCACCAGCCCTATTACGTGCGGGTCGGCGACAGCTGGACCAAGATCGACTACTCGAAGAAGCCGGCCGAATGGATGGTGCCCTTGAAGCGCGGCGAGGCTACCGATTTGATCGAGATCCCGGCGAGCTGGTATCTCGACGACCTTCCGCCGATGCTGTTCATCAAGAAGTCCCCCAACAGCCACGGCTTCGTCAACCCGCGCGATATCGAACAAATGTGGCGCGACCAGTTCGATTGGGTCTACCGCGAATACGATTACGCGGTGTTCGCGATGACCATTCATCCGGACGTATCCGGCCGGCCGCATGTGCTGATGATGCTCGAGCGGCTCTATCACCACATGATCGGCCACCCCGGCGTCCGCTTCGTCACGATGAACGAGATGGCGGATGATTTCGCCCGCCGCTCCCCGCGCAGAGGCTGAGAACTCTACGCTGCCGACAGGGTGAGGGGGCGCAATGTGGTTGTTTGTATCGGACGGGATATCGTTGTTTTTATCGGTCGCTGGGCGGATTCCGCGCTATCGATGGTGGATCGGTACGCTCGCCGTTTCCGCGTTTCTCCTCGTCGTGTTCTTGTTGCTGTCAGCGATCTTTGGCGCCGGGTTCATGATGTCCACCAACGGGCGAGCCGCCCTGTTCGTGCTTCAATTGGTCTGGCTCTACCCTTACTATTGCCTTTCGGGAAAGCGGTTCCAGGATCGGGCGAAGCCGGCGAGCTTTGCGCTGATCTGGATTGCCCCGCAGCTGCTATCACTCCTGCTCGACAATTTAGGGCTGACCGGCGTTCCGAACCTGGTGGAGTACGCCTTCGCAACCTTCAATTTTGTTGTTGGCGTCTGGTTCCTCGTCGAGCTCGGCTTCCTGCGCGGCACGGTCGGCCCCAATAGATACGGGCCCGACCCGGTAGAACGCTAATGTGCGCATTGTGCGGGGTTCTCGCCGGGGTTGAGCACTGGACCGACGCCGTCGCCCGACCCGGCGTTTTCACCCGCAACACGGATGCCGTGTCGCGCCGCCGCGAGAGGACGAAGCGCGTGGCGGCAGCGAACCGGGTTTTGGCCCACTATCGAATGAACCTCGCCGACTGGCAGGGCAGCGCGTTCGTCCTGTCGAGCGCAACCGGCAAGACCGAGATCGTCGACAACCTCGCGCATCTGTGGATCGCCGCCGAGCGCCTTCTCGGCCGACCCTGCGATCCGCTCGCTGAGGATGTGATCGCCCTCATGGAGCGCGAGCATGGCTGACCCGATGCCCGATTTCACGCCGGTGACTTTGATCACCGGCTTTCTCGGCTCGGGTAAGACGACGCTCTTGCAGCGGCTGCTGCTCGATCCGGCCCTCTCCGACACCGCCGTGCTGATCAATGAATTCGGCGAGATCGGTCTCGACCACCACCTGCTCGAGCGCATCGACGAGACGATGGTGATGCTGCAATCGGGCTGCGTCTGCTGCACGATCCGCGGCGAGCTGTCGACCGCGATCAAGGACCTCTATTCGCGGCGCGAACGCGCTCTCTTGCCGCCATTCCGCCGCCTCGTCATCGAAAGCACCGGCCTTGCCGACCCGTTCCCGATCCTCTCGACGGTGCGGTCCGATCCGGTGCTGCGGCACCACTTCTGCCTGGGCAACGTGATCACCACGGTCGACGCAGTGAACGGCGCGCGGCAGCTCGACGCGCAACCCGAGAGCATCAAGCAGGTCGCCGTGGCCGATCGGCTGGTTCTGACCAAGACCGATCTCGCAACCGCCGACGCCGCCGACCGGCTGACACAGCGGCTTCGCCAGATCAATCCGGGCGCAGCGCTCTGGCGCAGCGCCGAAGAGGGTCTCGATGCAGATGCGCTTCTTTCGGCCGATGGCGATGGCGTGGAGCGCTGGCAGCCGCCTGATCCACACGCCCATACGCCCGGCGATCAACATCGCCACGCCGACGATATCGGAACTTTGGCGCTCAGCCTGGACGAGCCGGTCGATTGGACGCGGTTCGGCATCTGGCTGACGATGCTGCTCCACCGCCATGGCGAGGCCTTGTTGCGGGTGAAGGGCATCCTCAACGTCGCGGGCGCGGAAACGCCGGTGGCGGTGCATGCGGTGCAGCATCTCGTGCATCCGCCACGGCACCTCAATGCGTGGCCCGACGAGGATCGGCGGTCGCGTCTGGTATTCATCGCCCGGGGGCTCGACCCGGCGATGATCGAGCGCTCGTTCCGCGCCTTCAGTAGCGTTCCCTACACCACCAATGGCTCGCGAGGGATGAGGCAATGACGACGGTCGACGCACTCATGACCAATTGCCGGCTCGCCGATGGCCGTCTTGTCGATATCGGCTTCACCCAGGGCAAGATCGCGATTGTCGGGGAAGGCGCGGCGCCGGCCTTGTCGAACAGCGTACCGGCGCTCGACATCGAGGGCGACCTCGTGCTTCCGGGCCTGGTCGACGGTCATATGCATCTCGACAAGACCTTGCTCGGCTTGCCGTGGATGGATCATGCCGCGGGCCCGACACGGATGAGCCGCATCGAGACCGACAAAACGATCCTGCCGCACGTGAAGCTGTCGACCGAAGAACGCGCCGGCAATCTGATCCGCGCAAGCGTCGCGCGCGGCACCAGCCATCTGCGCACCCATGTCGACATCGATCTCGAAAGCGGCATCGCGAAGCTCGAAGGCGTGCTTACGGCTCGCGAGCGCTATCGCGATCGGGCGACGGTGCAGATCGTCGCCTTCCCGCAAAGCGGCGTGATGCGCTGTCCGGGCGTCCTCGACCTCCTCGACGCGGCGGTGCGGAGCGGCGCCGATCTGGTTGGAGGCATCGATCCCTTGGAGATCGATCGCGACCCCAAGGGACAGCTCGACGGGATCTTCGCGATCGCGGCGCGGCACGGCGTCGGGCTCGATATTCACTTGCACGAGCCGGGCGAGATGGGCCTCTTCAATGTCGAGGAGATCTGCGCCCGCACCAGGGCGCTCGGTCTCGGCGGCATGGTGACGATCAGCCACGGCTTCTGCCTCGGCAGCGTCACCGAGCGGAAAGCGGCCGAGGCCGCGGGGCGGATGGCCGAGGCCGGCGTCGCGCTCGTCACCCACGGCGCCGGTGGGCTGACGATGCCGCCCATCGAGATGCTGCGAGCCGCCGGGGTGCTGGTGTTCGCCGGCAACGACGACATCCGCGACACCTGGTCCCCCTACGGCACCGGCGACCTCTTGGAACGCGCTGCGATCATCGGCTGGAAGGGCGATTTCCGCCGCGACGACCAGGTCGAGATCGCCTTCGACCTGGTCAGCGCCTCCGGCGCACGCGCGCTGGGCATCGGCGATTACGGCATCAGGGTCGGCGCCGCAGCCAATCTCTTCACGGTCCCGGCCAGTGGCGTCCCGGAGGCGGTCGCCGCGCATCCCCTGCGCAAGCTCGTGCTGTTCGACGGGCGGATCGTCGCCCGCGACGGCGCCGTGCTGCCAGCCCCGGCTCCGATTGCCTGAAGCGATGAGCGGGAAACGGTTACGCATGCAAAAGATCGTGGCAGAGGGGTAGGCCGTATGCGCAGGTTCTTCGGATCGATGGGTTCGGTCAGCCGGGTCGCTGTAGAGAGCGCGACTCTCAAGAGTAATATGCTCGGTGATCCGTCGCTGCGCGTCGTCGATGTGTACGTTCCGGCCGGGCATGACGGACAAGGATTGCCCCTCCTTGTAGATCTTGTCGGCTTCACCGGGAGCGGCCTCTCGCATACCAACTGGGTCGGTTTCCGCGAGAACCTGCCGGAACGGCTCGATCGGCTGATCGGGGAACAGCGCATGCCGCCGGTCGTCGTGGCGTTTCCCGATTGCTTCACTCGGCTCGGCGGCAATCAATACGTCAACTCGGCGTCCATGGGCGCGTGGGAAGATTTCCTGCTGCATGAGATGCTGCCGGCAATCGAAGAGCGCTTTGGCTGCGGCGGTAGCGGGCGCCGCGGCGTCTTCGGCAAGAGCTCGGGCGGGTATGGCGCGATCACGCACGCGCTGCGCCACGGCGGAGATATCTGGTCGGCTGCGGCCTGTCATTCCGGCGATATGGGCTTCGAGTTGTGCTATCTGCCCGACATGCCGGCGGTCCTGCGCGCCCTCGCCGGTGTGGGCAACTCGATCGAGCGGTGGTGGCAGCAGCTCGAAGCAGCCCAAAAGCATCCGGAAGGTTCCTTCAAGGTCCTCAACGCGCTGGCGATGGCGGCCAGCTACGACCCCGATCCCACGCAGTTCCTTGGGATCCGGTTGCCGGTCACATTCGACACCTGCGAGGTGATCGAGGAACGCTGGGCGAATTGGCTGCGCCAGGACCCCGTCGTCGCGATCGAAACCGGAGCGGACAATCTGCGCCGGCTGAAGGCGCTCTACATCGACTGCGGCGAGAAGGATCAGTTCAATCTCGTCTACGGTGCCCGCAGGTTCGTCCGGCGGCTGAACGAGCTTGGCGTTGCGCATCGCTATAACGAGTTCCCCGACAACCATAGCGGCGTCGATTACCGGATGGACGAGAGCTTGCCGTTTCTCGCGCAGGCGCTTTCCGGGTAGACTGGCTGGGTATCGAGGAGGTTGATGACGATGAGCGAGCTCCGCGAGGTAACTGGAACGCCCGGGGTCGACCCGCCGGTGACGCCGATGTATGAGGCGCCGATCGACCACCCCACCGCTTGGAAGGTTGCCGATTTCAGGAATCCGGCGGATTACACGATCGAACTCACCGCCGCCAATCTGCGCGAGATCGAACGCGCGATCGAGCGGATCAACGCGGCCCAACTCGGGCTCGACGATTTGCGGCAGGAGCATTTCGACGTTCCGTCATTGCGCCCGGTGATCGACGAGATCCGGCACGAGATCGAGGATGGGCGCGGCTTTGTGGTGGTGCGCCGCCTGCCGGTCGAGGATTACTCGAAAGACGAGATCGGCATGATTTTCTGGGGGATCGGCACGCATCTCGGCCGCGGACTATCGCAGAGCGTGCTCGGCGACCGGCTCGGCCACGTCAAGGATTTCAGTCGCGAAGACCCGATGGCCCGTGCCTACCGCAACAAGCAGGAGCTGTCGCCGCACACCGATTCCTGTGACCTGGTCGGCCTCCTTTGTCTGCGCGACGCGAAGTCGGGCGGCGTATCGCGGCTGACCAGCGCGCTGACGGTGCATAATTTGATGCGTGAGGAATGCCCCGAGTGCCTCCTGCGCCTCTATCGCGGCTATGCCTTCCACCGGCGCGGCGAAGAGAAGCCGGGCGATCTTCCGTACACGCCCTATCGGGTACCGGTCTTTTCCAATACCGAGGGGAGGGTCTCGGCGCGCTATGTCCGCACCTACCTCGAGGCGGGCGAGGCGGCGGCCGGACGCCCGATGGACGAATTCGATCTCGCAGTCCTCGACCGCTTCGAGGAGATTTCCAAGCGGCCGGAACTCATGCTCGAATTCACGCTGCAGCCCGGCGAGATGTACTTCATCAACAATTATACGATCCTCCATGCGCGGACCGCGTTTGCCGATTTCGACGAGGAGGACCGGCGGCGTCACCTCCTGCGGCTGTGGCTCGACGTGCCGCAGATGCGGTCCGTCCATCCGCACATCCGCAGTGGCGGGATCGCCGCGGTGCCTGGGCGCACGCCCTCGTACGATTGGAGCAAGCTGACGACAAACCGCAACTGACGAGCTTGCGCCAGCCCTGCGGGGGAAGCATCGTCGGGCCGCCTTGAACTGCGAGAGGAAAATTCGATGAACGCGCCTGTTGCCCTGCGGAGTTCTATCGACTTCAAGGCCGAGGCGCATCGCGATCCCTGGTCCGTGCCGCTCGATCAGATCGACGTCAGTAATCCGTATTTATATTCCGAGGACACGTGGCAGGGCTTCTTCGCTCGGCTGCGCGGCGAGGATCCGGTGCACTTCGTCGATAGCCCTTTGTATGGGCCGTACTGGTCGGTGACCAGGTACCGGGACATCATGACCGTCGACACGTCACAGCAGATCTATTCCTCCGACGCGGCGTTTGGAGGCGTCACGCTTAAGGATGTCCCGTTGCAGTTCAGGAAGGAAAGCTTCATCGCGATGGATCCGCCGCGCCACGACGAGCAGCGCAAGATCGTCTCGCCGATTGTCGCTCCGCCGAACCTGGCGAAAATGTCCACCACAATCCGCGAGCGGGCGATTCGCATCCTTGAAGACCTGCCGCGCGGTGAGGTGTTCGACTGGGTCGATCGCGTCTCGGTCGAGCTGACCACGCAGATGCTGTCGACATTGTTTGATTTTCCGTTCGAAGAGCGGCGGACCCTGACGCGCTGGTCGAACGCGTCCACGGTGAATACGCGCGCCGGCACCGAAATCGACTCGGAGGAAAAGCGCGAAGTCGTCATGCAGGAAATGCTCAGATATTTCGCCGATGTCTGGAAGATAAGGCAGAAACAGCCACTGAAATTCGACCTGATCTCGATGCTGGCGCATGGGCAGGCGACGCACGACCTGCCGTCACGGCCGCAGGAGTTTATGGGCAACCTGCTCCTCTTGATCGTCGGCGGCAACGATACGACGCGCAACTCGATCAGCGGCGGCCTGTGGTTTTTGAACCAGTTCCCCGACGAATACGCAAAGCTGCGAGCCAATCCCGATCTGATCGCGCAGATGGTGCCGGAAATCGTCCGCTATCAATCGCCGGTTGTGCACATGCGCCGCACCGCGTTGTGCGATGCCGAGTTGAATGGGAAAGAGATCCGCAAAGGTCAAAAGGTCGCGATGTGGTACATATCGGGCAACCGGGATCCCGACGAGATCGAGGATCCGGACCAGTTTATCATCGATCGCGCGCGGCCCCGTCAGCACCTCTCCTTCGGGTTCGGTATCCATCGCTGCGTCGGCAACCGGTTGGCCGAGATGCAGTTGACGATCCTCTGGGAGGAAATCCTGAAACGCTTCCCGCCGATCGAGGTGGTGGAGAAACCGAAGCGGGCCTACTCGAACCTCATTCACGGCATAACCGAGATGAACGTGCGGATCCCGACATAAAGGGTCCGTCGCCCGGATCAGTTCGCCGCAGAGCGCTCTTCGTCGATAGAGACACCAAAACGAAAGCCTTCGTATCCCCGGGCCGCGACCTCATCGCATTTCTTCTTGTATGCGCTGACGCCACCGACATACGGCATGAATATCCGAGGTTTCCCCGGGATATTGGCGCCGACATACCATGAGTTCGCCAACGGATAGAGCGTACGATCTGCGACCGCGTTGTTATGTTGCACCCAAGCGGTCTCGGCATCCTCCTCCGCTTCTACGCTCGAAAAGCCGCGGTTGCGCAGGTACTGCACGCAATCGGCTATCCAATCAACGTGCTGCTCGCACGCCAATATCATCTGACTTTTGACGCCGGGGCTCTGCGGGCCGGTAATCATGAATAGATTGGGAAACCCGGCGATCATGATCCCGAGGTATGTGCGCGGGCCGTCTTTCCACTTCGCCCTGATCGACATTCCGGCATCGGTATGAATATCAACTTCGTTCATCGCTCCCGTCATGGCATCGAAGCCGGTCGCAAAGACGATCGCATCGAGCGCGTAGTCGGCATCGCCCGTGCGTAGTCCACTTGGCGTAATCTCCGTGATCGGCTTACTCCTGATATCGACCAAGGCGACGTTGTCGCGGTTATAGGTCTCGTAGTAGTCGGTATCGAGAATGAGCCGCTTGGTGCCGATCGGATGATCGTTGGGACACAAGAGCTCGGCGGTTCTTGGGTCCTTGACCGTGGCGCGGATCTTCTGGCGCACGAACTCCGATGCGGTTTGGTTGGATTCCTTGTTGAGCAACAGATCGGTATAGGAATAGAGGAAGCTGATGCTGCCGCCGTCGGCCCATTTCGCCTCGTAGGCTCGCCGCCGTTCCTCCTCGGTTGCCTCGAGCGCGGATTTTTCGGGCGGCGGGTAGCCGGCGATCCCGAAGGGCGTATCGAAGGCGGCGCGCCGCCTCTCGGGGTACTGCGCTTTGTGCGCGCGCTCGCTCGCCGCGTCGAGCGGCGCATTTCGCGCGGGCAAGCTGAAATTAGCGGTTCGCTGAAAGACGTATAGCTGCTTCGCCTGCTTCGCGATGATCGGGATCGACTGGACGCCCGACGAGCCCGTGCCAATCACTCCCACTCGCAAACCGGTGAAATCAGCACCGTCATGCGGCCACAACCCGGTATGATACCACTTCCCCTTGAAGCTCTCCAAACCGGGGTAGTCCGGCGTCCGGGGCGTCGAAAGATTGCCCGTCGCCATGATGCAAAAGCGCGCGGTCGCGGTAGTGCCTTTATCGGTCTTCACCGTCCAGGTGCCGGTCTTGCTATCGAAGGACGCCTCCTTCACCCGCGTGTCGAACTCGATGTCGCGCCTGAGGTCGAAGCGGTCGGCCATATGGTTGATGTAGCGCAGGATCTCAGGTTGCGTGCCGTAGCGCTCAGGCCAATGCCATTCCTGCTGTAATTCGTCGGAAAAGGAATACGAATACTCCATGCTTTCGACGTCGCAGCGACACCCGGGATAGCGGTTCCAGTACCAGGTACCGCCAACGCCGGCGCCGGCCTCGAAGGCGCGAACCTTGAGGCCGAGCTTGCGCAGCCGATAAATCGCGTAGAGGCCGCCCACTCCGGCGCCGACGATGATCGCATCGAATTTCGCGGGTCCTGAGGCGCCTACCGGCATTTCGGCTCTCTCCTATTACGTGCTCAAGCGAGCGCGAGGTCGCGGTATCCGTTCGCCGCCACCCTTTCGCAGTGCTCGCGAAAGGCGGGGTGGCCGCCGCTGTAGCGCATGATCCGGCGGACCTGTTTACCTTCGACATTGCGGTTGATGCCTGTCATCCACGAGTCGACCTCGGTGAACAGCAGGCCCTCGCTCGTCGCAATGACGTGGTCGGTCCAGGCCGTGGCACCCGCCGCGGTGGCCTCGATCCGCGTCAGGCCGCGATCGCGCGCGAAGCGGATGACCTCGGTCACCCAATCGGCGCTGTATTCGGCGGCGCGCGGAAAGTTGCCGAGCCCGGCATGCGGGCCCATCACCATGAGCATGTTGGGAAAGCCGTCCACGAGGATGCCGAGAAAGGTCTGCGGCCCGTCCTTCCACTTGTCCTTTAAGGACACCCCGTCGACCCCGCGGATGTCGGTGCGGTCGAAGGCACCGGTGATCGCGTCAAACCCGGTCGCGTAGATGATGATGTCGAACTCGTACTCGGCGTCGCTGGTCTTGATGCCGGTCGGGGTGATGCGGTCGATCGGTGTCTCGTTGATGTCGATGAGCCTGACGTTGGGCTGGTTGTAGACCTCGAAGTAGCCGCTCTCGAGCGGCACCCGACGCGTGCCAAACCCATAGGTTTTAGGGATCAGCTTTTCGGCCACGGCCGGATCCTTGACGCGCTCGCGGGTCTTGCGCGCGACAAAATCCGAGATCAGCTTGTTGGCCTCGCGGTCCACCAGGATATCGCGGAAATTGCCCATCCAGATGCCGAAACCGGGCTCGCCGTAAAGCTTCTCCCAGAATGCCTCGCGCTCCTTCTCGCTCACCTCGAGGGTCGAGCGCGGGTCGGCTCGATGGATAAAGCAGCCATAGGTCTCCTGGCAGATCGCGAAGATCTCGTCGTACCGGTCGCGGATGCGGTTCATCTCGTCCTTGCCGATCCTGCCGTTGTGCAATGGCGCGGCCCATTGCGGGGTGCGTTGAAAGACGGTCAGATGACCGGCCGTCTTGGCCACCTCGGTGATCGTCTGGATGCCGGTCGCGCCGGTGCCGATCACCGCAACGCGCTTACCCTCATACCCCACGGGCTCTTTCGGCCAGTAATGCGTGTGGCAGGATTGTCCCCGAAAGGTCTCGACACCCGGGATGCGCGGCATCGTCGCCGCCGAGAGCACGCCGACCGCGGTGACCAGGAAGCGTGCGGAGTAGCGCCGGCCGTCCTCCAAGACGACGTCCCAGCCGCGCGTGTCCTCCCGGTAGTGTGCCGCGGTCACCCGGCTCTTCAACTGGATGTCGCGGCGCAGATCGAACTTGTCGGCGACGTGGTTGAGGTAGCGCTCGGTCTCCGGTTGGGCGGCGAAGTGCTCCTCCCAGTTCCATTCCTCCAGCAGCTCCTTGGAAAAGGAGTAGCCGTAGGTCCAGCTTTCCGAATCGAAGCGCGCGCCGGGGTAGCGGTTCCAGTACCAGGTGCCGCCAACGCCGGTGCCGGCTTCGAAAGCGCGAACCTTGAGGCCGAGTTCGCGCAGTCTGTAGAGCTGATAGAGGCCGGAAACACCGGCGCCGATGACGACGGCG
>Ga0210394_10001106_pt1 | contig 45683 bp, 39 predicted proteins | sample IncBWC12MmetaG_FD_160121 | JGI IMG/M metagenome (GOLD analysis project Ga0210394, IMG submission 160121) | Forest soil microbial communities from Barre Woods Harvard Forest LTER site, Petersham, Massachusetts, United States - Inc-BW-C-12-M | ecosystem: Environmental > Terrestrial > Soil >...
CTTCGCCAAATCAATCCCGACCGTTGTAATCTTCATCGCGGACGCTCCCATTCGTCTAAGTGGTTGCTCGACACATCCACTTTGGCACATCGATGCCGATTAGAGTGGGGGCGTCCATCCCATTGCTTTATGTGAGGCTTTCCCCATGCTTGGACGGACAGGCGCTGGCCGAACTGTGTCCCTGGTGGTACAGAAATTCCTGGGCCACCACTACTAGCCGGCCGTCGAAGCAGGGGCACATACGAGTCCAACTCGCACCCCAGCCAACTGACTGCGTTGGGGTACCGTCGACGTCGTCATGGCCCGTGGCGGTAAGCTACACGCCCCTTGCTAGGTTGCGCCGGGAAACGCTGCATCCAAGGTCTGAAGATCTTGCGGCGTGAGGGCTGCCGAAAGCGCCACGGCATTTTCCTTGACGTGCGCCGGAGAGCCGGATTCGGGAATTGCGATAACGCTCCCGCTACGAATCACCCAGGCCAGCGCGACCGCGGCGGCCGAGCAACCATGGACAGTGCCGACCTGTGCCAGCGTGCGGTCACCAATTACGAGGTTGTGGTCGCCGCCGAGCGGAGAGTACGCCATGACCGGCAGGCTGTGCTGCTGGCACCACGGTAAAACGTCGCGCTCAATATGACGGTTGTTGAGACTGTAAGGGACCTGATTGGTGGCGCAGCGATGTCCGTCTGGAACGCGGAACAGATCTTCCATCTGGCCCACGTTGAAATTGGATACGCCCCATGCGCGAATCTTCCCCGCCGCACGTAGCTGTTCAAATGCCGCCACCACGCCGGAGAATTGCGCGCTCGGAACCGGCCAATGCAGCAAATAGAGATCCAGATGTTCGGTGCCGAGACGAGCGAGGCTCGCCGCGCAAGCACGCGCGATGCCATCGCCCGACACTTGGTTGCCCTCCACCTTGGAGACGAGGAAGATGCGGTCGCGCTGACCGGCAATCACGTGACTAATGAATTCCTCGGAGCGGCCGTTGCCGTAGTTTCCCGACGTATCGATCAACGTCATGCCGAGCGAGATGCCTGTGCGCAGCGCCTCTTCCTCGACAGCCGGTGGATGCCGTCCCTGACCGAGGTGCCAGCAGCCTTGGCCCAGCGCCGGGACGGTAGTGCCGTCTGGAAGCTTTACGGTACGGGCAGCAGGCTTCGACGCCTCGCCAGTACCAGGAACCTGTGCAGCGGCTTGCGCCCCAATCATCGAGCCGAAGGCGGGAAACGCTAAGCCGAATGCCGCGCAGCGCGCACTAAACTGACGTCGGCTAAGCAAATGCTTGTTCATAGTGTCATCTCCTTCGAGCGAGACAATCGTAATAGATTGAATGCGGTGCGTTGCATTGAGTCCGTGCGGACGACGATGTCGCCCGGCCCCGGCAGACGGGTCTGCTCCAGCCCCCTCCGTCGTGATGGACCGCTATTGGAATGCCCTTGTAGCTGATAGGCCGCCCCGCGTTTTTCAATTGCTTCATCAATATGAAGAAGCGCACAGCTCCGCGCAACATGCTTCACTTGATGCTTGATCCCGACGCAGGCGTCCACCTATTGTCGATAGGACCAAGCCGCGCCTACGCTGATCCACCGGATCGCCCGGGAGTCGGTCGTGACCGACCGCTTCCGGGCCATGCAATGTCGATCTTGGCTAACTTGTTGGTCTACTCCGTCGGCGATACGCTTACGCAATGCGACCCCTGCGGTATTACATCAACGTCACATTGGACGGGTGCTGCGATCATCGTGCAATGTTCGCGGACGAAGAATTGCATCGCCACGCGGCCGAGAACCTCGCCCAAGCCGATGCCCTCCTCTTTGGCCGGGTGACTTACGAAATGATGGAGGCAGCGTTTCGGCCGCCGGCGGGAACGGGAGTCAGGCCTGAATCGATGGAACCCTTCGCTCGAACGATCGACGCGGCAAAGAAGTACGTCGTGTCGCGCACCATGGTTCGGGTCGATTGGAACGCGGAGCTCGTGCGCGGGGATCCGGGGAAGGCCGTTCAGCAGCTCAAGCGGGAGTCGGGTAAGGGGCTGCTCGTGGGAGGCGTGAAGCTCCCGCTAGCGTTGGCGGAGCTGGGATTGATCGATGAGTACGAATTCCTGGTGCAGCCCAGGCTCGCGGGCCACGGGCCGACGTTGTTCGCGGGACTATCGAAGCGTGTCGACCTGAAGCTCGTGAGCCGGCTGGAGTTCGGCTCGGGGGTGGTGGCGATGCGGTATCAGCCTAGAAGGTAGCCATCGGGCTTGCAGGGGAAGGCCAAATTGGCTTCCCGACTTGCTCTGCTGGCCGCGGCGAGGAACGCGGATTCCGTGACACGATAGCCAAGCCTCGGGATAACACGCATGAGACGGTTCGTGACCCCTTGGGACCCTTGAGGGACGACAGCTTTCCGCGCAGCCATTACACGGTCGGCGGCGTGCCGCCCCAAATAATCGACCGGGCGCAACTTGCGAGGGGATTGAAGCGCGGGTCGGATCGAACGCTTTGCTTGATGGGCGGATCAACCTTCAGGTTGAGCTGGTCGGACTCGTGTTGCGGTAGGCCCGGTCTGGCTGGAGAAACATCACGCGGACGATCACTCCCATGGGATAGGACTCGTGCATGCAAAGGCAGTCGGCGCGTTGCCCAATGATGAAGACTCGATTAGCGCAACATTAAAGAGATATGGGAACCCCTGGGTGCGGACTAGAATCCAATGGTCAGATAGCCAAGATGAGGCCCCCAGCAATGCGTCACGTGGCCTGGCTTGTGGTAACGATTGGCTGGCTCGCAACGGCGTTTGCGGACATTGGTGACCTGCCCCGCGCGGGCGGCTCTGTCGATGCGCCGGCGGCTCAGTCGGCGCGGACCGATCCACTCTCCCATACCGGTTTGCCGTCAATCTCGCACGACGCGACTGCAAGCACGTGGCCAGGGATTCCCGAAGTTCCCGACGTGACCGTGACGACCCCGAACCCTGCCACCGAGCAGGAATTAGCGGCAGATAGCCTGTCTCAATTCATAGTGCACCACGCGACGGTGCACTATGTGAGTACCGCTACGACGCGCAACCTTGCGCGTTGGCGCGGAGGCAAGCAGAGCATTTGCCCGCTAACGGTTGGGCTCGACCCGGGATACAACGCCTTCGTAACGGCGCGACTTCGCGCGGTGGCCGCGTACGTTGGCGCGCCCGTGCAGTCGAATCGGCAATGCGAAGACAACGTGCAGATACTTTTCACGAACAACCCCAAGGAAGCAATGGATGACGTCATGAAATGGGCGACGGCGACGTCTACCTTTGGTATCAGATATTCGGGAGGGATGAAGGACCTCCTGGCGTATAAAAGCGACCACGCGATTCAGGGCTGGTACATAACAACACGCGGCGGCGCCAGAGTCTTGAATACTGACGTGGCATTAGTAGGGCTCGACGTGCTGCCCGTTTGGCCACAGATCGCCCAGAAATATCTCGGAAGTAACGCCTTAGGGACACGTTTGGGCGGTAGTAGCGGGAGTGGGATCGGCATCGGCACCGTCATCCTGATCGTCGACACAACGAAAGTCGGCGGCTACTCCATCGGAACGATCGCTGACTACTTGGCGATGCTGACCTTGTCAGTGGTGCAATCGCCGGACCATTGCGATCCACTGCCGAGCATTCTGGACTTGATGTCATCTAGCTGCGGCACCCGAGAAATGCCTACAGCGATAACAGCCGGCGATCTAGCTTTCTTGAAGGCGCTTTATTACCGCAACACGGGGCTGGGCCCATCGCTTTCAAGAGCCGCAATCCAAGACGATATGATGCGGCAGTTCAAGCTTCGTTAGAAGCGCAGATCTCTGCGCGAGAGGATGGCCATGCCCACGACCTCACCCGCCGAGGAACTCGCCACAGCGGTGCAGGCGCGTCGGGCGATGACGGCACACCGTGAGTCTGCGCCTGGCGGATGTCTGCTATGCGGAAACTTGCGAGCCGGCCGCCAACGTCTGCTCCCTGCCTAACTCGGCTGATGGGCGCTATCGGCCGCCCGCATCGCCTGGATTTCCGGAGTTAACCCCTTCCTGCCATTGCCGAGCGGCAGCGATCGGGGCGGCTGATCTTGAAGCGATTGCGAAGTGCGCCCGCACAATCGCTGCAAAACAAGGCGCTGTCGCGCCTTGTTCATGGGCGCCTGAAGAATCTCAAATAGAAAGCTGCGAACACCAAGACAATGCCAATGTTCGCTATCAGCCGTTCCCAGAATCGGTTTCTGAAGAACGCGAAATCTACACCGACTATGACGGCTACCATTGCCACCACGTAAAGCGCGACAGCGACCTGTCTACCCGTTTCAGGTTGCATGGCCTTCATCGTAACGGAAGGAACGAATTTCCAGGAAACAGAGAGTCATTTATGAAAGAACATCGCACCTATAACACTCCAGAAGATCACGCCGATGATTGTCAGAATGATGGCCGCCGGGATAGCTGCAATCGTCAGCTTCACTAGGAAAACCACCATCGACCAGAACGACATCTGGATGTCGATGACGCGGACCGAGGAGACCTGCAATTCTTCTACCATTGTTCGCTGCTCCAGTTGGTTTTGGCTATTCGCCGTCGGATTTGCGAGCCGCGCTGATCTTGTCACACCCAGTTCTGCTTCGCACAGGAGAGCTTTGCTACGCGCGGCTCCTGGCAGAGCGCCGCATGAGGGAAGCCTTAGGGTCCACGACGCTCAGCTTCCGGACTTGACCCTTCTGAGACATTGGCGACCGACAGTTCTTGGGCCGTTCAATTAGCGCCACGCGTTGAATTGATAACGCCAGCGTAACAGCCGAAGGATTTCAGGCGGCATCGCACCGCTCATGCGAGGCGAGCATCCCGGTGGGCGCCGATCCCCGCCACCTGAAACTGACGCCAAGCCAACACCGCTAGGACCAGGTGTACCGGAACCGTAAGAGCAATAAATGCAAGATTGCCTTGGTACAAGCCGGGCAGCATACGGACAATCAGACTAGTCAGCGCGGCCGCTGCAATCAGGGTGACTAGGGAGCGGGCGATTCGTGGCGCGCGCCACCACACTGCCGGAAGGACCAGACATGCGGGATTGAGCAGCAGCAGGTTCTCGTTATCCCAAGTGGCCCAGTGGTCGGTTAACCCCCACATTCCAGCCAGCACGAGGCCGGCAAGTCCGCAGATCAACCACCACGCCACAGCCAGCAGCGCAAATGATGCCCGGTAGAGGTGACTTTTCCCGTGCGCGAGCCACAGCAGCAGCGCGGCTAACCCAATTCCGATGACCAAGAAAGGTAGTCGGAGATCACGCGGGGCTGCGGGCGCAGGCGGCAGTCTTCCGGGTTCGACGACTTGCTCATCGCTCACGAGCGGCAGAATCTGGCCATTCGCGTCACGCACGGCGACAGCGTCCAGCGCACGGCTCAGCACCATAGGGACGAAGCTCTCTTGCCACAGGCTCAACGGGATGTCCCCCTTCGGACCGAACCCCATGTCCATGCCGAGTGCGAGCCAGAAATCGGGCGAGATCAGGCGAACGGCGTCAAAGCGATATGTGTGAGGCGCTGACCGGCGCGCAAGCTGGCGCTCGAGGGCGCCGCTCAGTGCTCGATTCAAAGCGTCGCGCACTTTGGTCGAGCAATTGTTGAGGAGGTAATCGTATCGGTAGACCGCATTCTGGGGCTGCGCATTCCAAGCAAGGTACGCCGCTAGCTGCCGAGCCTGTACCGGCGTCAGGTTTAGCATCTGCACGGTCACTGAACGGCCCTCAGTCACGTAGCTCGCGAGGTCTACGTCGAGAGGTTCAGCGCCGAGACTGTAGTGCATGTGTCCAAGCGCGAAATTCAGCAGGAAGCGTTCCTCCTGGAAATCAAATACACCGTAGTTATAGGCCATCCGTGTGCCAGCCGCCGGATCGTCAATGATGATGGCATTGTGGCCAAATCGCTCCCAGTAGAGTGGGCCGGGACCGAGGGTCACGAGCGCCACCGTCAATGTGCTCGGCTGGTCGGTGGTGAGTGTGACTTGCCGAACATCTCTGCGACTCTCGTACAGGACCGCTTCCCCCGAGCGGAGAGACGTCTCGAGCCCGTTGACGCAGACGGGGAAAGTCGCGGCAACGACGAGAAAGCACAGGACGCTGCGCATTCAGTGCAGAGTATCCCAGCGCGCGCCCTCGGCCAACTGACACGGATGGGGCACAGTTCGACCGGCCTCGTAAACCCCGCCCGCAATTCACTCGCCTTAGCGCGACCCGTCGAATGCCGCTCTTAACGGGCGACCTGTTTAGGTCACTGACCGGCACGCCGGGCCCGTAAAACGCCTAACTTCAGCGGGCGATCGAAGTTGCGCGTTGCTTCAGTTTTTCTTACGCGTCGATCAGACATCGCGTTTGCTGGTAAGGCGCGCGAGGCTAACACTGCACGCCATGGACAACACGAGGAGAAATATCATGAAAGCCACCCATGTCGTTGCGCTGTTTGCCGCCCTGCTGCTCACTGCCACTGAGTTTTTGGTTATGGACTATGACGCACGGCAGCGTGCCGTGCAGTATCAGGCTCAGGCCACCAGTGCGATTGCCGCACGCGAGTAGTCTGCCGCAGCGCCGTTCAGTGCCGCCGCGCTGGAGGACGGCGCCCCTGAATGCGATTGATCTGTCGACCCTGCCGCCCCGGATCTCCCGAGCGTCTGATTCCGGAAAACCAACAGGTGTCTGCTGGATGGCCCTATGGATGCATTCAGATTCAGCCGTCGGCGACTGCTCGTCGGTCCGCCACAACTGCCGCGGCACTATCGTTCTTTGACCGCGCTACGCCTCTTTCTGACAACCCTATACACACGAAGACAGCGATGACCTCGCATACGTTTACCAAGACTGCCCCGCCCCCCTGGCTCCTCGCATTCTGGAAAGAAATCGACGACAAGACATGGGGCAAAGGCTTCGATTGCTTCGCACCGAATGCAATCGCCAATCTGGGGGTCAGCGACTGGCATGGCCGCGAGGCGATCCGCGAGAACCTGCGCGCCTTTGTCGATAAAGGATTCACGGCTCATCATGATGTCGTCGAATTCTGGGATGGCGGATTTCTCAAGGTGTTTCGGGGATTCGTCACCATGACACCCAACGACCCATCCCAAAAGCCTGCACGGCCGGCCATGACGCACTTTTTCTATATGGACGAAAAGGATCCCTCTAAAGTCGCACACTGGTATGGATCGGTGGGGCCGGTGCAGTTCTGAGACAAAAAGAGTGTCGGACGCAACCCTCACATCCGAGAAGTTGATGGCGCTGCGGCAAGTCCGCTCGCGCTCCTTACGATTAGACTCATATCTGGGGATAGGTTGCGATCGGTGTAGGAGCTGCATCGATCGGTTGAATCCGCAACCCGAAGCGGTCGATCGCGAATGACCGCATCGCGGCACTCGAAGCCGCAAAGCAGCAGCGGCCGCCTTGATCCCTACCCCGGTTCGACCGCCGCCCGCAGTCGCCGGCTGTGCGCCATCCGCAGATATAACGGAGCACAACCCGCCAAGAGGGCCGCCGCGATCAGCCCGGAGCGCGGATCCTGCGCGATCGCAGCCATCAGAAACGCCACCGAGCCTAGCAGCACAAGCGCTGTCGAGAATGGGTAGCCGAAGGCCTTGTACGGCCGCTCCTGCGCGGGCTCTCGACGCCGCAGTACGAACACGGCCGCAAACGCCGACACGTAATACAGGAGGAACAGCACCGCGTAGAGAGCAAGGATCTGCTCGAACGTGCCGCTCAAAAGGTGCTTGAGCCGCTTGGCATCGACATGCCCTACAAGTTCGATCAACCTCCCATGCGCGGTTTCGCCATCAATGGCGAGCCGGGTTTCTGGCTGAGGAATGGCGAAGTCGCCAAAAACCTTTACGTCGCATTCACCGCCACGAGCGCGGACGCTGTCAGGGCCAGCTACAAGGCGGCGATAGACGCGGGAGCTACCTCAAACAAGCAACCGAGCCTTCGGCCCGAATGGCGTGCCGACTACTTCGCGGCAAACATCGGCGACCCGGACGGATACAACATCGAGATTGCCTATAAGCCTTGGCTCTACAAATGAAAATCTACCCATCTGAGGCCAGCCGGCATAGTCCGGCATCGAGCCGCTGCTGCCGCAATCGGGCTTCGCCGCCCGAACCTAGAAGGACCGAACGGCAGCTCAGGAGATTTGAAGGGGGGCGCGACAGACCGCACTTGGCCGAGACCGACGAAGTTCGGCGTCGGATTGCGACCGGCCGCTATGGAGGAGCCCGTTTGAGACTCTGAGCGGCAGGAGTTGGCCGGGTGCTGCCGGTTGGGGTTGATGGCCAAGGAGTTGCCCGTTAGGACCGATCCGGACCCGAAGCCGCCTGCCACTCTCCTCAATAGCAGTCATCCGCACGCAGGGAAGCGGACGGTCGCGTCGGGACCGCCGCGGGTGTGCGTCAGCGGCAGAAGGGCCCACGACATTTAAACGAATACGTCCCCGCACGCCTCTAATGCAAACCACGGCCGACCCGGAGAGTTTCATGCGCCAGTGGACCCGACCATACGTTGTCCGCTTCTGGCTTGCTGCCCTCTTGTTGCCGTGTTCCGTTTACGCCGAACCCTCGCTCAATGGGTTCTGGACCGGGACCATGACACGCGATGGCGCGACGCAGGAGATTAGCCTGCGCGTTAGCGGAAACACAGACGGCTATAAAGCCAACTTCGACTGGCCCGACTCCGGCTACTTTCACGAAGACGCTATTAGCATGAAGGTAGGGGACCGCAGTGTTCTGGTGAGCCTTCCGATGCCGCGAGGCGCGCTGAAGCTCGCCGGTACCTGGCAGGGGGACACGGTGTCCGGCGGATTGCTGGAAATCGGCAATGTCGCCGGCGCCTGGAAAACGATACACACTGATGGATCGTTCCGACTCAGTCGTGCAAGCGCGCCAACCCCTCCTTACCGGGTGGAAGAGGTCTCCTTCAACGACGGTACGGTCACCCTGGCCGGGAGCCTGCTCATTCCACGCGGAGCCGGCCGTCACCCCGCCATGACGTTCCTGCATGGCGGGGGCGATGAGACTCGCGGCGATGGGATGTTTATCGGTGACACGCTGGCGCGTCGCGGAATCGTGGTGCTCATCTATGACAAACGCGGCAACGGAAAATCCACCGGTAACTGGCGTCAAGGTGGCTTCGAAGAACTGGCCGACGACGGTGCGGCGGGGCTGCGTGTGCTTCTGGCACGGCCGGACGTCGACACGAAGCGCACCGGCTTCGTCTGCTACAGTCAAGGTTGTTGGATTGCTCCGCTGGCGATTTCGCGCGGCGCACCCGCGCAATTTCTGGTCAGCATTTCCGGGCCCACCGTCACGGTCGAGGACGAGGGTTTCGCCCAATACGGTAACCGCATGCGCGAAGCCGGAATGCCAAACAGCGAACTGGCGAAGGCGCTACCGCTTCTGAAGCTCGACAACAGTGTCAGCAAAGGTCAGGCCAGTTGGAGGGATCTGCAGGCGCAGATCGCAAAAGACAAGGACGCGCCCTGGTACAAGGCCATTAACTGGTCGCCAGAGGATATGAACGATCCGGAGCGCAGGTTCTATGGCAAGATTTTAACGTACGACCCCAGAGCTTATATCGAGAGCTTAAAAATTCCGTCGCTCTGGTTTTTCGGCACGGCAGACATCACGATTCCCGCTCGGGCCAGTTGGGAGCGGCTGAGAGGGATGTCGGTTTCACCGAAGCCCCGGATTGTCATCATGGAAAATGCTGACCATGCTATGACGGTGCGAGAAGGCGGTAAATTGCCGGCGCTCGCCCACGGGTTTCCCGGGATGATGGCCGATTGGATTTTCACAGGACGTGGACGTCCGCTTGCTGAAAAAAGGCCAGCCGAGGGAGAATGACTGTTCGGTCCTGACCCGTTTCTGCCGGTCGCCACCGTCCGGTTTCGGGAAGCGCGCCGAGACAGTTAGTTCGGAAACTTCAATTCCCGCTCAACTGCCTTAAAGCGCGGATCCTTGCGCAAGGGATCCAGGAACGCATCCATCTTCAGCAGCTCCAATCCTGGGTCCCGCAGCCGCAACGCCGTCTCGAGCCATTCGTCTCGTACCCCAAGGCTTTTCGACCACGAAATAGGCGGCGGCGGCCGCGATAACGAGCGCGACTGCGAGCCATGCGCCTCGTGAAGGTCTTCCCGAGGCCACCCCCGCAGACTCCCGGGCCGCCGTCGTTGAGGGACGCATCTCGCCTGACAGAAGCTGCTCGATGCGCCTGACGAACTCGGGCGGTGTCTCCCCGCCTGGCAGGCGTGTCCACTGCACACGCTGAAACGACTCCGGAACGTCCGCACCCGCATCAGGCGTAGCGTCCAGGCACACCGGCACGATGAACGCCCGGTTGCGCGCCAGCATGTGGGTCCGCTGATCCGCAAGGTCCAACTCGAGCCGGAAATAGCCTTCATGCCGCGATGCCGTGTTGGACGAAATGACGGGAATAAAGAGGGCGCAGTCGTGGATCTCGCGGCGGATTTTCTGATCCCACACATCCCCGCCCCGAAGCTCGCTCTGGTCGAACCAAACTTCGATGCCGGCGGCGCGCAGCGCATTGCACAGTCGCTGTGCAGCTTCCGCGTCCTGCGACGCGTAGCTCAGGAACACCGCCTTGGCCGGGTCGGTCAGGTGCCCCCCGTCGTGTCGCGACCCTGACGATTCTCTGGCTCGGTGCGGTCGGCCATTCAAAGGCTCTTGGTTAGTACCCCATAGCGTACCGTAAGGCGTGAGTGGCTGCTCTGGGGCAACCATTCAGTGACCGGTTGCGGCCGTGAGCGGCGGTTCCCAGCTGAATTGCCCGCGGTCAAGGGGCTATGACTCAGATCGACCCTGAGCAGCCAGACGGCCAGCTCCGAAGCCGTCATTCAAGGTCGAGGTAGCGGCCAGTTGCCAGCCTGAGGGTCATTTGACGCGCTCAGAGCCGCGTTCCAACGAAGCGTCCAATACCTGCGAAGGCGGAGTCGAACTGCTGAGATGATGGCGACCCACCTCGTGTGTATACGCTAATGACTATTGGCACGTCGGGCTTGGGCCAAGCTACGGCAATGTCACCTGCTGCATCCTTCCCGTTGTTTCCAGTCTTGTCGCCTATGACCCAGCTTCCCGGGAGTCCGGCGCGCAAACGATTAGCGCCGGTCTGGCAACCCACCAACCACTCGGTGAAGGTGGTTCGCGACGCCTCCGACAGGATTCGCTCAAGGACGAGGCGGCGCAGTGTATTCGCCATGGCAGCCGGGGTAGTTGTGTTCCGCAGGCCGCCGGGTGGTGTTCTGTTTAGAAAGGGCTCAGGGTCGTCGAGGCGAGTCACATGATCTCCGATCTTGCGCCAGAACGCGGTTAAAGCCGGTGGCCCGCCAATGCGAGATAGGAGAAGGTTGGCGCAGGCATTATCACTCTGTTCAACCGCAGCCCTGCACATCTCCTTTACGGAAAGAAACCCTCTGGCCAGGTTCTCCTTAGCGACTGGGGCCCAGAAGTCCTGCATATCGGCCGCACTATAGTGGACGAGCGTCTCGAGATCGTCCTCGCTACGATCAACTCGCGAGAGGACGCAAGCAGCAAGCGACGCCTTGAACGTGCTGCACATGACGAAGCGCTCGTCGGCCCTCCACGACAGCTTTGCGCCCGTCCGGATGTTCTCTGCATGAAGACCGATGTGCCCGCCGCTGCTTCTTTCATAGTCGGAAATCGCGGTGATTGGGGCCTCTGCAGCGAGCGAGGAGGCGGCGGCGAACCCCAGGCTGCTCCACAAAAAATCTCGCCTCTTCATCTTCCTGCCCCTTTCACCTGTGATTGCTCCCGCGATTGCCGGTTTGTGCGAATACACAGTCAAGCATGCGGGGAGATTGTGACCACGGAGAGGCCGAAATCGGGAAGAATGTGGCAGCGAAGGTCCGCTAACTCGATGCTGGATACCCAGTACCGGGAACAACAGCTCATGGCGGGCGGACGGAACCACTTAGGCAATGACGGTGTGCGACCCCAAAGCGGACTGATCCGAATGTCGGCCCGTCAGGAGTGTCGGGTGCAACGAATCGTTAGGCCACATCGCTCGACTATGGCTTCTTCAATCATTAATTCCATGCCGCCGTCTCAGTTCCAAGACATGCTCTACGTCCGTTGCCTGCGTGATTGCCAGACGGGTGGCCTCCAAACGGCCGACACAGAATTGGACACGATTAACTGACATGATCTCGGTTCCGTGGCTCTCAACGTAGGCCACGAACTTGGGCAATGTGAACACCCCATCCGGGATATCGGTCTTAAATACTGCACTTCCGGTAAATACAACAGCGGGATGGACGACGTCGGGCTCCAGGAATTCGAGGAGCTCTCGGACGGCGCAAACATGCCTGTAGTTCTGGCGAATAGGGTTTTGGAAGTTGCACTTGGCTCGATACAGCACCTGTGTCCAGTTGCGGTCCTTAGCGCCCGCAAAGAGCCAGCCGTTGTAGTCCTTGGTCTCGATTACGAATACCCCAAATCGGGATACGAGGACGTGATCGATTTGAGTGGTTCCGTCTTCCAGCCGAAGCGTGATGTGGTTAAGGAGGTGGTAGTCCGGTGGACGGAACCTTGACTTTACTTCCCGAGACAGCCTCACCTCGCCACGATTCTGTATCGCGTTCGCTTGATATCGACTGATAGCGGGACGCAGCCAAAGGACAAAGGGCAATGCGCAGACTGCCGAGATAACCGCTGTGCGGTGGCTGATAAGTGCCATGACGCGCACAAGCTGTTGCCCCTCAGGAGAGTTCTCCGGCACCCACGCTGGGAGTTGGACGACGAAGTAGCTGACTACCCACTGAACGCCATAGCCGACGAGCGTGCCCAGGACCACGAAAGGAACTCCATTCCCTCGCGGTGATTTGCGGAGAACCCACAGCAAAATCGCCAGCACTGGGGGCCAAGTCCAGTAATGCTCCACTACTGCCGATAGCGGGGTCATGGCAAAGACCTGATGTGGGTCATCAGTGCGTCGGCTCCTCACGGAAACTCAAAAACTGGGTTTAGCCACCTGATAAGTAACCTGGCTCTGCAAGATGACCGGTTCACGGATGCCGCGGATCTCGTACGGTAGCCCAGGTCACGCCTCTCCGGGCGGACCGGGACCTGGGAGTGCGAGACAGGTCAAGGAATGCCCGCTTCCGGGTGGTGTGACCCGCCTTGGTAACGTCCGCTCTTGGCCGAGAGTTGAGATTTTTCCGGCTTCACCACACCCAGGGAATAAGGCGGTAGCGCACTCTGCGCATGTAGGCCTCGTAGCCCGGCAATTGGCCGCACAAGAAGCGCTCCTCGAAGACGATGCGCAGCGCCAGCAGCAGTATCATGACTATGACAAGTAACATGCCCGCATACGACCCGAGCCATAACGGGATGCCAATCATGAAAGGAATGGCGCCCGCGTACATCGGGTGCCGCACGACGCCGTATATGCCGCTATCGACCACGGTTTGGCTCCGAGCCTGCTGGTGCTTGACCACCGGCGCGGCGTAGGGATTGCGTTTGAGTGAGAAGTGCACAATGCACCAACCGATCAGCAGTAGGGCGAATCCCAGCCAGGATACGGGCAGAAGGGGCTGCGGCAGTAAGTGCCAGCGAAACAGGTCCAGCGGGATCAGTACGAATAGCCCAAGAAACAGCACCACGAACGCCATCAGCACGATCTTGTCCACCAGCGGTTGATCCCTTTGCAGGGGCGACTTGAGGCGCTCCCGCAGCAGCTCATTGTGATTGGCGTAGAGGTCCAGCGAAGAAGCAACCGTGCCGAGGAAGAACACGCCGAGCAGTACCCAGGCGCGCCACCAATGCAGAGTGCCCGCGGGCACGAAAAGCAGCGCAGCGAGGACGACAAGTTGAACAATGGAGCTTGTGATGAGCCGGCGCAGGAGCATGGGCACAATAATAGGTGTCCTCGAGCCTGACGACGCAATGGACTTTGGGGGCAGGGCATCTTCGCAAATCGTAGGGGCGGGCAGAGCTTGGGCTCGTAAGCATCCATCACCACTCGTTGATCGTCGCGAGCGGCAACTCGAAAATTTCCGCGACTGGGTGCAGCGCGCGCCGCTAGCCCTGCCAGAGCACCGGAAACCTGGCGCTCAGCCAGGCCGCGAGCGCCTTGTTGACCGCCACCGGATTTTCCTGAGCCATCCAGTGCCCGGTCTTGACGATCACTTCCGACAGATCCGAGCACATCGCGCGCATGGGATTCGCCAGCGGGCCGGTCACCGTCTGGCAGGTGTAGTCATATTCGCCGTGCAGGAACAGGACCGGCATGCTGATGCGTCCGCCATTGACTGACTTCCTGCTGTACGCAGCGTTAGCCTCGAAGTTCACGTACCAGGAATCAGGGCCGGTAAATCCGTTACGTGTCAGTGCCTCCACATACGTATCCAGATCGGTTTCGGTCAGCACATCCGCGTCGCGCGGCAGATCCGGCGCAGCGGTGGCCGCACCGAACCAACCACCGTTCGCGCGGACCGTTGCGGTGAAGGCTGGTTTGCCTTTGCCGTCGGGGCTGCCCTTGCGGAACAGCCATTTGACGGTCGCCTCGATGTTGGCCTCGAATTGCGCGCGCGCCTGCTCGAAGTTCTCCTGGTAGAAAAGCATGTAGTCCCATTGCCCGACCGGGTATTTGTCGATCGGATAGATGGACCGATCGACATACGACAGAAGACTCTCGCCGTTAGGCAGGTACGGCACGCACAGATTCGTGACTCCGTGGCAACGCTCCGGATGATGGGAGGCGATCGCCCATACGACCGGGCTGCCCCAGTCGTGACCCACCCAGATCGCCTTCGGTTGCCCGAGCCCATCGAGCAGCTCCATCATGTCAGCGACCGCATTCTCCAGCGCATAGTCGGACTTCGCAGCATGCACCGTCGAGCGTCCGTAGCCGCGCATGTCCGGCGTTATAGCGCGGAAGCCGAGCGCGGCGAACACCGGCAACTGATGGCGCCAGCTGTGCGACAGCTCCGGCCAGCCATGCACAAACACGATCAGCGGCGCGTCGAGCGCCCCGCAGGCGAGGTAGAAGGTGGTGTGACGCTGCGTCTTGAAAAGGAGTTCCGTGACCGGAAATCCGTCGCCGGTCCATTTGCCGTTCATCGGCGTCGGGCTCTGCGTCACGGCAACAGGCGCCGCAATGGCAGCGAAGGCGTACCGGCCGGCAGCGAGTCCTGTGACACCCAGGCAGATGCACAGAGTGAGCGGCGAGAAATTTCCATCTGACTCTCCTGGCAGTGACCGGCGTTCGCACCCAGTGCGTTACCCACCGACAACGCGATTGTCGAGCCTCAAGTATGTTCCGGGAAGCTATCGGCGTTGGCAACAAACGTGCTGTCGGCTGCCTGAAGTCGCTAGGACCCCGGAGTTGGTAATCGAAATCGGCGGTTAACGCGGATGGGGTCAGCGGCAGCCGGGCTGGTCGCTCTTCTCAAGATAAAAGGTGTACGTCTCGCAGTCATCGGCCGCCGACGGGCGCGGGAGGGGAACTGCGCGATTCACCGGCGGCAGCAGCCGCACGTAGGTCACGATCGCCCGCAGATCCTCCTCGTCGAGGTTGGAGAGCTGGTCCCACGTCATGCCTTGCCAATGAAGCTGCCTGCCGTCCCGGCTGACGCCACTGCGGATCGCGCGCTCTAACTCCATGTCCGTCCAGGCGCGGACGCCTGCTTGCGGATGCGCAGTGATGTTGCGGGTCCACAGCGTGCCAAATGGTCTCCAGCTGATCGGCGTACCGCCGCTGCCATCGGTGCGGTGGCAGATGGCGCAGCTCACCGAGTACAAATAGTGGCCACGCTCCACCATGCGAACGCGCTCGGCGGGCATGCCGCGCGTGTCCGGCTTGACATCGCCGGCGTTCACAGCCTTCACCAGCGGATCAGGCGGCATGTTTCGGATGGCTGGCCACTGGGAGAGAGTGAACAGCAGCACCCCAGCGATCGCGATCGCCAGCACGCCCCCGATCGACGCCGCTATCCCCGGGTGCGGGCCCGCGCGCACGAATAGCACCAGCGCCAGTATCAGCATTATCCACTGCACATCGACGAGCACAGCTTGCACACGCGCAGGCGAACCCTTTGTGGGATCGACGGCGAAATTGCCATCGCCATAGGTGAGCGCCTTAGGAGTGGTCGCCGGCAGCGGACGCGTGAACTTCATTGCGATGGTCTCCACCAGTCCGTAGGAGAGCTTCGGCGGGATCGGGTTGTGCACCGGCCGCGATGCCGTCTTGAGGAAGGTGGCGATCGCCGTCGCGTCCTCGTCGGTGAAGTTGTGGAACTGGGCCCAAAGCATCGCAAACGGGTTGAGAGCCCGGTCTGGCGCCTGGCCGTCGCGTAGCGCGCGAATGATCTGCGGCACGCTCCAGTGACCGAGGCCCGTCACAGGATCCGAAGTGAGATTGCGGCTCACCGAGTAACCGTGCGGGTAGTAGCCGACGCGCATTCCACCGGCGAGGAATGCTGCGTCAACGTTGTAAATCCCGGTACGGTCGATCTGCGTGTGACAGAGGCCGCACACTTCCCAGCGGGTGATGTATTCGCCGCGCTGCGCCGGATTCGAGGCAAATCCCGCACCGCCGAAGCTGCCGCCCTCCTCCCATGGCGGCGTGCGGGCGATCGAAGCGACGAAGTTGACCAGGTCCCAGCGGGCGCTAGCCGGCAGCACATCCGCGTAGGGCGGCATGGGTCCCGGCAGTATGCCGGTAGTCAGCCGCAGCCAGACATCCTGAGCCCGACTGCCGCCGCGGAAAGCCCACGGCGCAGTCAGATCGCGCGCGAACACCGCGTGGCCGGATCCATCCTCGTAACGCTTGCCGCCGCGACCGTCGTCGCCATGGCACGCGGCGCAGCCTTGGGTGGCAAACAGCGCCTTTCCGCGCGCCACACTCTCTGGGGAACTCGGGATCGCAGCAGGGATTTCGATGGGGCGTGCGGGCCGCGAAAACGCACTTGAAAACGACTTCACCTGCTCTACGACGGCGCTCAACTCCTCGGTCGAGAGTAGCCCCGCAAAGAACGGCATTGCGCTGGCAGGCAGGCCGTCGCGGACCGTCCGCAGGAGATCCTCATCGGTGGGTGGCTCGCCGGCCGCGGTGGACTTGTACTTGAACCTGCCGGATGAGAAGTCCCGAGGACGTGGGAACATCGATGGTGCGGCCGGGCCGTTGCCGCGTCCATTCGGACCGTGGCAAACGGCGCAGTGTCGCGCGAAGATCCGCAGCCCCAGCGGCGCGCTGCCGTCCAAATCCGCACCGGGTGGCCAAGCAAGGTCGGCGTACTGTGCCGGGTCCGGCTGGTATTCCGCGCTCGGACGCGCCAGCCCCACCCGCGCCCAGATGGATCGGCCGACATCCAGCGCGAGCAACAGCACGCCGAAGAGCAGCACCACCCCCAGCCGGGAGTGTAAGAGCCAGTGCATTCGCCGTTGGTTCGCGTTCAAGGTCGAATGTGCCATTACCACTGGGTGATCAAATCGCGACGGTCTCGGCTTGCGCCGCCTCGAATGTGAGATTCACCGAGCGATCGCCGACGGGACGGGTACGATGCCGCAGTCCACGCGGAACCGTCACCATCTGGCCTGGACCGAGCTCGAGCGTTCCATCCTCGAACTCGATGTTGAGACGCCCCTCAATCACGAGGAAAGTCTCATCGGAATTCGGATGGAAGTGCCAGGGGTAAGGCCGTGTCATCACGCTGATGCGGACGACATGATCATTGACCTTGGCAATCGGATGATTATCGTAGCTAGCCTCGGACAAGGATTCCGACGCTAAGGTGGTGATCTGCGGGAGTGTTCCTGTCATTTCTCCCTCCTTACCAATCAAACTCATTCAGCCAAGCGCACCTTCAGCCATGGCGCCTCTCTTGGACGTTTCGGCGATGTTCGCGGATGCGATCGGCATTGGCAACAAACGCTGCTTTCCGGCCGTTCAGACTGCTCGCGGCACAGGGGCCCTCACTGCGGCAGCTGCCGAGCACGGTGGTAGCATGGGCTCCCACGATAGAAAGCGCTTGCATTGTCGCAACAACCAGAACCGCGGGGCTTCGCAATGGTCAGACGTCTCTTCATCATCATCGCGCTCGCCGCCCCCTTACCGGCGCTCGCCCCTTTTGCGTACGCCGCTGAGAGCAACGCCAAAGTACTAACCGCCGCGCAGGCCGCCCGCTCCGCCCAACTCCAACTGCTCGAGCAAGTGGTGAATGTCGACTCGGGGACGGGCGACGTCGAGGGCGGCCGCAAGGTGGCAGGCATGCTGATTCCGCGCCTGAAGGCGCTGGGAATGACGGTTGAGTCCGTTGCTGCGGAGCAGCCCGGACTTGCGGAAAACACGGTGGCGACCCTGATCGGCCGTGGCAAGGCCCGCATTCTCATGATCGGGCATATCGATACCGTGTTCGAACCGGGCACCGCGCAGCGCCGGCCGTTTCGTACCGACGACAAGCGGGCCTACGGACCAGGCGTGGCCGATGAGAAGGGCGGTGTGGTGGAGGGCATCTACGCGCTGCAGATCCTGCACGAGCTGAGCTTGGGGAATTTCGCGAAGATCGTCTTGCTGATGGAGACGTCGGAAGAGCGCGGCTCGCCTGGCACGAGGGCCCTCATCAGTAGACTCCTCAAGGATGCCGACGTGGAGCTGAACCTCGAGCCGGGCGATGCCCCCGACACCCTGATCGTGTGGCGCAAGGGCTCTGACACCTTCCGCATTGACGTCAAGGGCCGGGCCGCGCACGCGGGAATCGCTCCGCAGGATGGCCGCAACGCCGCACTCGAGCTGATCCATCAGATCTCGGGACTGCAGGCATTTCCGCAGTCCGGAGACGGCCTCACCGTGAATCTCACCGTCATGCAGGCTGGTACGCGCGCCAACATCATCCCCGAGAACGCTTCGGCGCAGGTCAACGTGCGCGTGCGCGACAAGGCCGACTTCGATCGCATCGAGCAGGTATTGCGCAAGAATGCCGAAACCACCGTGATCCCCGACACCAAAGTAACCATCAGCGGTGGGGAGGGGTTCCCGCCGTTACCTAGCAATCCCGCTACTGACAAGCTCGCTGCACGGGCGCAGCGGATCTATGCCGGCATTGGCCGCACCTTGGCAACCGGTGGCAACGGCGGGGCGTCCGAGTCAGCGCTCGCAGCCGACGCGGGTGTTCCTGCCTTGGACGGACTTGGGCCTGTTGGAGGGGGGTTTCACTCGGATCAGGAGTTTCTCGAGTTGGAAACCGTAACACCCCGACTCTATCTGCTGACCATGCTGCTGATCGACTTGGGAATGAGTCATCCACCCTAATAGCAGCGTGAACTCACGCTGTTTAAGCGTTCCGGGACAGGATTACGGCGTTAGGTGCGCCGATAGCTGCGATTTGCTTACCCTGAAATGACCGGTTGACCCGTTGCTGACACTCGCAGTGAACGCGAGCGTCGAAGCAGACGAGATCGGGGGTGCGCAGAGGCTGATACCGGACGGTCGGTCTCCCGACGTCACGGTGCCAAGTCGTGCAGCATCTCGCCGGTTATCACAGAGCGCTGAGTTATCGACTCCAGCGGAGCAGCAGAATCGTAGAGCCATTTGAGGAACTCCTGATCCCAAGCGCTGAGGCCCGCCGGCACTTGCGTGCCGGAACCGCGCGCATCGAATAGTCGCAGGATCGTGGGAGCCGCTCCCAGGGGCGCATCGAGATCGACCTCTGTGAGCGCCACCATCGCGATGAAGTCTGCGAGCTGCGCGAGCTGCAGGCCTACGACCTGCTTGCCGTCAACGATCACTGCGACAGACGTGAACACCAGCAGATCCTTAACGTCGAAGTGCGACCCCACACAGCATCCGCCGCTTGGCACATCGCCAAATGCCTGCCCCAATTGCAGTGAGCCCCTAGTCAACGTGGAGGTGCCGCCGCCGTCTCCAAAATCATGGTTGTACCAGACCCGCACCGGCCGGGGCTTGTCCGCGAACCGGCTGAACTTCGCAAGGGAGCCGCGGACGCCGCCAAACGCGCTCCGACGGTCGCCCCACTTTGATCAGCGCTTCCGGCGTCGAGGTGACGAGAATCACCAGATTTGGCCGCGCGCAATGTTCCTTATCCAGCGCCGCACCCGCTGTGCGCGCGATCTGTGACACCTGCGCCAGTACGTACTCACCCTCATCGCGCGTAAGACCCGCAACAAGAGGACAGATTGGGTCACGCCAACGGCGCAGCGATTCATCGCGTGGAACCGAGCGAGTGATGCTCGAGACAAAAGCATTGAGGCTGTGCTCAAGCTTCGCGCGTTGAGCCTCGATGGTGACCTGAGCCAAGGCCTTGTCAGGCTGGTCCGGCACGTTGCCCGAAGCAGGCACGCCCGAAACCGGTGCCGATTGCGGTGCAACTACAGGTGGCGCGGCAGGGATCGCCTGCGGATCGGCGTGCGCGCCGCCAGCAACTGACAGCCACAGAGCCAGGGACGCCATTGCGCCGCGCAACGACATACGGGTTTCGACTGCCTCTGTCCATTTACACCGGGCGTGGCTCATGGCTACCCACTGATGCGCCTAGCGCCGATCCTGCGAGGATATCAACGCGCTAAGGTTCGAGGCGTTGACCAGGGCGTATGAAGGGCTCAAGCAGGAGATCGATTCAGTGTCTGCTAACTGGAAGTCAGAGAGGTCGGGGAAGACGATCCCTCCTGGCCGCCTGCTCGCGGATTGGCCTCTAGTACAGTTTTTCCCGAAGGCGCCGTTCGCCGTCCTCGAGAGCGGACGTTCGGGATTCGTATAAGCTGATCTCATAGCCGGTTGGCAGCCCGGTCGAGCACACCGCCGCGCCTGCGCCTATCTAGGAAAAACGCCGGTGTGTGTGGTTCGCAAACACCCTCAGCGCAATCGACCTGCACAATCACTCCTTGCCCGTGTCTCGGCATGGCGCCTTAAATTCCGCTTCCTAAGCCAGCACACACCGCACCAGGCTTGGACGCCAATGACCCGCGACCGCCTCAGCTTGACGCCCAACGCGATCACTTTCATCGCACTGGCAGCGGCGCTCAATTTGTTGCTCTATCACCGCCCGCTTTTCTCATTTGCGGTGGGCAATCTCGACCTGTCTTCTTTCACCGGGGAGCTGACGCTGGCCACGTTGCTCTTTGCATTGTTTTCCGAGACCGTCCTGCTGCTCACCCTGCTGACGCTCATCTCCCATCGGATTCTCAAACCATTTTGCATGCTGATGGCGATGGGCAACGCGGTCGCCGTGTATTTTGTGGTCACCTATCACGCCGTGCTGGACGAGACGATGATGGGGAATGTGCTGCACACAGATATTGCAGAATCCCTCGAATATCTGCATCCAACCCTCGTTGTTTATCTGCTGGCTCTGGGCGTGCTGCCCTGCTGGTTGCTCGCGCGAGTTCGCATTCGGCAGACACCGCGCTTGCACCTCGCTGCCGTGGCGTTGGGCAGCTTGTTGCTCACCGTGACCTGGGGGCTTTGCGCCTCCCGCACCTGGTTTTGGTTCGACGAAAACTCGCAGAGGCTTGGCGGCCTGGTCATGCCGTGGTCCTACCTCATCAATACGGGAAGATACGTGGCGCCAAAGCTTCTGACATCCGAAGTGCCGGCTCCGCTGCCGCCCGCCACCTTCTCGTCCAACGAAAAGACCGTCGTCATTCTGGTCATCGGGGAAGCTGCGCGAGCGAAGAATTTCGAGCTCTATGGTTACAAGCGCCCTACAAATCCGCTACTGCCACAGGCAGGCGTTGTCGCCCTCAAGAACGCGTCGGCGTGCGCTACCTACACCACCGCAGCGGTTCGGTGCATTCTGTCGCCCGTCGACTCAGAATCCCCATTCTCCAAGGCCTATGAACCTCTGCCTTCATACCTACAACGAAACGCCGTTGACGTCATTTGGCGAACCCGGAACTGGGGCGAACCTCCGGTGATGGTTCGGACGTACCAGAAGGCGAGTGACCTCCAGGCCGACTGCGCCGGCGCCCGGTGCAACTACGACGAGGTCCTCCTGTCCGGACTCGAGCAGCGCATCAGAACTTCATCGAGTCAAAGGGTCTTCGTCGTTCTTCACCAGTCCGGCAGTCACGGCCCGGCCTACTACACGAAGTACCCGAGCGAGTTTGAATATTTCAAGCCGGCCTGCAAGTCGGTGGAATTGGGCAAGTGCACCCGCGAAGAGCTGGTTAATGCTTACGACAACACGATTTTGTATGAAGACTATTTTCTTTTCCGCGCCATTGGCGTGCTCAAGAAGCTCCGGGACACATCCACCTTATTGATCTATGTGTCCGATCATGGCGAATCCCTGGGGGAGTACGGGATGTACCTTCACGGAATACCCTACTCGATCGCGCCCGCTGTCCAGAAGGACATTCCTTTCATTATTTGGATGTCCGATGAGTTCATCCGCCAGAAAGCGGTGCGGGCGGATCGCTTCGAGTCACAGGGCATGCACAGCCAGCGGGACATCTTTCACACTGTGATGGGTGCATTCTCCATGCACAGCGATGCGTATATGGGCGACTACGACATTTTCAGCGACACGTTTTCCTCGAAATGAACTCGAACGTATTGCGACTTTGAGCTGGTTGTCGGCTCAGCTTCTCTAAGCCTTTTACCTCGAAATCCAGGAGCAGGGTGACCTGGCTCGGCCAAACTCCACTTCGGCTAAGCTGCCGCCTGCGTTAGGGTGCAATCGTGCACCCGCTGCTATTGACGCTTAGCTCACCGGCTTCCAACCGTCTGGCAACAGGTCGAACGTGACCGTGTCGCGATATGCGAACTGATTGAGTTCCAGTGTCGCAACCGGAGTAAGCATGTGCCAGATGCGATCATCGTCGAAGACATAACACTCGCCCGACTCGCGCATGTTAAAGCGACTCAATTCGCGCTTGTCGTTGTCGGTTATAACTACTTCGCCTCCTTGAGCTCCGCAGCGCGCCAGCAGATGAGTCGCGAGGTACTTTTCACCGTCCTTATGCAGGCCTGGCGGGCTCGTATCGCACGGCCGGGAAGGGGTCGCCGCGAATCGCAGCACATGCATGTTGACCGAGTAAGTCACGCCAGGCGCCGAAAGCGGCAAGTACATAAGGTGGTGAGCAATCATCTTGCGAACGCCGGCCGTGTCGGCAATCTCCTTAGGTATCGGCGCGTACTTGCGCGGCTGGCCTCCTAAGGTCGTGTTGTATTTTTCCAGCTGCACGTAGGGTTTAGAGTCATCGTAGGGCCATACGCGAACCCCACCTTCAGCGATCTCGGCCTTAAACCGATTCAACGATCGATATCGATCCCCACCCTCATAGTACTGATCCTTAGGCAGGAACCAAGCCGCATGCGCCAACACGCCCAGTGCACGCGCGACGTCCGCGTCAACGCACAAAGGGCGGCGAGTAAACCCCTGTTCGAGGATCTCTTCCCGGGCCCGGCTGTCAGCTACAACCGAAACGAAAGCATCCTCATGCATACGTCACTCCGGGTCCCATCTAACTTCCGTCATTGCCAAGCGGCGGTTTGAGACCCGTACCTGTGCCGGTGCAATCGGCGGGTGAAAGCGACGGCGGCGCAGCGGCGCTCAGGGTCAACCTCGGCGTCAGTTTTGCAAGCCCGCGCACATAAGCATCTGTGAACACGGTTGCACAGGCGCGCGAGAGATGGCTGTACTCAGGAATCACCAGTCCCTGCATCGCGGGGACGTCCGCGAAGTGAACCCCCCGCACGCCGGCGCCTTCGAGCAACTGGTCCCAGCCGCGGGTGCGCGGTAACGTCTCTTCCTCGTAGACGCTCAATTCCGGCGCGGAGGGTGGACGTACAAACACGACCTCCCCGCCGCGCGCGCGAATCTTCGCGACCGCGATGCGCGTCCTCTCGATCGTAGTGAGGATCGTTGGCGCAGAGACTGGCGGCGCCGCCCGTATCCAGGCCGAACGCTGATGCGCGCGCACGCGCGGATCGTTCTCGACCCGTGACCACATGAAAGTCTGTCGCTCATCCATGACGGTACCCAGTTTCCACAGTCTCTCGTTCACGGGAAACTGCGCCCCGGCGCGCCAACCCTCATCCAGATGACGCACGAGTTTATTCAAACGATAGTTGTCATCCAGGAACGCGAGCACCCGCGATAAAGCCCGGTGCAGTAGAAACGATATGCGCACGGCGGGCGACTCGAAGCGATAACGCTCCAGCGCGGGGCCTCCGAGGCCGCCGCCGTCACGAAAGTACGAGCGGTCCGCGATGCCGACGATGACGAGACCGTTGAAGTGCACCGCGTTAGCCAGGTCCTCGAGGAACGGCAGCGCATTGCTGCCCGCGATCGCGAGTTGCACGGGCCGAACGCCGGTCAGCGACTCGAAGTGAGCCAGATCGGTGTCATACAAGATGCGCGAATCGCCCAGGATTGCGATCTTCACATCACCCGCATCGAGCCGCCGGCGCTGCTCCGCCCAGAACGAGGGTCCATCATCCAGGTCGCCGGCTTGCAGGCCGAGTGTACGCATGCGCCATTCCCACGCTCCCATCGAGAGCAGGACCAGGAACAAGGCGGCGGCCAGGATGCGCGGCCAAGGCTGTGCCGGAATGTCGCGCACTGGCACCGGTTGGGCGACTCCGGGCCGATCCGAAGCCGTAAGGCGCACGAAACCCGGGCGCGTGGTCGGGGTATCAGAACTGGAAATAGATGAAGGCATTGCCGGCGCCTTGTTCGATGATGATCGCGAATGCCAGTGCCGCCCAAACTCCCACCAGCAGTACCGCGGGCGCGCGGGCGAGCACGCTCTCGAGTGTGTGTGTGCGCATCAGCCAGTGTGCGCCAACCAGAGCGCCGATGATCGCGGCCACGATCAGGAGCTCGATCCCGGGCACGATGGGCGCGGTGGTTGCGTTCATTCCAAACAGGCCACGCAGGAGGAGGCCCGCTTTGGTGAAGGTCTTTGCCCGAAAAAACACCCAGGTAAATTGGATCAAAAGGTAGGTCAACACGCCCAACCCCAGGAGCGCTGCAGGCCCCGGCTGATAGCCGGCGAAGTGCTTCCGCAGGCGGCGTTCGGCGGCAAGATAGAGCCCGTGAAGTCCTCCCCACGCAACGAATGTCCAACTCGCACCGTGCCATAGCCCTCCCAGCAGCATGGTGGCGATGAGGGCGAAATACGTACGAGCCTCGCCGTGGCGATTGCCACCGAGCGGGATATAAAGATAATCGCGGAGCCACGCGGACAGCGTAATGTGCCAGCGTCGCCAGAAGTCCGAGAAGCCGATCGCGGCATACGGGAAACGAAAGTTGTCGGGCATTGCGAACCCGAGACACATCGCCGCACCGATCGCGGTCGTCGAATAACCGGCAAAGTCACAGAAGATCTGTCCTCCAAATGCGAGCGTCGCAACCCAGGCGTCCAGCGCTCCTGGAATAGTGTCGTGGTCGTATACGCGTTCCACGACCGGGCCGAGAAAGCCGTCCGCCAACACAACCTTCTGGAACAGCCCGAGCGTCATGAGAGCGAGTCCGAAGCTCACTTGGTGAGCGCTCGCGCGGCGTTCGTGCTCGAACTGCGGCACCAATTCCGTCGGCCGCATGATCGGTCCGGCCACCAGATGTGGAAAGAAAGTAACGAACAAGGCGTAGTCGAGGAAGCGCCGCGCCGGCAGCGCGCGGCGCAGGTACACATCGAGCGTATACGACATGGTCGCAAACGTATAAAAGGAGATACCGACCGGCAGCACGATGGCGTAGTGCGGCGGTTGATAGACCACGCCCAGCATGCCCATCAAAGCCGTGAAATTGTCGAGCAGGAATTGCCCGTACTTGAAAAAGCCCAGCATGCCGAGGTTGGCGACCACCGACAGCAGCATCCAGCCGCGCCGTGCCGCGGGCCGCTGCGCGCTCACGAGTGCTTTCGCAGCCCACCAGTCGACCACTGTGGACACCCAGAGCAGAATCACAAAGGGCGGATTCCATGCCGCGTAGAACAGGTAGCTTGCGATCAGCAGATTGATCTTCTTGGCCGTCCAGCTGAACGGCAACCTGTGCAGCACCAGCACGCAGGCGAAGAACACGGCGAAAGTGAGCGAGTTAAATACCACGACCGCCCCGTCCCCCCAGTCGCAGTCAGGCCATCTTTTTATCCGCCGGCATGCTGCTCTGCGGTGCCGGCGGGCCTCAATCTTACGCCTTTACCTTGCGAGTGTTGCGCGGGCCTCTCCCGGGCGCTGAGGGTGCCTTACGCCCGCTCCGCAGAGCGAGTAGGTTATGGCAAGGGCTCCTCGGAATGACGTCATGAAAATGATGCGCCACCTGCTTCTTCCTGCCTCGCTGCTCACCCTGGGCGCGCTCGCCGCCGAGCCTGCCGCGAGTCCTCAGTTCGTGCGCGTCGCACCGAGCGATGTGCGCTGGCATGACATTCCGGGCGGTCATGGCGTGCAGATGGCAACGCTTGCGGGCGATCCTGACAAACCCGGCCTCTACGTTATACGGGTCAAATTCCCGCCCCACGTGATGGATGTACCGCACTGGCACCCGAACGCGCGCTACGTGACGGTCCTTGAGGGGACCTGGTACACCGGTACCGGAGCAACTTTCGATCTCGCGCGTGCCGTGCCGCTACCCCCTGGCAGCTTGATGGTGCATCCCGCCCGAGCTCCCCACTGGGATGGTTCGGCGAGCAACGAGAGCGTCACGGTGCAGATTATCGGTGATGGGCCGGGCTCAACCACGCAGGTTGATCCGGCGCAGCCCTTCTGGGTCGAGGTCGCCCGCTGACACTACAGGTCCTGAGCATGAGCAAATCCCGCCAGCGCACCCGCACTGCGGCGCGGCGCACTCCCAGCGCTAAGAAGCGCCCAAGCAGAGCCTCCGATGCGGTAGCCGCCAACCCCGGCGACTACGGATCGTTCGAGGGCTGTGTCCACGCGTGCTGGCTCAAAGACGGCCGCGAGATGGCGTTGCTCGAGCCTTTGGTGTTCCACCAGACCGAAGGTCAACGCACCTGGACCGCGCCGGTCGGAGCGCTCACCGACGGCGCATCCATCCCACCGATCTTCTGGTCGGTGATCGGCGGACCCTACGAGGGCAAGTACCGTGATGCCTCCGTCAATCACGACTACGAGTGCTGCGTGCAACAAAACGCCTGGCAAGATGTGCATCGCATGTTCTACGACGGCATGATGGCCCGCGGCGTGGAATTGTGGCGCGCGAAGCTCATGTACTTTGCCGTCTACTTCTTTGGCCCGCGCTGGCCGCAGCCTGCGGCGCCACCGAAGCGAGGCTTCACCGAAGGTGACGTCGCTCGCGCGGCCGACCTTTTCCAGGGCGACCCGGAGATAACCCTGGAAAGCATCGAGCAACTCAGGCCCGCGAGACTGCGGGCTGCTTCACCTCGGATCCCCCACATCGAGGGCGCGAAGCTATTGGATGACACCCGGAAGATTCGCGCGGTCACCAGGAAGCCGCCGTGTCTTGAGCCGACGTGCGTGTGAGCTGTAGAAGCCTGCGAGTGTGCTACCGCGGTGCGGGAATACCGATCGTAAAAACACCCTCCCCTGGCCTTCCGGCGTCTTTGGCTTCTTAAGCCGGAGCACTACTCGGTGATCTTGAAGCTCGTGGTGAGCTTGCCGCGGATGTCTTCCATCTCGCGCGCCGGCAGCGAGCGGTCGGTGTTGTAGACGACTTCGTACAGCGGGCGCGTCGCGTCCGAGGTGCCATCGCCGGCAGCGACGGTGCGGATCCAGAAGTCGGTCAGCTGATCGTCATGCTGCAGGTTACCGGCGAACTCCCCGTCGCGGCGGCTCATGTGCTCCCAGCGTTCGCGCCGCTCCTTGGCCGCATCATCCGCGGGCTTGGGCTGGCGGTAAGCGGCGATGAAGGTCTTCTTGTCGCGATCCGGACGCACCACGACCCCGGCCACGTCCCAGGTGGGCTTGCCGTGGTCCATCATGTAGTTCATCTCCAGATCCAGCGAGCTCTGCGCGCCGATCAGCATCAGCCCCGTGCTGTCGAGCTTCAGGCGCGCGGATTCGAAATGCAGCGCGCCGCCGGCGTCGTATTGCAGTTTGTCGTGCTCGAACGCCGCCGGCCGCAGATCGCGCCGCTGCAGGAACGCCTGCCACTGCGGCAACGAGCCGGTGTAGGACAGATACAGGTAGTCGGCCACGAACTTCAGCTGCTCGGCTTCAATATCGCCCAGTCCGCTTGGCACGTAGGTCGCCATGCCGGCGTAGCCATCCGGGGTGGGCAGCGCCATCGTCATGAAGTAAAGATCCGCGTAGCCGAGTGACCAGGTGCGCATCTGCCACACCCGCCCGTAGTGATCGTGCACCACGGTCTCCTGCAACGCCGGGCCGAGCGAGGTGATGCGCACCGGTTGCGTGCCTACCAGGCGCGGCAGGTTGACGCCCTTGAGCAGCAGGTCCAGGAATTCCTTCGAATCGTGGTAGTGGCGCTCGTCCACCCCCGTACCCGGGTACTGGAGTCGAAACAGCATGAGGCCCGGGCCTCCGCTCTTGCAGTGCCACACGCGCGCATCCCCGGGCAGTTCGGCCGCGGCGCCCTCGCAGCGGTGCGCGTCCCAGGAACCATCCTCATCCTGCGTCACGAGCGAAGGATCAAAAGAGGTGTAGAGCTTCGCGAGCAACGTCGCGGACTGGCCGTGGGGGAAGAGCTTGTCCGCCATGGCGGCGATGAGCTTCGCCTGCTGCTCCTGGAAGTACCTGAGAAACAGCGCCCGCATACGGCTGGAAAACTCGGGGAAGCTCTGCGGCAGGGGAAAGCTGTCCTTGAACTGCCCGACGATCGTGCCTTGCAGCAATGACGGGACGCCAAAGGACTCGCGCAGCTCGAACACGGCGAGCTTGTCCGCACCGTTCAGCACCAGGTCGATCGGCAGCGCGTAGTTCAGATTCTCATTCGGGGACTTGGCGGCCACGACCCCGATCACGTGCCCCTGCGCATCGAGCAGCGGGCCGCCGCTGTTGCCCGGGGAGGCCGCGGCCGAGAAACGCAGCCATTTCCACCTGCCATCCTGCGCCTCAGGGGTGAGCGAGGTGAGGAGTCCGTCGCGGATGACCACGCCCTCGCCCATGGCATTGCCGACGGCGAACACCGGGTCATCGAGGGCGACATGGGTCTCGGTCGGCAGTGGGGTGACGGCGGGGGCGTTCAGCACCGAGAACACCGCGAAATCCTCGTGGTTGGAGTATTTGAGGATCTTGTCGATCGGGTAGACCTTCTCGTCGCTGCCGCGGATGGCGGGCGTGCCGAACTGGCTGCCGACGCCGGCGCCGATCACATGCGCCGCGGTCACAAAGGTGTTCGGGGCGATGGCAAACGCGGTACCGACCGACCAGTAGTGATCGTTGCGCTGCACGAAGGGGATGAGCTCGAGCGGCAGCGGCTTCTCGTAGGTGACGCTGTCCTTCTCCGGCTTCTTCAGGACCACTTCGAAGGTCGCTGCGCGCACCTGCTTCTGCAGTTCGGCCGTCGGGGCGGCGGCGGCGGATGGGCCGGTCAGCGCCGCCCAGAGGAGGAGCGTGCCCATCCCCCGCAGCGCCTGCGTCCGCGCGCCGCGGCGAGTGATGCCAGCGAACCCGGAAACCCCGTTCATAACCCCCAATGATGCCCGCTCGTGCGGGTCGTTCTTGTGATGCAGGCCTTAGAATAGTGGAGGCGGCGATCGCCCACCACGTCTGCAGGCCCCCCGGAGCGCTCCTGGACGACCCCTACAACCTTACCCGCTTCGTCCTTGCCCAGGAGCACATTTATGCGCGGGTGCTGGCGGAGCTCGCGGCCGGCCGCAAGCGCTCGCACTGGATGTGGTTCATCTTCCCGCAGCTTCAGGGCCTGGGCAGCAGCGCGACGGCGCGCGCCTTTGCCATCTCCGGCCTCGAGGAAGCGCGCGCTTATCTCGCGCATCCACTCCTGGGCGAGCGCCTGCGCGAGTGCACGCAGCGGGTCATTGGGCTCAAGGCACTGGGTATCGGGGAGATTCTCGGCTACCCCGACGATCTTAAGTTTCGCTCCTGCATGACGCTGTTCGCGCACGCGGCGGCGCCGGCGGAAGAGCTCTTCCGCGCGGCGCTGCGCAAGTACTGCGCCGGTGAGGAAGACCCCCTCACCCGCGCGCTGCTCATTTCGGCTTCTGGAACTTCAGTATGAACTGATCGGTGTGACCGCGGATGGCGCCGTCAAATACCTTCTCGGTGTGCGCGTCGGCCTTGTTGCGCAGCACGCCACTCTCGCCGACGAACTTGAAGCCCGCAGACTCCACCTCCTGTTTCACCGCATCCTCATCGATGCGATGCAGGGTGGAGGTGTCGCGAAACCCGGAACCGGCTTCGGCGGCGTGATCGAGCACGATGTAGATGCCGCCGGGCTTGAGCGCGCTGAACACCGCCTTGTCCAGATCCACGACGTTAAGTTCCTTCACGTTGTGAAAGTCGTGGTAGTTCTGCGAGGTCCACACCACGTCCACGTCCTGCGGCAGGGCGATCGGCGCGACCCGCAGCGACAGCGTGCTCACCACAACGTTGGCATAGTGCGGATCGGAGGTGATCGGCGCGAGGCGCGCGGCCGGGTCCGGCGCGTCCGCGGGGGCGGTGGGGGACTTCGGGTTGGCGAGTGCGTACACCTTGCCCTTCGGGCCCACCACGTCGCTCAGCAGACGTGTGAAGTAGCCGGCCCCCGGAATCAGCTCCGCCACCTGCTCGCCGGGTTTGATGCCGGCGAAGGCGAGCGTCTCGGCGGGCTTGCGGTCCGCGTCGCGCTGCGTGTCGGCCTCCGGGCGGGACTTGTCGGCCACCGCCGCGAGGATGTAGGGGGGCACGGCGACGCCACGAGCGGTAGCCACGGCGATGAGCGCCCCGATCAACAGGAGCGTGCCGGTGGCAAAGACGGATGTTCGGAACATGGGCGGCCTCCTCAAATGGGGGGCGCCACTTTAGCAGCCCGGCGCGGGTACTCACTATCGGCTACGCGGTGTCCGACCGCGCGTACCTCTCGTCTGGGCGACTGCGCCTCGAGCGCAGCATCAGGGGATGGCGAGCGTGTCGCCCCGGAACCCGGGAACTTCGATCCGCGGCGTCCGCTGCCGGCCCACCGCGCGCGGTCAGCGCCCTGTGTGCCTCGAGCTCATCCGCCAACAGCTGACGGCGCACTTGGGGTGCGCGTGCGCGCTTGGGCGATAAGTCACGCCGCGGCGGCGCGATGCGTGTTCTGTGTCAGAATCGCGCCCGCCGCGCGCTACACCCGCGTTTTTCCTAATGTAAGCGAGCCTTCATGACCCGCACGTTGCCCACTCTTGTCCTGTCACTGCTCGGCCTCTTTACGGCGCACGCTGCGGGGGCGGCCGAAAAAGCGGACGCCGCCTCCGAACCGATCAGCCACGAAGCCGAGAAAGCGGTGGTCAAGGTATTCAGCACCATCCGGCGCCCCGACATGGCGCGCCCCTGGACCAAGCAGCCGCCCGTGGAGGCAAGCGGCAGCGGTGTCGTCATCGAGGGCAACCGCATCCTCACCAACGCGCACGTCGTGGCGTACTCGAGCCAGGTGCAGGTGCAGGGCAATCAGTCCGGCGACAAGGTCTCCGCCACGGTCGTCGCCTACGCCCCGGGCATCGATCTGGCGCTGCTGAAACTGGACGATGACTCCTTCTTCAAGAGCCGTCCGCCGCTTGCGCGCGCCAGGAGCCTGCCGCTCATCAAGGATGCGGTGCTGGCGTACGGCTTTCCGACCGGCGGCACCTCGCTCTCGATCACGCGCGGCATCGTCTCGCGCATCGAATTCGTGAGCTACGGGTACCTGAGCACCGGACTGCGCATCCAGATCGATGCCGCGCTCAACCCCGGCAACAGCGGCGGACCGGCGATCGCCGCCGGCAAGATGATCGGGCTCGCCTTCAGTCACCTGCAGGGCTCGGAGAACATCAGCTACATCATCCCGAACGAGGAGATCGACCTGTTCCTCAAGGACATGGCCGACGGTCACTACGACGGCAAGCCGGCGCTCTACGACGCCCTGCAGACGCTGGAGAACCCCGCGCTGCGCGGCTACCTCAAGCTCGATCCTGCCGTGAAGGGGATGATCGTCAACCACCCGGATGAGGGGGTGAAGAACAACCCCCTGAAGCAGTGGGACGTCATCACCCGGATCGGCGACACGGACGTCGATGATGACGGCATGGTCAAGGTGAGTGAGGATCTGCGCGTGAGCTTCGCCTACCTGGTGCAGAAGATCGCCCACGACGGCACGGTGCCGCTCACCCTGGTGCGCGCGTCCAGGAAGTTGACCGTGCAGATGCCCGTGCCGCAGCACCGGCCGTTGCTGATCGACGGGCTCAAGGGCGACTACCCGTCCTATTTCATCTACGGCCCGCTGGTGTTCGAGCGGGCGACGATCGAGTCACTGTCGCTGCTGCGCCCGCACCTGGGGCTGAGTCCCCTGGTGGCACGCCTGGGCGAGCCCCCGGGCGAGGACCGCCAGGAGCTCGTCATCATCTCCTCGCCTCTCTTCCCGCACGCGCTCTCCAAGGGCTATTCGAACCCGAGCGGCGGTATCCTGACCACCGTGAACGGTGTCGTGGTCCAGAGTCTTGCGCAGCTCGTGGCGTTCCTGCGCGATCTGAAGGACGAGTACGTGGTGCTCGAGTTCGACGGCCGCGGCGGGGAGGGACTGGTGTTTCCGCGCGCCCAGATGGTGGCGGCCACGGAGGAGATCCTCACCGACAACGGGGTACGGGCGCAGGGCTCCCCGGATATGCTGAAGGTGTGGCAGCAGGGCAAGTAAAGCGGCCGGGTCCGCGCTCAGTGGCACCCCGCCGGATCGGGTGCCGGGGCTTACCGATCCGCGCTCATTGGCGCTCGTGCAACTTGCGCGTGAGGAGCTCGCGCACCTGCGGCCACTCGGGGGCTGTCACCGAGTAGCGCGCCGATTCGCGCGGCTTCAAGTCGGCGCTCAGGCGGTGCGCGCGCAGGATGCCCTCGAATTTCGCGCCGCCGCGCAAGAGCGCATTGCGCGAGCGCTCGTTGCGGGCATCGGTGTGGAAGCACACGCGCTCGACGTTCCACACCCCGAAGGCGTGCGCGAGCATCAGAAGCTTCGCCTCGGTGTTGGTGGGGGTGCGGATCGCCGCGGGGCTCAGCCAGGTGTAGCCGATCTCGCAGCCATCCGCGCGCGAGTTGGCCAGGCGCGGGTGCCCGGCCGGCCAGGGCCAGCGCTCGATCAAAAAGAAACGCGTCGAACCGAGCACCAGGCTATCGCTCTTGCGTACGGTGGCGAAGGCGAGCGTCGTGCCGTCCGCATGCCCCTTGAGCGCGCTTTCCACGTACTGCGTCATGCCCGGGAGCGTCTGCGGCACGGTGGTCCACTTGAACAGCTCCACCTCGCTGCCGGCGGCACCGAGCAAGCCTTCGATGTGCGCGTGCGTGAGCGGCTCCAGGCGCACGTAGCCGCCCTCAAGGACCGGATCGTGCGTGGCCATGGCTTCCCCCCGCAGGCAAAAAAAACGGGCCGGTGCGAAGACCACCGACCCGTTCGATCTTACCGCACCGGGCAGGCTTCCGAGCCTGTCAGGTGCAGCGCACCACTGCGGACCTTTAGCCCGCGGCGCTCTCCGAGGACTCCTCTCCGACGCTCGCCTCTTCGGTATCGGGCAATCCGCCGCCGACGTCCATGAAGCTGCGACGGTCGGTCCCCTCGAGCTTGCGGCGCCGCGAGGCATGGGCGGCGAAGCCCGTGCCTGCCGGGATCAGCCGGCCGACGATCACGTTCTCCTTGAGGCCGCGCAGGTCGTCCTTCAGTCCCCGCACCGCAGCTTCCGTCAGCACGCGGGTGGTCTCCTGGAAGGAGGCCGCGGAGATGAACGACTCGGTCGCGAGCGAGGCTTTCGTGATGCCGAGCAGCACCGGCTGCAGGCGTGCGGCCTTCTTGCCGTCGGTCTTGGCGCGATCGTTGATGTCGAGCGCGCGTGCCCGATCCAGCTGCTCACCGCGCAGGAGCGCCGTCTCACCGGCCTCCTGCACCTCGGTCTTGCGCAGCATCTGGCGGATGATCACCTCGATGTGCTTGTCGTTGATCTTCACGCCCTGCAGACGGTAGACGTCCTGGATCTCGCGCACGAGGTAGTTCGCCAGTGCCTCGACGCCCTGCAGGCGCAGGATGTCGTGCGGATTGGGCTCGCCGTCGGCGATGACTTCACCGCGTTCCACGGTTTCACCCTCGAAGACGTTGAGCGTGCGCCACTTGGGGATCAGCTCCTCGTACTTCTCGCCGTCATCACTGGTGATGATCAGACGCCGCTTGCCCTTGGTCTCCTTGCCGAAGCTTGCGGTGCCGGACTTCTCCGCGAGGATCGCCGGATCCTTCGGTTTCCTCGCCTCGAACAGGTCCGCCACACGCGGCAGACCGCCGGTGATGTCGCGGGTCTTGGAGGACTCCTGCGGGATGCGGGCGATGACGTCACCCACCGACACGCGCGCCCCGTCCTCGAGCGAGACGAGCGCACCGGGCGGCAGCGTATACACGGCCGGGATCTCGGTGTTGGCGAAGGTGACTTCCTTGCCCTTGGCGTTGACGAGCTTCATGGTGGCGCGCACGTCCTTGCCGCCGCGCTGCTTGGTATCGAGCACCACGGTGGAGGACAGGCCCGTCACATCGTCCACCTGGGAGGTGACCGTGAGTCCGTCGACGAAGTCCTGGAACTTCACCATGCCGGCGACCTCGGTCACGACCGGGTGCGTATGCGGATCCCAGGTCGCCACCACCTGGCCGGAAGCCACGGTGGCGCCTTCCTTGACGCTGATCACCGCGCCGTAGGGGATCTTGTAGCGCTCGCGCTCGCGGCCGAAGTCATCGACCACGCCGATCTCGCCCGAGCGCGAGGTCGCCACCAGGTGCCCCTTCTCGTGCTGCACCGTCTTGATGTGATGGAAGCGGATGACGCCGCGGTTGCGCACCTCGACCGAGCTTGCGGCCGCGGCCCGTGATGCGGCACCACCGATGTGGAAGGTGCGCATGGTGAGCTGCGTGCCCGGCTCGCCGATTGACTGCGCAGCGATCACCCCCACGGCCTCGCCGATCGAGATCGGCCGGCCGCGCGCAAGATCACGCCCGTAGCAGCGCGAGCACACCCCGTAGCGGGTCTGGCAGGTGATGGGGGAGCGCACGCTGATCTGGTCCACGCCCTCGGTCTCAAGCAGGCGTACCAGCTTCTCATCGAGCAGCGTGCCGACCGGGATGAGCACTTCTTTGAGCGCCCCGGGCTTCATGATGTCTTCGGCCAGCACCCGTCCGAGCACGCGCTCGCCCAGGGCCTCCACGACATCGCCGCCCTCAACCAGCGGCGCCATGGCCAGCCCGTTGGTCGTGCCGCAGTCCTCCTCCGTGACCACAAGGTCCTGCGCCACATCCACCAGGCGACGCGTGAGGTAGCCTGAGTTCGCGGTCTTCAGCGCCGTGTCCGCGAGGCCCTTGCGGGCGCCGTGGGTGGAGATGAAGTACTGCAGTACGTTCAGGCCCTCACGGAAGTTCGCCGTGATCGGGGTCTCGATGATCGAGCCGTCGGGCTTGGCCATGAGGCCGCGCATGCCGGCGAGCTGGCGGATCTGCGCCGCGGAACCGCGGGCGCCGGAGTCGGCCATCATGAAGATCGAGTTGAAGGACTTCTGCTTGTGGCTCTTGCCGCGCGAATCGATCGCATCTTCCGAGCCGAGCTTCTCCATCATGGCCTTCGCCACCTGGTCATTGGCCCGCGACCAGATGTCGACCACCTTGTTGTAGCGCTCGCCGTTGGTGACCAGACCCGAGGCGTACTGGTTCTGGATCTCCTTCACCTCATCATCGGCCGAGGTCACGATGCGGGTCTTCTGCTCCGGAATGACGATGTCGTCGATGCCGAAGGAGACGCCGGCGCGCGTGGCGTAGTGAAAGCCGGTGTACATCAGCTGGTCGGCGAACACCACGGTCTCCTTCAACCCGAGCGCGCGGTAGCACGCATTGATGGTCGCGGAGATCGCCTTCTTGGTCATGTCCTGGTTGATGAGGTCAAAGGACAGGCCGCGGGGCAGGATCTCGAACAGCAGCGCCCGACCGACGGTGGTGTCGACGATGCGGATGCGCTCGGTGAGCGTGCCGCCCTCGCCGCGGATGGCCTCCTTCAGGCGCACCTTGCACTTGGCCTGCAGGTCGACGCCGCGGCTCTCGTAGGCGCGGTGCACCTCGCCGACGTCGTAGAAGCACATGCCTTCGCCGCGCGCGCCGATGCGCTCACGCGTCATGTAGTAAAGACCGAGCACCACGTCCTGCGAGGGCACGATGATCGGGTCGCCGTTGGCGGGCGAGAGGATGTTGTTGGAGGACATCATGAGCGCGCGTGCCTCGAGCTGCGCTTCGAGCGACAGCGGCACGTGCACGGCCATCTGGTCGCCGTCGAAGTCGGCGTTGAACGCCGTACACACGAGCGGGTGCAGCTGGATCGCCTTACCCTCGACGAGCAGCGGCTCGAACGCCTGGATACCTAAGCGGTGCAGCGTCGGCGCGCGGTTCAGGAGCACCGGATGCTCGCGGATCACCTCTTCGAGGATGTCCCACACCTCCGGTCCCTCGCGCTCCACCAGGCGCTTGGCGGCCTTGATGGTGGAGGCTTCGCCGCGCAGCTGCAGCTTCTGGAAGATGAAGGGCTTGAACAGCTCGAGCGCCATCTTCTTCGGCAGTCCGCACTGGTGCAGGCGCAGCTGCGGGCCGACCACGATGACCGAGCGGCCCGAGTAGTCGACGCGCTTGCCGAGCAGGTTCTGGCGGAAGCGCCCCTGCTTGCCCTTGATCATGTCGGCGAGCGACTTCAGCGGGCGCTTGTTGGTGCCCGTGATGGCCCGTCCGCGGCGGCCGTTATCCAGCAGCGCATCGACCGCTTCCTGCAGCATGCGCTTCTCGTTGCGCACGATGATGTCGGGCGCGTTGAGCTCGAGCAGGCGGCGCAGGCGGTTGTTGCGGTTGATGACGCGGCGGTACAGGTCATTCAGGTCCGAGGTGGCAAAGCGCCCGCCATCGAGCGGCACGAGCGGACGCAGGTCCGGCGGCAGCACCGGCAGGACCGTCATCACCATCCACTCGGGCTTGTTGCCGGATTCGACGAACGACTCGATGAGCTTCAAGCGCTTGGAGAGGCGCTTGAGCTTGGTCTCGGAGGCGGTGGCGGCCATCTCCTCGCGCACCTTGACGATCTCCTGGGGCAGATCGATGGTGCGCATCAGCTCGTAGACGGCCTCAGCGCCCATGCGCGCATCGAACTCATCGCCGTGCTCCTCGATCGCCTCGAGGTACATCTCATCCGTCAGGAGCTGGCCGCGCTGCATCGGGGTCATACCCGGATCGATGACGACGAAGGCCTCGAAGTACAGCACGCGCTCGATCTCGCGCAGCGTCATGTCGAGCATGAGGCCGATGCGCGAGGGGAGCGACTTCAGGAACCAGATGTGCGCGGTCGGGCTTGCGAGCTCGATGTGCCCCATGCGCTCGCGCCGCACCTTCGACTGCGTCACTTCCACGCCGCACTTCTCGCACACCACGCCGCGGTGCTTTAAGCGCTTGTACTTGCCGCACAGGCACTCGTAGTCCTTCACCGGCCCGAAGATCTTGGCGCAGAAGAGCCCATCGCGCTCGGGCTTGAAGGTGCGGTAGTTGATGGTCTCCGGCTTCTTGACCTCGCCGTACGACCAGGCACGGATCATCTCGGGCGAGGCGAGTCCGATCTTGATCGAATCAAAATGCTCGACCGGAGCGTGCTGCTTGAACAGTTTCAGTAGGTCTTTCATAACTTAGTCCTGCTCCAGTTCCATGTTGATGCCAAGTGAGCGGATTTCCTTCACCAGGACGTTAAAGGACTCCGGCATACCCGCATCCATCTGGTGATTGCCGTCGACGATGTTCTTGTACATCTTGGTGCGGCCGTTCACGTCATCGGACTTGACGGTCAGCATCTCCTGCAAGGTGTACGCAGCCCCGTAGGCCTCGAGCGCCCACACTTCCATTTCCCCGAAGCGCTGGCCGCCGAACTGCGCCTTGCCACCCAGCGGCTGCTGCGTGACCAGGCTGTAGGGACCGGTGGACCGCGCGTGCATCTTGTCGTCGACCAGGTGGTTCAACTTCAGGATGTACATGTAGCCGACCGTCACCTGGCGCTCGAAGCGCTCGCCGGTGCGACCGTCGTACAGGTAGGTCTGCCCGTTGAGCGGCAGGTCGGCAAGCTTCAGCATGCGTTTGATCTCCTGCTCGCTCGCCCCGTCAAACACCGGCGTCGCCATCGGCACGCCGTTGGTGAGGTTCTTCGCCAGCTGCGTGAGATCGCCGTCGTTCATGCTGTCGATGTCTTCCTTCTGCCCGCCGGTCTCGTTGTAGATCTGCTTGATGAAGCCGCGCAGGTCATGAACCGCCGCCTGCTGCTCGAGCATGCGGCCGATCTTCAGTCCCACCCCCTTGGCCGCCCAGCCCAAGTGCGTCTCCAGCACCTGCCCGACGTTCATGCGCGAGGGCACGCCGAGCGGATTGAGCACGATGTCCACCGGTGTACCGTCTTCCAGGTACGGCATGTCCTCCACCGGCACGATGGTCGAGATCACGCCCTTGTTGCCGTGGCGGCCGGCCATCTTGTCGCCCGGCTGTACGCGGCGCTTCACGGCGAGGTACACCTTCACCATCTTGAGCACGCCCGGGGCGAGATCATCGCCCGCGGTGATCTTCGCCTTCTTGTCGTCCAGGCGCTTCTCGAACGCCTTGCGCTGCAGCTTTAAGCGCTCGGAGGAGGCCTCGAGCTGCGCGTTCGCGTCCTCGTCCTCGAGGCGGATCTCGAACCACTCCTCGCGCGGCACGTCATCAAGGTACTCAGCGCTGATCTTGGTGCCGCTCTTGAGCTTCTTCGGACCGCCGGCGGCGGACTGGCCGAGGAGATGGCCGCGCACGCGCTGGAAGAGGTCATCCTCCAGGATGCGCTGCTGGTCGGCGAAGTCCTTGCGCACGCGCTCGATCTCGGCCTTCTCGATCGAGAGCGCCCGGGAGTCCTTGTCGACGCCGTCGCGCGTAAAGACACGCACGTCGATCACCGTGCCGTCCATGCCCGGAGGCACGCGCAGGCCGGTGTCCTTAACATCGGAAGCCTTCTCGCCGAAGATGGCGCGCAGCAGCTTCTCTTCGGGGGTGAGCTGGGTTTCGCCCTTGGGCGTCACCTTGCCGACCAGGATGTCGCCGGCTTTCACTTCCGCGCCGATGAAGGCGATACCCGCCTCATCGAGCTTGGCGAGCGCGGCATCGCCGACGTTCGGGATGTCGGCGGTGATCTCCTCGGGTCCGAGCTTGGTGTCGCGCGCCACACAGGTGAGCTCTTCGATGTGGATGGTCGTGAAGCGGTCTTCCTGCACCACCCGCTCGGAGATGAGGATCGAGTCCTCGAAGTTGTAGCCGTTCCAGGGCATGAACGCGACCAGGAGGTTCTGCCCGAGCGCCAGTTCGCCCAGGTGCGTCGAGGGGCCATCCGCCAGCACGTCACCGCGCGCGATGACGTCCCCGGCGTTCACCAGCGGGCGCTGGTTGATGCAGGTGTTCTGGTTGGAGCGGGTGTACTTGGTGAGGTTGTAGATGTCCACGCCCGGCTCCCCGGCGGTGGTCTCCTCATCGTTCACCCGCACCACGATGCGCGAGGCATCGACCGAGTCCACCGCCCCGCCGCGCTTGGCGATGACGGTGACGCCCGAGTCGATCGCGACCGGGCGCTCCATGCCCGTGCCCACCAGCGGGGTCTCCGAGCGCAGCGTCGGGACCGCCTGGCGCTGCATGTTCGAGCCCATGAGCGCGCGGTTGGCATCGTCGTGCTCGAGGAACGGGATGAGGGAAGCGGCCACGGAGACGATCTGCTTCGGGGATACGTCCATGTAGTTGATGCGCTCGCGCGGCATCAGCGTGAACTCGTTCTGGAAGCGGCAGGAGACGAGTTCATCGGTGAGCTCGCCCTTGGGCCCCAGTACCGCGTTTGCCTGCGCGATCGCGTACTCACCCTCTTCGATCGCCGAGAGGAAATCGATGCGGTCGGTGACGCGGCCGGCTTCCACGCGCCGGTACGGGGTCTCGAGGAAGCCGTAGTTATTGGTGCGCGCGTACACGGACAGGGAGTTGATGAGGCCGATATTCGGGCCTTCCGGGGTTTCGATCGGGCACACGCGCCCGTAGTGCGTCGGGTGCACGTCGCGCACTTCAAAGCCGGCACGCTCGCGCGTGAGTCCGCCCGGGCCGAGTGCGGAGACGCGGCGCTTGTGGGTGACCTCCGAGAGCGGGTTGTTCTGGTCCATGAACTGCGAGAGCTGCGAGGAGCCGAAGAACTCCTTCACCGCCGCCGCCACGGGTTTGGCGTTGATCATCTCCTGCGGCATCAGAGGCTCGGTCTCCGCGATCGTCAGGCGCTCCTTGACGGCGCGCTCGACGCGCACGAGGCCGACGCGGAAGGCGTTCTCCGCCATTTCCCCGACGCTGCGCACACGGCGATTGCCAAGGTGATCGATGTCGTCCACCTGGCCGTTGCCGTTACGGATGTCGATGAGCACCTTGAGCACGTCGATGATGTCGGACATCTCCCCGTACTGGGCCACCAGGCGCTTGGAGAGCTCATCGGTGCGGGAGCTCGCGTACTTGAAGTCATAGAGAATGCCGGGACCTAAGATCTCCTTGCGGCCGACGCGGCGGTTGAACTTCATGCGCCCGACGCCCGAGAGATCGTAGCGCTCGGGGTTGAAGAACAGGTTCGCGAACAGGTTCTCGGCCGCATCCTTGGTCGGCGGTTCGCCCGGTCGCATCATGCGGTAGATCTCCACCAGCGCTTCCAGTCGCGTCTTGGTCGGATCCACGCGCAGCGTGTCGGAGATGTAGGCGCCGCGGTCAAGATCATTCACGTACAGCGTGTTGACCTGCGCAATCCCGGTCTCGATCAGCTTCTCGACGGAGACCGCGGTGAGCACCTCGTTGGCCTTGGCCAGGATCTCGCCGGTGTCGGTGTTGACCACATCGTGCGCCAGCACCTTGCCGTACACGTACTCGCGCGGCACGCGCAGACGGGTGACCTTGCCGTCTTCGAGCTGGCGCACGTGGCGGGCGGTGATGCGGCGGCCTTCCTCGACGATCACCTGATCGCCGATGCGGATCTCAAAAGTCGCGGTCTCCCCGCGCAGGCGCTGCGGCACGAGCTGCAGGGCCACTTCGTCGCGGCTGATGAAGAAGGTGTTGGTGTCGAAGAACGTCGCCAGGATCTCCGACTCGTTCATGCCGAGCGCGCGCAGGATGATGGTCACCGGGAGCTTGCGCCGCCGGTCGATGCGCGCGAACACGCAGTCCTTCGGATCGAACTCGAAGTCCAGCCACGAGCCGCGATACGGAATGATGCGCGCCGAGAACAGCAGCTTCCCGGACGAATGGGTCTTGCCGCGGTCGTGATCGAAGAACACGCCCGGGGAGCGGTGCAGCTGCGATACGATGACGCGCTCGGTGCCGTTGATGACGAAGGTGCCGTTGTCGGTCATGAGCGGCAGCTCGCCCAGGTACACTTCCTGCTCGCGCACGTCCTTGACCGGCTTCTTGGCGCCGGCGGCTTCCTTGTCGAGCACGATCAGGCGCACCTTCACGCGCAGCGGAGCTGCGTAGGTGAGCCCGCGCAGCTGGCACTCTTTGACGTCGAACACCGGCTCCCCGAGCCGGTAGCTCACGTACTCAAGAGAAGCGTTGCCGCTGTAGCTCGAAATCGGGAACACGCTGCGGAAGGCCGCGTGCAGACCGATCGGATCGCGCGCGTCTTCAGGCTTGTCGACCTGGAGAAACTTGCGGTACGAGTCGAGCTGAATGGCCAGCAGGTAGGGCGTATCGAGAATGCTCGCCTGCTTGCCAAAGTTCTTGCGGATGCGCTTCTTCTCGGTGAAGGAATAAGCCATCGGGTCACCTCAGGTTCGGCCCACCCCCGTCACGCGGGGGCACGCCATCGGAAAAATCGGGCGCGATCGTCAAATCAAAAATCAAACAAAACAGCCCCTCCCCGCTCACGGCGCGCCAAAGGCGCCGCAAGACGGAGAGGGGTGCAGCGCACGGGAGGTCTACTTGACCTCCACCTTCGCGCCAGCGTCCTCAAGCTTCTTCTTCATCGTTTCGGAATCGGCCTTGTTCACGCCTTCCTTGACGGTCGAAGGGGCGCCTTCGACCAGGTCCTTCGCTTCCTTGAGGCCAAGGCCGGTGAGCTCGCGGATCACCTTGATCACGGTCACCTTCTTGTCCGCCGGATACTCCTTCAAGGTGACGGTGAACTCGGTCTTCTCCTCCACCGGAGCGGCGGCGGCAGCGCCGGCGCCGGCAGCGGCCGCGACCGCCACGGGGGCCGCCGCGGTGACGCCGAACTTCTTCTCCATGTCGGAGATCAGTTCGACGACTTCCATGAGAGTCATCTTGGAGATCGCATCGAGAATTTCGTCTTTGTTGACAGCCATTTCAGTACTCCTAAATTGGTTCTTAAGACAGTTAGGCGCTCGCGGCCTGTTTCTGCTCGCGTACCGCGGCAAGGGCGCGGGCAAGCTTCGCCGGCGGCTCCGCGAGCGTGCGCACGAACTTCTGGATCGGTGCCTTCATGACACCGAGCAGCATCGACAGCGCCTGTTCACGGGTCGGCAGACTCGCCACTTTCTCGAGCTGCGCGCCGGGCAGCACCTGCCCGCCGAGCGACACGAGAGTTGCCACGAGCTTCTCGTTCAGCTTCGCGAAGTCCTTCACCACGCGCGCGGCCGCGCCCGGATCGTCCTTCGAGAACGCCAGAACCAGAGGCCCCTTGAGCTTCGGTCCCACCGACTCGAACGCGGTGCCGGCGAGTGCCTTGCGCGCGAGCGTGTTCTTGACCACACGCATGTACACGCCTGACTTTCGCGCCTTGCTCCGCAGTTCGGTCATCTGACCGACGGTAAGCCCGCGGTACTCGGCGGCCACGACCGACTGGGCTTTGGCAGCCACTTCAGCCACTTCCGCTACGAGTGCCTTCTTGTCTTCCAGGTTGAGTGCCATTCATTTCTCCTCATCGCCTGAAGATCACTAATGAAGCGGCCCATCCGTGAGCTACGCTTCCCCTATCGACGGTGACCTCCACGCCTCGAGGAGTTCCTCGATGCGAAAAGCGGTTCACCATCTGCGCAGGCGCTCCATTAAGAGGGCCGATTCCCTCGCCTGCGGTCTTCGATGATGGCCGGCGCCTTGAGCGCACCGGCCCGCATCAAACCTAGGGTGCGCGCCCCTTAATTCAGAGGCGCGCACCCGCATTAACTCAGTGTCGACTGATCCACCATCACGCCCGGACCCATGGTCGAGGAGAGCGTGACGCGCTTTAAATAAATGCCCTTCGAGCTTGCGGGCTTGGCCTTCTGCAGGTCCACGATCAGCGCATGCAGGTTTTCCTTCAGCGCATTCACCTCGAAATTCGCCTTGCCGATCGTGCAATGCACGATGCCCGCCTTGTCGACCCGGTAGGTGACCTGGCCGGACTTGGCGTTCTTCACCGCCGTCGCCACATCCGGGGTCACGGTGCCGACCTTCGGGTTCGGCATGAGCCCGCGGGGACCTAGGATCTGGCCGAGCTGGCCGACGACCCGCATGGCATCGGGGCTGGCGATGACGCGGTCGAAATTGATCTCACCCGCCTTCACCTGCGCGGCAAGATCCTCCAGGCCCACGATGTCGGCGCCGGCCGCCTTGGCAAGCTCCTGGTTCTTGCCGGAGGTGAACACCGCCACGCGCACCGTCTTACCCGTGCCGTGCGGCATCACGGTCGAGCCGCGCACCTGCTGGTCGGACTTGCTGGCATCGATGCCGAGGTTCACCGCCGCATCGACCGCCTCGGGGAACTTGGCGGTGGCGAATTCCTTCACCAGCTTCAGCGCCTCTTCCACCGGGTACTGCTTGCCGGGAGTGATCTTGTCCTTCCAGGCCTTCACACGCTTGGGCACGCCCATGACTACACCCCTTCCACGTCGACGCCCATGCTGCGCGCGCTGCCCGCAATGGTGCGGACCGCGGCGTCCAGATCGGCGGCGGTAAGGTCGGGCTGCTTCATCTTGGCAATCTCTTCCAGCTGCTTGCGGGAGATCTTGCCCACCTTGGCGGTATTGGGCGTGCCGGAGCCTTTTTCAATGCCGATCGCCTTGCGGATGAGCACGGCGGCCGGCGGGGTCTTCATGACGAAGGTGAAGCTGCGGTCGCTGTACACGGTGATGACCACCGGGATCGGCAAGCCCTTCTCCATCTTCTGGGTCTGCGCGTTGAACTGCTTGCAGAACTCCATGATGTTCACGCCCTGCTGACCCAGCGCCGGCCCGATTGGGGGCGAGGGGTTAGCGGAGCCGGCGGGCACCTGCAGCTTGACGTAACCTTGTACTTTCTTGGCCATGACTTCCTCTCCTTAAGGTCCCAAGCGCCTCGCGGCTCCCTTAAAAGGATCGTTGCTCCAACTCACGCGGCCTGCGCCGCACCCACGCGCCCCTTTAAAAGGGCGCGCGCCACTCTTCAGGCCTTCTCGACCTGGGAGAAATCCAGTTCCACGGGCGTTGAGCGCCCCAGAATCTGCACTGCCACCTGCAGGCGATTCTTCTCGTAATTCACGCTCTCCACGACGCCGTTGAAGTCGTTGAAGGGCCCATCGACTACCCGCACCACCTCGCCGGGCTCGAACAGCACCTTCGGCCGCGGCTTGTCCACGCCCTCTTCCACGCGGCGCAGGATCTGGTTCGCTTCCTTGTCGGTGATGGCGGCGGGCCGCTCCGGCGTGCCGCCGATGAAGCCGAGCACCTTGGGGACATCGCGCACCAGGTGCCAGGTCTCCTCGTCCATCTCCATCTGCACGAGCACGTAGCCGGGGTAGAACTTGCGCTCGCTCTTGCGCTTCTGACCGTCGCGCATCTCCACAACTTCCTCGGTCGGCACGAGGATCTCGCCGAAGCGCGGCTCCAGGCCCGCGCGGTGGATGCGTTCCTTCAACGACTCGGCGACCCGGTGCTCGAAATTCGAGTAGGCGTGCACGACATACCATCTCAGCGCCACTGTCAGCTCCCCGTGTTCGTCCAAAAGCGCGTCGCCCAGGCGAGCAACAGGTCCAACAGCCAGAAGAAGATCCCGGCCAGCGTCACGAAAATAAACACCGCCACCGTGGTCTTGGTGGTCTCCTCGCGGGTCGGCCACACGACCTTGCGCAGCTCGACGCGCGCACTCTCCGTGAACGCCCACAGGCGCTTGCCATAGCCGGAGAGCGCAATCACCAGGGCGCCGAGCGCAAGACCTGCGACCACGCAGCCCCAGCGCAGCCACACGTTATCGAGCAGGTAGTAGCCGACGATGCCCGCGGCCACGAGTAAAATCGCGACCACGAGCTTGGCGACGTCCGCGCTGCTCGCGTCCTGTATTTTGCTGTCGTCTGTCATATCAACCGATGGCAGGCCAGGAGGGAATCGAACCCCCAACCTGCGGTTTTGGAGACCGCCGCTCTGCCAATTGAGCTACTGGCCTGCGTTAAAAACTTACTTCAGGATCTTGGAGACGACGCCCGCGCCGACGGTTTTGCCGCCCTCACGGATCGCAAAGCGCAGTCCCTCTTCCATGGCGATCGGGCTGATCAGCTCGACCGTCATCTTGATGTTGTCCCCGGGCATGA
>Ga0210394_10001107_pt1 | contig 45643 bp, 55 predicted proteins | sample IncBWC12MmetaG_FD_160121 | JGI IMG/M metagenome (GOLD analysis project Ga0210394, IMG submission 160121) | Forest soil microbial communities from Barre Woods Harvard Forest LTER site, Petersham, Massachusetts, United States - Inc-BW-C-12-M | ecosystem: Environmental > Terrestrial > Soil >...
AACGCAACGCTCAAGGCCAAACGCCGCGATAGCGGCAGCGGAAGGTAGCCAGGGGTGCGAGCGCTTCTTGCGAGCACCCCTGGTAACGAGGCGCCATGGTTCTGTGCCGCGCCAGCGGCACTGGAGTGGAGTGGAGTCACATTCGTCCGATGACGTCGAGTGCCGCTGACGCGGCACGACATGCATTGACATCGATGACCAGGGTGCTCGCAAAAAGCGCTCGCACTCCATTCTGTCTACCGTCATCTTGGCCGCTAACGCGGCATACACAGTAGGGACTCCCTGGAGAACGCCAGCGTAAGTTAGCGCGTATGGGTCGGGGATGGGCGTCGGGCATCGGGCGTCGGAGAGGATCTCCCGAGGAGACACTCCCCTGCCGCCGGAAATGACAAACGCCGCGAATCTCTTCGCGGCGTTTGAGGCCTGCCTTCCGGCTGCCTACGAGGTTAGCTGTCGGATTCGGACTGGAAGCCCTACCAGCTTCTGGCTGGATTCACCCCGGACGGTGGCAAGCCGTCGCTCAATTGGTTCCCCCGTTCCTCGGCGCCGAGGATTAGGCCGGCAAGCCGCCACGCGTAGGCGGCGCACAAGAGTAGACGTGTTCGGGCCAGGATGTCAATCGTGGAACGGGTAGGGTCGTCGCCGGACCGATGACGGAGATCAAGGAAGAAGCTCGAACAGTTGCACGTGTCCTGGACGGACGACGGTGAAGTGTCGCCGATCGAGCGTGGCGACCGTACCGACACCAAGCCTCTCAGCAAGGGTAACTACGGACGCGTCGACGGTCCCGAGAGGAAGGTCGTGATACCGGGCTACGAGTTCCGCTATCCGGATCCAATCGCCCGCGAGCACTGGTTCGGTAAGGAAGTTTCCAGAGGACAAGTCTCCGAGGAATCGAGCCTCAGATTTCCAGCCCAGGCGCGTCTCGATGAGATAGACGACTTCGGCAATCACGAGTTGCGGGACGATCAGCGGACCCGGATGAGACTCCAGAAGCCGCAGACACGCTTCGTGATCGTTGTCATCCTCGTCGACGTACGCGTACAGCGGTCCGGAATCAACGATCAACGCGATCGGCGGGCCTCCCGGCGAATGATCTCCTCGATGCGGCGCGCTGTGTCATGCCGGCCACTGCGTCCTGCTTTGGCAGCGAGCAGGTGCCGTCGCCGGGCGCCCCCGAGGTGACTCTCGATCGCTTCCCTTGTGACCTCGGAGACCGTGCTCTCGCGTCGAGTTGCCTCGTGGCGCAATCTCATGTCAAGGTCATCCGGGAGTTTCACTGTGGTGCGTTTCACGGTATGCCAGCATATCTGACCCGGCCGGCGGGAGTCCAGCAGACGCGGGATAGGGTCGTGTCTCAGTTTGAATTTCTGCGCGCAGTCCGTCGGGCGCGTCGCGCGATCAGGCAGGAACGTACGTCAACCGAATCAAGTCATCGGCGATGAAATCGCTGGCCACCAGGTGGAGCGGCGGCCGGGGGCCGGCGAAGAATGGCTGGCCACCACCAAGCACCACCGGGCGGAGGTAGAGTCGATACTCATCGATGAGACCGGCCTCGGTCAGGCTTTGCGCCAGGACTGGTCCGCCAACGTGAATCTCGCCAGCCAGCTCAGCCTTCAGCCCGCGTATCACCGTCTCGAAGTCATCCGCGACAAGCGTGGCGTTGGGGCCAGCGGACTCGAGGGAACGCGACACGACCCACTTCGGCCGGCTCCGCCACGCCACCGCGAATTCGCGGTCCCCGCGTCCCAATCAGGAAGATCTTCGTCCCAATAACGCATGACCTCGTACATGCGGCGACCGTAGATGACGCCTGTCATGCCACGCACTTGCTCGATGAAGTGACGGAAGGCCGCGGGTACAGGCGGCCCAAGCTTCGTGTGGTCGACGTAGCCATCGAGGGACTGGTTCAATCCATAGACAAGTTTTGCCATGCCGCAAACCTCCTCCCATGTTCCAACTTGAAAGTTATCAGCCAGACTCACTTCGCGCATAGCGCGAACAGGCGACTTCGCTCATTTTGTAAGCGGGATCATCTGCGGTACCACCAGTCAAAACGTGACTGGTCAGCAAGTCCTCGGTGGTCATGTACAGGTTCCTGGAAATGAGTGTCCAGTCCGCGGGCTACCGTCTGCCGCCAGCGAAGCTGGCTTAAGGACCGTAGCCCCCGGCTTTGAGCCGGGGGAAAACGAGCGTCCCCAAATTGGCAGCCCGCTTGAGCGGGCGACAGAAGAGCGATGATCGACACATATCTGTCGCCCGCTGAAGCGGGCTTGGAACAATTGATGCCCGCGTTTGCCCCCGACTGAAGCCGGGGGCTACGGACCTTAAGCCAGCTTCGCCGGCTCAGATCGGTCAGCTTCCGACTGGACACTCTCTTCCGCGGCGCTGTACTAAGGCTAGCGCGAGACTCATTCAGGCCTTCGTTTTTCGGCAACTAATAACCTTGAGGACTCACAACGATCGCTGCGTTATTAGCATTCACGACACTCGACGATACGAAGGTCGAGCCACACGCGCAACACCCAGCGAAGGCTGCCGCGAGTCGCTGGAAAACGTAACTGCGGTTACTCTTTCGCTTGAAACTAACGCAGGAGGCCGATCACGATTAGAGGAGCCACCGTGGTATCATGCGCCGTCCAAAATATCCGTCCAGCCTTGGCAAGAGGAGTCTGAGAGATGAGAACTTCTATTCTCGTGGGTGTTATTTTGATCATCGTTTGCTCGGTAGCCGGCGCAGCGCCCACCATAGCGCAGCACCCAAAAGCGTCGAACCTTCAGCAAGCCACCGTTGCTCCTAACGACAATTCCGCTCCCAAACCGATGCTGGTGACGACGATCGCGGGCGTTCCGTCGGCCCATCCGAAACCTGACGTCGCCGCTTTGCCAACCCCGACGCTCTCCCAGTGGGCGCTGATCCTGCTGTGTGTGTCTCTGACCGGAATCGCGTTACGAAAGATGGGCTAGCTGCGGAAACAGCTCCGCCCCCCCAACTAACGTCGCCCCGAGCCCGTATCACACACTCGGACCAGGGCGGCGCGAATGTATGCGAAGCCATTCCGACGCCGCCGCGTCCAACTGGCGCACGCGGAACTCGCCTAGCTCCGCGAGCAGTCCGTTCACTTGAGAATCTTGGGTTATTAGCATTCACGACACTCGACGAAACGAAGGTCTGGCCCCACGGGCAGCTCCTTGATCACGTCACTCCTGGTCTTCCCGGTCGGCTATGACTCATGCTCTCTGCGGCTTCAGATCGTTGACGTACTTGGCTTCGCGCATAACGCTCGCGCGAATGGACCGCCGTGTCTTCTCATCTTTGGAGTACACGTTCGCTATCAGACAATGTCCATCCGCCCCCTTTCGAGCATCCGCTAGCGGGTCGCGGCACACGTGCAGTTTAAGGTCGGTGATGCTTCGAATCGCCGCGACACGCAGGTGGTAGACAGTTGGCCGAGGCGTGCTCAAGAATGCGCGCGCTTGATCGGGCTCGGTTCGACTAACGTCCCACACCGAAAGCCCACCTATGCCATCGTTCTTTTCGGCCTCCTCGCATTCGAGATCGGTCAGTCGAAAATCTGCAGGCAGCGGCTTTGGTTCTTTGTAGAAATAAAGACTATCCGGCTTTTGCTGTGTACAAAGCCGAAACACAACGCCGTCGTCAACATTCGGGCGATCTTGGCACATTAGAAGCTACACGAACACTGCTCGCGCACGCTCCATAAACTCAGGGGTCAGCGCCTCGCTTGGCGAGCCCTCCCCGATGTAGTCTCGATTCAATTCGTGGTTCCTGTAGAACCATACGTACCGCTCAGACGGCATCACTTCAATTTCAAAGTGATGCTCGTCGCGAAGCCACGACATAAGCAACGTACCATCCTCGGTCGGGCTCGCATCGGGCGGGTAAATAGAAGGCAGTGACTGGCATAGCTGTCTCCATAGTAAATCCGTCGCGTGCTCGACTGTCGTGGCTACCAAGTTGCCTTTCGACAACGATCGAATATAGTCAATCCACCGCAACGCGCTCGCGCTTACAGGTGCGGGGCGAACGACAAGCTGATCGATGATCAGCTTAACATAGCGTTCGTGAGCGACGCGATCAAGTGGCCAGTCATTGGGTCGCAAAGCAAAGCCATGCTCACGGAGCGGCGGTCGTGATCTGTCATTTCGGAATGTAGAAGGAGTAGGATTCATCACGTGCCCCTTGCTAAGAACATGTCCAGTACGGCACTTAACGCTGACGCGTCCTCGTAGGGAGTAAACGCCTCGAAATTAATCGTCCGTGTTGCTACTACCTCGGCATACCAGTGTGATTCGCCCTGCGTCCATTTTATGGATGACACGCCGTTGGGGGAAGTGGGAACCCTAAGAGCTAACCCAGAAAAAACGGCCCCGCACGGAAGGTCGCTAGGCACAGATATCGGTACTGCGCTGTGGCGTGACGCTAGCGGGTATTCGAATTGCGCGTGAATGTGGCAGGCCACAGTGGCGCTCTCGAAAAATCCTCCCAGCCACTTCATCAACTCCTCAGCATAAGGTTCGGTCTCGCCTGCTATATGTTGCATGGCGCCGTTACGGTATGTGAGTTGAAATTGAACTAGGCTCGCCTGCACATTCCACGCAAAAAACGCATGGTATTTGCCTCTGAGTTCATCTTTGGGTGATGCCAGAACTTCGGAAGTGTCGCGGTCTCGCAACGAGGCCGGGAGACCGTCACGAAATTTAGGCATGTCGAACTTGTCGCGTGCGACGGTAATCCAGTAGAACATCTCCTCAAAGGCGCCCGCAGCGCTATCGGTCGATAGCGAATCAGAAACCGCAATCGTCTCTTCAGACACGTTCGCCCTCACGGATGGCCCGCGCAGCCGACTTCATCACATTCGACGGAGGATGATGCAAAACGGTCACCCGCCCCCTAAGTAGCACTCACCGGCATCTACCGTACGTAGAGTATACGTCACGCTGAGAGTTTTGTTACGGCTGAGACTGTCAAGCTCGAACCCACCAGGCATGGAAACTCACCGGAACAACTCTCGGGCCTAACGCTGGGAGCGCGAGCGAGCCGGAACACAACCAGATAGATCGGGTTCGCCGTACCGCCCTCGATTCGCCGGACGAGATTCTCATGGATGTCCGCGAGTTCGGCCAACTTCTCCTGTCGAGAAATTGGATTTCTTCAAGTCTTCGGGAAAGAAGATGAGGGCTTGCGCGGACGGGAGCGGAATTCACACTCCCGTTTCTACCGCTCGGAAAGGGACGGATGAGAGTCTGAACCTCAGAGCACAGCGCTTTGTGCATCTGCCTTTGACCCTTCGAAGCTCCGAGTTGCTGCTTCGCGAGCAGGTCTTCCGCTACCGGGGTTCCATCCCGAGCGGTCGCAGAGAACGAAATCCGCGAGTGGATCAAGGCCGCGAAGATTGGCGGCGAGGTTTGATCCATCGCCCGGCGGGCCGTCTCACCGCCAAGCGAACCTTCAACCTGGATGGGGCAGGCGCACCGCCGATACCGCCGTGACTTTTGGGGGCAAGACTTCAGATGACGCCGAAACAGGGTAAGCATGGTCGCTCTCCGGGATTGTCGGGCGAACCACGCGTATTGAACACAGCCCCGTTCCTCTAGAAGCTAAAGCACTCACTTCAAAGCGCTTAGGATGGTGCCCAGGGACGGAATTGGATACGAACGTGGCTCGCAGAATCAGTAAGTTACTGAAAACACGATACCGCAGAAACCGGGGAACCTCCAGAAAGCCGGTTCGGCCACCCAAATCCCACCCAAATTTTGCCAAGCATCACGTTTCGTCGACAAGCGCTTTGAACCTATCTCTTGAGGCTTGAAGGTCGTTGAGAACATCCTCAGCTTGCTTCCCTCCGGTTGTGCGAGAGTCTTCCCATGCTTTTTGGCGCTCATCTCCGCCTTCACTTCGAGACTCGCAGAGAATGGAGTCGGCTTTGTTCGCAGCGGTGAGCATGACTTCAGAATCTCCGTCGTGTGGTGACGGCGGTGGCGTACCGCCCAATTGCGTGATTATCTCCGCTGCGTCCTCCATCGCGTGCTGGAGTGTCTGCTTCGCTTGCTCTATCGCAACGGTACTCATGGCTACGGATACTCGAAGTCCGGATCGGTGGGTGCGACCGAACCATTCGAGCGAACCCAATCATCAAGATTGCCTGTTAGCCACCGCACGATGTCGTCATCCGACCAGATCTGATCGGACTCGATCTCAACCCAGCCGCCGTTCGAGCTGACGAAGTGATACCCGACGTAACCCTTCTTGCCTTCGGGAATGGGCACGGAAATGCGCCAGCCGACGTACGCCGAAAGCCGCTCGGGCTTCGTCTCCGCATCCTTGATTCGAGCTGAAAAGTCGCCGACCACAACTTCACAGTTGCGGACATCTGCGCGCGCACTCGTGTTACTCGCCGTTACTTCTGTGAGCTTCAGCCAAACCCGCGATGCTTCTGGTTGCACGATGGAAGTATGCGCCGCGCTCACGGTCTTGGACAACCCCCGCAGTCGCAATAGTCGAGATACTTCTGATGCCGCTTGAGGAAGTCTGAACAACCGATGGCGTGGTAGCAGCGTCGTATCACTTCGTAGCAGCAATCACGCTTGTAGTTTTCCCATGCCCGTGCGTTTGCCAGGATCTCGGCATACGCACCAGCGATCCGATGAACCATCACTTGACTCGATACGCAGTGCGGCACCGGAAGCGGCCCGACTACTGTTTCCCAGTTCTTCCATCGTGCATCCGTGATCATGCCTTCAGCAAAGCACACCGGCAGAATCTCGCAAGGGCAGGGCTGTGGATTAGGTAAGTCGGAAAACTCAAATCTCACCCAAGCGACGGTAGCCGAGTCGGTAACTGCCAGCGAGAGAATGAGTTAGAAGTGGTGCCCAGGGACGGAATTGAACCGCCGACACGAGGATTTTCAGTCCGTACGGCGCGTGATACAGGTCAGTGGTTTGCAGAAAAATCGGGGGTAGATCGTGGGTGAGAGGCAACCGGTCAGTTGGTCGGCGGATGAAGCGTGAGACTCCACTTCCGGCCATCGGAAGATGACTCAAACAGAGGCTGCTGTTTGCTCGCCTCGAGGAACGCGGTCAGGTCAGGTTTCCACGCTCCATGCCGCTGGATGACGGCAGAGAATTCCTCTACGTCGTGGCCGACGAGGCCGGCCGGGCTAATGTGCGAGAGTTCGTGATCGACGAGGGCAATCCGTTGCGAGCCAGTGAGCTTCATCCACGTGTCATGCGCGATCTCCATCAAGTAGAACGACGGGGCTTCCGGCGCCGGCGGACGTTCTCCCGCGATCGATTCGAGGCTGTCCGCTTGCGCAAGGTATGCGTTGAGCCCTCCGACGAGACGAACGCTCGCGAGCCGGATGCGGCCCTTCGCCTCAGTGTGCTTGGAACGGAAGACGTACCTGATCAGTGCTTCCTGAAGGTGCTCATGAAACTCCGAGATCAGGCCTTCAGCGATCTCTCGCGCTTCGCGCGCTCGCCACCAAGTGAGAGGCTCTTTGTCGCTCATGCTTTCGCCAGCCTTTCAAGGGACTTCTGAGCCTTCGAGCAGTCGTCCATCCATGCGACACAGCCGGCGAGCCTCAGCAGCGCCATGACGATGAATGCCTTCCATGTCGGAAGGGGACGATGGCGTTCGCGTGAGCCTTCAGGCAGGTTGTAGACCTTACAGCGGGCCGCTTCGAAGATGACGCGATCGGCTTCAGCTCGAGCTGGAGCGATGAGAGCGCGCCAGATTGAGGATTCAGTCGCACCGGCATAGATCGCGTCGTGAGGGATGGCTCCAACACGAAGCGGGCCTGTGAGCGGAGAACCTTCGATGACACGCTCTACGAGCCACCCGATGAACGGAAGGCCGAGCAGACCACCGACGCTCGCGCCGTCAGACTCGAGGCCCTTCGGGGCGGTCCACCGCTGGCCCGTCGAATCGACAAAGGTGAAGTCGTCGTCGAGGATGATGAGGTTATCGTCCTCGGGAGGGAAGTGCATCCGGAGCTCGGAGGCGAGGTATGTCGACTTGGTGCCCCCGCTGACCAGGGACTGAATGACGAGGGCGGCCCATCCGGCAAGCAACAGGCCGACAAAGAAACATGCGATTGCAATCATGCTGCCCCCAAAAGAAAAAGCGGCGGTTCGCATCGGAGGCGAACCGCCGCCACGGTGAACAGTTGGACTCGGCGTTACGTCGCCGGCGCGTCGACGACGACAGGCGCCGTCACGACAGAAGGCGTTGGCTGCAGGAGCCCATGCTTCTGCATTGCGTCGAACACGATCTTGATGATGCCCTTCACGGCCGCCAGAGCCAGGCCTTCGAAGGGCTCGGCCGCGGGGTAGACCGCGCCGGCGATGCTGATGACGGCCGCGGCGGCGACATCCGCCTTGTCTTCCCCGCTGCCAGTGGCGCCGAGGACGTTGTTGGCGCCGGTGATGGCGTCGGAGATGATCGACGGTTTTGACCTGATGAGGTCCATGACATTGGACATTTGAGTTGCTCCTTTTCTTGGACGAGGAAGGGGTTGAAGGTTTGCTTGAAAGGGGTGTTGGTAGTTACGGCGTCGGGGTGATCGCCGGATCCGGCATCGTGCCGTCCGCGTTCTTCGTCGCAACGATCCCGTCGACGACGCTGCCGAGCGCCGGCGCGAGCGCCGGATTGTTGGCCGCGACCGCGGCGACGGCGACGCCACCGACGTGCTGCACCAAGGTCATCGCGGCGGCCTGTTTCTGGCTGCTGGTCGCACCGTGGCCGAACAGGTTCACAAGGTTGATGATGTCGGGCAGAAGCGAGAGAGCAGCGAGGCCGGTGTTGACGGTCTTCGGACCAACGGATTTCGGGAGAATGGACGGCTTGGATGGGGATTTCGAGGGGGCATTCGCCATGATGTGTTTCCACCTTTCTGAAATGGTTTTGATCTCGCACGGCAGAACGCCGAGCGGAGGGTTAGACGAGGGTTTGGGCGTCAGATGTCGCGGGAGTCCGGCGGCGATCGCCAACAGACGAGGATGACGATCAACGCCATCGCGAGCACGCAGAAAGCGAGCAGATAGGGATGGTTAGCAAACATCGGCTACCTGCCAGTCCGGCAGATCAACGGTCTGCCCCGCGAGCGCATGAGTGCAGTCACCGAGGAACTGGATGCGACCATTGGTGACGAATGAATGGCAACGAAGCGGGCGCGGCGTGATTGTTCCGCCGGACATCACGATGTCACGCTCTTCGTCGGTGATCATCTCGGTTCCTGTCACGAGAACGGATGGAGAGAACTCCGGTACATTAAAGTTACCGTTGAAATACCACCCTGCGAGATCCTCGGTTTTTGCTTCAGGCCGATCGAACATCGAAATGCGAACCATGTGGGCGGACTTGCAACCGGGGCAATGAAAGGCGACGTGTTTTTCGTTGACGCGATGAGCCTTCGCCATCGTCAGCTCCCTGGCGTCAAGGGATACCGCGGAGATCTCACGCTGCCGTCACGCCCGGTGAGGATGAACACATACACCGGCGAGGTCGTACCGGGTGCCCCGACATTGCAGACTCCAAGGCAGGCCTGCACGGTTGCTCCCTCCGGCCTGGCCGTGTGGATCCCGTAGAGCCAAACGCCGGCCGGCGCCGTAAAGAGCTCGTCGACGAAGGAGTAGACGAGACCAACCATTTTCGAGCTGAACACCCTGAACACCAGCGGAACGACGCCACCGCTGGTGTTCATCACCACCGCCCATGCTCCCGACGCCGTCGCCGGCGTCGCGTCCGTCACCACCCGATGGAATTCGAACGAGTCGCCAAGGTGCGTCATGGACTTTACGGGACCGCCGTCGACATCGAAGTTCGTCGTGCCGGGGCCGCCATCGGGATCTCCGTACGTCAGAACGATCGAACTTTCCAGCCCGGCCTGTACGGATTGAATCCAGAAGGGATGACATTGGCCATTCGCCGCCGACGCGACCGGTTCGCACGGGTCGTAGTTCGCACCGACGTCGGTGATACGTAACGTCTCCCCGGGAGCGACCGTTACGGAGAGTGGAACGGGGATTGGGTTCGACCCCTCATGCGTGAAGATGATCAACCCATCCTGCTGCGTGATCGGTGATGACGTGACGTTCCGCAGAACGAGTGACGCTGACCATGGGAGCTTCGAGCCGTCCGGGCCGCTTGCGGCGGGGATTGGGATGGCGCCTCCGGTCTGCGCGATCGCGCGATGAGGCATGCAGACGATCGCCGACGCAACAAACAACGCGACGAGCCACGGGACAGGAATGAGCACGGGGACTCTTCGAGACAGGCGAATTCGCTTCATGTGAAGATCTCCTTTTCGGGGTTGGCCCTGAAAACGCGAAAGCCGCCCGAAGGCGGCTTGCTTTGCTGACAGATGCGACGGGGCTTTGCGTCAGTCGATGGTGATCGTTACCTGCTGTCCTCCGGACAGGGCCGCTTCGAGTTTCGGGAAGAACGCCGCGAACGCCGCTTTGCTCTCACCGACGAAGTCAACATCCTTTGTTTGGCCGAGGAGGAGACAGCCCTCCGTATCCACGGCTGTGTTGCCCGAGTGGATGCGGATGCCCTGAAAGTTCGGGACGTCCAGGATGTGCGGCATCTGGCGCGCGAACCGGTTGGAGTAGTCGATGATGACGTTGTACGTCCCGGCGGGGATGGCCGTCTCACCATCGACCTTCACGCCGGCGGGGCGTACGACATCCTCGAGCACGTAGCACTCGAAGGCTCCGTCGATCGACAGCTCGCCGATGGTTGACTTACTTGTTGGGGTGGTCCGCTTCAGGTGCAGTTGCATTTGACTCCTCCGTTGTTAAGTGTTGCGTGGATGGTCACGACGTGTGGGGTTGCCGCTCATCGCTGCCACGACGGCGCGAGCGAGCTGATCGCTGCGCAGGAATTCGTTGACACCAGCGACCTCTGTGATGAGTTTGTCCAGCTTTTCTTCGTGGTTCCTGCGCTGTTCGTCATACAAGTCGGTCATGACTACCTTCTCCGAGTCGATCACGGCCGCGAGAGCGACGTCACCCACCGCCGCCTTCACCTTGCCGGATGCAAGGATGGTCGCCGCAAGCTTCTTTTCGTAGCGGTCTCCCATCTCCCACAGGAACTTGACGGCGGTGACGATGAGAGCGAGAGCGCCGAACCAGTCGCCGCCCAACGGTGCTCCGAAGTTATCCGCCACGCGAGCACCTCGTAAATTTTGATTTTGAGTTTGAAATCCCCGCAGACTGGAGATCCCTCAGCGTCCACTGCGCCGCTTGAAGTCCTTCAGCTCGGCGGCGTGTGCTTCGAGATGCCGCTCGAGCGCCACGATGATCTCGTCGTTCGCGCTTCGATGATGAACCTCGGCCAGGAGTACGACATCGTCGTTCAGATCGGCCTTCAGCCGAAGGGCGCGGGTTTTCTCGTGCCCCTTGTTCTTCGGCGCCACGGAACGGATGGTAGCGGCGGCTCTTGACATGGTGTCATTATGACATCATATTGATGTCTTAATCAAGAGGAGACCACCATGAACCGAACCGCCGTCATCATCGCCGCTCTCGTTCTCTTTCTGACTTCGTCAGCCATCGCCAGCCAACCGGCCGGAAGCTTCCAATGGGTCACGACCGTCTACGCCGACCTCCCATCAGCCGCCGCCGGCCTCGCTGCAGGCGCATCCGACCCACTTCCGCCGGTATTGATCGAGACCAGCGATCCTCAGATTCCGTTCGTGGTCTTCCGGTGGGAGTTTGCTGACCTCGTCGCCGCACCACCCAACCTCGTCTACTTCGTCGGCGACGAGAACAGGGCGTTGAAAACCTTCAAAGAGTGGCGACTGACCACCACACGGAAGGCGGGGCTCGTAACTACCGGAGACGAGAACATTGCGGTCGTTTGGATGACGCGGTAACCCCAGGGGGAAAGTCCCTACGGAGACAGCCGCTCGACATGAATGCGAAGGCTGTACTGCATAGGGGTGGCGCCACTGCTGGCATAGGTGGTGGCGTAGGAAATCGCGGTGCCGTTCGCGCAGAAGACGACGATAGATCCGCTCTCCTCTCCACCGACAGCATTACTCGTATCCGCTTGGGCCTTTGGGGCCGCTCCGTTCAGCCAATTGACCGTCGTCGACTTTGCCGCCCCGTTGTTCCATCCGATCGTCGTCAGAAGGGATGAGGATGTGGGTGCCGCTTGGGTGATGAGCTGCGCCCAACTGATCCGATAGAGCCCTGCCGATGGCGTTGAGGCTACAACGTTCGTTGTGCCGATCGACGCAGCCTGAGCAGACAACGAAACGTCGACGGGCGCCGTGCCGTTTTGCGTCGCCATCGTGCCGAGCCCGAGATTTGTTCTGGCCGTTGCGGGGTTGACGATGTCGGAGAGGTTGTTCGAAGCGACGAGCGCGCCAACAACCGAGGCAAAACCCACAAACACGATCGCCGTGGCGCCGATGGTGATGCTGTCGTTGGTACAGACGAAGGCGCGATCTGCGTTTATCGTACCGCTTTGCGCGAAAACCGACGCGGATACGAGTTCCGTGCCGATGTTGGCATCCGTCGCGCGTGTTGGCGCGCCGGATGCGTTGACCGTGTAGATTCCATTCTCGGCGCCCGACGCCTGATCCTTGAGAAGGATTCGGTCGTTGGTCGCCAGCGTCACTCCATCCATGACGCTTCCGTTGGCGAAGCTGCTCGCAAGCGTGCCGGCGGCCGTCGACGCACACCGGACGGACGCCTTCCATTTCAACCCAGCCACTGCCGCGGCGATCGCCGCGGTCAGGCTCGTGACCGTGCCGGCCAGGTCACCGTTCTGTGTGGCCAGTGTCCCCAGGCCCAGCGTGACTCTTTGAGCGGTCGCGTCGGCATCGTCAATCAGCGCGCGCCCTGCGGCCGAGAGGACATCGGGTGCGATCGTCAGCGCCTCATTGCCGCTGCTGACAATGATGTCGCCCTTGCGCAGTTGGGCCACCATCACTTCTTCCAGAACCTGAGGACTAAAACTTCATCAACCGGGGCCGTTCCGAACCCGGACGGGACCACATCGCGGTCAAACGAAAACCGGGTGCCCTTGACGAAAGAGTTGATCTCGTGGTCGAAGCCGGAGATGCGCGGGCTCGCGGCGTTAGCGGCCATCGTCGGACGTTGGTCGCTCGATCCTTCGGACGTGAAGACAGTCGTCCCAGCCGTGGCCAGCGGCGTTCCCGGCGGCCTCGAGTTGATGTCGTGTTTCCAGTTGCCGGATCCACCGACGCCGGCCGATCCGAGATCGAGAGTCCAGTCTTCGAGATAGGCATCCGCCTCGAGGATGCCCCAATCGATGTCGTTCCCGGTGGCCGTTGGGTTGCCCTTGTAGCGAAGCGTGATCCTGACCTCACGAGCGACCCATGTCCTGAGGTCGGTGACCGACGTGACGGCCCCACTCACGGTTACGACGCTGGCCAAGAGAAGCGCACCCACGGAAGGAGCGACGTTCGTCGCGGTCGCGGAGAAAGTTCCATCCGCGCGGAGCCACACGTAGTTCGTCGTGTTGTCGGTGACCGCGAGGGTTGCCGTTGACCCAAGGAACGGCTGCATGTCCGCACTCGTGAGTGCGTAGCCGGCGCCGATCCTGACCGTGAGAGCCGCTCCGGCGGTGACCAGATACTCACCGTACGTGACGCTGGTTGTGTCGAGGTTTCCGGTGTTGATGATCGACGTCCCGCCTCCCTGATAGGCGACGGTCACTTTGCCGAGATAGATCTGATTCGCCGGGATGGCAGGCGCTACGGGAGCCGCGGCCTGCGCGCCCTTGGTCGCGGTCACGCCGGCGCCAGACACTTGAGAAAGGACCGCGATGTACGAATTGCCAGCCGTGAGAGCAGCCGCGTTACCGTCGTTCTGATTCAGAGTCACGACGTCCGCGAGACGGTTGTACGGGACGCCATCAAAGACGTAGGCGCCCTTGCCAACCGTGACCGTGGCCGCACCGGTCGCGGACAGAGCACGCCCGCGGCGCAGCCGGCGCGCCGATACGTCGAGATAGTCAGGGATGACTCCCGGACCACTGACCGTTCCGAGTCGAAAGGGAATCGCAACGCTCGCCTCGGAGGTGTAGATGTCCAGGAACACTTCCTCCGTCGCGCTGGTCGCCCCCGCGGGGACGACGACTTGAACTGTCAGCTTGCGCCCACAGTTCGCCGAAATGTCTTTCAGGATGAGCGGCGCGCCGGCGCCAACAGGGACCCATCCGGTGGACTGATCCTCCATCGAAGCGTCGCCAGTCTTGTCAACTCCGCTGACCTTGATCTGCATCCACCGTTCGTCGACGATGGGCGCACCGCTATCCAGCTTGTCCGATCCGTCCCAAAACTTCGGCTGCAGCCGGAGATTGACGGCCTTCGAAGCTCCGAGGCTTCCGCCCTTGTCGTTGTACAGCCAGTAGTCGACCGCGGCGAGCGTCGTGCCGCCGTCTATCGGCCCGGTGGAGATCGGCGCGGAGATCTGGACGGATCCCGTCGAATCCCACAATTGAAGAGAGGGAGGCATGCTGTTTCCTTTTGCTCCTACGCGTGAACGTGAATCGGGAACGACTGACCACCGATCTCCAGGGCGTAGTCGCCCGGAGGGGTTGAGACGTTCGCGTGAATGGAAAGAGTGATGCTCGTCGACGTCGATACCTGGCCCGCGGCGTCGGTCAGGTATCCGGATGAATAGACGACCACGACGCCGGCCAACCCCGTGCCGTAGATATTCACAGCGACCGTGGCTCCCTGCGCGATGACCACAGGGTTCGGATCGACGCGAACGATCGTCAGGCCCTGCGTGGCCACCGTCTCCTCTACCGTTACGAACGACGATGAGCCGCGCATCGTCTGTGCCGCCAAACCGAGAATCACGTACCCCGTGTTCTTCGTCACTCCGGATGCGTCCGTGCGGCTGATCTGCACGACCTGGCCAGGGGCATATCCGGTCTGCGGACCTGATGCGCGAACCTTGTTGCCGGTGCGCACGATCTTAACATCCCAACCACCATCGGACCGTGCCGCGTCGATCGACGCGAATTCGATCTGCGAGGTGGCTCGCGCTCTCTCTTGCAGGAACCTCTTGAAGGCAAGCATCACAGGCTCGCGAGCTCGGCCGGGTACCACCTTGCCTGAATGCGCATCGTGAATTCGCTCGAGTCGAAGTTCAGCGTCCAATCGATGGTCGACGCGATGAGGGTCGTTGGAGGCCCGGTGATTTCAGGGATCGAAAAAACCAACGTGGATCCCTCCTCCGTCGTCCAGTCGATGACGGAGGTCCATTGAGGAAGCGGGGCGCCCATGTCGCGAGCGATCTCCATCGCCGCCACGCGGAGCTCGCCGACGCTTTCGCAAAAGTCGTTCTGCACAGCATCGGGGATCTGATTCCCGAAAAGAGCCTCACGGACGCTGTCCACGAACGTCACCGAAGCGGACTGCGCCGTTTGGAACGACGTCAACATTTCGACCTGTGGCACCGCTCCGCTGATCACGTCTACTCCGGCGTCGGGAGCCGTGACAGGCTGGTCGATCGCGTTGTTCGACGGAAACACGAAGGTCTGCAGGCGGTAGGACTGCTCATCCACCGGCGTGTAGGTGTACCACCATGACGGCCCGATGTCGGTCGCTCCTGCCCCGTCGAAGTATGTGTAGCGCTTCCCGCTGACCGGGCCGAAGACGAAGCCTCCGATCTGCGGTGAGACGATCACGTAATACGGCTGGGGCCTAAAAACGCCCCACGTGATCGTCCCCTCGGTGCCGTCCGGATTCGGTAGGTGCATCCCGGAGAGCGTGTAGCTGTTGAACTCCTCCATTCCATCCACCCACGCTTCGCCGGCGTCGGTAGTAAGGCAAGCGATCGGGATCTCGCTGAGCGGGCCGTCTGACCCTCCAACGGCCACAGCCACAAAGACCCCGCCGCCATAGGCGACTCCGTGCCATTGGTTGTTCCCGGCGTTGATCTGCGAAGTCCATGTGATTCCATCAGGCGAGGTCATCACGGTACTGGCCGCGCCATCGAACGCGACGGCCACAAACAGGCCGCCTCCATAGGCGGTCGACACCCACAGCTTGTCCGCCGCACTCGTTCTCGAGGTCCATGTGATTCCATCGGGCGAGGTCATCACCCGATCGCCAGCGCCGGTCTGCGCAACAGCCACAAAGAGCCCCGCTCCGTACGTCACCGCGGCCCATGCCTCGCCGCTCGCCGCCGTTCTCGAGGTCCACGTGATCCCATCCGGTGAGGTCATCACGTGAGCGCTCGCGACGGCCACAAACAGGCCTGCGCCGTATGTCACCGAACCCCACGGCTGGTTGGCGGCCGCGGTCCTCAGCGTCCACGTGATCCCATCCGGTGAGGTCATCACCAGGTTCGTGCCGCCAGCCCCGTCTGTGGCCGCTACGGCGACGAAAAGGCCTCCCCCGTAGGTTACAGAGGTCCAATTGATGAACGCGGTCCCTGCGGGCGTGCGATTGGTCCAGGCGATCCCGTCCGGCGAGGTCATCACACAGCCAGGACCCACGGCCGCAAACAAACCGCCCCCGTATGTGACCCCGGCCCATGAATTGTCGGCGGAACTTGCCTGCGGCGTCCATGCAACACCGTCCGGAGAGGTCATCACCCGGTTTCCGGTGCCGCTCTGGGCGACGGCCACAAACAGGCCGCCTCCGTACGTTACCGACGTCCAGGCCAGGGCCGCGGCGCTGGCGTGCGGTGCCCAGCCGATCCCGTTTGATGAGGTCATGACCCGATCAATGTCGAGCATCGCCCGCGGCGCCAGGATTGGCCGGAACCCCGCGAAGACGGTGCTATCGGAGGCGAGATCGCCTGTCGTGCTGTCGAAAGTCTTCGTCCGCTGCGTTCTGCTGACTACCTGATACGTCTGAGCCGCTTGTGTGCGCCATGACCCATCCGCGTACTGATACACCACAAACTGTTTGTTGTAGGTCTCCACACCAACCGCGTCGATCTGGCGATTGCACGCGCGCGGCGCGTAGTAACCGCTCTCCTCAACTTCTTCGAACACCATGTTGCCGCCGTCATAGACGCGCGTCGTTTTCGTTTGCCCAATGAGCACCGGCTGCGGGACGTAGCCCGCAGGGAAAACCCAGTCGATGATTGGTTCGCTTCGAACTATTCCCGAGGTGTTGTCCTGAAAACTGCGCGCACGAAGGAATGGCTCCATGGTGCCGGCGATCGGGAGTCCGTAGTGTGGGGTTACGGTGACTTCCGTCCGTAGCCCGGTCGGCCCGATATACCCGAACACTGTCGTACTGGTCATCATCACTGTGTTTGGGTCATTCGTCGCCGGGCCGCCGATCGAAAGAGCCTGGACGTCGGAAGCGTTGAAGCTCCGCGCTACCGTCGCCGTCCCATCCATCGGCAGAACGTTGATCTCTTCGGTTCCGTCCTGGGAGAACTTGATCTTCCGCGCGATCGGCGTCAGAAAGTCACGGATCCAATCGAGCAGAGCATTCGTCCCGCCTTCGCTGATTCCCTTGAAGACAACGCCTCCATCGTTCGGCCCGAAATCGAGAACGCCAGGCGTCATCCCGTACAGATTGCAGAGATCCAAGAAGACCTGCCTTCTGCTTGTCCCTGCGCCCTGATCGAGGTTGTACACGATCTTGAGCGCGGACCAACGGATAGAGGCATCCTGGCAGTCGATGCTCGCCGAGGAGGTGTCCGTGTTGAAGGTGGCCGTCCGGATGAAACCATCAAACACGGTACGGGCCTGAACCCCTCCCGGCGCACCGAGATACCCCGTCATTCTGACCCGATGCAGCCCCTTGGTCCATGACGAGAGAAGTAGAGAGAGCTCGGCGGGTGAGGCCTTGAGCTCGAACGTGAGCGTGCGGCCGTACGCATCCGAAGAGGCGTGCATGTTCGCGACACCGCCAATCTCGGCGAGCGTCAACGGCGTGAGAGAACCGTCGCCCTTGTCGATGGCGATCGACGCTCCGATCAGACGGTACGGGGCGCTGAGCGCCGAGGACAGCTCCTCGGTGACGTTCAGCGTCCAATGGAGAAAATCATTCGCCGCCGATCGGCTCGTGACGTTGAACTTGGGCGAGAGGCTTCCGGCCTTCGCCTTCGTCGTCAAGTCCCAACTGAGTAGAGTTTGCGAAGGCATTCAGTTGACCTCGCTCATGAAGAGCGTCTTGTCTTCGCGTCCAACCGTCGAGAACTTCGTCTGCACGCCCGTCACGTCGACGCGGAAGACGGGGTAGTACTCGACGAGCAGAGTCGCCGGCGCCACGATCGGCGTCCCGATCTTCATGGGAGCACACCACAGGCCCGACAATGGATGCTGAACCAGCGCCTTGCTGATCCAGACCGCGTTGGCTGGAACAGCGTCTCCCGAGGCTACGCTACTCTGATAGACCACGGTCCCGATCGCCGTTCCGTTCAAGGTGAGCACGGCGGCCGTTCCGATTCCCCACTTCCCAAAACCATCCTCCCGCGGGAGATAGATGAACTGCTGCGCGGCGCGCAAGGTGTAGAAGTGCGCTCGCTGTTTCCAATCTGCGAAAAAGTGCGGCCCCGACGTCGCCCGGAGCACCTCCACGCTACGAGCCATCAGCCCGTTCGTGTCGTCGATGTCGTACGGCAAAGTGAACGCGTAGGAATCGCTCCGATCCGGAAGCCCGTCGCCCCGATAGGCCGCGACGATGACTTGAGCCCCACTCGCCGACTTGAACACCGATTGGCTGAGTGGGTTGTCGGCCAGGTACCCGCCGGCAACCGGCTGCTGGTAGTTCGCGCCGTCGATCGTGAACTGCTCGACGAGCCCCGGTTCACTTGTTTTTGCTCCGCTCATAGACGTCCCGTAGAAAGCATGGCCTGAAGAGGCTCAGGCGGAGGAATCGGAGGTGGCTTCGGAGGAGGCGGCATATAGAAATAAAGATTCCCCTGCGAGATCGCCGCGGCCTGCTGCTGCGTGGGCGATTGCGCCGGCGTTGCGGGCGCGGGCTTCTGCGCCGTGGGCAGTGCGTTCAACTTGTCAACGATTTGCTTGAGCGTCTCGTGGAAGCGCTGGTAGCCTCCAGTCTGCATCCACACCATCTCGAGTTGCTGTTGCGCGAGATCTTCCTGCTGCTGATATTGCTGAAGCCCCGGTGCGTTGTCAGCCTTGTAGCGCTGAACGGAATCCGCGAACGCCTGTACGTACGTAGCGTAGGTGGAATCCCCGATTGCCCCGCCGGCGATCTGCCCAGTCGTCGGGTCGTAGAACTGGCTGGCGTAGTTGGTTCCTACGCTGTTAGGACCGTTCGGAACGTTCGTCTCAAAAGGACCGTTCGTCGCGCGATCGAAGTCGGCCATCCAGTTCGAGAGGCTCTGCATCGCATCGTCGAGCTTCCCGGAGATCGCCTGCCAGGTGTTCGAAATGGTCGTTGTCGCGTCCGTGGCGATCGCCGCCGTGGCCTGGGTAGCGGCCGCGGTGATCGCCGTCGTCGCCTGCGTCGTCGCCGCCACGATTGTCGTTGTTGCTTGCTGGACCTGCTGCGCGATGGCCGCCTGGGCGTTCTTGATGACGTTGAGGTTCCCGGCGACCCCGGCGACCTGTTGCGCCGCTGCCGCGACGTCGGCGGCCTGCTTTGCGGCAAGGTCTGCCTTGGCCGCATCGAGCTTTTTCAGCTCGTCGGCCTGCTGCGCCTGGTAGTCCGCGAGCGCCTTCTGCTCGGCCGCGATCTCGGCGAGTATTTGTTGGTAGGCATCGCTGTGCGTAAGTTCGTCCGTCGCGTCGGCGATCTTCTTGGCCGCATCAGCTTGCTGCGCCTGGTATTCGGCCTGTTGCTGTTGCTCAGCCGCCATCTCGGCGAGCTGCTGCTGGTAGGCGTCGCTGTGTGTCAACTCATATTCAGCGATCCGGAGTTGCTTGGCTGAGTCATTCAACTTCGCCGTCATGTCGTCAACGGCTTTCTGCTGATCGGCGATCGCCCGCTTGTCGGCGTCCGTTCCGGCCGACTTGTCCTCGAGGTACTGGAGACGTGCTTGCGCCTCATTCAGAGCATCGCCGAGCTTCTTGTTCTCTGCCCCTAGGCCGCTGTCAGGGTTCAGCCCCGCCGCCTCCCGCATCGCGTCCAGCTTTGCGTTGGAGTCGGTCAGCGCCGTGTTGAGGGTGTCGATTTTCGCTGTGAGCCCATCGCTTACATTCTGAAGCTGCGTGAGTAGACCATCGCCGGCCCGCATCGCGTCCAGCTTTGCGTTGGAGTCGGTCAGCGCCGTGTTGAGATTGTTGATCTTCTCGGTGAGCCCGTCGCTTACGTTCTGAAGCTGCGTGAGCAGAGTGCTCGCTGCCTTTGTAGCCGGGGAGTCCTGCGGAGCCGGGAGGACGGCTCCGGGAACAGCTCCGACAGCCGCGCCCAAAGCGGCTGCAGCCTCCACCGCGATGGTGAGGTTATAGACAAGTTCGAAGAGGGCCATACGCTAGTTCGGAAGGTGCGCGCCTGGCGGCGGTGTGATGGGAGCGCCCGATGGAGGACCTCCGCTCGGGATGTTGTTGACCGCGTCCGGGATCTTGTTGAGTGCCGCAACCAACGCGTCCGCATTAGTTTTCGCGGCGGCCAACTGCTTATCGACTTCCGCGAGCTGTACGAGAAGGTTGTCCTTTATTGCGTCGCCAGCCCCCTTGTAAGAGGTGCTCAGTTTGTCCACTTCCAACACGTGCGCAGCGACCTGCGGAGTAACCTCGACGATCTTCTTGCCGCTTACGTCCATCGACATGCTGAACTGCGGTATGACCGTGATTCCGGCCTTCGCCATGAAGTCGTTGAACTTCTGCCAAAACGGGTCCGACTCCTGCGCGGCGTTGCCGGCCTTGGTCGTCGAGTCGGCAGCTTTGTCCGCCGCCTCTTTGACGTTTGTCATTGAGTGTGTGGCTTTGTCGTACTGAACTGACGAACTGTCGGCGGCATTCGAAGCATCGTCCGAAGCCTTGGTTACATTGGTGATTGCGCCGGTCACGGCGTCCTGAGTGATCGCATTCTTTGATGTCGCGGTCGAAACGTCGTCGGTCGCCTTTGCCTGGTCATTCAGCGAGTTCAGGAGACGTCGCTGCTGAGCGATGTCGGCCTCGACTTGTGCGGCCACACCGGACTTCACCACGATGATCTGCGATTCCGACTGGGCCAGCCGATTCTGCGCGATCGTCAGCGAACCCGTCTTGGCGATCTCCTCCTCTAGGAGCGCTTCTTCCGACTTCGTCGCTGCCGAGCGTTTCGCCGTGGCCGAGGTCTGCGCGGTGGTTGCCTCGGCCTCTTGTTTCTTCGCGGCGGTGAGCTTGTCCTCTGCCTGCTGGAGCTGGTCGATCCGGGCGGCGACGGTGATCATCTGCTGGATGCGCGCCTTGTCGCTGTCGCTCAGATCATCGTTGGTCTTCAACTCCTCCTGAAGCTTGTCAATCTGCTTCTGAATGGCCGTCTCTTTCTTCGCGTAGGCTCCGGTCTCCTGGTTGACGGCATCCGTGAGCGACTGGAGCATGTCCGTCAGATGGGCTGCGGATTTCGCGTCCTCGTCCTCCTGCCGGGCATCCTCTTTCGCCTGGGCAGCGGCTTCCTTCAGAGCGTCGGCGGCAAGCTTCGCGGCTGTGGCTAGCTGGCCTTTCGCTTTGGCCTGATCTTCGGCGAGTTTGATGGACTGTTTCGTAGCATCGCTGTCGTCGTTCTTCGCCTTCGCCTCTTCCTTCATGGCGGCTACGACGAGCGTTGCGTTCTTCGCCTCGACCTCCTTCGCCTTGGCGAGATCGGTTGCAACTTTGGCGAGCGCCTCGGCAGCGTCGGCCTGCTCGTGAGCATCAGCCGTGGCGCCCTTGGTGGCCTCTTCGTCCGCCGCGGCACCATCCTTGGTTGCAGCGGTGCGCTTCTCGACGGCGGCTCGAGCTGCGTCGGTCGCGGTGGCGACCATCCTCGCCATGTCCGCGTTCTCTTTGGCAAACTTGGCGGCGATCTCGTCGGCCGTCGCGGCTTTGTTCGTCGATTGCGCCCGTCGATCCTGGGCGCTCATTGCGTTCATGGTTTCGAACGCAAGACCGTTGAACGATTTACTTGCCTGATCGAGAGCCGCTATCGCTGCATCCTTGTCGCCACTCGATATCGCCTCCCAAAAATGCATGGAGGCGGTGGTGGCATTCATCATATCGGCGATGAACACCTGGGCCGCCGCCTCTATCCGCCCAAACCATGGCATGAAGTCCGTCTGGAAGGCGCCTTCCATGCTCTTGACGAGATTGTCGAAGGATTCCGCGTTCTCAGCATTCGCCTCTGCTAATTTCAACCCAGCCGCAGAAGATGCAAGGAAAGCGGCCGTTACCAGCGCCGCCTGAATGGCTGTGCGGGCAAATCCTCCCTGGAGTTCGTTGAGCTTCAGCCCTTCGAAGTTCTTCTGAAGATGCGCGGACATGGCTCCCATAAGTCCAAGCTCGCCTGCGGCACTTCCGATCTTCTGCCCTGTTTCACCGAACAAACGGCCAGCCTGTTGGGCCATAAGCCCGATCGTCGCGAACTGTTCTCCACCCTCCTTGAGGGCGACGGTGGCTTGTCGTTGCGCCACCATCAGTTCCTGCGTGTGCTGGATGAGCCGCTGCACCTCGGCATCCCATGCCTCGTAGGTTGCGCGCGTGGCGGCGTCGGCTTCTTCCAACGACCCAAATTCGTCGATGATCGCCTGCCGTAGACGCACACGGTTCTCGACTACGACGGTGAGTTGTCGCGCAGAGAGCCGGCCGCCCTCCTCATCCACCTGCCATGCGTGCGCGACGGTGTCCGCCATATGCTGCGCCGCGATATCCACACTCACCACACCACGCGTGACGTCAGGCAGCGGAAGAGCAGCGCGCGCGGATGCCGCGGCCATGCCATCGATCGCTTCTGCGGCCCGTGTTGCGGACTCCGACTCCGTGTCCAGGGCCTCAGAGGCAGCGTCGGCTCCTTCGGTCACCGCGGTGCCGGCGGCGGTCGCCGAAGTTCCCACCGTGTCCAAGGCGCCTGAAGCCGCGTCCGCCCCTTCAGCTACGGTCTTGGCGGCGTCCCCACCTGAGGTGGCAAGCTCGCGAAAGCGTTCCGCCGCCAGCGTGACTCTGTCGCCCATCGAGACTACGGCGGTGTTGACACCCTGGACCTGCTCTTCCGCCACTCGCATGGCGTCCTGAATCGCCTGAGGGGCATTCTCGATCGAACCGAAGGCATCGGTTACGGCCTGCTGAAGTGCAACATACCGTGCTGCAAGCTGCGTCAGAGCCGAATCCGAAACTTGCGCTCCGTTGGCGATCTTACCCATCGCCTTGTCGGAATTGGTCTCGATCGCTTCCAGCCCTTGCGTGATGCGGCTGGCCGAGGAGATCCCCGCGTTGCCCGACTGGACAAGAGCATCCTGCACAGCCTGGATGTTCTGAGTTGACGCACCGGTGTCGACCAGATAGCTGGCAACGTATTTCTTGTCAGTAGGCATTGGTTCGGCTCAAGACTTCGGAAGGAGTGAAGCGGTGGAGAGTTACGACAGCGCGGATACTGACGTGTAGATGAGCTCCGTGAAGATCGGCGTTCCGTCGCTGCCCCGTACCGCGTTGAGGTCGATCTTTTCCGGCAGCACGTTGGGCGTCGTCACGTCGCGCACGTCGTCCGCGACCTCGCAATTGGGCATCGTGAAGCGCCAGAGCTCGTCGATGTTCGTCCCGGCGAACGTATCGCCGTACATGGAGAGCACGACGGCGATCGACTGAGCGTTGATCAGCTTCTCGAGCGCCACACGGTCCGTGCGGTCGCGGTTGAAGGAGATCGTCACCAGCCACAGCCCGTTGCGCTGGATGCCACTCGCGTACTTGCCGCCGGCGAAGTTCTGTTTGCGCGGCCGCGTGAGCTTGAGCGTCACGTCGTGGAATCCCGGCACGCCCGGCACACCACCGAAGACGACGCCGTCCAGTGTGACCTCGAGGCCCGCGGAGTGGAGGGGATTGCGTCCCGAGTAGGTGGCCGTGGCCGTCGTCCGGGGCGTCGTGAACGAGTATTCGTCGTTCGCGCTGATCGTTCCGCCTCCGGACGGAAAGATCATCCAGAGATCGTCGTACCGGGAGATGCCCGCGCGAGAACCGTCTCCGAGGACCACGCGCACGGGAACGTTGAATGAGACGTTGATCGCGGCACCGGCGTAGCGCGCCGCGCCAAACGTCAGGCCGGCGGCCGTGGTCGTCGCGGCCGCGGTGAGGGTCAGGTGCGTCGCGTCTGCGATCGCCGCGACCTGGCGCGGGCCTTCGCCGGTGATGTAGAGCGAGTCGCCAACGGCGAGCTCGGTGTCAAAGTGCGTGAGAGTGCCGACCAGAGCCGTCGTTCCGTTCGTGGTCACGGTTCCCGAGACGGTCCGCGCAAGCGCGAACTTGGCCTGAAGGTCGTAGCCTGCTCCGGCGCCGGCCGTTGCTTTGGCTCGCAGCGGCACATTTCCGACGAGGGTCGGATTGAAGTGACCGATGAGCGTTGGCTTCGCGGTGTACGTGCCGGCCGTCTTCAGCGTGGACGCCTCGCTGACGTACGTGTCCAGGCACGCCATCCACGATTCCGTGACGGAGGTGATCTTTCCGTCGACCACCTTGATCTCGAGATCCTGCATGGCAGCCTCGAAGAGCGCCAGCGGGTATCCGTCCCCGTCATCGATCTCGAAGTCCATCGAATCGACGTAGAAGCCCGGCGCGGCGTCGGTGGGCTCCTTCGGGCGCAGAGTCAGGGGGTAGACGCCGGTGGCGATGGCGCCTCCGAACGAGTAGAGCCCACAGTGATGCGCGCGGAGGGGAACGAGCGTGTCGACGTCGGGATCCCATGTGATTTTGGGCTGAATGTCAGCCCGGACATTGACGCCGCCGAGGGTCTGCCCCGAGGGGTCCATGTTCTGCCGGCGCTCGCGCGGCCGTTTGGCCACGTGGCCGGTGATTGACTGGACGCGGCGAAAGAGGTTCATCACCGCGCCAGGGACGAAGTGTCCCCGATCGAATCGCGCACCTACCTGAAGATCGGATCCCTGTGGGGCATCTGAGGCCATCGGTTTATCTCCTGAAAATGCGAGAGCCGCCCCGGTGGAGCGGCTCTCGGTTTATGGGGCGTGTGGGTTGGGTTGTTGATCGGAAGCGCTACTGAGGTTTCTCCTCTTCGGTCTTCGACTCGTCGCCATCGCCATGGCCGTCGCCAGACTGCTGTTCCGTCGGCGCCGTCTCAAGCGCGGGATCGGCGGCTTCTTCCGTGAAGTAGCCCTGCGCGATCAGCTCTTCACCGATGTGTCGGAGATCATCGGGAATCTCGACGACGTCGCCGGCGGCGTTCGTGGCCGCGCGCAGCCTGGGAACCTTGAGTGGGTGCGGTCCTCTGGTCGTTCTCACGAGTTTCATGCTCTGCCTCCTGTTGCGTCTTCGCGTGTTTCAAAGCTGATGACAACGGGAACCTCGACGCCGGCGTTTCCCGGCGCAACGCGCCAGCCGCCCTCGGCCCATCGGACGATGTTGTTGTTGATTTTCGCGCCTGGATTGTCGGGGTCGGCTAACCGCCCATTCCTGTTCGGGACCGATCCGCCGGCGTACAGCCAGTAACGGAGCGCGTCAATTTCACATAGGTAACTGTTCTCCCCCGGCGTGTAGTAGATCGTCTGAATCGGAAAGGTGAAGAGGATCTCGTACTCATAGACGGAGTCCGTCACGCCGCCAGTCCCCTCGGTGAAGTTGATCGGCACTGTAACGATGTTGATCTGCCGCGGCGTGATGCTATCGCCTGGCTTGAGCGGGTGCGCATAGATACGCGGCGCGGATCCGCCGTAGGCCTCAGCGAGCCCCAACTCATCCCTGGCAAAACAGTTCTTCGTCTCGGTCCACAACGCCTCGAGCAGCCGCGTTCGGATGCAGCGAGGAAGGCTCATGCCGCCGCCTGTTCTCCGAACAGGTGCGCGTAGATCGTATCGCTCATTCGCGTCTGCGCCTGCTCTGAGAAGTACATGTATGGTCTCGCCGGCTCTTGTTCCTTGGGTTGAGACTTCGCGATACGGGATTTGGAAATGCTCCGACTCAAGTGACCTCTCTTCGAGTTGTAGACGGAGACCTTCTTGCCGCCAATCGAGTGAGAGAGGGTTCCATCGCCAAAGAGATGCGCGTGCGGGGCGCGCGTGTAGACGACCGCGTTTTTCTTCGACCAATCCCTCCGAAGCGTCGGCCCGAAGCCGCCATGCTCGCCCACACCAATCTGATGCTCACCCCACCTCTTGATGGTCGCAGGCGACAAAGCGGGCCACCCATCCCCACCCGACTGCAGCCGCTGAATCACGTCTTCGTAGCCGATGCGCGCGACTTGTTCCATCGCCGGCGAGAGGTCCCCGCCGCGCTCGATCATCGCGCCAAGATCGTTCGTGAACGCCTCCGATGGCTCAAAGGTCGCGTACGATCCAATCCTGCGGGCCATCTACCATCCTCGCGCCGGCCGGCGCCGCGGATCCCACATTCCACGAAACTTGTCCCTCTGCGCCACATAGCTGATGCCGGCGCTGTCGTCGTCACCTCCAAGCTTCACGAGCGGTGGAACGTGATTCGTGGATCCACCGGCAAGAAAGCTCAGATACTGCGTTGCCATCGCCCAAACGTTGTCGATGCGCACGGGCCGGGCTGAATCGCCATCCGTGAGCAATCCCAGCACGAGCCGCGCACAGTTGAGCTTCATCTCCAGCGGCGCCGTGTCGATGGTCAAGGCGTCAAACGACTCCGGCGTGTAGTCGTTCAACGCTGCCGATCGGATCATCTCCGTGGCCGTCTCGACATGCTCCTCTCGCCTGGACGGATCGGAGCTCGAATAGACATCCATGACGCCGATCTGACTGTATACGTTGGTCAGATAGGCATCATCAATGATCATCGCCGGCATTTCATCACTCCCAAGGAATGGAATGCGCGGGCCGTGAGTCTCGCGGCCCGCGCTGAGAATTGAATTACGCGTGAATCAGCCACGCCGCGTCAGGGAAGGTGATCTCGCACCCATCCGGACTGTACTGCTCGGCGTAGACGAGATCCTCATTCTGGTTCTTGTCGAATGCCGAGGCGACGTAGTACGGCAGGTTGTTGTCGAACTTCTTGAAGAACGACTTGGCGAAGGTCGCACCGTTGAGACCAGCGTCGGGGTTGTTGTAGAAGAGGATGGCGGTGTTCTGCCACAGCTCCAGCGGCGTGTCATCTTCGTCGAGCACGTGATCCCCTCCGACGATAATCTCCTTCACCCGGAAGTACGTTGCGAGCTCGGCGTCACCAATGGGGTGATCGCCGAAAGGGAACTGCTTGCGAATGTCGGCGTTCTCGAGCGCCTCCCAATAGATGTTCTCGGCGAGGTACAACGCATTGGGAGCTACGTTGGCTTTTTGGCGGACGTTCCTCTTCAGGCCGAAGAGCCACTTGCGGACGCCGGTGTTGCTGAAGTTCGCAATGTCGGCACTGTGCTGGGCGCCGTACGGCGTCGGGTCCTGGAGCTTCACGGAGGTTTCGTATTCCTTGCCGTTCAGGACCTGAGACTTCGTCGTGAAGGTGGTCGCGGTCCGAAGATTGAAGACGGCGTTGGCCGCATTAGGCCCGGCGCCGGCGATCGCTTCGTCGCGATCGCGACGGTCGAGCGTCGCCTCGAGCCCCTTCTCTTCGACATATCCAGGCACCTTCGTGCGCTGGAGCCCTTCCATCTTGTTGAAAGGGCCGCCGCGGGGACGAGTCAGGCTCCGCTTCTGCCGACGCTGGTTTTCTTTCCCGAACTTCGCGTAGTTGAAGGTTCGGCTGAACACCTCGGCGGGCGGTGCGAGACGAGTGGCGATGCGACGCGTCTCGTCGGGCGGTGCGGTGCCAATCCACCCAGTGAGTAGCGGGTCCTGCAGGAGGAACGAGCTGAGAACGTCATTTCCGGCCATGGCAATTTCTCCTCTTGAAACGCAAAGGGCCGCACCCATTCAAAGTGAGTGCGGCCCGGCGGTTGATTTTTGTTTACGGGGCGGCGGTGGGGGGGGTGGGGCTTAGTGGCTGGCGTTGATTTGGGCGGCCAGCGTGGCAATGGAGTTCTTCAGCGAGGTGATGGCGGCATTGATGGCCGTTGCCTCGGCAGCGGTCGGATCGTGCGTACCATCCCAGGCTGCGAGGTTCGGATTTGCGACGGCGGCCAGCGTGATCGGATCACTGACATCGGCCACGCCCGTGGTGCTGTCCACGATGGTATCGCCGAAGATGTACTGGCCCGCACCGAGGAAGAAGACGCGCTTCTTCTTGCCGATGGCGGATGCTTCCTCGGCGATCGCGACAACCCACTGGCCAGGCACCGCCGTGACAACGCGGCCCACGTTGTCCACGGCCAGCTTATCGAGATCGTCATACGTCCCGCCGGCCTCCCACAGCACGGGGGAAGCCTCCTCAAGAAGTGCGGGCGCGAACGTGGTATCCACGCCGCCATTGACGAGGACGGCGAAGACCTTCGCCCCAGCGACGTCACACTGTTTGACCGTGGAGCCGTCGGTCACGCGGAGGACGCCGCGGCGATCGTTGATGGTACCGGCCGCTTTGTAGCCGGAGAGAATATCGTCATGTTCGAACTGTTCGAGAGACATCGTTTTTCTCCTCTGAGTCTGAAAGAGGTTTGCGTTGAACGGCTGAAAGAGGCGACGAAAACTTACTTCTTGGCGGCGGCGAGCTCCGCGGCGGCCATTGCCGCTTTGCGGTGATCCTCTTTCGGCTTCGTCGAGTCGGCGGCGTAGAGCGTGTCGACGTATGCGGACACCACCTTCACTGCCTCGCGGTCGCCCATCAGCGCTGAGTTGAAAACTGCGATGGACGGAGTTGCCCCGGCCCCAGTCTCAGCACCCTTCGGAAGCTCGCTGGATGGCGCGGCCGGTGACTTCGCGGCGACGTACGCCGTGAGCTCGGTCACGAAGAACGCGCCGAGTGCCTTCAGCGGCGCGGAATCCGCGAGCACCTGCGGGACACCATCGCTACCAGCGATGATTCCCACGGAGGCCAACTTTGCTCGTTTGAGCATCCCTTCGATGGACGTCAACTCCTTCGCGTTGAAGCGAAGGTCGCCGCCCTCGCCGGCGAGTTTCAGCGGCGTCACGAAGGCGACGACTTCCGCGCCAACCTGTGCCTCGAGCGCAGTTGCGCTCACCCTGTCTGCGGCCTCCAACCTCGCCTTCTGCGAGGCGTTAAGCGCTTCCAACTCCGCAATCCGCTCCTCGGCGGTTTTTACGTTGGCCATGGCTTTCTTCTCCTTCTGTTCATTGAGTGCGTAGCGTCCCGGCTGCGCGCCCGATGACGCGCCGCCCAATTCGGAAATGAGACCTTCGAAAGAGCCGAGGTGGTCGGCTAGGCCTCCATCAACCGCGGCCTGACCCATTAGGATGCCGCCTTCCTCTGCGGTCACCGCCTCTTCCGTCATACTGCGGTTGCGCGCAATCGAGGCGACCATCACACCCTCGGCATAGTCAACAGTTGCCTTCAGGGCGGCTTTGCCTGCTTCTGAGCCGGGATCGAGGTTCTTTTTTCCAGCGCGCTTGGATTTAACCGTAACTACCGATTCGTTCTGCCGCTCTTTCCCGCCGCGGCCGATCATCCCAATTGATCCAACTTCCGCCGTTGCATCAAGGACAATCTCATCGCACGCCGATGCGATCCAGTAGCCAGCGGAGCACGCCATCTCGGGCACATAAGCGACAATCGGCTTAGTCCCTCGCGCCGCATACACCATGTTCACGAACTCGTTCACGCCAACGATGTTCCCGCCAGGCGTACGGAAGATCATCAAGATAGACGAGATAGAACGATCCGAAAGCGCGGCGTTGAAATCAAGAGAAAGATCCTCGATTGCCGTCGCTCCGCTGATCTGCGTGAAGAGATTCGCCTCTGGGAAGATTGGCCCTGAAACCTCAAGAATCGCAACCCCGCCCTCACGCTTGGTGACACCTTCCGTGCCGTCCATTCGCGCCGCTCTCTTAGCGGCTACGGCTTCTTTATGAACTTCAATCCTTTCAAGAGCTTCCTTCGTCACGACGTTTTCGCGCAACGCTATCGACTCGACGAGCGCCATGCCGGAATCAGTGATCGCCCAATGCTCGGAGCGAATCTTCGCCAACACTCGTTCAGCCGGGCGATGCTCGACACCTTCGTCTTCTTCTTTACTCACGCTGCGGCTCCTTGTGGATCTTCCTGTTCATTCCGTGCCGGGGGCGGATCTTGCCTTCCGCCTTTCGGCTCCGGATTGGCGAGTTTCGGAACAGTCGCCCGAACATCAGGCAAGCCAAGAACGTCCGCATCGTCCTCGGCTTCGGGGATCCCCATGGTGTTGTGGTACGCCTTCTTGCTGACTCTTCCACCGCGGTCAATCAGATCCATCGACTGATCGTGGTACGCCTGCAGATCGATCTGCGAGCGAACGGGGGTGTCAAACCTCGGAAGTAACTCGGTCTGTTCGTTGGGCCAGTTGATGTCACAGTAGGGTGTGGCAAAGTTTGTGTTAAACCCGGCGTCCAGGAGGCCACAATCAGGCCGTGACGCATCGTCGGTGATGGTGTAGCGCGTGTCTTCTAGCGCGCGCGACCCCCCCGTCTTGTTGAGCGTCTGGACGATGCGCAGAATTCGGATGTACGACCAAGCAATGAAGATCTCGATGTAGCGAAGCTCGGCGCTCCCAACATTGCCGGAGGCGGCCATCGAGTTCGCCGGGTATTCAACGCTCAACTTCGAATCGTTCGTTGGTACCGAGAGGAACCTCGGGTGGATCGCGCGTGCGGCGGCCTTGATATCCGCGCGCTCTTCTTTCGAGAGCCCATTCCGTGGAATGTAGACAGTTGGAATGGGGCGCCCGAACCCCTGGAGCGCCTCAAGCCCGAATTCCAGAACGGCTTCGATCCAAAAACATGAGATATCGACGTGCTTGTATTCCGCTTCCCCGTACGGCGTGTTGAGCGTTCCGCCGATGAGCCGCGACATCTTCAGCGCGGGCACAGGGATTCCTCGAAATGGATCCCCGAAGGTGCGGAAGAAAAGGTTCCCGTCATCATCGAACCGCCCGAGCTCGGCCGGCCGGTCGATCATTCGCATGATCGTGATGTTTCCGGTCAACGACGACCGGCCCCACACGTTCTCGGCGAGTCCATAGCCACAGACAATTCGGCCGTCCCGGAGCCACCTGGCGCTAACAACCGGGAGATTCGGAATCGCCTCGAAGTCGCGCTTCATGTCGAGCGCCATCTGCCTCGACCGCTCGTTTGACGGATCGCCAGCGACAATGACTCGCCTTTTGTTCGCCTTCTCAACTCGCTGATCGGCAATGCCGGCGAGCCACGGATGCCTGATGTCCATCGCTCGGTAGTGCGAGACGTCGCCAGGTGCGCGGCCTCGCAACACTTCATCGGGGTTCGGGAGTATTCCACCCGGCATCAAGGAATACGGATTAAGCCGCCCGGTCGAGTACTGCACGCTGCTCATGCGGCTGTCGTTCGTGACGGCAGATCTTTGGATTGGCGATCGCGGAGGTGACTGCCGGAGAATCTCGATGCGAGGCGAGGAGGCGCGAGCGCGCGATGCCCGCGGCGCCGTCGTCTTCGGTGCAGGCTTCGTCACACCGCGGCGCGCGCCACGCTTCGTTTCTCCCCGTTTTTCCATTTATCGTTTCCACTTGACTTTGGTTGGCTCGCGCCCACCAAATGCGTCCTCGAAATCAGAGTGCGGATCGCCACCGCCGACACCAGGCGAGAGCACGCAGACTCCATAGCCAACGCCATCCAGCAGGTGAGTGCGAAAACGCTCTTTGCCGAATCTCCACTCTCTCAGCGCCTTCTGATCGTCAGCCCAAACGACTAGCTCGCAGTCACGGATCGACTCTTCACAGCGCGGATGCCAGTGCAGAGACCGGATGCCGAGTGCACTGCACAACTTTGCGCAGACCGAATCGACACGCGCCCGAGGCGACGGCTGATTTTCGGGAACGTCTTTGGCGTAGTTACCTAGCTTCAAGAACTCCTGGTCAACGATGTCCCAGGACGATTCAAGGTTGTCGCCGTGTGACGATCTGTGTCCGCCACGCTGATCTCCGTATGCGACGATCGGCCCCCGGTGTCCACGAAGCCCATTCCAGTGTCCGGCGCGACAAACCTTCTCACACTTCTCCAAGCATGGCTTATCACAGCCGCCATCGCACTTGTGGCAAGAGCGCGGAAGGCCTCGCAGCGCCTCATCTCGATACTTCGCCTGCTCTCCTAAACCATCCCCACGGCCGCCCCGAATAAGATCCTGCGCGAACTTCCGATCGGACATCTCGCCGGCGTAAAAGTACTCACCAAAGACGCCAATGTGCAGCAGGCCTTCCCTCTCCCATTCGCCTCGATACTCTCCAGGGTTCAACGGATGTCCGAACGAGGCGGCTCGAGGAGAAAGATTGAAGTCCAGGAATAGGTACAACGTGCGGTCCGCGTCGTAGGGAACGGCCGGGTTAATGTTGTCGCGAGAGAACTCCGGATAAGCACCTCCCGCTTCCTCGCGAACGATCTCTCCATCGAGCCGCCGCCGCGCCACGTCTTGTGACATGTTGGCGGCCAGCCGCGTTCGGTATCCTCGATCAAGGTTCAGTGCGTTGTCCGATGTTTTGGACTTGATCAAGATCGTTGGGCCGGTGCCGGCTATCAGCAACGGCCATCCGCGATGATCAAGCTCCGGACCGTGAACCTTCGCTACGCAAACGTCGGAAAAGGGCGGGTCACTGATGACGTAAAAACAGCCGCCGCAATTCTCTCCATCGCGCAGCGCGTGATAGTACGGCTTGGCCGCCTCTTCCAGTTCATCGAGATAAGGGACTAGATACGGATGCCCTTTGCGCGGTGGGTTGAAGATCAGGTGACTCGTGTGCTTGTGATACTTCGCGCAGTCTGGATTGTTCGCGCCTCCCGTGCAGCACCGAACGCGCTCAATCAGCGTGGCGTTGGCGTCACGGGTGTTGTTGATCGCCTCTTCGAGCCTCAGCCATCCGAGCTGCAGCGTCTCGTACTGATGCATCCCTCGGATCGTTGACAACGTTCCGCAAAGCGTATGCACGCCATCCGGCGTCGTGAGAACGTTTCTGTACCGCGGCAGCTCCGGTATCTCGATCCCGTCGCGAACCCATTGCCTTACCCACCGCATCGGCGGTCGGTGATCAAACTCCGGCTTCTCTTTCCCGAGATTCTTAAAGAGCTTAGTGATCTCGCCAAAGACGCCTTTTTCCAGCGTCGTCTGGGTGTTCGTGAAGATGCCACCGAGTTGGTCGGTCTCGTGTACTGCTCGGCGTATCAGGCTGTGGCCGTGAAGTACCGTCTTGCCGCTTCCGAGTCCGCCGGCAAGAAGAATGAGGCTGTGTGATTCCTCGAAGTGGCTGCGAAGCTGGGTCTCTGAGTTGAAGCAGAACTCGTAAGTCTCTTCCGCCGGCTCATCCCTTCTTCTTGCCACGCCCGAGGCCATACGTCTCTCTGGATTCCTCAGAGCTGTTGCTCTCGTTTACGACATAGACCAACACTTTCTGACGGGGCCTGGCATCGGAGTCGTCGGGGTCCTGCTCGATCGCCGCGTCGACGCCGTGCGCTTTCGCCTTTGCCTGCTCGAGTTGACGGAGCTCGGAGAGCGCCTGCACCCTCGGCGTGCCTTTCATGCCCTTGTCGTCGAGCAGCCTTCCGGCGTCGGCGACCAAGGAATCGAGTCGCGCGAGGTATTCACCGCGGGACTCGTTCACATCCTGAGTCGTCGCGCGCTTCGATTCTCGCCACTGTTTCTTCCACCACTTACGGTCGTTCCAGACGTTGCGCGTCATGGTCGCAAGGTGCCTTGCTTTCCCAACCGCGGTGCGTTTTTCGGGACCGCCAAAACCTTCCTCGATCAGGATTTCCGCAACCGTCTTGTCGGGCTTGTTCCACAACTCGCGCATCCGCGCGCGTCGCGCCTCCGTCTGATCACCGGCCATTTCTGAAAAGCTTCCATCTGAGCAAGAAATCCTACGTGTAAGTCATTGCAGGATAATGACTTGAAAGAGATCTGAGAACCCATGAAAAAGTTACTGAAAAGCCCTGCGCGGACGCCGCGATACGCGGTGCATCGCGGCGCGGCCCATGGGGGGCCTTTATTTTTTTGAATTTGCGGCGTTTTGACGGTAAAACTTACCCGCCCACGAAGGCAGTATAGAGCTTGGCCGTGCCACCGCCAGTGATTGCGGACTCCAACACTACCAGCATCTGCGTGCCGCAAAGCGTTGAGAACTCAAACAGGCCCACAACCTTTGCGCCGCCTGGCAGCGTCCGTACAGCCTGCGTCACAGGGACCGTCCATCCAGTGACTCCGTTTGCGTCGGCAATACCGATACTCACGGTGATGTCGGTATTCGTGATGGCTCCGCTGAGTTCTACCATCACGATGACGCGCGATGGCAAATAGCGGTCCCCCTCGGCCGGAGCGATTGCATCAGAGAGGGACGCCGCCGAGAACCCTGTAAGGATGCCGGCAACGGGCGCCTGATTGAAGTCGGCATACGATGGCATGAGACGGGGCATTTTATACGGCTCCGATGGTGATGGGTGCCAGAGTGGGTGCTGGTCCGCGACGGGGGCCGCGCCCCCGCCAACGCGTCACGGAACGGCCGGCTTGCTTGGCGATCGCCAGTACTGCGTGTGCGGCGTCGATCGCAATGAACGGCTCCTGGCGAGGAACGACCACCTGCGAGAACGGATCATCAGGCAACTGCCGCTCGTTCAGTTGCCTGATGAAGATGACAAGGCTGAGATTGAAGTAAGCCTCGCATGCGGCTGGCGTCATGACCTGACCGTTGATCTGCCTGACTGCCTTGCATGCGGCGATGGTGACGAACGAGTTGGCCTGCGATTTCTGCTGTGACAGGAGCCTTGCACCCATGATTGCCACGCCGAGTTCACCGACCTCCCGAAGACTGGCCTGCACTGCAAGTTTCCAGTCGCGGATCGTTTCTGGGCGACCGAGCGCCGAGAACGCGGCGCCGGATGAGCGTGGCATTCCGCTTGGGAGCATGGCCTTCGCCGAGACAACCTCTTCGTTGTAGTGCCTCAAACGAAGAAGAACAGCCCGAGCTCGGAGATAGTCCGCGGTCGGTGGTTTCGACATTGGAGTTGATCGCCTCGTTTTGGTGGGGGTATTCGGGCTTGCGTAGCTCGTCGTTAGGCACGACGCGCAGCATGGGATGATTATGGGCGGTCCTGCGCCCCTGTCAACGTCTTATGCGGGCCGCATAGGCAGACACACGCCGACGCCGTCTCCGGGGCTTTGGCCTAAGGGAACGGCGGCGTTCCACCGTCGAGAGCAACGTCTCGAGGTCGATAATCATCGAAGTGACGCGTCTCGTTAGCTCCTCGTTCTCCACGGCCGCTGTCAGTCCGATCCTCGCCAGCAACTCTTCCGGGAATACCACATTCTCGAGCGCATAGAGCAACAGCTCGTGGTCGATTTGATGGCGTACGCGGAATCCACTGTCCCGACGTCGCCGCTTGGCAGACGTCATCATCGAACAGCAACCTCCTCCGTTCGAACGCTCCCGTACGCCCACGTCGCTCCGGTTGCGTCCTGGTAGATCACACCCCGAAAGCGATGGTCGAGATAGAAGCGCCGGATGCCATTCGGCGTCACGCCAAACGACCCGGTTCCGTAGTGAATCGCCTCTACCTGCGAGTCATCGACGGGAATGCCTATCCTGATCAGGAGAATCGAACGATCCATCGGCGCGGCCTTGGCTTCAAGTCGCAAACCGCTGACACGCGACCCGGCGTAGATCTTCGTCAACGCCGCGGCCGAGGCTATGCGCTCGCGGCCAGCGGAACTCTGCTGGTGACAAGCCGTGGCGAACAGGATCAACAGAGTTGCCAAACGAGCGGTCTTCATCGAAATCTCCGCTCCTGGCTGACCAGCACACGAAGGCGTTCAACCTCGTCGACATTCTCGGAACGCCACTGCGCCCAACTCTCATGCGTAAGCTTGTGCTCATTCCAGAGGCGTACGTCCGGAGTCGGCTCGCATGGCGGCTCCCCTCTGCAGCACCGCGAGCACCGCTGGGGAGCCGAGGAGACGTCGTCTTCCACCGTGAATTCATATAGGAGATGGGCGGCGCAAAAGTGCAGACCGCATCCGCTCTCGCCGCCGTACGGCTCGCCTCCGCAAACATACGACAGTCCGCGATTGATCAAAGCATCGCATCCGGGCTCATCGCAGGTGGCAGGCACGCCATACCCAATGTCTCGATTCCAATTGCTGTCGAATCCGATTTCCCACCCCATTTACCCCACCTCCGGGAACTCTCGGATGCGGAGATCAGCAGGCCATTCGTTCAAGTCTCCACCTTTGGGGTGAGACAGCCTCACGACGACGTGATCAGCACTCGATTCGTCATCGAAGGTCAGATGATCCGCACCCCACTCGGCGAGGTCTTCTTCGTGTGAGACGTGAACGACGCGACCAAGTTGCTTCACGAACAGCGGCACCCCGTTCTCCCGACACCGATCACGGACGGATCGAATCCAATCGACGTGACAAGGGCGCGAGTGCGGTCCCGATTCGCCTCCGATGATCACCCACGAAATGCCACCGTTTAGGGGATCGAGCCATTCGCCCGTGTTCATCTCGCCGAGATAGCCGTTCGCCTGGCACTCCGAGCACCCCGCGTCTGTCTCGAATTCGTTGCCGTGAACCTCGCACAACGCGGGATCGAGATTCACGGGTCCTATCAACGGCTCAACGCTCAGGAACCTCACCGCCGCCGGGATCTGCAGCAGGAGCGGGACGTTCTTGTCCGCGTCTACTTGGTTGGCGATCGATGTTCCTATCCAAACGTTCGGAAGGGGAAGTGGCTGCGCAAACGTATCCTCAACTCGGCGCATCGCGCGCTCCCACTCGCGCGAGGCCGCCGGCTGGTCGACGTACCGATGGAACACGTTTGCGTCAGGCGGCACGGTTTGATGGAGCGGCTCCAGATCAGGCCAGCACTTCACCACCCATCGGAAGAACTCAGCGGCTCGCTCTAGCCGTTTCGTGAGGATTTGAAACGTGTGCCATTCGGCGAGCGACATCACCGAGAAACATTGGGCGATATACTCAAACGGGAACGCCTCGTGAAACAGATCGCTCATCGAATCGACGAAGATCCGTTTTGGCGTCTTCCACTTCAGTGGCTCGCTCAATTTCTCCGGCACGATGCGCGGATTGAAGCCGAACTCATACGGGTGATCCTTGACGCCACGGAACCTCTCGGCAAACGTCTCGGCGTAGCAGTGAGCGCAACCCGGTGCGATCTTCGAGCAGCCCCGCGTCGGGTTCCACGTCGCGTCAGTCCATTCGATCTTGGATTTGTCAGACATCTCAGAGCCCCAGCCCTTCGCTTTCTACACATGATTGCCGCCTGGGAACTCGCGGCGCCCTCTCGCGACGGCAGCGCGCCAAGCGCTTCCCCTCCGCAGTCGCGTGACCGTGCGCAATGCTGTTTAGGGGATCTTCGATCCAAAGCCTGAAACATTCGGCATCGCAGCACCGTCTCGCGAGGAATGCAGCGCGCGTCTCTAGTTGTCCACATGGCCGACGTTTGCGCCTCAGCGGTTCACCACACTGGCGGCATCCGTAGGGATTCTTCTGGACCCGGCGTGTTTGTAGGGATGCATCACAAGCCCTTCCACACGTCTTTCTCGCCTCGTACTGCCAAGGTTTCTCGAGACGCTGGAGTTCGCCATATCTCTTCCTCGGCATCCAGCACCGGCAGGCTGCGCATTGCTTCATGGGGAGATCGACGCGTGCAGCCATTAGCTCGCCGCCTCCTCAACCTCAAACGGGCAAGGCTCCCCAAACTGCGCCTCGAAGGTCCGATTAGCTGGCGCTTTTGGTCCGTCGATGATGTGTCCACGGCAAGGACGACACCACAACCCGGTGTGTGTGGGGATCGGTCTCGCGCAGCAGTTGCACGTGTACTGATGGGGATGGGTCGGCATCAGTCTCTCTCTCCCTTGCGCCGCTTGTAGCCCGTGTAGCGGGGAACCGGTACGCTCAGGTTCCTACTTGCCACCGAGAGAGACCATGACCAGCGTGAGTCACAGGTCGAGCAGTAGAGCGTCAGGATCCCGAGCGCCAGGCTCTTTGCTGCCACTTTCCACTCAACGTCGTGCCCTTCGTGGCGCTGATGAGCGAGTTGTATCTCGCTCTCGATCAGCGCGTGAAAGTGATCGCAGACCTCGCGGATTACGGCTGGAAAGGCGACGACTTTCACGCCGTTTCCTCCTCACCGGTGCGCGTGAACGGGCAGTACCGACAGAAGTTCCCCTCGAAGAAGTGATTACCGTCCTGGCACGGTTGCGGGATGCTCGCTTCCATCAGCCGCTTGATCTCGCTCCACTGGTGCCAGCTCCACTGAAATTCAGCCTCGAACGCCGCTTCGAATTTCTCCGCGCTCTGCGTCTTTGGTTGGCTCTTCGTCCATGCGGAAATCTTGAAGCAGTTCACGTTGTACGCGGCCCAAGTCATCGGCTTTCCGCCCGCTTCCCCTTGCGTGCGCGCGGAAGGAAAACTCTCTCTCTCAGAACCTGCCGGTGACTCTGACTTCTGACTTCTGACTATGACTTCTGACTTCTGAGCCATATGGGGGGGCCTGTTGGGAGCCCCTATAGGGGGGGCCTCTAGGGGTTCCCTAATGGGGTCCCCTGTAGGGGTATCGGTCTTCTTCTGTCGCCGCCCATTCTCGTCCCAGCCCTCGCGCCCGGTCTTCGATCCGACCTCGGTATCAAGGAACGAGTCCACCATCGTCGGAACGACGTAGATTTCGTCCAGGGGCGTTTCGAAGCCCCGGAGGATGTCTGACAAGGTCGCTACCTTCCTCGTCGCCCAGGCAGTCCTCAGCGTGCGCAAGGACTCCTGGTATGCGGCCGCACTCTGAATCAGTTGCCGCTCTCGGAGCTCGTTGAAGATGGACATGAACCGGCCGTTGGTCATCCCGAAGGTGTCGGCGAGCTTGGGAAGGTCCAGCGGCCGGCGCTTGAAGTCGACGAGAAAGCCCTGCGGCTCGGCATCGAAGGCTACCAAGCGGCAGCGAAAGTGAAGTCCAATGGCCTGCACATCGACCCCGCGGAGCATCCGCTCCTCGTCGCCTGGCATCACCCTGAAGTAGTGGAGTCGGCTCTTCGCCATCAGCCACCGCCCTTTCCGCCGGTCAGTCGTAGCAAGCGGGTAACGCGCTCTTGTCCGAGTGCCGCCAGAAGCGCGAGTAATAGAAGATCCCACGGACCAAACGCCCCACTCGTACGGGGAAAATCTCGCACCCAGCCGCTTCGCCATATACCGCCGGTCTTCGCGTACTCAGGCGACTTGAGCAGCTTTACCGTGTAGTCGCCGCGCGCCGTGCTACTGCCAACGTTTGTGATCTGGCCGAGACCAATCTCGCGCTTGCGCGATTCGTCGCCTTTCGGCCAGAGTTCGACCCGGACCACAATCATGCGGACACCTCCCGCCACGTCCCGACCGAGATCATCCAGTCAATCACTTCCCGCGTGATCTTCTTCTCCGCACGTCTCTCTCTGTTGTCCGTAAACTCAACAAAGACTTGTCCGTTCATCAGCACGACGTACCAATACTCACGCTCTACGACACCTCCCTGTCCAAGGTGGTAGAACGTTCCTGCCTTGTGCTGGACTCGCTTGATCACATCCAGCGGGGAGACTTCGTGAGAGACTTCACGCGCGGCATCTAGCATGCGGTCGATGACGACTTCCATCGGCGCGGGCGGCGGATCGAAGAGAGGGAGGCTCACGCGGAAACCTCAGAGATTCGCTCGCCGAAAAGCATCTGAGACTGCTTAAGACAATGCGGCGAGAACCAGATGCGTTCCCTCTTCGAGTTCGCGTGATTTCCAGCGGATGATGCGTAGCCTCCCGTTGCTTTCCAGGCTACGCACTCCCACGCATCCGGCATGTTGTGCTCGCCCTCATACCCACAAAGCGCAATCCTCAGCTTCGGGTTATCACCGTTAGCGATCGCCCACTCACGAACATCTCCAGCGACGGTGAGATCATCGTGGTTATAGATGCTCGGATCTCTTCCAGCCGCGGCTCCGTATGGAGGATCGAGAAAGACGCCTGTCACTCCGATGCATTCGGTCGCCGATCTTCCGATAACGCGCGTCCAATCGCCACAGCAGACACGCACCCTCCGGAGCCGGTCTTGCAGTTGCAGCATCCATTCACTGATTGCTTCGCCTGGCATGATCAGCCGCGAGGCCGTCCCGTAGCCTGCCTTTGGAATCTGCTGCGGCTGCATTCTGGATTGGGAACCGCGGTCCATCTTTGGCAATCGCGAGGAGATTCCGCTTGCATGGATGCCTGCGCCGGCCGCGCCAGCATCGCCTCGCAGCATCGGCACCTGTTCCGAAACGAGGTTTACCCCTCTGTTGCCATGGGCTAACACGGGGCGCTTCCGCCAGTCAGCTGCGTCGGCTATTTCTCGCGTGCGCTTGCTGCGGTGCAGGCCACCCTTGGCTGATAGCGATGGTCTCTTGCCGGCGACGTTGAGCCCTTGTCCACCGAGATGGGGACGCGTCGCCCACTCTGCCGCATTCTCAAAACCGCGCGGCCTATTGCCGTCACTGCGCACCGAACACCATCCGGAACCAATCCACTGGCATATTCCCCAACACCACCAACCCGCGATCTTCGCGTCGTAAAAGTCGGGGTCGGTCTTCATCTGCTCGCGGAACTCTTCTCGCTTCACGAGCCATTTGTGGCGCGCGTGGAGGTCCGCTTCATTCACCGGCCAGTCAGCGAACTCCGCGACGGCTTCCGGCTCGAGTTGGACTGCGCGCCAGAAATTCGATAGGTAGCAATCGAGATCGTTCACGGTCTCGATTCGCGGTGTAGTGGGGCGACCCAGGAGGACAGCCAAACTTCCCGCGAACGGCTCAACGTAGTTCGGCACATCACCGAAGCGTGGCCAGACGAGGTGAGCGGCGCGGGACTTGCCGCCGAACCATGGGAAGGGCGCGCGGAGGATCTTCATAGCTCTCCGATCCTCACGGCGTTGATCCTCCGAAAGATCCATTCAATGACCGGGACGGAGACGGCGTTACCGAGCCCTCGATATCTGGCAGCGTCAGGACCTCCGACGCATTGCGGACACAGGTCCAATGATCCGGAAATCCCTGAAGCCTCTCCCACTCGATCGGAATGAGTCGCCGCAAGCTGATAGCCCTGTCTTGGTATCCCCCCCCCGTGGCTGAGGGCTCCGGAGAGATCAGCGGTTCGGATCTCTCCTCGTTGGTTCTGACTGACGATGAGGGACTCGGCTTGCGTCTTCGCATTGCTTCCGCCTCTGTGCGGGTTGCCTCCGCAAAGGGTTGCTGCGATGAGAGGAGGAGTTGCCGATACACCATCACCATATGGGCGCGTGATGAGCGCAGGGATGAGGACTGGAGGTCTACCACCTTTGCTGCCGGAAGATCCGAGTTGCCCACGTCCCTGTGTGAGCGTGGGGTGCGTAACGATGCCGGCACCGCGCCCTGATCCATCCTCGCTTGCATCAGCACCTTCAGAGGTGCAGGCATGCATGATGAGCTGTCCACCGATGTTTGATCCAACTCCTTTCGCGCGGCGCGAAAGGAGTGCCGGAACGACGCGACCCTCTCGGATGTCATTCTCGTCCACACCTCCATCGCTAGCCGTGAGTGTTCCGACAATGAGGCTCGAACGCGCATCCTCCGCTCGGGGACGGCGGCCGCCGCTAGACGTAAGAGCGCCGACAGGATCGGCTCGCGAATGATCACGCCGCGCTTTCTTGCGCGACGAAGGATTCCCTTCGCGGCTCGCGGGCTCAAAAAGAACCGCTGCGGCACTTCGCCAGTCAGTTGAATGTCCGACAAGGAACACTCGTGAGCGTCGTTGGGCGAGTCCGAAAAAGCGGCTGTTGAGAACCCTCCATGCGACGCAATACCCGCACTCAACCAACGTGGAGAGAACGACTCCCATGTCCCTGCCGGAATTGACCTGCAGGAGCGCATCGACGTTCTCAATGACGAACCACGTAGGCCGAGACTCTTCCAGTATTCGTACGAGCTGAAAGAAAAGGCTGCTTCGCTTGCCGGCCAGACCTGCGCCCTTGCCCGCAACGCTGATGTCCTGGCATGGGAATCCGCCCGTGAGGATGTCGATCGGCGGGAGATCTCGGGCTTCTCGGATGTCGCGATCAAATCGGAGTCCTGGGTATCCGAGTCGGGTTGAGTAAACAGCCCGCGCTGCATCATCGATCTCGGCGGCCCAAACGGTTTTCCACCCAACCCGCTTTGCGGCGAGCCCAAATCCACCGATACCTGCGAAGGCGTCGCCATGCCTCACCGAGCAGTCGCCGTTGAGTCGATAGCTACCCACACTCCATGGGAGTCCTTCACCTCGATCGCGTGAATCGGGTGTACCTCCCACAACGTCCCCCGCGTGGCCGGCAGCGTGCGACCATCATCGGCCTTGTGTTCGCTCAATTGCCCTGGGTGCTCTTGATCCCAAGTCAACCAACCGCTCACACGTAGGAGTGTTCCGTCACGCCACGCCTTGGCAGCGAGTGCGGGCCAGCTCGGATGCGCAGCAGCTAGCCGCGGGGAGATCTCGATCACCATCGCCTTCGCAAGAGCGTCGTGCGGCGAAGCTACCAGCCACATGTGATAGTCGCGGTGGTCCGCGTCGTGACAGTTGCACGACTCGGCACCCTCACGATGGACGCCGGCCAGGTAGCCGACTACTGCAATCCCTTGCGTTTCCTTCGCCTCTACGGCAGCTCGCTCCTCGGCCGTCCAGCGGTCCCGACGTTTACCCGCCCCGGCTGCAGGGACATCGGCAATGATCGCCGCGAGCGTCATCGGGACGTACGAGGACGGCGCTACGTCCCTGTTCTTGAGGCTGTTGAGGTAAGGATCATCAAAGGGATCGTCCGCCGGGTCTGCCTTCGCGTCACCCGCTGGAGGGCAATGCTCACTTCCGAATACGCCTGTGGTGTGTAGGGCGGCTTGCCCCTGGTCGGTTACCGTAGAGGATAGGCAGACGAACAGCGCGGCGGCGATCGCGTAGATCATGGTTCTCTTCATGTTTGTTTTCCTCCCGGTTGGACCTTTGTTCCATCAGCGACTCCGCTCCACGAATCGGTTTTGTCCAAGTTGCGGAGCCGTTGACGCAACACACCGGACGGCCACGCGCCGCCCGGTGCAACGGTTGCTACTGAGAATGGGGATTACTGACCGGAGCTCTGCGCATCGGCCGGCGCCGCAACCGGTGCCGGGACCGGGAACTGCGCGACGATCGACTTCGCGCTGTCGAGCGCGGCCTGAACCGCCGTGTCGACGCCATCATTGCCGGCGGCGTTGGCGATCGCCGTGGCGAGGTTGTTGTGCGCCGTCGTCAGGTCTCCGAGGAGCTGTGTGACGTCGATGGAGAGGGTTGAGAGTGTTGAGCTGAGCTCGGTGAGCTTCTCTTGCGTTGTGTCCATTTGTCTGATTCCTTTATTCGTTCGAAAGATGAGGATTACCAGGGCGGCGAGAATCACGATTTGCAGCAGAGCATTGAAGTTCATTGAATCTCCTGTTGTGGTGTTCCGGCATCACCTCCTGTGGAGTGGTTTGAGGGGCGGCGCGGTTTCGCGTGCTTGTTGAACACGCGGTGGTTGACTCCCTCGGATGGGCATTCGTCGGTGATCGGATCGAGATCCACCGGGCCGCACGTATCGCACTGCCCTACACGGACGCGGGGACATTCCTCGCCCTCAGCGTGGATGACGATTGATCCCTGGGGGCTCGGGGTGTTGGCGCCCTGGTGTTCCTTGGTGGTCTCGAATAGGAAGCGCCAGCCATCCAACCGCTTCTCGTTCAGGATGAAGGCGCGAACAGTGGGCGATGAGGAGCTGCAGCGCAGACACGCCTCGCCTACTTCTTCATGAGTGTCACCCTTGATGAATTCCCATGCGACCAGGGCGAACCGACGAAGGGCGTCAAAGGAAGATGAAAGCATCCGCCGCGCCGTTGCCATCGGCGTCCAACTTGACAACTGAGCAGCGGCGGACGGCATGGGCCTACTGAGCCTCCGCGCCTTTCTTCTTGCGTGGGGGTGCGCCAGGCTCCGTCGCAGCAGGCTCTTCCTGCTCTTCGCCGGCGGCGATGTTCTGCTCGATCTTGTCTCGCGTGTCGCTGAGGGCGTTGGCGACAGCCTGAAGCGCCCGCCGTTCGGCAGGATCGGTGACGTTGGGGACCGCCGCGTACGCGTCGTCTACGCGCCTCGTCATGTCCTCGAGGAACATCCTCTCCTCTGGTGTGGTGTAACTCCGGCGTCTCTTCTTCCTCTCTTCAGCCATTGACAATTTCCCTTCCTTCCTTCGCGCAGTACTCCCGCCAACGGGCGTCTGCTGTTGCGAAGCGATTGATCCCGTACTTGCGATCGAACGCGTCCATGTCGCGCTCCTGCTCGTCATGCGCGAGGTCACAGAGCGTGATGGCCTGGCGATCGGTTCTCTTCGTCCGTCCCGATGTCGCCTTGCGGCAGTGAGCTGCGCGGTTGCGTCCGAAGTCGATGTTCCAGCACTGCGCGTGGAGTGGGTGGCCTTCTATCGCGCAGGGAAGCGTGCGCAGGTAGGCCAGGAATCCAGGCTCCCTCTCTGGATGGGACTTCCGGATCTGCAGCCGGCGTGTATCGATCGGCTCGTGAACGATCACTTCCCGATGCTTAGGCTTCGGCAGGAGCGCACGACGGGCTTCCGCATCACCTGGCAGATCGGGGCGTGTCGATCGACGACGTTGCGGCGTCATGCGCACAACTCCCCGAGCATCCGGAGCTCGACGTCAGGAGGGAGTGGCCAGAGCACCCGCGAGCCGCGGCAGGCAATCGGCGTCACCAGCCGGCGGACGTTTTCGAGAATCCACCCCCACCGACCTTCCCGGTAGTCCCCGAAGGCTTTCTCCCGGTTCGTCAGCCTCGAGGCATACTTGCTGCGCCCGTCGAGTAGGTAGTCCACCTTGACGCAGGCGACCACGTCGGCAACGGCAAGGATCTGCCCGGCATCACGGCTCGGGTCTGCGTAGAGCCCGTCATGATGAAGAGCTGAGTAGAACGCCGGGTTCCGCTCCATCAGTCGGAGTTCGGGCGGATACGCACGCGAGGCGTGGATCACGATCGTGCCCGGACTCGTCGTCGCCCACGTGCGAGTCTCGATCGTCTTTGCGCCGATCGAGAGCAAGGTCGCCCAGGGTTGTTGAACCGAGAGCGCCTTCATGGGCTTCTTCGCTGAATTGACCATTTGGCTTTGATTTCAGGCGACGGTCGTTTCGCGGCCGATTTCGCACAGCTCGAGGAGTAGCGCGACGATCGAAGCGTTCCGTTTCTGGCGGAACGCTTCGATTCGGGCGTCGAGGGCGGCGAGGGCGGCGCGGGCGGCGAGGGCGTCGAGGGCGTCGAGGGCGTCGAGGGCGGCGCGGGCGGCGAGGGCGGCGAGGGCGTCGAGGGCGGCGCGGGCGGCGAGGGCGGCGCGGGCGGCGAGGGCGTCGAGGGCGGCGCGGGCGGCGAGGTAAAAGTCATTGACTGGACCGCGAGCGCTCCTCGCGCTTACCTCGTCAGTGATCGCCGGCAACGCGCGAAGCGTCTCGATCCACGG
>Ga0210394_10001108_pt1 | contig 45618 bp, 39 predicted proteins | sample IncBWC12MmetaG_FD_160121 | JGI IMG/M metagenome (GOLD analysis project Ga0210394, IMG submission 160121) | Forest soil microbial communities from Barre Woods Harvard Forest LTER site, Petersham, Massachusetts, United States - Inc-BW-C-12-M | ecosystem: Environmental > Terrestrial > Soil >...
GCGTTGCGCGCGGAACTGCCGGTGACGACCAGAACGGTTTCGCGAAATCCCGAGTCCACCGTATCGACCGCGATCAAGTAGCCGGCTTCGTCGTCTCCCTGCGGCGAGACCGGTTTCACTACGAGCAACTTATTGCCTTCGAGGCGCGCATCCTTGCGCGTCGAAACCACGGTGCCGACGATGCGGGCGAGGATCATGTAAATTCGCCGATCAGAAACGCACTTCGATCAAATCAAAATCTAAATTCTTGTCTCGGAACCTGCCAAAGAGCCGCCGAACCTGAATCAAAATACGGCAGTGGCTAAAAATCGTACTCGCTCACCTTCGTAGCGCCGACAGCTCTCGCGCAGTATTGTGAACCTTGGGCAAATGCGCCGACCCTAGTGCGCGCCCGCGGCGACCGCCGTCTTCCCGATGGGCAGCACGTCCTCGAGCGACTGATGCGGGCGCGGGATCACGTGTACCGCGACGAGTTCGCCGACGCGCCGCGCGGCGGCCGCTCCGGCATCCGTCGCGGCCTTCACCGCCGCAACGTCGCCGCGCACCATGGCCGTAACATATCCCGAACCGATTTTTTCCCAGCCGACGAGCGTGACCTTGGCCGCCTTGACCATCGCGTCCGAGGCCTCAATCATCGCGACCAGTCCGCGAGTCTCGATCATGCCGAGTGCTTCGCCCATTCTTTTTTCCTCCATAAACCGGCCGCCGAAAAGTTTCGGCCGGCTCGACCGCAACCAAAGTCCCTAGGACCGAAACTCGCTCGGCGTCCCGCCCTCTTACCGCAGTGCGCGATCTTTCCGTACCGCTTCCTCGATCAGCGCCTCCAGTTCCTCGCGCGTGACGGAAATGCGCTCCGGTCGCGCTTCGCCTTCGTCCGCGGTGTCACTCGTGATCGGACAGCCGGGCCGCACCGTCGACGCGGTCGTCGTGCCGTAACGAGCGCGCGCGACGAGCAATTTTTCCACATCGCGCCCAGAAAGCAAGACTTGTTTGCCCAGCATCTCCGTGATGAAGGAGACCTGCGCGAAGTGCTCGACCGTTTCCATGCGAAAAAAAGCGGTCAAGAGATCGGGTCCGCACGTCACCACGCCGTGATTGGCCAGCAAAATCGCGTCGTAATGCTGCACCATCGGCTCGAGCGCGTCGGAAAGCTCCTGTGTGCCAGGCGTGCCGTATTGCGCAACCGGAATGCAGCCGAGCGCGATGATCAGCTCGCTGAGCAGCGCCTTGTTAAGCGGAATTCCCGCGGCGGCGTGCGCCGTCGCGGTGGGTGGATGCGCGTGGACCACCGCGTGAACGTCGGGCCGGCGATTGTAGATCAAGAGATGCATCGCCAGTTCCGAGGACGCTTCGCGCCTTCCGGCGACTTTCCGCCCGCGCAGATCGGTGATCACAAGGTCGTCGGGCTCCATCAGGCCCTTGCCGATGCCGGTGGGAGAAGTCAGAACGCGGCGGGAATCGAGACGAACCGAAATATTTCCGTCCGTGGACGCGACAAACGCCCGCGAGTGAATCCAACGGCCGGCCGTGCAGATTTCACGGCGATGCTCGTCTTCGGACTTCAGCGCTCCGGGAGAGATGGAATCGGGAATCATCGGTGAGAGGCGGCGGTTGGCAAGCTCGCTGTTTTCGTACCTTTCCGGGCCGGGACCGGTTTCCGATCAGCCCAGGGCGCGGCGATATAGTACTCCTGTCAGGCGTAAATTCCACGCTCCTTCAATGCAAAGGCGACCCGGTCGATCGCCAGCATGTACGCGGCAACGCGATTGTTGACGTGATGCGCCTCCGCATAGCGGATGACCTCTTCGAAGCTTTGCTCGATGACGTCCCTCAAACGGTCGTTCACTTCTTTTTCCGTCCAGAATAATCCCTGGCGGTCCTGTACCCACTCGAAGTAGCTCACCGTCACGCCGCCGGCGTTGGCCAGAATGTCCGGGATGACGAAGATGCCCTTGCGATCGACGATTTCGTCCGCGAGCGCGGTGCATGGGCCGTTCGCGCCTTCGCAAAGAATGCGGCACTGCAATTGGTGCGCGTTTTCCGAGGTAATCTGATTTTCCACCGCCGCGGGAATCACAACCTCGGCCGGCTGAAACAAAATCTCGCCCGCGTCCATTTTGGCGCCGCCATCGGGAAAATCGGGAAGCGGCTGGTGTTGATCGTTCACCCAAGCCAGTAGCTTCGGAATGTCAAAGCCCTTTTCGTTGTACAGCGCGCCGTGAACGTCGGCGACGCCCACGATCTTGTAGCCCGCTTCGTGAAGGAGCTTCGCGGCCATCGAGCCGACGTTTCCGAAGCCTTGCACAATGACGCGCGTGTTCACGCGAAGCATGCGGAATTTGGCAAGGGCGCGGTCGCAATTGATCAGCACGCCACGTCCCGTCGCTTCGTGCCGGCCACGCGAACCGCCGAGATCGATCGGCTTGCCGGTCACAACTGAAGTTTCGGTGTGGCGCACATGCATCGAGTAAGTGTCCATGATCCAGGCCATGGTTTGTTCGTTCGTGCCGAGGTCGGGCGCAGGCACGTCGCGCTCCGGTCCGAACCACTCGATGAGCTCGGCCGTGTACCGGCGCGTGATGCGTTCCAGCTCGCCATGCGACAATTTTGTGGGGTCGCAAATCACGCCGCCTTTGGCGCCGCCAAAGGGAATGTTGACCACCGCGCACTTCCACGTCATCCAACTGGCCAGCGCGCGCACTTCGTCCAGCGTCACGGTTGGCGCGAATCGAATCCCGCCCTTGCCCGGCCCGCGCACGATGGAGTGATGCACGCGGTAGCCCGTGAACACCTCGAGGTGGCCGGTATCGAGAACCACCGGAATGTAAACAGTGATTTCCTTGTTGGGATACTTCAGGAAGCGATAGAGCCCCTCTTCGAGGCCCAACTTTCGCGCGGCGGCTTCAAACCGGGCGTCCGCGGATGCATAAACATTGAATTCGTTTTGTACGGCAAGCGTGGCCATGGAGAGTGCTCCTCCCAGATTCCGCAAGTTGCTGCGTCAACTTGCAAGGCGTCCCCCACGCATTCGCGCGGCCCATCTTCCGCAAATATTCGGAAGGAGAGGGCAGCCGAAGCCAGTATACGAATCAAACCGTGCGCGGCGCAAGGCAAGGAATGGGCTGCGGCAACTGAACGACGCCGATCAGCGAGAAGAAGGCCTGCGCTCGACGAACTCCTCGATCAGGAGCTGCGATAACCGCCCCGCGTTGTGCCGCACGACGCCGTGTTCCTCGAGCAGATTGTCGAGCAGCGTGCGCACGCCCATGCTTTGCAACTCGGGCAGATCCACGCGGACCGGTTCGGCGCCTTCCCTGCGGTAGCGACGCGCGACGTCGGGAGAAATCTCCTGGTTGCTCGCGACGACCCAATCGATGAGCCTGCGCCGCGTGTGGGCGGCAACAGCGCGGACGTGCTCGGCGAGAGAGAATCCTTCGGTCTCGCCGGGCTGGGTCATTAAATTTGCGACAAAAACACGCGTCGCCGTGGATTTCTCAATCGCTTCGGCCACTCCGGACACCAAGAGGTTCGGAAGGATGCTGGTGTACAGAGAGCCTGGGCCGATCAGGATCAGATTCGCCTGGTGGATCGCCTCGAGCACTTCCGGCAGCGGGCTCACGTGGCGCGGGCGCAGGCTCAGCCGGCGGATTTTCTTGCCGCTTCCCGCGATCCGCGTCTCGCCCAGGACAACTTTTCCGTCCGTCATCACTGCTTCAAGCGAAACGTTTGCGAGCGTCGTGGGAAAAATTCGTCCGCGAATCGCCAGAACTTCTCCGCTCACGCGAACGGCTTCGGCGAAATCTCCCGTGACGTGAGTGAGCGCCGTCAGAAAGAGATTTCCGAAGCTGTGCCCGCGCAATCCGCGCCCGGCATGAAACCGGTATTGAAACAGGCGGCCAAGCAGCGCTTCATCCTGCGAAAGCGCGACCATGCAGTTGCGAATGTCTCCCGGCGGGAGCACCTTGTACTCGCGGCGCAAGCGGCCTGAGCTTCCGCCGTCGTCCGTGACAGTGACAATCGCGGCGAGATCGATGATGGGATAGCGCTCCGACTCCTGCCGCCGGCGCGAGACGTAATGTTTCAATCCGCGCAGCAGCATAGAGAGCCCCGTGCCGCCTCCGATCGCCACCACGCGCACTCCGCCCGGCGCATGGCTGCGAGGTCGCGCTCTCTTCTTCATCGAATTTGCCTGCGGATGGAACGTGGACGCGGCACAGCCGGAATCAAGCGCCGGAAGCTTCGCGCTCAGGGTACAGCAATTCGGTAAAGCGGGGATCTTCCTGCAGGAAGGCGAAATCCTCGTCGTTGCGGGCGTGATAGCGATTTTCCGGACGCAGTTGAATCGCGACCTTCAAGTTTTCCATGGCCGATTCGGCTTCCCCGGTCAGGCAGTCGAGCGCCGCCATCGCGTAGAAAACGTAATCGGCCTTCGGCGCGAGCTTGCGCGCGCGCAGCAGATGTTCGCGCGCCTCATCCCAGCGCCCCAAATTCATCATGGCGACGCCCGCCTGATAATGTTCCTCGGGTGTCTTCAACGAGGGCGACGGCTGTTTGGCCATGCGCTGGCCGATGATTCGCAGGTGAACTTGGGCGCGGTCAGCCAGTTCCTTACTCGGTCCCGATTGGACTTTTTCGAGCAACTCCTTGGCCTTGGTGTATTTTTGCTGCTGGAATTGCTGGACAGCTTGTTCGTAGGTTTTTAGTTGCTGTTCAAATTGGGGGTCGACCATCTGGCGAACAGCCTCCGCGTGCGCGGCAACCTTGCTATCCTCTTTCTTTTTCAAAGACTTACGCTTTCTCAAAGGAGAGCCCGCCCCACGCCTGCCGCGCCTTGTCGGCTTCCCCGTTCGTGCCATTTGGCGAAGTCTAACAGAGGTCTCATGTGATCGTCAACGCGCGTTCGGCGGAATTTCAGGGGAAAATCCCGAAAATCACGCACTCCTCGACATTCGCGGCCTTACTTTTTCGCCGGAGCGCCCTTTGCCGCTGCCATCGGCATGGCCGGCATGCCTGCCGCTGGGGCCGGTTCAGGCGCCAGGATTTTCTTGGCCGAATCCGGCAGCTTGTCCGCATTCGCAACAAACAGCGCGAGTTGCCACATTTGGGTGTCGTCCAGAATGCCGTTGAACGTCGGCATGCCGGTTAGCCGGATCCCATTCTTGATTTTCCAGTAACTTTCCTGCGGGGGATCGTCCGTCACGCCCTTTCCCTTAAACATGAGGGTCGCGTCAGGGTACATGCTGTTAGAGATCTTCGGAGGCGGCTGGTCGGGCAGGCCGTGGCACACGGCGCACTGTTCCTTATAGTTCTTGGCGGCGGCCACGTAGTTGTCTTCGCTCGGCTGGATGGCTGGCGCGGAAATGTGCGCGGCCTCAATATGCGCGTCCAGAGAGCGGTTGGCCATCCTGCGCTCCATCATCATGGGCTTGTCGCCAACTGCCGCCGGCGCCATGCCTGAAACGAAATAGTAGTAGACGCCCCCGGCCAATAACGCCACCCCGACAAGCACACCCAGAATGAAACTCTTCATCTGAAATCGTCTCCTTTATACGGTCTTAGGCGCCAAAGTATAGAACAACCGCGCTCGTTTTTTGCAGCAAAACTTCCAAAGTCAGGATTTTCAAATTGCGCGACCGTGCTGCCCCGCCGAAGAGATGCGCATGCGGTGATGGAGGTTGGCCGATCCGGGGCGGCGCCGGGGGCGGCCGATAACGCCGGATCGGCGTTAAGCGAGGATACAAATAAGTAATCCGCCGCCTCAACCGGGGCCCTACGATGCGCGGCAGGCAACATCTCCTGGTTTGAGGATTGGCCTCATTTCACGCGTATGCTATAAAAGAGAACCCGGTTCGTCCGGACAACTGTGCCTTTTATCAACTTTCCCGCTCGCGAAATCAACTGCAAGCTCGTCTACTACGGCCCGGGTCTGGGCGGAAAGACGGCCAACTTGCAGTGGATCTACGATCACACCGGAACCGCGCAAAAGGGCAAGATGATTTCGCTCGCGACGGAGACGGACCGCACGCTTTTTTTCGATTTTTTGCCGATCGATCTCGGCACCGTGCGCGGATTCAAAACTCGAATTCACCTCTACACCGTGCCCGGCCAGGTGTTCTACGAAGCCAGCCGCAAGCTGATTTTGAAGGGCGCGGACGGCGTGGTCTTCGTCGCGGATTCGCAGGAGGAGCGCCTCGACGCGAACCTCGAAACACTGGACAACCTGCGCGAGCACCTCAAGGAACACAAGCTCGACTTCGGCACGATTCCCTACGTTCTGCAGCTCAACAAGCGCGATCTCCCCGGAGTTCTCACCGTCGAACAGCTCTGCAAGCAGTTGCAAGTGAAAGGCGAACCCATAACTGAAGCGGTGGCGATTACCGGAACGGGAGTATTCGAGACCCTGCGCGAAGTGGCCAAGCTGGTCCTCGCCGAGCTGAAAAAGGGCGGCTGATTCCTAGGCGGTCATCCCAGGGATTGGCCCTGGAGCAGCTTTCCCTTCTACTCAAGTCTCAAGCAGGGATTAATCCGCGTGGACCCCGTAGGAGACATGCAGAGGAAACCATCAAACCTCCGCCCGTTCGAAACCCACGAAGGGGCGGCCACCCGGGAATTCAAAACCGTCTCAAAGCGTGGGCCACCCGCCAACTTCGTGAGATCGGCGTCGCATCTGTCCGGCACGATTCCTGGAACAACTAGCTGGACAGATTTGGGAGCTCCATAGATAGTACGTTATGGGTGAGAGTCAATAACATTACGTTGATTCCGCAGCTTCACCGAAGCGCAGATGAACCGGAGATTCTTGATGTAAGGGGTCCTAATGATCTCGCAGATACGAACTGCAGCTTCAATCCTCATGTATGTTTCGATGGCGCTCCCAGTCGGAAATGCGCAACCAGGTGACAGAGCCCTGGACCCGAAGGCTCGCGTTCTCAATGTCCTTTTCCCAGTCGAGGTGTCTCAAAGGCCATATTTCTTCAAGGTGGTACTGCGATTTGATGATGCTGACACGCAAGTGGTGATCGTTGTTTACCCCGACAAAGACAAATACTGGGTTAGACGGTGCGAAGTCACGACATTTTCTCTCAATGACGACGTAAAGAGGGAACTTGCCGAATCGCTATCCCAGTTGCCTCCGGAAGCTACGGACGAGGCGGTGCGTGCAATTGCATCTGGACTCAGAGTTGAAGTGAACCGTATTGTGATCGCGCCGGAGGCCCTGGATAAATCGCTTAGCGAACTAAAGTCCATCCGAATTTCGCCGTTGCTAGCAGCACGCATTTCGGTCGATAACTTCTCGGAGTACGAGTTCTGGTATGACAGCTGGCAGGAGTCGGTGCACTACTCGATTACGGGCTCTCCGGGAAAAGCACCCCAAGACGAGTTGGTTCGTTGGATGCTTAGATTCAAAGCGGACCTTCCGGACTTGTTGAAGAAATCGTCGGGTGGCTCACCCTTTCACGCTTTTTCTGTTGACGAATCCCTACCGTTAGATGATACCACTCCAGTACTTCCACGCAGAGGAACTGGTTTAGCTTTTCCGGGTGGCCCCCCCTTTCGGTTCTAAAGGGGCGGGCTTTTGAATTCCGCAAAAGGTAAATTACTTTGTTCCGCACCAAAAATCCCTGTAAAATTGCTCTTTGAGCCCGGCCCGTCCGACTGCCCCTGCGGGCGCGGCGCATCCGGGCTCACTCGCAAACACTTCGAAGTCTGCTCGCTCCTTGCCCATACCGCTCGGCTCGCTCAGTTGAGGCGCGCGATCGGGTAACTTTTGGGGTTTTCCATGCGTAGGAAATAAGGCGGTTGCCGGAGGAAGTTACTCGAAACCAAGGATCAAGCTGCAAAACCCATGAACTCGTGGAAAAAATTCGGGATTGGGGCGGGTGTCGCTGCGGTTGTCGCCGGAGGGATTTGGCTGGCCGTCTGGGAGATCAATAAGGGCGTCGTCACCGTGCAGACGGCTCCGGCCGCGCGCCAGGATTTGACTTCCGTGGTGACTGCGTCCGGCGAAGTGAAACCGCTCACGTACACGAATGTGCTGGGCGAGGGCATTGGCAAGATTACCGCGATTGTAGTGAAAGAAGGCGACCGCGTCAAAAAGGGAGATGTCCTGCTGCGCCTCGAAAGCGTTCAGCCCGCGGCCGATGTGGATGCGCAGCGGGCCGGGATCGCCGCGGCCGCAGCGGGCGTGACGTCGGCCGAGGCCAACGATCTTTCGGCGCAGGCTGACGTCAAATCGCGCGCAGCCGATCTCGAGCACGCCAAGCTCGATTGGGAGCGCGGGCAGCTTCTCTTCAAGGACGGCCTGATTCCCAAGCAGGACTACGACACGCGCAAGGCGACGTACGACGGCGCGGCGGCGGCGCTTGCCTCCGCGCAGGCCCGCGCCGATCAGGCCCACGCGCAGTTCGGCCAGGCGCGTTCCTCGTTGACGCAGAATCAAGCGATGCTGGGCCGGCTGAGCGACGTGTTGAACAAGACGACGTACACCGCGCCAATCAACGGCGTGGTGACATACATCGCCGTGCGCGTCGGCGAAAACGTCGTTCCGGGAATCCAGAACGCTACCGGAAGCTATCTGATGACGATTTCGGACATGTCCGTCGTTACGTCGGAAGTGATGGTGGACGAAACCGACATTGTGAGCGTCAAAGTCGGCCAAAGCGCGGACGTCACCATCGATGCGCTTCCCGGGAAATTTTTCAGGGGCAAAGTGACGGAAGTCGGAACGCAGGCTGTGCTTCGCAGCTCGGGACTCGCGTCGACGCAATCGACGACCGGCAATCAGGAGGCGAAAGATTTCAAGGTCGTGGTGACGCTCGAGAATCCACCCGATGGGCTGCGCCCTGGACTCTCGTCGACTGCCAAGATCGCCACGGCGCAGAGGAAAAACGCACTGACCGTGCCGATCCAGGCGCTCGCCGAGCGCACCAAGAAAGATTTGGACGAAGCGGCCAAAGAAAGCGGGCAAAATTCCGTGACGCTCGCGGCCGGCCGCCCTGCGCAAGGTTCGGCGGCCGATGGAACGGATTCAGCTGCTCCGCTGGAAAAGAATCCTGAAGTTCAGGGCGTATTCGTGGTCCGCAATAAACGCGCCTTGTTTGTGCCCGTCAATACCGGCATCAGCGGCGTGACCGACATAGAAGTCGTCAGCGGCTTGCAGGAAGGCGATCAGATCGTGACCGGAAGCTACAAGACGCTGCGCACGCTCAAGCCGGACGCGCGCGTCAAAGTGGACAATTCCACGCCAAGAGTAGAAGAAAACTAATCGCGAATGAGCAGGAGTGAGGGACTGAGAAATGCCCGAGCAAGCCGTCGCCGCCGACACATTCCGCCAAGACCTCGTCGACCAGGGCATCGCCATTCTCACCGAAGGGCTTTGGAAGACATATGAAATGGGAGGCGAGAAGCTGCACGCGCTGCGCGGCGTGGACCTCACGATTCACCGCGGCGAATACGTCGCGATCATGGGCCCGTCGGGATCGGGAAAATCCACGCTCATGAACTTGATCGGGTGCCTCGATACGCCGACCTCGGGCCGGTATTGGCTGGCGGGGCGGCTCGTGAGCGAGCTTCACGACGACGATCTCGCGGCGATTCGGAATAAGGAAATCGGTTTCGTCTTTCAGACATTCAATCTTTTGCCGCGCGCGACCGCGCTGCACAACGTCGAGCTACCGATGATTTACAACGGCACTCCCGCGGAAGAGCGCATCGCCCGCGCGAAACGCGCCCTCGAAGCCGTCGACCTCGGCGCCAGGATGTTTCACAAGCCCAACGAGCTTTCCGGCGGCCAGCGCCAGCGCGTCGCCGTGGCGCGCGCGCTGGTGAATTCGCCTTCGATCGTGCTCGCCGACGAACCGACCGGAAATCTGGACACCAAGACCGGCGACGAAATCATGGCGCTCTTTGCGCGCCTGCACGCCGAAGGCAACACGATCATCCTGGTCACACACGAAAATGACGTAGCGCGGCGCGCCAACCGAATCATCCACCTGCGCGACGGCAAAGTCGAAACCGATGAGCCCGTCCTCCACAAGTAGAACGAAGGAGTAGACGGATTCTCGTCTATTGGGGTTGAATGCGGCAAAACCTGGAGGATTGAAGCTTTTTCCGCAAAAGCGCTGGGGGAATAAAAACCAAAGGGGGACGCTACTGGCACGCAGCTTCCAAAAATTGCGGTTTCCACATGCCTCCGGAACGCGCCAACTGCATCCAATCCTCATGACACAACCAGCCACTCCTGAACTGACCGCAGCGCCGCAATCGCCGGCGCGCTCGTTGCCGCGAGCGCGCACCCGGCCCCCGATCGCGGGATTCATCATCATCATTCAAGCCATCCTGATCCTGATCCACATGGCGCTGTACGCGACGTGGACGTTTTTCTGGAGCGCGCCAGCGTCGTCCGGCTCGGCGGCGGTTCCTGTCGCCCTTGCCATTCTCTCCGTCAGCTTTGTCGCGGCGTCACTTGCCGCGCACCGGTATTTCAATCCGTTCGTTCGCGCTGTCTACACGCTCTCCGCGGCCTGGCTCGGCTTCGTGAATTTCTTTTTTCTGGCCGCGATTGCTAGCTGGATCGTCTACGGCGTGCCGCTTCTCTTCGGCGCAAATCTCGACAGGCGAGCGGTTGGCGCCGTCTGCTTCGGTTTTGGTCTTCTCGCCGGAATTTATGCCGTCGTGAATGCGTCCAGGACGCGCGTGGTTCGCGTTCCCGTGAAACTTCCGAATCTTCCGGACACCTGGCGCGGGCGTCGCGCCGCCGTGGTCAGCGACCTCCATCTCGGCCACGTACGCAACGCCGGTTTCCTCCGCCGTATCCTGCGCAAACTTTCGCGGCTCCATCCGGACGTGCTTTTCATCCCGGGCGATATGTTCGACGGCACGCCCTTGGACCTCGACCGGATCTCCAAAACCTGGTCTGAATTCTCCGCGCCCCTCGGCGCGTATTTCATCACGGGTAATCACGAGGAATTTACCGATCCCAAGAAATATCTGGACGCCATTCGCCGGTCCGGTATTCGCGTGCTTGAAAACGAAAGAATCGTTGTCGACGGACTCCAAGTTGTCGGCGTCGACTACCGCGATTCCACAAATGTCGAAAGATTCCGGTCGATCCTCAGCCGCGCGGCGCTCGATCCGGACGTGGCGAGCGTCCTGCTCGTTCACAATCCCAATCGATTGCCGATTGCGGCGGAAGCCGGCATTTCGCTTCAAATCTCCGGCCACACGCACCTTGGACAATTTTTCCCGTGGACGGCTGTCGTCTCCCGCATGTATGGGCGCTTCGCCCATGGACTGCATTACCTGGGCGATCTGGCGGTCTACACGTCCAGTGGCGCCGGCACGTGGGGTCCGCCCATGCGGCTGGGCTCGCACTCGGAAATCGTCCTGATCGAATTCGAGTGAAAACCGCGCCGTGCGACGCGCTCGGGAGATGGACGCTCTAATTTCCCCGGGCGAGGGTTCGAAGCGCGCGCAGCCGCCGGTGACTGAAGTTCCTGTTTGGCGCACAAGCCGTTCCTTCACCCCGTTCTACTCATAAAGTTTCTCCGCCGCACGCCGATGGACCCTTACGTAGTACCGGAGTCCGCGGCTCCAGGCTCCCAGTCTGATGTCTCCGCCGCGGGGGTGGAATCATGGCGGTTGAAGGTCTAGGAAACCTCGTTCAAAATCTGGCGGACCATTTGTTCGGACAAGGGCCGGCCGTTCAAGCAGAAACACGCATTGTTGGCGTGCGGGAAGTCGGAAATGGAACCGTGGCCGAGGACACCTTTACGCCCTCGGCGCAAAATAGTTCCACGCAGGCGACCGCCCAGGCTGCCGGAATATTCCAGTTGAGTCCGGGAACGCTCACGGCTGTGACCGCGGACGTCCTCCAAGCGCAAACGGCTCCCAATGCGACTCAGACGGCCGCACCGGGGCAGGCCGGGTCCGGCGCCGCTCCGAACGCGGTCGCGGCGCAAGCGGCTGCCGCGGCGACCACGAGCCAGGCCGCAAACTCCGGCCAAACTGCTTCTAGTCCGGCAGTCTCGGTGGAACTGCAAAATAAAATTCACCAGCTGAACGCATCGCTGCCGGCGCTCGGGCTTACAAACAATGAGATTCAGGAGATCGACCGGATCGCCTCGCTGATCAAGGATTTTAATCCCGCAGCGTACAACGACCTCGTCAACCAGTTTGAAGCGCTGGCGCAGAAGGCCTCGCAGCAAAACGCCGCAGCTGCGCCGCCGGCCTCGGTGACCGGCTCGGCCACGACGACGGCTGCGGGATCGAATGCGAACAACGGCAGCTTCCAGGTACAGCAAATTCTGATCCAGTTTGCGGATTCACAAGGAACGCCGAACAGTCAGCTGGGAAATGGCGGTCAGAGTTCCCCGGTGAATCCGAGTCCATCGAATGCCGCCGGCTTGCAGGTCCAGCAGGTGCAATTTACTTTGACAAACGCAAATGGGCAAACCGCCCAGGTCCAGGTGCCGCATCAAACCGCGGGTTCCGCCGCGGGAAGTTAACTTCCCAATTTCAGGCAGCCTTCCGCCGCATGATCTCGATGGCGCGTTGCGCAACAGGCCGGCGAGACGCCGGCGCTACCCCCCACTTGCGTGAAGTCAACTCTCAGGTGTCATCGTGCCCCCCGTCCCGGCGTGGTATAAGTTCCATGTCAATTTTTCTCTTTCATGTTTGCATCGCGCACGAATTGGCGCCTCGAAACGAACCGCCTCACGCGGGCTCTCGAAGCTCATCGGCATAGCGGAAAAGAGCTCTTCGATCTAACGGCGTCGAATCCCACCGACTGCGGCCTCGCGTATCCTCGAGAAGAAATTCTGGCCGCGCTGGCGGACCCGCGAGCGCTGGAATATCGGCCCGAGAGCAAGGGCCTGCGCGAGGCGCGCGAGGCAGTCGCTGAGTATTACAGCGGCCGCGAGGGATTTTCCGGGATTGCTTCGCAGATCGATCCGGAAAGCATCTTGCTCGCTTCGGGAACGAGCGAAGGCTACAGCCACATTTTCCGACTGCTCTGCCAACCGGGCGACGAAATTCTGGTGCCTGCGCCGAGTTATCCGCTCTTTGAATTTCTGGCCGACCTCGCCGATATCCGTCTCGTTTCGTATCCACTGCTCTACGATCACGGCTGGCAAATGGATTTCGCCTCGTTACGGGAGGCTCTGACGCCGCGTAGCCGCGCCGTGCTGGTTGTGCACCCGAACAATCCCACGGGCTCATTCGTCAAGCCCGCCGAAGCGGCCGAGCTTGCTGAAATTTGCGCCTCCCGGGAAATGGCGATCGTGGCAGACGAAGTGTTTCTCGATTACACGAAGGGCGCGGAACCCGCGCGCAGTTTCGCATTTCACGATCGCGCGCTGACATTCACACTGAGCGGGCTTTCCAAAATCTCACTGCTCCCGCAGATGAAGCTCGCCTGGACCGTCGTCAGCGGGCCGGAAGCACTCGCGCGCGCCGCGATCGATCGCCTCGAAATCATCGCCGACACGTATCTGTCGCCGAGCACGCCCATTCAGCTCGCGCTCCCAAAATTTCTCTCACTGCGCCACGAATTGCAGGCTCAACTGCGGGAGCGAATCACGGCGAATCTTTCGATTTTGGAAGGCATGCTGCGCAAATCGCAGTGCCTCTCGCGTCTTGACCACGAAGGCGGCTGGTACGCCATCCTTCGCGCCCCCGCGACGGGGACCGACGAGGATCTTGCCATGGCACTCCTCGAACGCGCGAACGTCTTCGTCCACCCGGGCCACTTCTTCAATTTTTCGCGGGAAGGTTTCCTGGTGCTCAGTCTGATTACTCCTGCGGAAATGTTTCAGGAGGGCGTGCGACGACTGCAGACATTTTTTGACGGGGGATAATTCACGGCTTGCGCGCTCGAATAGTTCAATATCTAAATCTAACGGAATGGCGCTTTAGAAGGTCTTCAAGAAGACGGCTCTCCAATCCGCTAGGTTGGAGCCTGCAATGAAAAAGACAGACAACAAGTGGTAGACTGCGAATATGACACCCAAAAAGAACGCGAAAAAGAATGTGAACATGGCCAAGCCGAAGAAAGCCATAAGAAAGAAAGCGGCGCCCAAGAAAAAAGCGCGCCCGAAGAAAGCCGCGCCAAAGGCGAAGGCAGCAAAGAAGGGCCGAAGGGCGCGAGGAAAGAGCCAGAACGTGGCACGCGTAACGTTCGAGCCGAAGGGCCTGGGCGCAAATTCTGGCGGTCAATCGGGCGATTTGCAGGGTTTGTCTGACTCCGCGAGCGCGGATTCCGAGAGCGTGGACGAATTGCTCGAGGAAGGGAACGCGTTTGAAGCCGAAATCGTGGGGGGCGTGCAAAACGTTCCCGATGCCGATCGAGGTGAAATTAGGACACGCGAGGTCCCGGAAGATGACGTCCCGGACGAATATCTAGATAAAGATCAATAGCGCTGCTAAACCTTCTCGAATCGGCGGGAGACAACTTGTTCAGGCTTCCGCTTCCAGAACGACGACCGGCTGGTACGTGCGCGGCACGACGGCTTCCGCAATGGCAATGAGCCGCTCCTGCTGGCTGAAGACGCGCAGGCGCGCGGGTTTCCATTCGCCGGAATTGAGTTCCGTGGTGGCGCCCTGGGCGGCGCGCATGCGACCGGGTTGGATCTGCGCGATCTGCACGTTGAATTTCGAGCCGTGGCGGACGCGCCGCTCGAGAACCGGCAGGATGGTCACGCTCGGCAATTCGGGAAGGAGCCGCTCCAGGGGAATGACGTACCGCGCGAGTTCACCCGCCTTCGCAGCGCTCTCGAGATCCTCGAGTTTCACGGCTTGGTCCAGAGTGAATTCGCCCACCGCCGTGCGCACGATTTCGGCGAGATGCGCGCCGCATCCCACCGCCGCGCCCATCTCATGCGCGAGCGAACGGATGTAGGTGCCGGCGGCGCATTCGATCGAAAACTTCGCGAGCAGGCCGTCCACTTCGTTCACGCGAAAATCGTACACTTCCACTTCGACTGCCTTCAGCTCCACGGGCTTCTTCTTTCGCGCGAGTTCGTGCGCCGGACGCCCGTGGATTTTTTTTGCGGAAAACGGCGGCGGCATTTGCGGAAACCGGCCGACGCGCCCGGCAGCGAGCCGCTCGATCTCAGCGCGGTCGAGTTGCGGAGCCATGTCGGGGCCAAGCGGCTCCCCATCGGCGTCGTACGTATCCGTGGCGAAGCCGAATCGGAACGTCGAGTCGTAGCGCTTGCGCCGGCCCACATAGAACTGAGCGAGCCGCGTGGCGCGGCCGAGCAGCAAAACGAGGACGCCCGTCGCCAGCGGATCAAGCGTGCCGAGGTGGCCGATTTGCCGGAAGCCCAGGATGCGGCGCACGGCCTCGACGACGTCGTGAGATGTCCGTCCGCGCGGTTTGTCAATCACCAGGGCGCCGTCGTGCAGCGCGGGTTTGGGTTTTTTCTGCATGGATTGCGCGCATCCCGGGCGCTGTAGCCCGCCTCTTTAGAGGCGGGGTTTCCAGACGCTCATGCGGAAATCCCCGCTCATGCAGGATCCCCGCCTCTAAAGAGGCACGCTACAACACTCGAGCGCAAATTATGGATGTCAATATAGCCTGCGTTCGCCTGAAAGCGAACGCCACAGGCGAATCAGGGCGCGGACTTTTTTGCCTGGCGCAGAAGATCCTCGATCCGCTGGCCGTACTCCTCGGAATGATCGAGGATGAAATGCACCTCGGGCGCGCGGCGCAACTGAATCCGCTCGGTGAGCTCGTGGCGAATGTAGCCGGCGGCTGCCGCGAGACCGCGGATCGTGCGTTTCTGCTCGGCTTCGCTGCCCATCACGCTGACGAAAACGCGCGCGTGCTTCAGGTCCGGCGTCACGCGAACCTCGGTGACGGTGACGAGACCCTCGATCCGAGGATCCTTCAGCTCGCCCGCCACCATGACGCCCAGTTCGTGGCGAATCTCCTCCGCCACGCGTTCGTGCCGATGTCCCGCTAACGTCATTGCCGTCTCACCGCAAAGCAAAATTAAGAACCTTCACGTATCGGCAGAAACCAAATGCCGCTAAAGAATTTCGAGGTCGTGCCCCGCTAGATCGCGCCCAAGGTGCCGCTCGGACTCCGCCAGCACTTTGCGCAGGGATTGCTCGACATACCCTGCATTATTGGCCAGGCTCACGACGCCCACCACGGATCGCTGCCAGGAACCCTCGCCTTCGAGCTCCGCCACAGCCACGTTGAATTTCCCGCGCAGCCGGTCCTTCAGGCTGCGCAGCACCTGTCTCTTGTCTTTGAGAGAGTGCGCCTCGGGGATATAAATTTCCAGGGTGAGCAGACCGATCGGCATCTTCTTCCCTGCAACGAGCGGCGGACAAACCGCAATCAGGCAGTCGCTTCGGCCAGAACCAGCTTCTGCATGTGGAAGCAATCGAGCTGATCGCCGACTTTAATGTCATTGAAGTTGGAAACGCTGGCGCCGCACTCGAAGCCAGAGCGCACTTCGTTGACGTCGTCCTTGAAGCGGCGGAGCGAGCTGATTCTCCCGGTGTAGACCACCACGCCCTCGCGCAGGACGCGAACCTCGGAGTCCCGCTTGAGAATGCCGTCCACCACGTAGCAGCCGGCGATCATTCCCACGCCCTTCACACGGAATGTGTCGCGGACTTCGGCGCGGCCGAGATGCGTTTCCTTGAAGACGGGCTCGAGCAAGCCCGTCATGGCCTTCTTAATTTCGTCGGACACTTCGTAGATAATCGAATGCGGACGAATCTCCACGCCTTCGCGCTGCGCGAGATCGGAAGCCTTGCGATCCGGGCGGACGTTGAACGCCACGATAATCGCGCCCGACGCCGACGCGAGTAGAACGTCGTTCTCCGTCACCGCGCCAATGCTGGCATGAATGATCTTGAGCTTCACGCGGTCGTCGGAAAGCTTCGGCAGCATTTCGCTGAGGACTTCGACCGAACCCTGCACGTCGGCTTTGATCACCAGCGGAAGCTCCTTCACCTCACCCGCGCGGAGCTGCTCGTGCAACTGATCGAGCGTAATGCGCGCGCCCGCCGACTTCGCGAGGGTCGCCTCGCGGATCTTGCCCTGGCGGAATTCAACGATGTGCCGCGCGCGCGCTTCGTCGGCCACTTGAAACTGATCGCCTGCTTCGGGAGCGCCTTGCAAACCGAGAACCTCAACCGGCGTCGACGGCCCCGCGCTTTTCACTGGGCGCCCATGATCGTCGAACATCGCGCGCACCTTGCCGTACACCGCGCCGCAGATGAAGACATCGCCGTTGTTCAGCGTGCCGGTTTGCACCAGGATTGTGGCCACCGGCCCGCGGCCTTTGTCCACGCGGGATTCCAGTACCGTGCCCGCGCCAGGCGCTTTCGGATTGGCCTTCAGCTCGCGTAGATCGGCGACGAGCAGGAGCATCTCCAGCAGCTTTTTCAGATTCGTTTTCTGCTTCGCGGAGACTTCCACCATCACCGTGTCTCCGCCCCATTCCTCGGGCATCAAGCCGCGCTCGGAAAGCTGGCGCTTGACGCGCTCGGGCTGCGCGTCCGGCTTGTCGATTTTGTTGATGGCCACGACGATGGGAACGCCAGCGGCCTTGGCGTGGTCGATGGCTTCCTGCGTCTGCGGCATCACCCCGTCATCGGCGGCGACGACCAACACGACGATGTCGGTGACCTTTGCACCGCGCGCGCGCATGCGGGTGAAGGCTTCGTGGCCCGGCGTGTCAATGAACACGACCTTGCGGCCGTCGATGTGAACTTCGGACGCGCCGATGTGCTGCGTGATTCCTCCGGCCTCACCCGCGGCCACTTCGGTTTCGCGAATCGCGTCGAGGAGGCTGGTCTTGCCGTGATCGACGTGGCCCATTACGGTCACAACCGGCGGGCGCGGTTCGAGATTTTCCGGCTTCTCTTCCTTGGCCACTTCGCGTACGACGTCTTCCTCGAACGTGATGACGTTGACGATTCCGTTGAACGCTTGCGCGAGGCTCGTCGCCGTCGGCGTGTCCAGCGCCTGGTTGATGCTCGCGAAGACGCCGCGGTCCAGCAAAATTTTCAGCACATCCTTGGCGCGGACGTCGAGTTTTTCCGCGAGGTCACGAACCGTGACCCCTTCGGTGATCGTGATTTCGCGCGGCTCGCGCGGCGCAGGAGCGGGCGCGCGCTCGATTTGCGTGGTGCGCCGCTCGCCGGCGCCCGCTCGCGCGCGCACCGGATGTAGCTTGCGCTCGCCTTCCTCGAAGCGCTTCTCCATCGTGGGACGCGCCCGGGCGGCAGGCTTCCGCTCGTAAATCGGCTTGCCGGGTTCAGCCTTCGGTGGAACCTTGTCGGGAGGCAGCGCCGTTCCCGCACGGCCGCCGGGGCGCGGAGCTCCAGCGCGGTCATGCAATGGCTGGCCGGGACGCCCCGCAATGGGTTGCCCTGGACGCCCTTGCCCCGGACGCTGCGGAAATCGAGACGGCTGGCCGGCGGGCCTCGCGCTCGGCGCGGGTCTTGGTGCTGGGGGATTTACTCGCGCGCCGGGAGGTAGCGGATTCCAATTTGGTTTTGGGGCCGTCGGCTTGGCGGGCGCCGGCCGTGCCGACGCAGCGACAGGTCTCGCGGATACAGGTGCGGTCGTCGTTGATGCAGCCGGACGCACCACAATCGGCACGCCGGGGGCCGGCTTTGCAGCTACCGGAGCTTGTGTCGGCACTGCGGGAGCGGCTGGACGGGCCGGTGGTTTCGCTGCCGCGGCTGGAGCAGCAGCCGGCGCCTTTGGCGGAGGCGCGGGCGGAACGATAGCCGGCTTGGGAACTGGCGGAGGCGGAGCGATCACCGCAGGTTTTGCTTCGACGGCGATCGGTGTAGGCGGAGCCGGATGGATTGGCTCGGCACTCACCGGCGCCGGAGGTGGCGGAGGAATCACAGGCGGAGGAGGCGGCGTAACTACCGCGGGCTTCATGCGCGCGGCTCTGGCGGCTGCTTCCTTCGCGGCCTTATCCGCAATGGCTTTTTGCTCGGCGGCCGATTCCTCGTCGGCCAGCGCGCGAAAGTGTTCGCGCACTTTGACCGCTGCGGCTACCTCGATCGAGCTCGAATGCGTCTTTTTCTCGGTAACGCCGGCTTCGGGCAAATAGTCAATGATCGCCTTGGCCTTGACCTCAAGCTCGCGAGCCAGTTCGTTGATTCGGATTTGATTCGAATCGTTCATTGCCCTCCAGGGCGACTACTTGTTTCCGTGGCCTTCCTCGGAATCCTCGGCGGAAGCCTCGGGCTCCGCGCCACCGGTGCGGGTGCCGGCGTCGCCGTGCGCCGCAGCCGCGTCCGCAATCTCCTCGGCTTCCGACGGAGCGTCGATTTCTTCCGCCTGTACATCAGCGCCTTCGACCGCTTCCTCGGCCTGGTCCGACTGCTCGGCAACGGCCGCGGCATCTTCTTCTTCGTCGCCGATTGCCTCGACGGATTCGGATTCCGGCTGTGGATTTTCGAGCGATTGGAAATACGCCGCGACAGACAACTGAATCTTTTCAACCATTTTCTCGCCGATGCCCGGTATTTCCGTGAGCTGTTCGGGCGTCATGTCGGCGAGCTTTTCGATCGTGGTTACGCCGTGCGTCTCAATGCGTTCGATGGTTTTCGGACCGACGCCCTTGAGCTCCGAGAGCGGCGTGCCGGGAGCGGTGAGCGCGGTCATTTGCGCTTCGATTTCCTGGCGCTTTTCTTCCTCGCTCTTGATGTCCACGTTCCAGCCGATCAGCTTGCTGGCCAGGCGCACGTTCTGGCCCTTCTTGCCGATCGCTAGGGAAAGCTGAGTGTCCTCGACAATGACTTCGAGGTGGCGCGTTTCGGGATCGATGATCTGAACGCGCGTCACTTTTGCCGGCGAGAGCGCCTTCTGCGCGAACTGCACCGTGTCTTCGGAGTACGGAATAATGTCGATTTTTTCTCCGCGCAATTCGCGGATGATGGATTGCACGCGCATGCCCTTCATGCCCACGCACGCGCCCACCGGATCGACGTCCTTGTCGCGGCTCTGCACGGCGATCTTGGTGCGTTCACCCGCCTCGCGCGCGGCCGCGCGGATCTGCACCGTGCCATCGTAAATTTCCGGCACTTCCATCTCGAAGAGGCGCTGTACCAACACGGGATCGGCGCGCGACACAATCACTTGCGGCCCCTTGGCGGAGCGGTCCACGGCGCGAAGCACAACGCGCAGACGGTCGCCGATATTGTAGGTCTCCAGGCGCGACTGCTCGCGCTTGGGCATCCGCGCTTCGGCGCGCCCGAGGTCGACGATCACGTCGGGGCCTTCCGTGCGCTTCACGACGCAATTGACCAACTCGCCCACACGGCCGTTGTATTCATTGAAGATGGTGTCGCGCTCGGCCTCGCGCACCTTCTGCATGATCACTTGCTTGGCGGTTTGCGCGGCGATGCGGCCCAGCACGTCGGTCGGCTTCGGAATCACGACCTCGCCACCAACCTCGGCGTTCGGATCCACTCGCTTTGCTTCCGCCAGCGTGAATTCCTTTTTCGGGTCGGTCACTTCCGCGACCACCGGGCGCACCGCGAACACGTCCACCTGCCCGGAATCAGGATTGAACTTGGCGCGGAGATCTTCCTCGGTCTTGTAAAACTTCCGCGCGGCAACGATCATCGCGTCTTCAATCGCCGCGACGATCACTTCCGGTTCAATGTGCTTTTCCCGGCTGATCTGCTCAATCGTCTGGTACAGCAGATTGGCCATACGTCCCTCAGTTCATCGCTCAAAAATTCGGCTCAAAATTCGGCTTAGAATTCGACTACCAGGTTCGCTTTGCGAATTCCTTCCATCGGCAACGCAAGAACCCGGCCCTTCACTTCGATCTGCACTTTGCCGTCGGCGAAGCCGGCCAGGCGGCCTTCGAAAAATTTCTGATTCTCCACCGGCTCGCTCGTGGAGATTCGCGCGAGCCGTCCCGCGAAGCGTTCGAACTCGGCGGGCTTCGTCAGCTTCCGGTCGAGGCCTGGAGAGCTCACTTCCAGAATGTAGTGCGGCCCCGGAACCAAATCCTCGACGTCGAGGATCACGCTCAACTGGTTGCTGACGGTCTCGCAATCCCGGTGGCTGACGCCATCCGGCTTATCGATGTAAACGCGAAGGAAGCGCTGCTTGCCGACCTTCCATTCCACGTCCACCACTTCGATGCCCGTCGAGCGCGCTACGCGCTCGGCCGCCTCGCGAATCCGCTCCAGTTCCATTTCCCGCTTCCCGTCGCCCCCTGAACCCGGCGCAATGCTGGATTCGACCCGAAATTTGCGTTTCGGTCTCCGCCCAACAAAAAAGTGGGCTCTCGCCCACTGAGAAATTCGTCCGGTACAGGCTTTTCCAGTATAGTCAGCCGTTGCTCCAAAAGCAAGTTGCATGCCGAGGGAACACGGGGGCTAAATGAGACACGTTGTGCGGAGGCGATTCCGTAAGACTTGTTTCAAGAAATGTTCAATGCGCCTCTGAGGTCGATCAGAGTTGCGCCCGAACAGTACCTACAACCCGTTTACGGCGTCGGTTTCTTTGCCGGAGCGGGAGCCGGAGCAGCCGCTTTCGGCGCTGCCGGCGTGGACGATCCAGCCTTGACCGGATACGCCTGGTCGTAGAGCCGCACGATGTCCTGCGTGATGTCCGACTGCGAGGAGCCATACACGACCGGGCTGCCCTGCGCGGACGTGTCCAGGACCACGGTGTAGCCGTTCTCGCGGGAGTAGCGGTCCAGCACCTCGAGCATCTTGCGGCCGATGCTGTCGACGAGTTCACCTTGCGCCGCGTTCAACTCCTCATTCAAGTCGTCGTTGCCCCGCTGCAGGCGGCGCGACAGCATCTCGCCTTCGCGTTGCATTTTCGCCTTCTCGTCGTCGCTGAGCGTGCGCGCGCCGTCCGTCATCCGGCGCTGAAGTTCTTCGATCTGTTTCTGAAGGTTCTGCAGTTCGTTCTGTTTCGGAGCGAATTGCGATTGCAATTGCGCCTGCGCCTGTTTGCCTTCCGCGGTGGCCACGATCGCGTTGCGAACGTTCATGACGGCGATCTTCGCCGGTGGCGCGGAGCTCGCCGCGCTTTGCGCGCGGAGGCCGCGAACCGGAACCAGACTGAGCGCAGCCAGCACGGCCAAAAGCCCAATGGAACGTGAATTGACGTTCATCCTCACTCCTTCTCTCTCTTTCGGAAAATCACAAATCGCGAATTATAGCGGGCCGAATTCGCGTGCGTCAATCGAAATGCTTTCATTTTTACGGTGTCGTTCCGATTCTTCCGCGCCCGCCTCGATCCCGTGTTCGCTGCGATGCGCGCCCTGGATGCCCGAGTTGGCTGCCACGCTTTATCGCGGCAGGGGAACGAACAACACGCGCCCGTTCGCCGTATCCGCAATGACGGCGATATTCGTGAGCGGATGAACGTCGACCGCATACTGCGGCACGCTCGATGCCGCCACGACGAGCGCCTGATTAGAAGTCGTACTGACGATCGGCGGCAACGAAAGCGCGGCGAGAACCTTCAGGCCCCGCAAATCGGCCACCGAGATTGTGTGGCTGGCGGTGTTCGTGCTGACCAGCGTGCTCGTAAAATAGTTATACGCGATCGACGTGGGATTGATACCGATTCCGAAGGAGTTTTGGATCGACGTCACCGGGTCGATAATTTGCACGGCATTGTCACCACTCGCTGTAACGATGAAGCAGCCGGTCGTGTTGGTGGTTGTGCCGTTGGACTCGCAGTCCTCGGGCACCGGGTCGTAGATCACCGAAGTCGGCTGGGTCACGGAAAAGCTCTGGCTCGCCGACCCGGTTGTACCGCCCGAAACGGAGAGCACGCCGCCCGTGGCCGCCGCGGCAGCCACCTGATCATTCACGTAGTTGAAGCCGACGGCTATGGGCGTCTGGCCGGTCGAGATCGTGCTCGTCCCCCCGCTCACCGCGTTTACTACCGTTACCGTGTTGGCCACGCTGTTCGCGATGGCGACCTCGCCCGTCGCTTCGTTCGCGGCAGCTCCGAATGGGCTCGACCCCGTGGCGACCGTCTGCTTCACGGATTGCTGCAGTTCATCCACAATGGACGCCGTTCCCGCCCCGCCGTTGTTGGCGACCACCGCGTAGTGCAGCCGCGGAAGGACGGCGACGCCGATCGGGTTCTGTCCCACCGTCACCAGGCTGCCCGTGCCCGTGGACAGATTGATCAGCGCGAGCTCGTTGCAGCCGAACAGGGACACCGCGGCGAGATTTTGTTGGGGATCGATGGCCACGCCCGCGGGCTCAGGAGGCAGGGTGCAGGCGGTCGAGACGTCCACGCTTTGTTCCACCGTAAAATCCTCGGCGTTCGTCACCTGACTGTTGCTGGAATTGAAAACATCGAGCGCGTAGCGATGAGCCATCGTCAACATCGAGGTGGGCGCGGTCGCCGTCAAGACGCGGTCCGGTTGCGCCGCATTGCATGAGGTGGAAAGAGGCGTTCCGTCGAGACGAACTTGCAAGCTGGTCGTGGGGGGAGCCGTGCACGCGGCGCCAAAGCCGGTGCCGATGACCGTGATGGTTTGCGGAGCGGGGTTCGGGCCGGACCCAAGTGTCGAAGTCGAGACGAAAGTTCTGGGGCTGGTATCCGAAATCGAGAACGCCTGAATCGGGCCCAGATTCAAGATGCTGACGCTGCCGGCGCCGGTGTTGCACACCGGCGGGTTGGTGAACTGATTCACAACGACAGCGATGTTCGTACCCGGATCGACAGCCACGGCAGCCGGACAGGTGAGGGCCGTATACAAGTTGCCGTCGTTCAATCGCCGGTGCGTCGTCGGATCGATTACAGACAGAGTGGAGGCGGTTTCGTTGACCGCGACAATGGTGTTCGTCAGTGGATTGTAGGCCACCGCATTGGTCCCGACATCCAGCTGGTTGTTGTTGATCTTAAGACTGACCGACGCGATGGATTGATCGAGCAAATTGAGGAAGGTAACCTGGCCTCCGGTTGTGGGATCGACTAAGACTGCCTGTTGCGTTTCCGGGTTGATCGCAATTCCCTGGACGTTGATCGTCGGCGCAGTCTGGGCACGGACGGGTTCGGATGAGTTCACCGAACCGGTCGCGGCTTGCGGAGTCGATTGGGTCGCGACGTCGGTTTGCGTTGCGGCCGTTTGCGTGTAGCTGAATTGATTAGGCCCCGGTCCAACGGCCGAGACCGTATAGAATCCGTCGAACGTAGGCGCCAGTGCGGCGACCGTGGAATCCGTGCTCGCCGGGAATTGAACGTTTGCAATCTGGACCGTATCTCCCTGCTGAACAGAGATCGGTGGAGCGGAGGAATTCGACTGCACCGTGACGGTAACGACGTTCGTGGTCCGGGACACCGCGGTAATCGTGTTGCTCGACTGGTTGCTCAATTCCACGATCGCCAGCGAACCGGCGCCGCCCGGCGTAACCACAGCCCAATCCAGATGGGGCTCCACGGCGACCTTCGTATTCGTTCCCGTGCTGATCGACACGATGCCTGCTACTGCGGGCGGATTCACCGTCAAGTCCAGCAGCACTCCGTAATCCTTCTCCTGCATGGCGACCAGCGCGCGGCCCGTGAGCGGGTTAACCCCCACCGCGCCCGGGGTATCCTGCAACGGAATCACGGTTGTGACCGTTTTCGAGTTCAGGTCCACGACCGCGACAGAATTCGAAGCCGAGTTCACAACCAGCGCTTCGTTGCGCACATCGTCGACCGCAACACTGGTCGGGCCGGAAGGCGTGCTGGTCGGGCAAGGCTCAGCTAGCCCTACGGCATACGTGCAGATACTTGCAATCACGGAAGGCGTGCCGGACGTGGGCGCGATGTTCAGGACCGTGATGTCATTCGAGCCGGTGTTGGCCACCACCGCGACTCCCGTTGCCGCGTTAATCGCAACGGCGCTAGGCGTCGCGCCGACGGCGAGATTCGCGATCGATGAGATCGATGATCCGCCATTGTAATTGGGCTGAACGGCGAGGTTGGTGACGGCAAATTTCGTAGTGTCGCGCGCGTTCTGAATGGCCACGGGATACAGCCCGGGCACGGTGAGATCGCTCGAGTTCGACCCGCCTCCGATCGTGACAGACAAGTGCCTCGTGCTTCCTACCGTCTGGCTGCCCGTCAGCTGGAGCCCCCGGAGTTGGCCGTTGTACGTTGCGGTGACGGCGGGGTCAGCGGGATTTAGCCCGGTTCCAAAGAATCCGCCGTCCACGGCGAAGCTCTGCACCCCCGAGCCCTGCGGAATAGTGCCGGGACTCAGCCCTACCACGCCCGGCCGCGCGTTCACCATCGTGATTTCACACGGCGATTGATCGCTCCCGGAGCACGCCTGCTCCGTTCCAGCCTGCTCGGATACCCCGATCTGCAGGAAACCCGGGGAGGGCGGCGCGGCCAGAATAAAGTCCGGAATGCGCGCGCGGATCAGCGAGGACGTCACCTGCGTGACCAGGGTGGGCGAGAGCCGCGCGTGATTGACGTACACGAAGTTCGTCGAGATGAAATTCGTCCCTGTAATGTACACATCCTGAAACAGCCCGCCCACCGCGGTCGTGTTGGGACTCACCGAAGTCACGGTGGGCTGCGCCGCGGTCACGACGGTGACGGTTGCCGTCGCCGTCACGGACGTATCCGACACGGACGTCGCCGTAATGATAACGGTGCTGCTGGGCGTGGGAACGGACCCGGGCGCGGTATAAACGCCTGTCGTCGAGCCGATGGTGCCGATTCCGGTCAAGGTCGTGGAAAGCGACCACGTCACACTGTCACAGGTGGTAGTCGAGGTGGTGTTGCAGCCCGGATTGTTGACCGACGCAGTAAACGTGAAATTCTCAGTCGTGCCCACCGTAGCCGTCGTGGGCGTGATGGCGATACTGATCCCGGTGACGATCGTGAGCGTCGCCGTCGCTGTTTTGGTGGTGTCCGCTTGCGCGGTGGCCATGATGGTCACCGTCGGGGCCGCCGTCGTTGTGCCGTTTGAAGTGACGGTGGGAAGCGTGCCCGGGGCGGTATACAACCCCGCGGCGTCAATCGAGCCGCACGTGTTGGCGGTTACTCCGGTTTCGCAAGTCAGGGACCAGGTAATCGCGGTGTTGCTCGAGCCGGTCACTATCCCGCTAAATTGCTGCGTGCGATTGGTGATCACGCTGGCCGTAGTCGGTGAAATCGTGAGAGACACGCCGGAGGAGCTGCTCGAGCCGCATCCCGCGGCGCCGAGCACGGCCGCAAGAATCAGAAGTGCACAAAACCTCCAACACGTCATCCCAGCCCTCCCGAAATTTCCCAGCGTGCGCCCTCGCGCCGCGCGAACATCCTCCGAACGCTCTCGCCCAGCATTGCCGTCAATTTTGCAATCCCACATAGTAGATTCCGTGCCGCGAACTTCGCAATTAAAACGTCCGGCTCACCGTGAACCGCAGCGTGCGAATCGGATCGAAGAAATTCGTCCGCTGCGGGTTGTTGAATAAGCTCATGATCCCATTGTTTCCCAGCACGACCTGTGGGTACCAAATATCGCCAAATTGTCTGACCGGCGCGTAGTATGGATACCAATTCATGTCAAAGCACTTCGTATTCGACGGCAAATTTTGCGTCGGCTGCGGGCACGGATTGGTCAGGTACAGCGGATTCGTGAAATTCACGTTCCCCGGGAACTGTGTTGTGGGAGCCGTGATCACCTCGGACATCCGGTTAAAGTTGTACGCCCAATAAATCCGGAACGGCGCCTGCACGATGGGGAGCTGCACGACCAGCTCGAGACCCGCCGATGTGCGCGGCTTAAAATTCGTGCCCGGCTGGAACTGCAGCGTCCGGCTGATGGTCGTGTTCGGAAACTGTTCCGCCAGTGTATTGAAATCCGTTGAATTGAGCTGCAGCTGGTTGCTGCGCACGTCTCCTGTCGCTCCGGCGTCGCCAAAGACCGACAGTGTCACATGCGGGAAAAGCGGGATCCGGTACTCGAAGTTCCCGACGAACTGCGTATCGCCGCCTGGAAACGAAGTCTGGTAGCCGAGAGTCGGAATATTGACCGTGCCGCCCACGCCGGTTGGAGAGTGATACGCAATCTGCGTCGTCGTCAGCGTTGGAACGAACACGACGGGCGAGACCGTGCGAATATCGAATCCGCGCAAATCCTGTTCGCCTCCCAGATAGAACCGGCTGAAGGGCGGAATCACCTTGCCGCCGTATCCCGTTTCAAAGGCTTCCAGAAAGCGTATGGCGATGACGTTGCGCTTGTGATAGTGCGGGCGGAAATATTTCGCCTCGATGACTTCCGAAACTGTATTCACGTTTCCACCGAGGATGCTTCCTTCGAAAGAAGTCGACGCGAACAGACTTTTACCGCCGGTGGGATTCACGGGATTGTTGACCGTGTTGTAGGTCAGGGTCGGCGTAACCTTGCTCTCGTGGATGCCGGTCAGCGAGGAAGGCCCTTCGAGCTGCTGGAACTGCAGCACATTGAAGAGCGCGGTGGAAGCCGTGCTCAAGCCGGTGATGCTGGTGTCGGTGTATCCGTACGTCAATCCCACGCGCGTGAAGCCCAGCTTCTTCACAGGATAGCTGGCGAATACGGTAAAGCCGCTGCTGTTCTGGATGTAATTTTGGACCGTGTTCGGGTTGAGCTGCACTTGGTAGCCGAGGGCCAGCGAATATTGCCGCGCCTGATCGAAATTGTAACGGCTGGCGAAGACCGTAAAGCCGGTGCTGATGGGCCGGTCGAAGAGATATGGTTCTGTGAACCCAAAATTGATGGTGCGCTGAATGGTGCCGACGTTCGCGCCGATGGTGAGCGTCTCGCCGAGTCCGAGGAAATTGTTGGTCTGGTACGTCAAGCCGATGTACGTGCCGGCAAAGCCGCTGACGCCGCCCGTCAGGCTGATGGACTGCTTCCCCTTTTCCTTCAGCTTTAGAAGAATGTCCACGGTGCCTTGCTTGACGTTGCGCTTGATCTCGGCGTTTTCCGGCTTCACCGCCTCGAAATAATCCAGCTGATTCAGGCGCAGCAGGCTCAGCTCCCACAAATTGTTGCGGAACATGTCCCCTTCGTTGAGCAGCAGCTCGCGGCGGATGACCTTGTCGCGCGTGCCGGTATTTCCCGAGAAATCGATGCGCCGTACGAAGAATTGCTTTTGCTGGTCGAAGGCAAACGTCAAATCGATGGTTTTGGTGTCTTCGTTCACTGCGGTATCCGGCACGGCGGTGAAATCGATGAAGCCGAAATTTCCGTACAACTTCGTGTAGTCCTCGATGGCCTTGCGCACCTTAGCCACGCTGAAGATGTCGCCCTTCTTCAGCGGGAAAATCTGTTCCAGATATTGCGTCTTGAAGAAGAGGCCCTCGTCGGGATTTGCGTTGCGCACGTGGAGCGTGCCCATGTGGTACTTCTCGCCCTCTTCGATGGGAATCGTGATGTTTGTGGCCCGGCCCTGATGAACGCCCACGAAAGGCACACCTTTGGGCAACACGCCCTGTTGCACCGTTACATTCTGGATGATGGGGTCTTTCACCAGCACCTTGAAGTAGCCGTTGTCCTGGTAGAGGCCACGGACTCCGATTTCGAGGTCCTCATCGAGCTTGGGGCGGTCGAACGTCTTGGACATTACGGCGATATAGTTCGGCGGAACCGGGCCCAGCGGAATCATGTACGGTTTCGAGTTCCGCATCGTACGGATGATCTTGCGTCCGGAAAACGCCGTATTGCCCGTGAAGAGGATCTTTCCGACTTTTACTTTCGGGCCTTCGTCGATGTTGAATGTGAGCTTGACTGCGTTCGTGCCGGGAAGGCGTTCGTAGGTGGGCTTCACGGTGGCGAACTGGCGGCCGTGCTCCGCGAGCAATTCTTTCAGGACCACTTCCGCTTTCTTGATTTTGGTGGGATCGAACTGGCTCTCGATCGAAAGGCCGACTTTGCGGTCCTTGAAGCGGTCCAGGATGTCGGATTCGGAAACGGATTTGTTGCCCTTGTACTCGATGCGGCGGATGATCGGCCGCTCCGTTACGTAAAAAATGACGATTTTCTGACTGGGCTTGTCCGCGCTGTCCTCAATTTCGAGGCGGATATCCTCGAAATATTGTGTGTTCCACAGGGCATGAAAATCGCGGCGCAGGGCGTCTTCGCTCACGGGATCGCCCGGCCGCGAAAAAATGCGCGCGCGCAGCGTTTCGCTGCGTATCCGGCGATTTCCCTGGAATTCGATGCGCTCAATTGTGGGCGCGCCCGCGGTTGCTTTGGAGACGTCCTGCTGGGAAGAGTTTATGGAGAGCGTAAGAGCGGATGCGGGCGGAGCAACGCACACGGCCGCACCGGCAAGCAAACACAGCATGCTCGCGCGCAGACTCGTGACAAAACACGAATAGTTTCTCGCGGCCCGGGAAACCCTCAAGGCCGCTTCCCCCGAAACAATATAGTACGCTCCCCCCAACCGGGTCAGGATTATGAACCCGGCCTGCGCGCGTAGGATTCGCTAGTGGGATACCGGGGTTGCTTCGACCACCGGTCGGAAACCGAGCCCGTCGCTCGTGACGTAGACTTCCAACGTCGCCGGCCGCTGCAGGCCCCCCTGAATCAGCGCTTCCGACAACGGATCTTCGACGTACTTTTGCAGCGCCCGCCGCAACGGCCGCGCGCCATAGCTGCGATCCCCGCACGTTTTCTCGAGGACCCACTGGCGCGCTTCCGGCGTCAGCACAATTTGCACCTGGCGGTGGATCAAAGTGTCGTTGATTTGCCCGACCAGTAGATCGATGATGCGAAGCAGGTCTTCATCGCCCAGCGGATTGAACAGAATGATTTCATCCAGGCGATTCAAAAACTCCGGATTGAACACGCGCTTCACTTCGGACAGCACGAGTTCGTCGAGGCTCTTCACCGAACCCTCTTCGGCGGCGGATTGGAAGCCCATCGTGGAGCGCTTCTGCAGGTGCCGCGCGCCAAGGTTCGAGGTCATGATCAGGATCGTGTTTCGGAAATCGACCGTGTTGCCGAGGCCGTCGGTCAATTGCCCGTCCTCGAAAACTTGCAGCAGGATGTTGTACACGTCCGGATGCGCTTTTTCAACTTCATCGAGCAGGATCACGGAATACGGTGTGCGCCGCACGCGCTCGGTGAGCTGGCCGCCCTCTTCGTAGCCCACATATCCTGGAGGCGCGCCGATTAGCTTGGAGACGGAGTGCTTCTCCATGTATTCGGACATGTCGAAGCGGATCAGCGATTTTTCGCTGCCGAAGAGGAATTCGGCGAGGCGCCGCGCGACTTCGGTCTTGCCGACGCCGGTGGGGCCCAGGAACAGGAAGCAACCGACGGGGCGGCCCGGAGCCTTGAGTCCGGCGCGGCTGCGGCGAATGGCGCGGGCGAGCGCGGTGATGGATTTGTCCTGGCTGATGACGCGCTTGTGCAGCTCGATTTCGATGCGCAGCAGCTTTTGTTGTTCGTCTTCCTTGATCGAGGTGACGGCAATTCCCGTCCAGCGCGCAACTACTTCTTCAATGTCCTCGCGCGTAACGATGCCGGTATTCGTGTCGTCGAGCTTCAATCGCTCCCGCACGGCGCGCAGATTTTCCTTTTCCTTGCGCTCTTCCTCGGAATAGAAGCGCGCTTTCTCGAATTCGTGGTTGGCGATGGCGGTTTCCATCCGGTGGGTGATGAACTTCACGCGCTTCTGCACTTCCGCGACTTCATCGGGCAACGTGGCCTGGCGCAGCTTCACGCGCGCTCCGGCTTCGTCGATCAGGTCGATAGCCTTGTCCGGCAGGAAGCGGTCTGGAATGTAACGGCTCGAGAGATAGACGGCGTAGCGGATGGCTTCGTCGGTGTAGCTGACGGCGTGGAATTTTTCGTAGCGCTCGCGCACGCCTTCGAGGACCTGGATCGCTTCGTCCTCGGACGGCGCGCCGACTTTCACCGCCTGGAAGCGGCGTTCGAGCGAGCGGTCTTTTTCAACGGACTTGCGATATTCGCCGGGAGTCGTTGCGCCGATGCACTGAATTTCGCCGCGTGACAGCGCGGGTTTCAAAATGTTGGCGGCGTCAAGCGAGCCCTCCGCCGAACCCGCGCCGACGAGTGTGTGCAGCTCGTCGATGAAGACGATCGAGTTCTGGCTCTCCATCAATTCCTTCATGATGGTCTTGAGCCGCTCCTCGAATTGCCCGCGGTATTTCGTGCCGGCGACGATCAGCGAAAGATCGAGCGAAAGAATGCGCTTGTCGGCGAGGAATGGCGGCACATCGCTGTCGGAGATTCGCTGCGCCAACCCTTCGACAATCGCGGTCTTGCCGACCCCCGGCTCGCCGATCAGCACGGGATTGTTCTTCGTGCGGCGGCACAGGATTTGAACCACGCGTTCGAGTTCGCGCTCGCGGCCCACCAGCGGATCGAGCTGGCCTTCGAGAGCAGCTTGCGTAAGATCGCGGCTGAATTCAGCAAGCAAAGAGGTTTCTTTCGGGCGCGCCGCGGGCGTCTTTTCACCCGCGCTGCGGGCCAATTCCTCGCGAAGCGTCGAGAGCCGCAGGCCGCGCTCCTGCAATATTTCCGCGCCAAAGCATTTTTCTTCGCGCAGAATTCCGAGAAGCAGGTGTTCCGTGCCGACGTGCCGGTGCCCCAGGCGTTCGGCTTCTTCCGTTGCGAAATTCAGGATGCGCTTCGATTCCTGGCTGAGCGGGACTTCGACGGATGTGGAAATGCGTTCGCGAATCGTGATGCGCTGCTCGATCTCTTTGCGGATGGATTCGATGGAGCCGTGGGAGCGAAGGAAACGGTTGGCCAGGGCCTTGTCCTCGCGCATCAAGCCGAGCAGCAAGTGCTCGGTTTCGATGTACGGGGAACCGTACTGGCTGGCTTCGTAGCGCGCAAAAAAGATGACGCGTCGTGCCTTCTCAGTATAGCGTTCAAACACGGGTCAACTCGTTTCTCCCTCAGTCCAGGGAACCAGGGGTTAGGTCTACCGCTTCACCGGCTGAAGGCGTCCATGCTCGAGTTGCAGCACGGCATCCGCGCGCTCCGCCAGAATTGTATTATGCGTGGCCAGGATGGAGGTGAGCTGGTGCTCCCGGTGCAACCGCTGCATCAGCTCAAAAACGGCTACTGCGTTTCGCTCGTCGAGGTCTCCGGTGGGCTCGTCAGCCAGCAAGAGCGCCGGCTGCTGCACGAGCGCGCGGGCAATGGCCACACGCTGTTGCTCCCCTCCGGACAACTCCCCCGCACGCTGCCCGACTCGCGCGCCCAGTCCGACTTCCCTGAGCCAGCGTTCGGAGGTTTCGAGCGCCTCGCCGTACCTTGCGCCGCGCATCAGCAGGGGCATCGCCACATTCTCCGCGGCCGTAAAATCGGCCAGGAGGTGGTGCCTCTGCCAGACAAAACCGATCGAGCGATTGCGATAATCCGCAAGCTCGGTTTGCCGAAACGAATCTATTGCTTTCCCCTCGAAGTATACTGTACCGCTCGTCGGCGTGTCTAGCGCAGCCAGCAAGTGCAGAAAAGTGCTTTTACCCGCGCCAGACGGACCGACAATCGCGATCAGCTTTCCGCGCTCCACGCTCACCGTAATGCCGGATAGAACCTCAATTTGAGATGGTCCCGTCCCGTAAATCTTGCACAAATCCCGTGTCTCGATCAGCGCTGCTGCAAGCGGCGCCGCCTTTGCCGCCGTCCCCGCCAAAGTTGTTGCCTGTGCCGTCATGGGCCTCTGGGTTTTTCTTACTTTTTCGCAGGAAACCGGTCCGTTTCGGTCCCACGCGAACTTAAGATCGCATTGACTTCTAGTTACTTAGATGCCTCTTGTTCTCTTCCCGTTCGCTTCCCTTCGGATTACTCTTTGACCGCATTCTCGCGGGGACAAACGATTTCACTTTCTCGCCCTTTGAGTGCCCCCGATATAAATGCCCTCTTTTGGCACTCGTCGCCTCGCTTTCTAACTCGCTGAAACAGCGACAATTGTAGAATCCAGCGCTCGCCATCTTCCCGCGCTCAGCCGCAGCCTACGTGCCGGCAAAGCATACACCGTAATACGTGCAACCAGAACGCCAAAACGCTCAAGGAACCATCGAAAATTTGTGGTTCATGCATTTGGGGTGGAGGGCCGATCGTCGAAGCCGCACCGCGCATTTCATCGGCAATCTGGAGCGTGTTTTGCTGCCCAATTCGTCGGTGGAGTTGAGATCCACGCCAAATTTTCGGCGGCAGGATATGATGCCGGTCGTGTCCTTCGGAGTTCCATTTCAGAAAAGACGCAATTCTGCCGCGATTCGCCGCTGGTCGCGACTTGCGCGGATCGTGACGCTCGTTTTCGCGGCGGCCACCGCCGGCCGAGTTGCCGCGCAGGATCAGCGCCGCAGCACGCGTCAAGAATCAGAGGAACAGGAGGAACCGGAGGCGAATCCCGCGCGGCCGACTGTCAGCAATCCTGCCACGCTCGCGCCGGAGGGCTATCTGCAATTTGAAACCGGCACGCTGGGCGCGACGACTTCGCCAGAATTCACGACGCGGTACGAATTCAACGAGGTCATAAAACTTGCGGTTTCGCGGCGTATCCAGTTCGTCGAGTCTTCCGAGCCCGCGATCCACTCCACGCTGAACGGAGTTTCCGCCAACGGTGTAGGAGAAGTTTTCCTCGGTGCGCAGGTTGTGCTTTCACCTGGCGAAGGCGCGAGGCCCACGTTTTCGGCCAGCTATTCCAGGCGTGTTTACGACGGTGGCGCGCCCGAACTCGATTTCGGCAGTCCGCTGAACTCCTCGGTCTTTTACGCCAGCGCCGACGTGAAAGGTTTTCACTACGACGCCAACGCCGTCTTCAACGAAGTGGTCGAAGGCTCTGTGCGCAGACTGCAGTTCGGCCAGACGCTCTCGATTTCCCATCCGCTCGGAAAAGGCTTCGGCCTCTCCGGCGAAATCTGGCGCTTCACCCAGCCTTTCTTGCGCGGCAACGCCGTCGGAAATCTCTGGGCGGGAAGTTACGCCGCGCGCAAGAATCTGGTCTTTGACGCCGGTTTCGACAAAGGTCTGACCGGCACGTCCACGCACTGGGAAGCGTTCGCGGGATTTACTTACTTGCTGCCCCACCGGCTCTGGAGGCGATAAGCGGATGAATCACCGATCGCACTACGCGCACTAGTTCGATTTCTTTGCGACAACTTCCTCGAGGCTGGTGCCGAAATCCTTAAGGATGACTGCCGCCGCGTTGCGCCCAGGCGCGCCCGTAACCGCGCCGCCGGGGTTCGTGCACGCCCCTGTCTGATACAGCCCGCCAATCGGCATGCGGTAGTTGGCCCAGCCTGGAACCGGACGCAGGTTGCCCATCTGCGAAGGGATCATCGCGCCGCCGTGCGTGCTGCCGCGCCACATGGAGGGGTTCATGCGCTCGATGTCGAGAGGGCTTTCGATGAACTTGCCGAGGAATTTGTCCGGCGTGAGATTCGGCGCGAATTTACGCAAATGATTGAGGAGAGCGTCGGCAACCTGGTCCTTGATGTTGTCCCAGTGCTTGGGTCCCTCCTTCAGCGCATATGGCAGATTGCTCTCGATTTTCATGGTGTGATGGCCGGCGGGCGCGCGGCTTGGATCGGCGACGCTGGGACTCACAATCTGTAGCCCAGGCAAATCGTTGAAATCGATTTCTCCTCGGGCCTCGATGTAGTTCAGGCGGAGGTAATAATCGAGCGGCGGAGCAATGGCGGATTCGGCCGTCGAAATTGTGTCCCCGGCGGCCAGGGGATATTTGGGGGGCTCCGTCGTCGCGTAATGCAGGCTGAGCATGGCGTGCTCCGGCTGGTACAACTCTAGAGCCTCTAGGAACTCTTCGCCCCAGAGTTCACGCGGGGCCATGTCCACCAGATTCTTGATGTGAATCGTCGAGATCACGGATTTTTCCGCGCGGTACGTGCTGCCGTCCGCGCATTCCACGCCGGCGCACTTGCTGTTTTCAATGAGGAGCCGTGTGACGGGCTTGTTTGTCAGGACCACGCCGTTGTGCGCCTCAATAAATCGCCCGAGCGCCACGCTTAGCGTGCCCGAGCCGCCCTTGGGGATCACGCGTCCGCTGATTTGCTGCACGGCCAAAGCGAACGCCTGGCTCCCGGTGTTCGGATCGCCGCCGGGGACCGATCCAAAGTGGCCGCAGACCAGGTTGGCGCGGCGCATATAGTCGCTCTCATACAATTCGCAGACGAGGTCATAGCCGGACATCGCCATGCGCCGTTGCCAGACTCCAGCCTTGGGAATTTTGAGCGCGGCGGCGTCGGCCGATCCGCTGCGATTGGCGCTGGTGGCTGCGGAGTACGCCTTGAACTCGGCCACCATCCGGCGATAGGTCTCTGCGTCCTTTTTGGAAAACCGGGAAATCGTCTCGCAGGTGCGATCGATATCGCGCCACACCGTGATGTACGCGCCATCGAGGAACGGAATGTGCATGACGGGATCGGGATCGATGTACTCGCCGTACCCGTAATCGCGCAGGTTCAGTTCGTTGTTGCGCACCAGCGGATTATTCGAGATGCCCGAGTGAACGCTGGAACACAAATCCTCTTTGAATCCGGGAAGGCATACTTCGGCCGTCTTGGTGCCGCCCCCAATCGTCGGCCGGCCCTCCAGCACAAGCACTTTGTAGCCGCCCTTGGCCAAATACGCGGCGCAGATCAGGCTGTTATGCCCGGCGCCGGCGACCACGAAGTCAAATTTCTCGCTCGGCGCGCCTTGCTGCGCCACGCCACGGAACGGCGTAAACGCCAGGGGCGCGAGGGCCGCGCCCTTCACGAATCCGCGCCTCGTAATTTCGCTCATCTGCATCTCCTGTGCGACACGTTCCGTTTGACGTTTCAGAAGGATTATACGTTCCCAGGCTGGGGTTCATCACGCTGATCTAAGCTTTCGATTTCATTTGCCAACGAACCTCCCGAAGGGCGTTCCGATTACGCGTGTGCATTGCGTATCTACACTGTTTACACATGCCGGCGAATCCGTGTAAGATGTAGATACACTGTATCTACCGGGAGGCAGACGTGAGAGCGAGGGTGAAAAAATGGGGCAACAGCGCGGCCGTGCGAATCCCGTCTTCGGTGCTGCGCGCCTCGCGCCTCGATCTGGACGAAATGGTCGACGTGCGCGAAGAGGCCGGGCGGATCGTCATTGAACCCGTCCGGCAAAAGGCTTACGACCTGACGGAATTGCTGAAAGGAATCACGGCGAAGAATCAGCATGAATCCGTTGATTTCGGCGCTCCAGCCGGCAAAGAGGTTTGGTGATGCCTCGCTACGTGCCTGAAGCCGGAGACGTTGTCTGGCTGAATTTCACGCCGCGGGCCGGACACGAACAAGCCGGACATCGCCCGGCTCTCGTGATCAGCCCGTCCGCGTATAACGGCAGGACCAGCCTGATGATCTGTTGCCCCATAACGACACAGATCAAGAACTACCCCTTCGAAGTCCTCATCGCCGGCGCCCCGCCAAGCGTCGTCCTGGCTGACCAAGTGAAGAGCCTCGACTGGCGCGTCCGAAAAGCCAGGCGGAAGGGCGTGGTATCGGCGGAAGAGCTAGCCGAGGTGCGCGCAAAGATTCTGACGCTCATTGGCTGAGGACCGTGGAACTGCGAGAACGAAAAGTCCCGGATCATGAGACACTCGGAAGTGGGTGGAGTCGCCTGGCCGGGACGGTCATTTTTCAGCACAAAAGGGAGCAAATCATGGGCAATCGAGACGTGCGCGGTCGAGAGAAGAAAAAGCCAAAGAAAAAAGACATCAAACCACAGAGCGCTCCGTTTAGGCCGGCGCCGACGTACAAACCAGCGGCGCCGGTGGCGCCACCGCCGCCACCGAGCTCAGGCAGCGGGGAAGGTTCGTAGCGGGTTGTTGTTGTAGCCCGCCTCGCTTGTCCTGAGTCCGCCCCGGCGAGCGAAGGGTCAGACGGAGCGAGATCATATGTATTCTGTATAGCCACACTGTACGGGGGGCGATTGCTTAATCGCACGTTTGGAGTTAGCATCCGACTGTGGCAAACGGCAAGGCAAATTCTGCCGAGAATTCCACTGCTACCCCTTCCTTCAAATGGTGGTTTTTTGGCCAGGTTTTTGATCTCTTACGATCTCAGGGTAGGTATTTAATTGTATCCCTAGCAGTAGTACTATGCGTTTACTCCATATCTGTGACGATGCGGAGTTTTGCTGGTCAAATAACAGTGGCCAGCTTCACATTGAGATTGCTAATCAATGTGTTCGTCAAGTGGGCTGTCACAATGACGGTTTCTGGGCTTTCTCTGGCGCTATACATTCGGGAAAAGAAGCAACACGAAAGGACCAGAGAACGTCTCACTAAACGAATCACGGAGTTAGAGCAGCGCTTTGATCACGCTAGAATTTCGAGCCTTTTGACTTCGAAAGGCCGAACGCGAAAGGGGGACGAATAGGCCTATGACCGCCTCCGATCTGAGCATAGCTATACCAACCCTTCTTTCTTTGATAGTTCTTGTGTTCGTGGTCTTTACATTGTGGCCGGAGCAAAGAGTCGATATCTTTCGTCAGCAAATGTTTGCTCTCCGAGACGAACTATTCGACTTTGCATTGGAAGGAGGGATTGAATTTGATAATCCAGCCTACACGCAGCTGCGATGGCTAATGAATGGCTTCATTCGCTATGCGCACAATTTGACGCCCTACAGAACGCTGATGTCTTATCTTCGGTGGAAATGCACTTCTAAACAGCCTGTTCAGGGATGGGCTATGGCATGGGAGGAAGCGTTAAATAAAGTAAAGGACAAAGAGACGAGGGATAAATTACAGGAATTCCATTCTAGAGCCTCGATGCTCGTGTTAAGCCAATTGGTATTGAGCCCCGGGCTGCTAATCACCCTCACGCCTTTAATAGTTGTCTTTGTCGTGCTCCGTACACAATGGACCACCCTGCGAACGATTTACAACTATACGCGGGAGACAATCCCGATGGCGCTCTTGGAAGAAGAGGCTGCCAATAGCTAGGTAGCAGAAACTCCTCTGTTTTCTCTGAATCTCAATCGACACCATTAACCCGGCGAGGCATGCCAACCGCTGCGGTTTCCGCTACTCGTAGCGGAGGATATCCACCGGCAAAATGCGCGAAGCAGCGCGCGCCGGGATCAGCGTTGCGGCGACGCTGATGCCGAGCGCCGCAGCGGCGATCCACATGCCGTCGAACGCGCTGGAGACGAACGGTACGTAGGGCACCGAGTAAACCTGCGGATCGAGCGGGATCAGGTGGTAGGAGCCGGCCGCCCAGGAAAGCGCGTAGCCGGCGACGAGGCCGGAGACCGTGCCGATCACTCCGACGGCTAGGCCCTGCAGCATGAAAATATTGCGGACCTGCGGACGGTACGCGCCGAGCGACATGAGCACGGCGATGTCGCGCGCGCGATCGGTGACGCTCATCGACAGCACGACCAGGATGTTCAGCCCGGCGACGAACGTAATCAGGCCGATGAAGAGCGCGGTCACGAGCTTTTCGAGATGCAGCGCGCGGAAGAGCGCGCGATTTTCGTCTTCCCACGTGGTGGTCGTGAAGCCCGCCCCCGCCGCCGCGCCGATCGCGCGGGCGGCCTCGGCAGCCCGGTCTACGTCATTCACTCGAAATTCGAGGACGCTGACCACGTCGCCGACGCCCGCAAGATTTTGGGCCGCAGGCAGCTTGGCGAAAACCCAGTTGGCGTCGTAATCGTAGAATCCGGAATTGAAGATGCCGGTGATGCGAAAGCGCCGCGAGCGCGGCACCATGCCGTATGGCGTGAGCCGCCCCTCGGGGCTCGTCAGCGTGATGTAGTCGCCAGTGCGCAGGTTGAGCTCATCCGCCATGAGCCGCCCCACGACGATGGATTCGAATCCGTCGGCATCCGGCGTGAAATCGGCGGTGCCTGAAACGATGCGGCGCAGGGCCTCATCGAAGCGGGTCTCAAGCTCAGGCTCGATTCCCTTGACGACCACGCCGCGCGCGTGCCCGCCGCCCGAAAGCAGCACCGTCAGATAAATCGCGGGCGCCACGCTGCGCACGCCGTCCGCGTGGCTCAGCCGCGCGGCGAGGGCGTCGTAATCCGCAATGCCTTCGGCGCCGGGCCGCGTCAGGTTCACGTGCGCGGAAACGCCCAGCAGGCGATCCTGAATCGTGCGGCGAAAGCCCGTGTTCATGGACAGCGCGATCACGAGCGTGGCCACGCCCGCGCCGATTCCGATCATCGAAAAAAGCGTCACAAGGCGCAAAACCGCCGGCTTATACGGCGATCGCAGGTAGCGCCGCGCGACCAGCCACGCAAATCTCATTTCTTTTCGCCTGAGTCCTGGTTGGGGGAATCGGATGCGCCCGCAGCGGCGGCCTGGCCTGCGGCTTCCGGGCGCAGCAACGGGAAGAGAATCACCTCGCGGATGGAATGCGAATCGGTGAACAGCATCGTGAGGCGGTCAATTCCGATCCCCTCGCCTGCGGCCGGCGGCATGCCGTGCGCTAGGGCGCGGATGTAGTCCATGTCCACCTCGCGCGGGGCTTCTTCGCCCCCGGCTTCGACCTGCTCGCGGAAGCGGCGTTCCTGCTCGATGGGATCGTTCAGTTCAGAGAAGGCGTTGCCGAGTTCCATCCCGGCCACATAGATCTCAAATCGCTCGACGAGCGAGGGATCATCCGTCCGGCATTTCGAGAGCGGCGAAATCTCCGTCGGAAAATCGTACAGAATCGTGGGCTGGATCAAATTCGCTTCGGCGACCGTTTCAAACAAGACGCCGGTGATTTCTCCGTCCTTCATCGAGGCGAGGCCCAGCAAGGGCGCGAGGCCCGCCGAGGGCGCCCACACATTGAAACGGTCCGCCGCCGCTCGCGGCCCGCCGGGAGCGGCGAGCTCGGCCATGGTCGGCGCGGGCGCGGCGCCCGAGGGCCAGTATTGGCAAACGGCTCCGCGCATCGAGAGGCGCTGAAATTTCGAGAAATCGATTTCGTGCTCGCCATATTTCACGAAGGTCGAGCCGGTGACTTCCGTCGCGAGCGACGCGAACAGCTCCTCGCTGAGATCCATCAAATCATGATAGTCGCTATATGCCTGGTAAAATTCCAACATCGTAAATTCCGGGTTGTGCGACGTGGAGATGCCCTCGTTGCGGAAATTGCGGTTGATCTCGTACACGCGGTCGAGCCCCCCGACCACCAGCCGCTTCAGGTAAAGCTCAGGCGCGATGCGCAGGTAAAGATCGATATCGAGCGTGTTGTGATGCGTGATGAAAGGCCGCGCCGCCGCGCCGCCCGCGATGGGCTGCATCATCGGCGTTTCCACTTCGATGTAGCCGCGGGCATTGAAAAATCGCCGCAACTCGCGGACGATGTGCGCCCGTCGGATGAAAATGCCGCGGGCCTTTTCGTTCGAGAGCAGGTCCAGGTATCGCTGGCGGTAGCGGGTCTCCACATCCACAAGCCCGTGCCATTTTTCCGGCAGCGGCAAAAGCGCCTTGGCGAGCAGCGTCAACTCCGTCACCCAAACGGAGAGTTCACCGGTCTTCGTTCTGAACAGGTGGCCCGCGACGCCGATCAAATCTCCGAGATCGAGCAGTTGAAACAGTTCGTACGATTTGGCGCCCACGTTGTCCAGCTTTACGTACAGTTGTAGCCGCTGCCCTGAGTCGAAGATATGGGCGAAACCGGCTTTCCCATGGCCCCGAAGAGCGACGATTCTGCCCGCCACCCGCACGGCTGGTTTCGCAGTTTCTAGCGTACCGGCGTCGGCACTTGAGTATTTTTCGATAATCTCCGGCGGCGTCGCTGTCCAATCGAATTTGTGGGGATAGGCTTCGTGGCCCCGGGCTTCGATCTCGGCAAGCTTTTTTTGGCGCTGCAGAAGCTGGTCGGCTGGTTCAAAAGGTAACAGTGAAGTCTCCTGCGAAAGTCGATGGCGCAGTATAACGGCTGGTCGTGCTCACTGGCAAGGAACAGCGCCGGTTCAGCTGTGGAACTCCGACGCTAGAATGGCGCAACTCACAGGGGGACCGAAGGGCCAAAGCCTGTGATATACTTGCCAGCTCTTTCGGAGGGTGGGCCTTGGGGGAAACGCGCGCCAAACGCGCAGGCCAGCGGACTCGTTCCGTCACCGAGGACTGGCTCGCCTGGATACCCCACGATATGGGCCAGCTCTTCGACGCCACGCGCAAAGAGCTCGAGACCTCCAACTTCATCGTGAGCGTTACCATTGATGAGGCCCTCCAGCTCTCCAAAGACGGGCGGCCCGACACCGCCAACGACAGAGTTGTGGTATTTGCCGGCCTCTTTGACCGGCTCGCTGTTCGAGTCCTGCATGTGATTCGCACAATTCGGGAGCACGCGGCTCATTTTGGAACGCTTCCGAACGTCGAGCCCCTGTCGTCCGCCAATTTTCGGGGTGCGACAGCTCAAAAGGTCTCGCGAACGAACAGCGTGCTCGCCAAGGTCGTCTTTGGGCAAAGGTCCCGGTTCTTTCACAAGCTGTATTCCATCGACGAGATTGTCGGGGGACTGCAGAAGGAAATGCACGCGGTGGTTGCCGACGTCTCATCGGAAGATTTGAACTTTCAGGGCCAAACGTGGCAACTTCTGGAAGTCCTCGGTTATGACATTTGTAGTTGCATGGGGGAAACGACGATCCTCCTGAAGTCGTTCTTTTGCGCCCTCCCTGCGGAAGAACTCGGGGCCTTCCGGGAAAAGCTTGTCGGCCGTGACCCCTCCCTCTTCGAATCCGACCGTGGGGCAATCCAGGGCTTTGAAAGTTGATAAAGGCTTGAGAATCAGCACGAGAGTCCGGCCGCTTGTAAAACTTTTCCCAACCTTGAAGCGAAAATGAGACTTGGGCAGTCCAACACATCACATGCGAGTGCGCGGACAACTTGAGGAGCGGGTGTGGCATCCCATGACCTGGATGCGCCCCGATCGGGTACGGTGACCCGGCCGAGACGTACGGAAACCACCGAAATGACCGAGGCAGAGGCCATACGCCTCGCCCAACAGGGCGACGCTGGTGCCTTTGAACGCATTTACAGGCTTCATAGCCGCCGTGTTTATGCTTTGTGTCTCCGCATGGTCGGCAATACGGCCGAGGCGGAGGACTTGACCCAGGACGCCTTCTTGCAGCTATTCCGCAAGATTGGGACTTTCCGGGGCGAGTCGGCGTTTTCGACCTGGCTTCATCGCCTGGCGGTCAACGTAGTTTTGATGAAGCTCAGGAAGAAGACGCTGGTGGAGACACCCCTTGATGAGCCGGCGGATTCGGAGGATGAGTCAACCCGGCCACGGAGGGAGCTTGGCGCTCCCGACCTTTTGCTCTCGGGCTCCATTGACCGAGTTCATCTGCAGAGAGCCATTGAGCAACTGCCGCCCGGATACAAACAGGTCTTCGTGCTCCACGACGTGCAGGGGTTCGAGCACAACGAAATCGCCGGGCTGATGGATTGCTCGATCGGGAACTCGAAATCGCAGTTGCACAAGGCCCGGATGCGTTTGCGGGAACTCCTTCAGGAAACATTGCGGGACATCGCGCGGCAGGAACGCCAGGCGGCAAAAAGTTCTGGAAGTTAGAGGATCGAGATTGGAAAGAACGGCCGAGATCGGGCCGTCGGCCAGGTAGGTAAGCAAAAGGCAGAGAGAGTCAACGGAAAGAAGAACACCGATGAGTATGAAGTGCGAACAGTTTGAACGGATTTTGGAACAGCAGGAGGATGGCGCACTCCCCGGCCCGGCGCTCGCTCACCTGGACGATTGCGATGCCTGCCGCGCCCTTTCCGCCGATTTTGGCGCGATTCGCGACCTGGCCATCGAGTTGAGCGCCGGAACCGAGGAGCCTCCGGAGCGAGTATGGATCTCGCTGCGCAACCAGCTCGAAGCCGAGGGGCTGATCCGCGATACGCAAGAGACCCCTCGATTCGCCGGCTCCGCGCGTCATGGCTGGTGGGCTGTGTTCCAGCACCCCGCAGTTGCCGGATCGTTTTTGGGTCTGGTACTAGCCGTTTCGGGCGCTCTAGGTTACCTGTCCAACGCCCCTCAGACTTCAGTCCAATCCCAGATCACGCCTGCCCAGGAAGTTTCCCCCTCGCTCACCGCCGACAACGTTTTCAAGGAAGAAATTCTCACCGTCGGGAACGACTCCATTCCTGGACTGCAGCGCGAGGACACCGCCGTTACCCAATCGATCCGGCGAAATTTGCAACTCGTTGACAACCTAATCGCAATATGTGAAAAGAGCGTACGCGAACAACCTGACAATCAGATGGCGCGGGATTACTTGTACGGGGCCTATCAGCAGAAGGCGGAGCTGTTGGCCACGGCCATGAACCGCAACATGACGGGAGGACTGCAGTGATCGCCTATTATTCTCTGCGGGCTGCGACTATCGCCCATACGCGCAACGCGATGCGCTTTGGCACGATGGGCGCGGCCATGGCGGGATTGATGCTGGTTGCCTCCCCTGCGCGAGCGGACCATGCGGAAAAGCGCTTTCAGGTGCAGCCCAAGCCGAAGGTAACCGTGCGGAATTCGAACGGCCGGATTCAGGTGAAGACCTGGGCGAAGAGCGAAGTACAGGTGAACTGGTCGAACGCGAGCGGAAACTCGGTCGTCGCGACCGAGCAGGCGGGAAACCGGATTGAAGTGATCACGCAGCCCGTCGGGGAACAGATCTCCGCCAGTGACAAAACGGATTTTGAAATCACCATGCCGGTGGAGAGCGAGTTGAGCGTGCGCACCGATTCGGGCAGCGTTACCGTGGAAACCCTGCACGGCGACATGACGTTTGACACCGTGGACGCAAATCTCCAGCTCACCGACGTCGACGGCTACATGGTGGTGAAGACGATTGACGGCTCGCTCGTCTGCAATCGCTGTTCGGGAAAACTGGAAGCCAGCTCGATTAGCGGCAACATGCAGCTGATGTCTCCCACGCTGGACAGCCTGCGCGTGCAAACCTCTTCCGGCAATATCCTGTTCGACGGCAGCTTCCTCAGCCGCGGCATTTACATCATGAAGAATTTCAGCGGCACGATCGAAGTCCATTTTGCCTCGAACGATTCCTTTGACGTGAACGCGACCTCGCTCAAAGGCGACGTGATCAACCAGGCTACGTTCAAGCCGGACACGCACGGCAGTTCGCGTCCGGCGTCGAAGTGGGGCCACAGCCTCTTCGGCACCATGAACGAGGGGCACGCCAAGGTCGAGCTCTCTTCCTTTAGTGGTACAATCAAGATTCTGAAGCGTGACTGACGCTCGCGGAATCGCTTGCAGGATTCATCCCCAAACCATCTGCCCTCGACGGGGCCTGTCCCGGAGATCCGCGTGGTCTGCCTGACCGGATTCATGGGCTCGGGCAAGAGCACGATCGGCCGCCTTCTCGCCGCTCAACTCGCCTGGCACTTCGCCGATCTCGACGCCGAAATTGAAAGCGAGTCCGGGCTCTCCATCTCGCAAATTTTCGCGCAAAAGGGCGAGGCGGTGTTTCGCGACATCGAGCACGAATGCCTCGAGCGTGTGCTGGCCATGGCTTCGGCGCGACACATGCGGCTCGTGTTGGCGCTTGGCGGCGGCACCTTCACGCAGCCCCGCAACGCGGCGCTGCTGCGCGAATCGGGCGCGGCAGCAAAGGGAGCCGGCGCACCCGTGATCTGGCTCGATTGCCCGTCGGACGAATTGCTGCAGCGCTGCGTGTTGATGGGCGACCGGCCGCTGTTCCGCGACGAAGCGAGTTTTCGTAAGCTCTACGAGGAGCGATTGCCGTATTACCGGCAGGCCGACTATCGGGTGGAGAGCGGCGGCGAACCCATGCGCGTCGTCGAGCAAATCCTGGCCCTCGGAATTTTTGGAGGTTCCGCCCAGGCTCAAGCGAGCCGGGGCATTCCCGGAGCGCCCATGTCATGATGCGTGACAGAAATACTTTGATTCTGATTTGCTTCGCTATATTGACCTGCGCGGCAGCCGTGGGAGTTCTGGCCGCGCCACCCGCGATCCCGGCAAACGCCCCGTCGGTCTTCGTCGCGGACAGAGGTAAATTCCGCGTCACCATTAATGGCCAACAAATCGGCAGCGAGGAATTCTCGATTGCCCCCTCGGGAGACGCCTGGCTCGAGCGCAGCTCGATGTCCGCGCACGGTCCGGGCGGCGCCGAGATCAAAGCTTCGGGCCAGCTCCGGCTCGCCGCCGACGGCTCGCCCGTTCACTACGATTGGTCGGCCGAAGCTCAGAAAAAAGCGAGCGGGTCCGTCGAGTTTTCGGGCTCAACCGCGAAATGCTCGGCCGATTTCGGCGGCGCGAACCCTCTGCGGAAAGATTTCACCTTTAATTCGCCGCATGTCGCGGTCCTTGACAACAATCTTTATTACCAGTTCGCGATCCTCGCCCGGCAGTACGACTGGAAAGCCGGCGGCAAACAGACGTTCCCGGTCCTGATTCCGCAGGACATGGTTCCCGGCACAATTTCAGTGGAATCCGTAGAATCGCAGCCGGCAGGGAAAGAAATTTCCGAAGCCCTGCGCGCAAGCACGCCGGACCTCGAAATTATGCTGTACCTCGATAGCGCTTACCGCCTGGTCCGGCTGGAAGTTCCTTCCTCGAAAGCGGTAATCGAACGGGAATAGGCGCAATCTTACGCAGCGCAGGACGATCGGTCCTCCCAATTATTTTCTTTTTGTGATCAGAATTCAGACGCCGTTCTACTGGATT
>Ga0210394_10001109_pt1 | contig 45606 bp, 42 predicted proteins | sample IncBWC12MmetaG_FD_160121 | JGI IMG/M metagenome (GOLD analysis project Ga0210394, IMG submission 160121) | Forest soil microbial communities from Barre Woods Harvard Forest LTER site, Petersham, Massachusetts, United States - Inc-BW-C-12-M | ecosystem: Environmental > Terrestrial > Soil >...
CAAGTATTCGAAGCTGCTGAAAGCGGATTTGACGCACTCGATAGAGAAGGTCGGCGCTCAATTGCGCGCCCGCATGCCGTGGTTGGAAGCCGGCAAGGCTTGATCGATGAGCGCGCGCACGCTGTTCGACAAGGTATGGGCGGCACACGAGGTCGTTGCCGAAACGCCGGACACGCCTGCCGTGCTGTATGTCGATCTGCACCTGATTCACGAGGTCACCTCGCCGCAGGCATTCAGCCTGCTGAAGTCCCGCGGACTGCCCGTGCGGCGTCCCGATCGCACGCTCGCGACCATGGACCATTCGACCCCAACGGAAACAGCGCAGGTATTCGGCAATGTGCCGATCAAGGTCGACGCCGCGGCCAAACAGGTGCGCCAACTGGAGCGCAATGCGGCCGATTTTGGCATCGAGCTATTCGGAATGCACGACATGCGGCGCGGCATCGTGCATGTCATCAGTCCTGAACTGGGCTGCACGCAGCCCGGCATGACCATCGTGTGCGGCGATAGCCACACGAGCACGCATGGCGCGTTTGGCGCCCTCGCCTTCGGCATCGGCACCACTGAAGTCGGTCATGTACTGGCCACTCAGTCGTTGCTGCAGCGCAAGCCGAAAAGTTTTGCGATCAACGTCGAGGGCGATCTGCGTCCGGGTGTCACCGCCAAGGATTTGATTCTTGCCATCATCGGCAGGATCGGTGTCTCGGGGGGCACCGGCTACGTACTGGAATACCGCGGATCGACGATTCGCGCCATGTCCATGGATGAGCGCATGACGGTGTGCAATATGTCAATTGAGGCCGGCGCGCGTGCCGGCATGATTGCTCCGGACCAGATCACTTTCGATTATCTTGAATCGAAGCCGCGCGCGCCAAAGGCAGGCGACTGGGACGCCGCGTTGCTGCGTTGGCGCAATCTACGCACCGACCCGGATGCCAAATTCGACGCCGCCGTGGACATAGACGCGGCGCAGATTGAACCGATGATCACCTATGGCACGAATCCCGGCATGGTGGTGCCGATCGGGGCCGCCATCCCCGACTCTGCCGGCGAGGTCTTCGACAAGGCGCTGCGCTACATGGGCTTTCACAACGGCGAGGGCATGCTCGGCAAGCCCGTGAACGTGGTGTTCATCGGCAGCTGCACCAATGGTCGGTTGGAGGATTTGCAGGCCGCGGCCCGGATACTCAAAGGGCGCAAGGTCGCTCCCGGCGTGCATCTACTCATCGTGCCGGGCTCGCAGCAGATCAAGCAAAAAGCCGAGGAATCCGGGCTCGCGGAAATTTTCAAGGCAGCGGGCGCGGATTGGCGCGAATCGGGCTGCTCGATGTGCATTGGAATGAATGGCGATACCGTGCCGGCCGGCCAGTATTCGATCAGCACCAGCAATCGCAATTTCGAGGGCCGCCAGGGCGTTGGCGCCCGAACCTTGCTGGTCAGTCCGCTGACGGCCGCCGCCAGCGCCGTCCGGGGCAGGATTACCGATCCGCGGGAACTGCTGTAATGCAACCCATCAAGCGCGTCCGTTCCAAAACCGTGGTCATCGCCGCCGGCAACATCGACACGGACCAGATCATTCCCGCGCGATTCCTCACCACGACCACCAAGGAGGGCTTGGGCAAGCAATTATTTGCCGACTGGCGTTACGGCAAAGACGGCGCGCCGAATGCGGATTTCGTTCTGAACCGGCCGGAGGCGCGCGGCGCAGAGATTTTGGTGGCGGGCCGCAATTTCGGCTGCGGATCCTCGCGCGAGCATGCTCCCTGGGCACTCCTTGATTTCGGATTTCGCGCCGTCATCAGCACTGAAATCGCCGATATTTTTCGCGGCAACTCCATGAAGAACGGATTGTTGCCCATCGTCGTGGACGAGCAGACGTCGCAGTGGCTGCTCGATCATCCGGGCGCCGAAGTCGAAATCGATTTGGACACTGCACGCTTGACGCTGCCGACCGGCATCGCGGTGGCCTTTCCCATCGAGGCATTCGCACGCCACTGCCTGCTGAATGGCGTGGACGAACTCGGCTATCTGCGCAGCAAGCTTCCGTTCATCGAACGCTACGAAGCGTCGCTCGCGGCGCTCACTTAAGTGAAGGCGCTGATCGCAGTCCTTGCCGGCGATGGCATCGGCGGGGAGGTCACCGCCGAGGCGGTGCGCGCCCTCGGCGCGGTGGCGGCCCGATTCGATCACCGGTTCGAATTTGAGTCCGCACTGTTGGGCGGCGCGGCGATCGACGCGACCGGCCTGCCGCTGCCGCCGGCAACGCTGGCACTGGCCATGCGGGCCGACGCGATCTTGTTGGGCGCGGTGGGCGGCCCGCAATGGTCCGATCCCGATGCCAAGGTCCGGCCGGAACAGGGTCTGCTGCAACTGCGCCAGGCGCTGGGGCTGTTTGCGAATCTGCGGCCCGTGGTGCCCCACCCTGCGCTGCTGCATGCCTCGCCGATCAAGGCGGAAATCGTGCGCGGCGTCGACATCATGGTGGTGCGCGAGCTCACCGGCGGCATCTATTTCGGCGACAAGACTCGCACCGCCACCGAAGCCGTCGATGTTTGCCGCTACAGCCTGATGGAGATCGAGCGCGTCGTACGGCTCGCCGCCCTGTTGGCGCGGGGCCGCCGGCGTAAGCTGACTTCGGTGGACAAGGCCAATGTGCTCGAGACGTCCCGGCTGTGGCGCTCGACGGTCAATCTCATCATGCCGGCAGAATTTCCCGACGTGAGTGTGGAACACATGTTGGTGGATTCCGCGGCGATGCATCTGCTGCGCCGGCCGCGCGACTTCGACGTCATCGTGACGGAAAATATGTTCGGCGACATCCTCACCGACGAAGCCTCCATGCTCGCCGGCTCGCTGGGCTTGCTGCCATCCGCATCGCTCGGCGCCGGCGCTCGCGGCGGACTGTTCGAACCCATCCACGGCTCCGCCCCGGACATAGCCGGCCGCGGCATCGCCAACCCCTACGCGGCCATCTTGAGCGCGGCGCTGCTGTTGCGTCACGCGCTGCGTTTGGACGCCGAGGCAGTGGCGCTGGAAAACGCGGTGGATCGCGCCATCACCTGCGGCGCGCTAACCGCCGATCTCGCGCTGCCCGGCAAAGCGATTACGACACGTGCCGCCGCAGATGCGGTGTTGGCTGGGCTTTAGCGGCTCGTTCGAGGCCGGCGGACAGATCGGCCACCAGATCCGCCGCAGCTTCGATGCCCACCGAAACGCGCAGCAAACCTGGACCGATTCCCGCCCGCAATCTTGCCGATTCCTCCATGCCGACATGCGACATGCTCACCGGGTGCGCGATCAGGCTCTCCACGCCGCCCAGGGATTCGGCGAGACTGAAGCACTGCAGCCCGGTGAGAAATGCTCCCACCGCGGAGTCGCCGCCCGCAATCTCGAAACTCAGCATCGCGCCAAAGCCGCTTTGCTGGCGCCGCGCGATCTCATGCCCCGGACTGCTGCTGAGTCCGGGATAGTAAACGCGCTGCACCGCCGGATGCTGCGTCAAGAATTCCACCACCGCCGCGGTGTTTTCAGCGTGAACGCGCATGCGCGCGTGCAGAGTGCGAATTCCGCGCAGCGTAAGAAAGCTGTCGAACGGGGCGCCGGTCACGCCGATGGCGTTCGCCCACCAGGTAAGACTTTGCTGCAGCTCAGCCGTGCCGGCGATCACCGCGCCACCGACGACGTCGCTGTGTCCATTCAAATACTTGGTGGTGGAATGCAGCACCAGATCGGCGCCGAGACTCAAGGGTTGCTGCCAGAGCGGCGAGAGAAAGGTATTGTCCACCACCGCCAGCGCGCCGGCCGCGTGCGCCGCCTCGCTGACGGCGCGAATGTCCACCACCCGCAGCAATGGATTGCTCGGCGTCTCGATCCACACCAACTTCGCTCCGGCATTGAGCGCGTTCTGCAATTCAAGCGGGTTGCTTTGATCGATGAAATCGACCACCAGAGTTCCCTTGGCATGCAGCGCGGCGAGCAAGCGGTAGGTGCCGCCGTAGCAATCGAAAGGAGCGATCACGCGTGCCCCGCTGGGCAGCGTCGCCAGAACCAGCGTAATCGCCGCCATTCCCGTGCAGGTCACCACGGCTCCGGCGCCGCCCTCCAGATCGGCCAGCGCGCCGGCCAGCTGGTCGCGGGTGGGATTGCCGGACCGCGTGTAGTCGTACTGGCGCGGCTGGCGGTAGCTTTCGAATGCAAAATTCGTCGACAAATAAATCGGCGGCACCACGGAGCCATACATGACATCCGCTTCGAGTCCGGCGCGGACCGATCGAGTGGCGATATTTTTGGGTGGTACTTTGCTGCTCATATTCGCTCCGCAAGGGCATGTTTGATGATCGGTGTCAGGGCGGCGCCTTCCTTCAGGAATGCGTCGTGGCCAAAAATGGAATTGATCTCGATGAGCTGACGCGGCCCGTTCAAGCGGGCGGACAGCGCCTGCATGTCGCTGAACGGCACGAGTTGATCTTCACGCACGGCGATCAGCGTCGCCGGCGTATGCACCAGCGTGGCGTCCATCTGATGCAGATCGATCGACTCGCTCAGCACCAAGAACGACTCGGCGCGATATTTCTGCACATAGTCATCGCCGCGCGCAAACAGGTACTCCTCGATGGGGAATCGAAAGCGATCGGCAGTTCGCGTGGGCGCCCCGCCGAAGCGGATGGAAAATTCGACATTGCTGCGATACGTGGCCATCGCCAGCGCCCGGGCGAGCTTGAGGCCCGCGGCGCCGTCGCCGCGCGCTATCGCCTCGCGCACGATTTGCCGCTGTACGCTGCGCCACGCGGTGGAAAGCACCTGCGACTTGTCCGCGCCGCTCAAGACCACGATGTGCTGCACCAGATCGGCATACCGCTCGGCGAAGCAGAGCGCCACCATGCCGCCATAGGAGGCGCCGAGGATGGCATGCAGCGACCGCAATCCCAGGTGCCGCACGATCAGACTCAACGCCCTGGCTTGATCATACGAGCTGATGGGCGGAAAACGACCACCGCTGACCGGCGTAGAGCTTTTACCGAAGCCGCCGAAATAGTCGATGCCGAGTACCCGATACTGCCTGGTGTCCACGCCGAGTCCCGGACCGACCATCTCCGGCCACCAGCCCTCGCCCGGCGCACCGGTGACGACTCGATGCGCTGAAATGCCGCCCATGACCGCGATGACGGGTCCCTGTTCATTGCCCATCAGCCGGAACGCCACCTTTGCATCCGGCAAGGAATCCCCGTAATGCAAGGCGAAGGGTTCGAGACTCAAGGTCTCGTCGACGGGATTCAAGGGAATTTCGGCCACAATCAGCTGCTCCTTAAAGGTGACATAACCCCTGGAGCGCCGACATTGCCCAATGAAGTCGCGCTGCTGCGCGCAATCGGCCGCCTATCTACCGGATCCGCGAGTCTTGGAGACTGCAGGCTCCGCAGGAGTTGGCACCGTTCCCAAACTGCGCCTATGGAACAGAGCGGGTGGTTGCCCCGGCTTCGAAGGGCCTTTCCCTCAGCCGGTCTAGATAAGCTGAAGCGAATTTTAGGCGGATGCCTTGGCTTGCGTCAAGGCAATTTGCCTGCCGCAGCGCTTGCATCGTTTTCGCTAATGTATTAATGTAATAGTGCGTTAATACATTACCTGAATGCCGAAATCGTCATGAAAACCAATCGACCGGTCACGCAGCGGCAGGAGCAGCAGCACGAACGTGCGCTGTGCACCGCGATATTGGCGCTGCGCTCGGTCGATGAGTGCCGCAGCTTCTTCCGCGATCTGTGCACGCCCGCGGAACTGCAGGCGATGGCGGATCGTTGGGCCGTGGTCGAATTGCTGGAGCGCGGCCTGCCGTATCGGGAGATTCATCGGCAAACCGGCGTCAGCGTCACCACCATCGGCCGCGTCGCGCGCTTTCTTGTGTCGGGCAACGGCGGCTACCGGGCGGTCACCGAGCGGTTGAAACTCAATGCGTAACTCCGACGGCTCTGCCGATTCCATGCGTTTGAAAATAGCCGTGCAAAAGAGCGGCCGGCTCACCGACAGCTCCCTGGATCTGTTGTCGCGTTGCGGCTTGAAATACAGCCGCGGCAAGGACCAGTTGATGTGCTACGGCGAAAACATGCCGCTCGACGTGCTGTTCGTGCGGGATGACGACATTCCGGATCTGGTCCAGGAAGATGTCTGCGACCTTGGGTTGGTCGGGTTGAATGTTGTCGAGGAGAAGCGCCTGGCATTTCAAGCGCGCAATATCGGCACGTTATTCAACACGGTGCAGCTGCTGGACTTCGGCCGCTGCAAGCTTTGTATCGCGGTACCTGACGGCTTCGACTATCAGGGGGCGCAGTCGCTGCAGGGCAAACGCATAGCGACCACCTATCCGAATATCCTCGCCCGCTTTCTCGCGGAACTCGGCGTGACCGCCGAGGTGGTCGTGCTGTCGGGCGCCGTGGAGATTGCGCCACGGCTCGGCCGCGCCGATTTGATCTGCGACTTGGTCTCGACCGGATCGACGCTCGCGGCCAATCATTTACGCCAGGCGCAGATCGTACTCGAGAGCCAGGCGGCGCTCATCCGCACGCCGGTGCCCATCCCTTTGGAGAAGCAGGAATGGACGCGACGCCTGCTGATGCGCATCGACGGCGTCGAGCAGGTCAAGGGCAGCAAGTACATCATGCTGCATGCACCCCGCTCCGCGCTTGCGGCGATTGCCAAATTGTTGCCCGGCAGCGAGGCGCCAACCGTCATTCCGCTGGAAGGCCTGGGTGATCGCGTGGCGGTGCACGCGGTGTGCCGCGAAAATGTGTTCTGGGAAACTCTCGAGGAGCTGAAAAGCGCGGGCGCAAGTTCGGTGCTGGTTCTGCCGGTCGAGAAGATGCTGGCCTGAGGCTTTACGAAACTTTTTCTATGCGCGTCCTCGATTGGAACTCCCTATCTGCCGCCGCACGGCGCGAGGCCCTTGCGCGGCCGGCTCTCAACGACGCGGCGCGCGTTGCCGCGACCGCCGGCGCCATCATCGAGCGCGTGCGCCGCGAAGGCGACGCCGCCCTGATTGCGCTCACGGAACAACACGACGGTGCTCGCTTGGACGCGCTGCAAGTGACGCGCCAGGAATTCGAGACGGCCGAGCGCGCACTCAAGGCCGAGGCGCATGCCGCAATCGAGCGGGCCATGACGACCATACATCGGTTTCACGCCGCGCAAATGCCGGCGCCGTTGCGTGTGGATACCGCGCCCGGAGTGGTATGCGAACGGATCAGCGTGCCGATTCGCGCCGTGGGTCTTTACGTGCCGGCCGGTTCCGCCCCCCTGCCGTCCACCGCCCTCATGCTCGCGGTGCCGGCGGCCATAGCGGCGTGCCCGGTGCGCGTGATGTGCACGGCGCCGGCGCGCAACGGCGCTGCAAATCCCGCCGTTTTGGTCGCGGCGCGTAAAGCGGGGATCGAACAGGTTTTCAAGGTGGGCGGCGCCCAAGCCATTGCTGCCATGGCATACGGCACCGCAACGATACCGAAGTGCGACAAGCTGTTCGGGCCCGGCAATGCTTGGGTAACCGCGGCGAAAATTCTGGTGGCCCAAGATCCTCAGGGTGCCGCGGCTGACCTGCCCGCCGGAGTCACCGAAGTCATGGTGATCGCCGACGATTCGGCGCGCGCCGACTTCGTCGCAGCCGATCTCCTGGCGCAGGCGGAACACAGCCCCGACGCGCAAGCGATACTCGTTACGCCCAGCGCCGCGCTGGCTGCAGCCGTGCAGAGCGAGGTGCAAAGCCAGAGAGTGCATCTGCTGCGTGCCGGGGTCTTGGCCGAGTCCTTGCAGGCGATGCGGTTCCTGGTGGTCGATGATCTCGAGACGGCATTCGAAATCGCGAATGCTTACGCCCCGGAACATTTGCTGCTGGAAATTCACGAGCCCCGCGCGTGGCTTACGAAAGTGAGCGCGGCCGGGGCAGTATTCTTGGGACATTGGTCGCCCGAAACCATGGGAGACTATTGCAGCGGGCCCAACCACACTCTGCCCACCTACGGCTACGCGCGCTGCTACAGCGGTTTGTCCCTGGAAGACTTTCAGAAGCGCATCAGCGTGCAGGAACTGTCGCCTGCGGGGCTGCGGGAACTAGCGGCCACGGCGCAAATCCTGGCGGGTCTCGAGGGATTGGATGCGCACGCGGCCGCGGTAACCATTCGGCTGGCGGCGCTATCATCGACGGCAATTTCATCGACGCCGTCGTCGCCGGCGGCACTGCGGTGAACGCCGTCATCTCGCTGGCACGTCCGGAGATTGCCGCGCTCAAGCCGTATGCGCACGCCGCTTGGCTGCCCACGCACACGCGCATGCATGCCAATGAGGCGCCGTGGCGACCCAGCAGCGATGCCACCATGGCAGGCCTCAATCGCTATCCCGAGCCGCAGCCGCCGGCGCTCATCGAACCATTGGCGGCGCTTTACGGCGTGCCTGCCGCGAGCGTACTTGCCACCCGCGGCGCCGATGAGGCGATTGACGTGCTGGCGCGCATCTATTTGCGCGCCGGCGCCGACGCAATTCTGCAGTGCTCGCCTACCTTCGGCATGTACGAAGTTGCCGCACGCATTCAGGGGGCCGACGTGGTCGAGCTTCCCTTGAAGCGCGAGGAAGGCTGGGCTGTCGATCCCGAGCGGCTGCTGGCCGCTTGGCAGCCCGATATCAAGCTGGTGTATCTGTGTTCGCCGAACAATCCGACCGCCAATCTTTTGGCAGCAGCGTCGCTCGAGCAAATCTGCATGGGGCTTGACGGAAAAGCCATCGTTGTCATCGATGAGGCCTATATCGAGTGGTCGCGCTCGGCCAGCCTCACGCGCTGGCTGGAGCGTTTCCGGACGCTGGCGATTTTAAGAACCATGTCGAAAGCGCATGCGCTGGCCGGCGCCCGGGTGGGTGCGTTGCTGGCGGCTCCGGAGTTGATTCAACTGGCCAAGCGAGTGCTGCCGCCCTATGCGCTGGCGCAGGCGAGCGTGGAGGCTGCGCTGCGGGCCCTCGAGCCCACCGAGCTATTGGCGTCGCAGGCGCGGCTCGAGGCCTTGTTGGCGGAGAGAGAATACCTGCGCCAAGGCCTGGAATCCTCGCCCTTGGTCGATAAAGTTTGGCCCAGCGATGCCAATTTCCTATTGATCGATTGCCGCGACGCCGACCGATTCGTGAGCAACAGCATGGCCGGCGGACTGATCGTCCGTGATTTGCGCGCCCATCCTGCCCTGCCCCGCTCGCTGCGCGTCACCGTAGGCACACGGGCGCAGAACGATGCGCTGCTGCATTGTGTGGGCCTGCCATGAGCGGCCGGCTCATCGTATTCCTGGATCGCGACGGCACCTTGAATGAGGAGCCGCCGGACGAACAAGTCGACAGCCTGGCAAAAATCCGTCTCATGCCCGGCGTCGTCCCGGCACTACTGGATTTGAAGCGTGCCGGGTTCAGCTTCGTCATGGTCAGCAATCAAGACGGATTGGGCACGCCCAGCTTGCCGCGCGAGCCTTTCGAGCAGGCGCACGCCTTCATCATTGAGCTGTTCAAGTCGCAGAGCATCGAGTTCGAGGCAGTGTTCATTTGCCCGCACTTCAAACACCAGGGATGTACCTGCCGCAAGCCGCAGGTGGGGTTGGTGCAGGATTTTCTAGCCGCCAACGACATCGACAAGCAACGCAGCTTCATGATCGGTGATCGGGACACGGACCTCGAGTTTGCCGCGAACTTAGGGATTCCCGGCCTGCGCATCCGCTTGCATGGCGATGCGAGTGAATCCTGGCCGGGTATCGCTGCGCGCATCCTGGGATCGGCGCGGCGCGCCCACATTCATCGCCGGACCAAGGAAACCGATGTCGTGGTCGACGTCGATTTGTCGCATGAGGGTCAAAGCAGCATCGCCACGGGATTGGGTTTTTTCGATCACATGCTGGAACAGATCGCAAAGCACGGCGGCTTTTCGCTGCAACTTGCCTGCACGGGCGACTTGCACATCGACGAACATCATACGATCGAGGATTGCGCGCTGGCGCTCGGCGCGGCGCTGCGCGAGGCGCTGGGCGAGAAACGCGGCATTGCGCGCTACGGCTTCTTGCTGGCCATGGACGAAGCCGAGGCGCAGGTGGCGCTCGACTTGAGCGGTAGAGCGTTTTTCGTGTGGGAAGGCACGTTTAATCGCGAGCGCGTCGGCGAATTGCCCACCGAGCTGGTGCCGCATTTTTTCAGGTCCCTGGCGCAGTCCCTTGGCGCCGCGCTGCACCTGCGTGTACGCGGCGAGAACTCGCACCATATGATCGAGTCCTGCTTCAAGGGCGTGGGTCGCAGCCTGCGTCAGGCCATACGGCTGGAAGGCGCCGAGTTGCCAAGCACCAAGGGGGCGCTGTGAGCGCCCCCGCGGTCGTCATCATCGCCAGCGGCGGTGCCAACACCGCATCGCTGCAATTTGCATTGGAGCGGCTCGACGCAGCGTCGCTGGTGTCCGCCGATGCGCAGCAGATTCGAGCGGCCACGCACGTCATACTCCCCGGAGTCGGCGCCGCGGCGGACGCGATGACCCGGCTGCGGCGGCAAGGCTTGGACAGGTTGATTCCCTCCTTGCAGCAGCCCGTGCTCGGCGTTTGCTTGGGGATGCAGCTGCTGTACGAAGCATCGGACGAAGGCCATGCGGACTGTCTGGGCATCATCCCGGGGCGCGCCGCGCGCTTCACCCCGGCCGCGGGCCGGCCGGTGCCGCACATGGGATGGAACACCTTGGCCGTCGAGCGGCCGAGCGCCCTCCTCGAGGGCATACAGCAAGGCGAATACGCCTACTTTGTACACAGTTATGCGCTGCACTTGAGCTCCGCCACGATCGCGAGTTGCAGCTACGGCGATCCGTTCAGCGCCTGTGTGCAATGGCGCAACTTCTACGGTGCGCAATTCCATCCGGAGCGCTCCGCTAAAGTGGGCGCTCGTCTGCTGCAAAATTTCTTAAGGCTCTAGCGGCGCGCAACGTTCGCCAACATGCGCCTCATTCCCGCCATCGATTTGAAAGCCGGACATTGCGTGCGATTACTGCAAGGCGATTTCGACAGCGAGACGCGCTACCCGACGGATCCGCACAGCCTGCTTGCCAGGTATCGCGACTTGGGCGCGGATTGGCTGCATATCGTCGATCTTGACGGCGCGCGCGACGGAAATCCGGACAATCAAGCCATCATCGTGCGGCTGGCTGCGCAGAAGGCCGTCAACCTGCAAGTGGGCGGCGGACTGCGTGATACCGACGCGCTGGCGCGGATGCTGGATGCGGGCGTGGCGCGCGTGGTAGTCGGCAGTGCCGCTGTCGCCCAAGTGGATCAAGTGCATGCGTGGCTGAAGCAGTTCGGCTCGCAGCGCCTGACGCTGGCCTTCGATGTGCGCATGGATGAAGCGGGCGTGCCGCGGGTCACGACGCACGGATGGCAAAGGCAGTCCGCACTGGCTCTGTGGAGCGCCGTCGAGAATTACAGCGCGGCGGAACTCAAGCACGTGCTGTGCACGGACGTCGATCGTGATGGCGCGTTGACCGGACCCAATGTAGCCTTGTATGCGGAAGCGGCGCGGCGTCATCCGCAAATCGAATGGCAGGCCTCGGGCGGCATTCGCGATGCTCGCGATTTGCACGCCCTGGCGCAGGCCGGCGCCGCGGCTGCCATCAGCGGTAAGGCATTGGTCGAAGAACTCATTCCACGACAGGACCTGCAGCCATTCTTGCCAAACGCATAATCCCCTGCCTCGACGTGCGCGACGGACAGGTCGTCAAGGGCGTGCGCTTTCGGAATCACCGCATTGTCGGGGACATTCTGGAGCTGGCGGCGCGTTATCGGGATGATGGCGCGGATGAGCTCGTGTTCTACGATATTTCCGCAAGCCCGCAGGGCCGCAGCGTGGATCGCTCTTGGGTTGCACGCGTCGCCCGCACTCTGGATATCCCGTTTTGCGTGGCGGGCGGAATTCGCACGGTGGCGCAGGCCGAAGAAGTGCTGGCATCGGGCGCAGAAAAAATATCCGTCAATTCTCCCGCGCTCGAGGATCCTGACCTGATCAATGCTTTGAGCGAGAGATTCGGCGCACAGTGCGTGGTCATCGGCGTCGACAGCCTGACTGATCATGGGGATTATCGCGTGCAGCAATTTACCGGCGACCCCAATCGCACGCGCGACACCGGGCGCAGAACCCTCGAGTGGGTGGCCGAAGTACAGCAACGCGGCGCCGGCGAAATTGTCCTCAATTGCATGTCGAGCGACGGCATGCGGGAGGGCTACGATATCGCGCAACTTCGCGCGGTGCGCGGCATCTGCGAGGTACCTTTGGTGGCCTCGGGCGGCGCCGGCGCGGCACAACACTTTGCAGAAGTATTCCAAACGGCGAATGCCGACGCGGCTCTCGCGGCAAGTGTGTTTCACTCCGGCGAGATTGCGATTCCCGATCTGCGGCGCCGATTGCGGGCGCAAGGCATTGAGGTGCGACGATGACTGCGGCCGTGACGATTCCGGATCTCGATTGGGACAAAATGCATGGCCTGGCGCCGGCCGTCGTGCAGGATGCCGGCAGCGGCGCCGTGCTCATGCTGGGCTACATGAACCGCGAGGCGCTGGCGGCGACCGCAAATACCGGGCGCGTTACTTTCTGGAGCCGCAGCAAAGGCCGCGTATGGACCAAGGGGGAAACTTCGGGTCACTTCCTCGATGTGCGCAGCATCGCCGTCGACTGCGACCGCGACACATTGTTGATACTGGCGCAGCCGCGTGGACCCGCCTGCCATCTGGGTACGACCACCTGTTGGGGAGCGAACGCACCGCAGTCCCTTGCACAGCAACTGGCGTTTTTGGCGCAGCTCGAACAGATCATCGCGCAGCGCATCGCTACCCGCCCGGAAGGCAGCTACACGGCAAAGCTGCTCGAGGGCGGCATCCGGCGCATTGCGCAGAAAGTCGGCGAAGAAGGGCTCGAGCTGGCGCTGGCCGGAGTGGCGCAGTCCGACGCGGAGATCCTCGGCGAAGCCGCGGACCTCTTGTATCACAGCCTGCTGCTGCTCAAGGTAAAGGGTCTCTCGCTGGCGCAGGTCGCGGCCGAATTGGAATCGCGCCACCCAAGCGAGCCGCGCTAGGACTGGGTGCGGGTGAAGCTGTAACATGCGCGCCGCCACTCGTTCCATCATCGGCCTCGATATCGGCGGCACCAAGATCGCCTGCGTAGAAGGCGGATGGGGCGGGCGGATCTATCAGCGCAGCGAGATTCCCACCTTCGCCGAACGTCCTTTCGAACGGACGTTTCCCGCGCTGATCGAAGTGGTGGAGCAGCGGCTCTCCGAGGCTCGGGCGGCCGGACGCGAGGTGGTAGCGCTCAGCGTTGCAGTCGGAGGCCCGCTGCGAATCCGCGAAGGCTTCCTGCTCAATCCGCCGCATCTGCCCGGTTGGCACAACATTCATCTGAAGAGGCGGCTGGTCGAAGGATTTCCAGAGTTGCCCGTGTATGTCGAGCATGACGGAAATGCGGGCGCGCTTGCGGAATTTCGGTTCGGCGCCGGGAAGAACCGGCGCGGGCTGCGCCACTTGATCTTTCTGACGTTCGGTACCGGACTGGGTGCCGGATTCGTTTTGAACGGAAAAATTCTCCATGGAGCCTCCGACACCGCCGGAGAGGTTGGACATTGGCGACTGGCAGCGGAGGGACCTGAAGGCTTCGGGAAGCGCGGCTCCTGGGAAGGATTTGCATCCGGAACCGGTCTCGTACAGCTCGCAAGCCTCAGGTTTCCCCAGCGATGGCAACCGGACACCCCGATTCGAGAGCTGGTCGAGGCGATGCTGGCCGATGACGATGAGGCGCTCGCGGTCGCAATGGAGGCCGGAGCGCGGATGGGAGAAGGCTTGGCGCTGCTCGTGGATGCGCTCAATCCGCAGTTGATTGTGTTCGGCTCGCTCGGAGTAGTGCTCGGCGATAGAGTGCTGCGGAGCGCGCGTCAGGCTCTTGCGCGGGAGGCGCTGCCGCAGGCGGTCGCCGCCTGCGATATCGTGCCCGCGGCGCTCGGAACTCGCATTGGAGATGTCGCTTCACTCATGGCGGCATTGAGCGAGCCGTCCATCGCCCGATTGGTTAAAGGGCAAGCGGGCGACGATTTCAAACCGTAGCGGCCCCGGAACGCCTCGGCCGCGCCAGCGAGTCCGCCACGACCCAGGCTGAGCCGGTCAGGGCGAGATTCAGGGCGTTCTCGGTCCAGATCATATGACTGGAGGGATCGGCCAGGAGCATCGGCCCGTGCACCAGCAGGGTGAAGGATGCGAACATGACGGTCAGCAGGATCGCGGCGAGGCGGGCCTGCACGCCGCACAGGATCGCAATCCCCGCCGCGATGTGGCCAACCGCGGTCGCATAAGCCCAGAACTCTTGCGTAGGCGGCAGCCATTTCGGGACCAACGGGACGGTGAGGTTCATGTAGAAAAAATGCGCTCCGCCGAATAGCAGCGCACAAATCCCGAACGCCAGTTGGCCGAGGCGCGTGAGGCGTGCGGCTAGCGCCGCATCGATCTTGGCGCTGGCGGCGTAGATGATCAGCCCGCCCGCCGCGATCGCGAGCTGCTCGGCGGCGCCGCTGTAAGCGCCGAACTCGGCGTAATGGGCGAGCACCAGGCGGCCGTTCATCAGTATGACGACAACGAGCGCGTAGTAGGCGGTAAGCGCCGCGGCGCCCCAGGCCGCGGTCCGACGCCACTCGACGGCCGCGCCGGCGACGAGCGTGTACGCAGCGGCGGCATAGGCCAGGGCGGTGCGGCCGGGAAAGTCCTTGGGCACCGGCTGCCCCAGCACGAAGTCCCCCCAGACGAGGCAGAGCATCGCCAAGGCCATCACGCCCAGGCCGTAGACGCGCCAGCCGAGGGTCATCAGCGTGCTCCACGGTAATTGCGCCGCAATGCATAGAATCCGATCCCCAGCCACGCGACGTTCAACGCCACCGACGGCCAAGCGCCGTTCCAGGCGCAATTAACAATGAATCCGGCCGCGCCCGCGATGTTCATGACCTGATACAGCGACGACCGCGCTTGGATCCTGCCAAACGACAACAAGCCGTAGGCGCCCAAGATCAGCAGCGCGGCAGCCCATCCGGCAACCTCGATGAATGTCTTTAGCGTCATGTTGGACGCGTCACGGCCACAGTTTCTGCGGCCAGCGGCAATCGCAATCTGAATTCTCTGCGCACCAGCCAAAAACTGAAGATTGCCTGTAATGTGACGCTGCCGATCGACACATACCACACTTGAATCAACTCGAAATGCGGGGTTGACGCCAGCCATAGCGCCGGCACCACGAAAGTAACCACCCGGCTGGCCGAGCTCAATACCGAGGGAATGGTATTTCCGAGCCCTTGAAATACGCCCGAGCACGTGAACACGAAACCGTTTGCCAGGAAATTCCAAGAAATGACGCGCAGATACTCGGCGCCGACATGCACCGCCGTTGCGTCCTTGGTGAATGCGCCGACCACCAGCTCCGAACCCCACTGACAAAAAACGGTCAGGCACACCATGATGCAGCTGCCGATCAATATCGCCAAGCCGAATGTTTCGCGCACGCGTGAGTATTTGCCGGCCGCATAGTTCTGTCCGACGATCGGGGCCGTGGCGAACGCGACTGCCATCGCGGGCAGGAACAAGCATTGCATCATGCGCGTGCCGATGCCAAATCCCGCCTGAGCATCCTCGCCGAAGCGGCGGATGATCCAGTAAATAACCGCCATGATGATGAACATGAGTGCAAACTCACCTCCCGCGGGCAATCCGATGCGCAGCAGCCTGCGCCAGGTCGCGAACTGCGGGCGCCACAGCTTCGCATCGAATCCCACGTACTTCTCCAGGCGATGAAAATACAGTCCAAGCATGACTACGCCCACCGCCAGCGCCAGCGAACTCGCAAGACCCGCGCCGGCGACTCCCATCGGGTAACCGGTGCCCCAGCCCGCGATCAGCACCGGCGCCAGCACCGCATTCAATATCACCGTCAGCATTTGCACGAGCATGGCCGGCCGCACGATGCCCGTGCCGCGCAGTGCGGAACCCATCGCAACAACCGCGAACTGCAGTCCCAGACTGGGCAGGTACCAGTGCAGGTAGCGGATTCCTGCGGCCACCGTGGCGGCATCGGACCCCAAAGAAGCCATGAAGTAGGGACCGGCCAGATAACCCAGCAACAACATCAGCAATCCGCAGCTTCCGGACATTGCCAGGCTTTGATTGAACACCAAGTTTGCATCCGCTTGGTCTTTGCGGCCCGCCGCGTGCGAAATAAGAGTGACAGTGCCCACACCGAGCACCTGGGTAACCGCCATTACGATGAACGTGACATTGCCGGCCGCGCCGACGCCTGCGAGCGCGGCAGATCCCAAGCCACCGACGAAGTACAAATCGATCAGAAAATATAATGTCTGAAAGATCATGCCCGCCGTGATCGGCAACGCCATGTACAAAATATTTTTGGCGATCGAACTGTTGGTCAAATCCTTCATGCAATCCCCGGCTCTCGCGCCTTCACGGCCATGCCTCATTGTGCCATAGTGCAAGTGCTACGCTGCGATTACGAAACCAATGAGGATTCCTGCGCGGTGACAATACTACCGAATTTCGACATGCTGCTTTTCGGCGGCACGGGCGACCTCGTGACGCGCAAGCTGTTGCCCGCACTGTATCGGCGCTTCGCGGCCGGCCAACTGTCGCCCGAGTCGCGCATCTTCGGCGTCGCGCGCTCGGCATTGTCGCGTGACACCTACTCGGCGCAGGCGCAAAAGGCGTGCCGCGAGTTTCTCGGCAAGGAGTTTGACGCCAAGCAGTGGCAAGATTTCAGCGCCCTGCTCGACTACATCAAGCTCGATGCGGGAGCGGAACAAGACTATGCCGCGCTGCTGCCGCTGCTCAAGGACCGCGATTCGATCATTCGCGTATTCTTTTTTTCGACGGCATCGAATCTATTCTCGGTAATCTGCCAAAATCTCGCGAAAGCCAATGTCGTGACGCCGCTATCGCGCGTGGTACTGGAAAAACCCCTGGGTCATGACGCGGCATCGGCCGATCTCATCAACGCCCAGGTCGGCGCGGTGTTCGCCGAAAAACAGATCTACCGGATCGATCATTATCTCGGCAAGGAAACGGTGCAGAATCTCATGGCGCTGCGTTTCGGCAATGCGCTGTTCGAGCCCATCTGGCGCCGTGGCATGGTCAAGCACGTTCAAATCACCGTTGCGGAAGAACTTGGCGTGGAGCGGCGCGGAAATTTCTACGACAAGACCGGCGCACTGCGCGACATGGTGCAGAATCATTTATTGCAGCTATTATGCATCATGGCAATGGAGCCGCCGGCGAGCAGCGATCCCGATGCGGTGCGCGACGAAAAGCTGAAAGTGTTGCGAGCGCTGCGGCCGCTGCGCGACCGCGACGTGCTCACCAAATCGGTGCGCGGCCAGTACAAGGCCGGAGCGGTCCGGGGAATTCCGGTGCCGGGCTATCTGGACGAGACTGATATTGCACCGGACAGCAACACCGAAACTTTCGTCGCGCTCAAGGCCGATATCGATACCTGGCGCTGGGCGGGCGTGCCATTTTATCTTCGCACCGGCAAACGGCTGCAAGACCGCCTGACTGAACTCGTGGTGACATTTGACGAGGTGCCGCATCCGATCTTCGAGAAGCCCAACACGACTCACACGGCCAATGAACTGGTCATTCGGCTGCAGCCCGACGAAAGCATCACCATGACCATCTTGGCCAAGAATCCGGGTGAAGGGATGCGGCTGAAGCCCGTCAGCCTGGCCCTCGACTTGGGCGAAACCTTCAAGACTCGCAGCCTCGACGCCTACGAGCGTTTGCTGATGGACACCGTCAAGGGAAATCTCACGCTGTTCATGCGCAGAGACGAACTCGATGCCGCATGGGCTTGGATAGATCCGATCCGCGCCGGCTGGGAACAATACGATGAAGGACCGAAGATCTACATTGCCGGCAGCTGGGGCCCCGCCTCCTCCAGCGCCATGATCGGCCGCGATGGCTTTGCGTGGCACGATGAACTCTGAGCCGCGCGCGACAAAATTTGCGGACCTGGGCGCACTGTCGCGCTCGCTCGCAGATCAAATATCCGCGGCCCTCAAGGCCGCCATCGCCGCTCGCGGACTTGCAAGTCTGGTGGTGTCCGGCGGCAAGTCACCGCTGCAGCTATTCGAGCAACTGCGCGCGGAAAAGCTCGATTGGAGCCGCGTCTGCATTGCGCTTGCCGACGAGCGATGGGTAGACCCCGGCGACGCGCAAAGCAACGAGAAGCTGGTGCGAGAACATTTGCTGCGCGGGCCGGCCGCCGGTGCCCGGTTTCACGGCCTGAAGAATGGCGCCCCCACACCGGACATGGGAGCCGTGTCCGCATGGGAAACCTTTGCGCGAGTACCCCGTCCATTCGATGCGGTGGTGCTCGGCATGGGCGACGATGGCCATACGGCCTCGTTGTTCCCCGGCTCGCCGAATCTGCCCAGGGCCCTGAATCAGTCGGCGGTGGCCGGCTGCGTGGGTATGTGGGCGCCCGTGCCGCCGCAACCGCGCTTGAGTTTGAATTTGAGCGCGCTCCTCGACTCCCGCCGCATCGTGCTGCTCATCAGCGGCGCGGGAAAATGGCGCACCTACCTCGCCGCCAGCGCACCCGGCCCGGAGCAAGAGATGCCCGTGCGGGCCGTACTGCGCCAATCGCACGCGCCGGTGGAGGTCATGTGGTCGCCATGAGTGGCTCGCCGTGAAGCCTGACCTGCAAATCGAGGACGAACGCACCGCACTGACCAAGGAGGCGCTCAAGAACTCGTTTCTGGACGATTTGTTCTATGTGCAGGGCAAGTTTCCGGCCCTTGCAACCACCAACGATTACTACATGGCGCTGGCCGCTGCGGTGCGCGACCGCATGCTGCAGCGCTGGATCAGCACCGCAGCGGCCTACACCAAGCAGGCCTCGCGAACGGTGGCATATCTATCGGCCGAGTTTCTGATGGGACCGCACCTGGGCAATAACCTGGTCAATCTCGATATTCTGGAGCGGGTCCGGCAATGCATGACCGAACTGGGGCTGAATTTCGATGAATTGCTGCAACAAGAGAAAGAACCGGGCTTGGGCAACGGCGGACTCGGCCGCTTGGCGGCCTGTTTCATCGATTCCTTGGCGACGCTCGAGGTGCCCTCGGTCGGATACGGCATACGCTACGAGTTCGGAATCTTCCACCAGGAAATCATCGATGGCTGGCAGGTCGAGAAGACCGACAAATGGCTCAGCTACGGCGATCCCTGGGAATTGCCGCGGCCGGAATGGGCCGTCGAAGTAAAATTCGGCGGCAGTGCCGAAACTTACGTCGATGAGCAGCATCGCCTGAGGGTGCGCTGGGTGCCGCACCGGACCGTCATCGGCGTACCCTACGACACGCCGATTCTCGGCTACCAGACCAATACCGCGAACACGCTGCGGCTGTGGCGCTCCGAAGCGCCCGAATCATTCGACTTCGCAATCTTCAACAGCGGCGATTACTACGGCGCCGTCAACCAGAAAGTCGAATCGGAGAATTTGAGCAAGGTGCTGTATCCCAATGACGAACAGGCGCGCGGCAAGGAATTGCGCCTCGAGCAGCAATACTTTTTCGTCTCCTGCTCGCTGCAGGACATGCTGCGCATCCTGCGCACGCAAAAGTTGGCGGTGAACCAATTTCACGACAAGTTTGCGGTGCAGCTGAACGACACGCATCCTGCGGTCGCCATCGCCGAGTTGATGCGCCTGCTGGTCGATGAGTCGCTGCTGTCTTGGGCCGAAGCCTGGGATGTGACGCGCCAGACTTTCGGCTACACCAATCACACGCTGCTGCCCGAGGCCTTGGAGCGCTGGCCCATCGAAGTGTTCGGCCGGGTCCTGCCGCGGCTGCTGCAGATCATCTACGAGATCAACGCGCACTTCCTCGACGAGGTGCGGATTCGCTATTTCGGCGACGAAGCGCGCATCGCCCGCATGTCCATCATCGACGAAACCGGCGAACGCTACGTACGCATGGCGCATCTGGCCTGCATCGGCAGCCACGCCATCAACGGGGTCGCCGCCCTGCATTCGCAACTCTTGAAGAGCGATGTCCTCAAGGACTTCTATGAACTTTGGCCGCAAAAGTTCAGCAATAAGACCAACGGCGTGACGCCGCGGCGTTGGATGGTACTGTCCAATCCGAAACTGGCGGAACTCATTTCCGAGCATATCGGCGCCGGTTGGGTCAAGGACCTCGCGCAGTTGAAGGCTCTCGAACCGCTGGCCGACAACGCCGAGTTTCGCAGCCGCTGGCGCGAAATCAAGCAATTCAACAAGCAAAGACTCGCGCAGCGCGCCTTGCTGCGCACCGGCGTCAAGGTCGATCCGAATTCGATTTTCGACGTGCTGGTGAAGCGCATTCACGAGTACAAGCGCCAACATTTGCAGGTGCTGCACATTGTGGCGCTGTATCACTCCATCAAGTCCAATCCCGCGCTCGAGGTGCAGCCGCGCACGTTTGTCTTCGGCGGCAAGGCGGCGCCTGGGTACCATCTGGCCAAGCTCATGATCAAATTGATCACCGCGGTCGGCGATGTGGTCAACCGCGATCCGGACGTACGCGATCGCCTCAAGGTGGTGTTCTGGCCGAATTTCAGCGTGAAGAACGGCCAGCGAATCTACCCGGCGGCCGATTTATCGGAACAGATATCGATGGCGGGCATGGAGGCATCGGGCACCGGCAACATGAAATTCTGCATGAATGGCGCGCTGACCATAGGCACGCTGGACGGCGCCAACATCGAGATCCGCGAGGAAGTCGGCGCCGAGAATTTCTTCCTGTTCGGGTTGAGCACGCCGGATGTGTATGCCTTGAAGGCAAAGGGCTATCGGCCGATGGACTATTACGACGGCAATCAAGGATTGCGCGACGTCATCGACCTCATTCGCAGCGGCTTCTTCTCACGCGGCGACACCGAGCTGTTCCGGCCGCTGATCGACGGTCTGCTGTACCATGACCCTTACCTGCTGCTGGCGGACTTTCAGTCTTATATAGAGTGCCAGGCCAAGGTTACCGAGGCGTACCGCGACACCGAGCGATGGACGCGAATGTCGATCCTCAACACCGCGCGCAGCGGTAAATTTTCATCGGATCGCACCATCCGCGAATACTGCGAGGATATTTGGCGCGTCAAGCCCGTGCCGATTCATCTGCTCACACATGCGCAAGCAGGAAACGCATAGTGCGCCGCAGCGGCTCGGCCGCGCCCCATAGCAATTGATCACCCACGGTGAAGACACTTAGGAACTCAGCGCCCATGCTCAGCTTGCGCAGCCGGCCGACGGGTATGTCCAGCCTGCCGCTCACCGCCGCGGGCGACAGCGCAGCAATCGTGGCTTCCCTCGTGTTCGGAATGATGCGCACCCAGGGGTTGCCGCCGGCGATCAGCGCCTCGATTTCGGGCATTGGCAAATCCCGGGTCAGCTTTATCGTGAGCGCCTGAGAATGGCAGCGCATCGCGCTCACCCGGACGCAGATGCCTTCGATGGGAACCGGGTGCGCTTCCCGTCCCAAAATCTTGTTGGCCTCGGCGCCCGCCTTCCACTCCTCGCGGCTTTGACCGTTGCCCAAGTCCTTATCGATCCACGGAATGAGGCTGCCCGCGAGCGGCACCTCGAAATTTGCCACAGGAAATTCGCGGCTCGACAAGGCGGCAGTCACGGCTCTATCGATTTCAAGTATGCCGGCGGCGGGATTTTGCAGCAGGGACGATGCCGAGCCGTACAACGTCCCCATCTGTTCGAGCAGCTCGCGCATGTTTTGCGCACCCGCCCCAGATGCCGACTGATACGTCATCGCGGTGATCCATTCCACGACTCCGGCGCGCAACAGGCCCCCGACCGCCATCAGCATGAGCGATACGGTGCAATTGCCGCCGATGAAATCCTTCACCCCGCTTGTCAAGGCCGCCTGCATTACCGGCAGATTTACTGGATCGAGAACGATGACGGCACTTTTTTCCATGCGCAGGCTGGATGCGGCGTCAATCCAGTAGCCTTGCCAACCGGCGGCGCGTAGGCGCGGATGAATGGCCGCCGTGTAATCGCCGCCCTGCGTGCTGATGAGGATGGGCAGCTTGGCAAGAGCCGCGATGTCGTTGGCGTCCTGTACCCGTGCCGCAGTGAAACCGGTCCCGGGAGGCGCCGCGCCGGCCATTGACGTGCTGAAAAAGGTCGGACTGATGAGATCGAAATCCTTCGCGTCGCGCATTCTGTCGAGCAGGACCGACCCCACCATACCGCGCCAACCGATGATGCCTACGGGTTTCATGATGGAAGAATGAACTCCCGCGCCGCAGGGCGCCGGTTGTAGTTGGAAGACATGGAATAACCGTACGCCCCGCAGGTCGCGATCAGCAGCACGTCACCCTCTGCGGTGTCCGGCAGCCAGCGATCCGCACCCAGCTGATCGGCGCTCTCGCAGATCGGGCCGACCACGTTGACGCGATGACTCATCGGCTCACCGAGGCGCGTGAGATTGCGGATATCGTGATGCGCCCCATACAGCGCGGGCCGGATCAAGGAATTCATCCCGGTGGCGATTCCCACATACTGCACATCGCCCTTGCCCTTCAATTGGGTCACCACCGCCACCAGCACACCCGCCTTCGCCACCAAGTATCGGCCGGGCTCCATCCAGAATTCGATGCGCGGAATCTGCTTGGCAAGAGCGGCTACTCCCCGCTCGAGATCGTCAAGATCGATTTCATTGTGGCCGATCTGTTCGGGGACGCCGATTCCACCGCCCAAGTTGATCACTCCGACCTCCGGAAATCTCTCGGCGAGGCCGACCAGCAGCGCGCCGGTTTCCGTCCAATTCGCCACATCGAAGATTCCACTGCCGGTATGCGCATGCAACCCGGTGACTCGCGCGCCGGCGCTGCGCGTCAGCGCGATCAGCTCATCCGCATCGCTCATGGACACGCCGAATTTCGTATGTACGCCGGCGGTGCGCACATGGCTGTGGTGGCCACGCCCAAATCCAGGATCGATGCGCACGAATATCTCTTTGCCGCGGAATACCTCCGGCCACATCTTCAATGGGTAGAGATTATCCAGGGTCACCCGCACACCCTTCGCCACGCCATATTCATACTCGGCGCGCGGCGCAAAATTGGGCGTGAACAGCACGCGACCAGGAGCAAGCCCCGGCACCGAGGCAAAGGCATGCTCGAGTTCGCCTTGCGAAACGCACTCCAAGCTCAAGCCCGCCGCGTACACCCGCTGCAAAATCTGCGCATGCCAGTTTGCCTTCATGGCATAGGCCCAGTGCTCGACCGACTTCACGCGCAGCACCGCGGCAATGGCCGCATCCAGCTCCGCCATATCGTAAACAAAGGCTGCCGATTCGCGCGCGGCGATTTCGAGCAGTGTGCGGCGCTTGTGCGGCTCCTCCCACCAGCTCGATTTAGGCGCAGCGTCCCGCAGCTTGTCGGAAAATAGCTGCGCCCAGGTGGGACCGAGCACCATATCCCTGCCGATGCTCTGAATGAGCCGCTCGTGCAACTGCTGCACCAAGCGATCGCCTTGGGATTCGTCGATGACGAACGTGAAATTCAAATCGTTGGCGGCCTGCGTCACCAGGTAGATTTTCTGGTCCTGAAACAATTCGAAGGCGGATCCGAGCTCGTGCAGTATGCCGCGAATATTCTGGCCCAGCAGACTTAAGGATGCACAAGGCCCCAGTATTTCTGCCCGGCAAAGCTCGCTCAAGCTCATCGTCAGCCGTTCGAGCGCGGCGCCATCCAGCGCATTGGCGCTGGGATCCAAAGACACCGTCACATTGGTTTCCGAGGTCGATACCAGATCGACGGACAGCCCGTGCTGCTTGAACACCTGGAACGCGTCGGCGAGGAAGCCCACCTGATGCCACATGCCCGGGCTTTCCATGGAAACCAGCGTAATGCCCTTTCTGATCGCAATCGCCTTGACCTGCGCGGCGCTGGCAACCACATTTGCGGATATCACCGTACCTTCGAGGTCCGGCGCTTGAGTTGCGTACACATGCAGCGGAATCTTGTATTGGCGCAGCGGCATGATGCAGCGCGGGTGTAAAACCTTCGCGCCATTGCTGGCAATTTCCTGAGCTTCATCGTAGTGCAGCTGCCGCAACAGCCTGGCCGTGGGGACGGCGCGCGGATTGGCGCTAAAAAGGCCGGGTACGTCGGTCCAGATCTCGAGGCGCGCCGCGTTCAACTTGGCGGCAAAATAGGCGCCCGAGGTATCGGACCCGCCGCGGCCCAGCAGCACGGTTTCTCCTGCTGCATTCGCCGCAATGAATCCTTGCGTGATCACCACCTGATCGAGCGCCCGCCAATCAGCTTGCAGCTTCAAGTCGGGGCTGAAATCGCAGGTTGCCGATAGCACGCTGGCTTTTGTGGTCGCGGCATGGCGATCTTCGGCGCGCAATGCCCGGCGCGCATCCGCCCACACGGCTCTGATCCCCTGGGCGTTCAAGAATGCGGCACCCAAGGTGGTCGCCAACAATTCGCCCATCGCCATCACGCGGGCGCGAAATCCATCGTCGATGGGCCGGCCTTGTTCCAGGTCCTGCGCCAATTGGCGAAGCTCCTGCATGAAGCCTTGGTACTGCGGACCCGGCACCACGCTCAATTGCTCCGCGAGGTTCAAGTGTGCGGTTTCGATGTGATCGAGAATGCTCGAGCGATTGCCGCCCTTGGGCGCTGCCAACAGCGACTCGAGCCGATCCGTAATACCTGACAGTGCGGAATGGACCACCACGGGCCGGTAGGACGCGGCAATGCGCGCCCGCAGCACTGCGGCGATGTTGCGCCAATTGTGGAGCGAGGACACGCTGGTGCCGCCGAATTTGAGCACCACCCAAGCTTGACTGCTGTCTAGCACGAGAGGGGAAGGGACATGGTTGTTATCCCGCGTGAAGCGCGTGGCGAGAAGAGGACGGCCGGTTTAATCGTCTTCGAAAATTTCGCGCAGTTCCTTTTCCAGCTGCCGCTCAGCGAGTACGTCTTCCACTCGGCTCCATGCCGCCTTGCCGCGTTTGGCGGCGGCCACCACTTTGGGTCGCCGTTCCGTGCGCTCAATCAGGGGATCGAAGTCGTGCGCTTCTTCGGCTTCCCCGAGAAACTCATCGTCGATGTCGAAATGTTCGTCTTCGCGTTCGCTCATTGTTCGAGAAAAGCCCTTGAAATCAATAGGATCGATCAGCCTAGATCGTGAAGCTGCGCACTATATCCGATTCTGTCCGGCATTCAACTAGTGCGAGAACAATCGTCTAAGAATTTGACCGGCGTAAGACCGCTAAGGTTTCAGCGCTATCGCAGGATTTGTAATAACGTTTTTTATCAATAAGTTAGATCGTATCTATCATGGACGTTAGCAGCTACTACCCCTCAAGTGCCGGTGCGAGCCGAGTCGACTCGACTCGGCAAGGCGCCTTGCGCGATGGCTCTATTCACTGCCGATACAATCGCCAGCAGCGATGCCGTGATGATATTGGGGTGCATGCCGACGCCAAACAGGGTCCGTCGCGACCGCGTCGTGACCTCGATGTAGGACACCGCATTGGCGGCGCTGCCCTGTCCCCGCGAATGCTCTTCGTATGACAGAACATCGAAGGGCAGCGCTATTGCTTTGACCATGGCGTCGATGGGTCCGGATCCTTGGCCGAGCCAAGTCTCCAGGCGTCCTGCGCTCTCGATCTGAATCGTCAACCGCTCGCTGTCGGCCCCATCGGTCGAGGCGGCGAGCTGGTGCGAGCGATACACATAGGGCATCCGCGGCCTGAGGTACTCGCGGTTGAATAGATCCCACAGCTCTTGTGAAGTTAGCTCCTTGCCGGTGATGTCCGCGGCAGCCTGCACAACCTGGCTGAACTCGATTTGCAGACGGCGCGGCATGACCAGTTGATAGTCCCGCTCCAACAAATAAGCGACGCCGCCCTTGCCGGATTGGCTGTTGACTCGAATGATTGAATCATAGGAACGGCCAAGATCGGTTGGATCGATGGGCAGGTACGGAACATCCCAAACATCCGCGTCGGTCCTGGCGCTAAGGCCTTTCTTGATCGCGTCCTGGTGCGAACCCGAAAATGCGGTAAACACCAAATCTCCGACATAGGGATGGCGCGGGTGGATGGGCAATTGATTGCAAGCCTCCGCGCAGCGCGCTGCTTCATTGATGTTGGAGAAATCCAATTTTGGATCAATGCCTTGCGAATAAAGATTAAGAGCTAACGTTACGATGTCGACATTCCCGGTGCGCTCGCCGTTGCCGAACAAGGTGCCCTCGACGCGCTCGGCGCCCGCCATGACCGCCAGCTCCGCGGCCCCTACCGCGGTGCCGCGGTCGTTATGCGGGTGGACGCTCAAAGTGATGCAGTCGCGCCGATTGATGTGCCGCAAGAACCATTCGATTTGATCGGCGTAGACATTCGGGGTGGCCATCTCGACTGTCGCCGGAAGATTCAAAATCGATTTGCGCTGCGGCGTCGGCTCCCAGACCGCGTTCACGGCATCGCAGATCTGCACCGCAAAATCGAGTTCGGTGCCGGTAAAGCTCTCCGGGCTGTATTCGAAAGTCCAGTCGGTATCCGGCTGGCGCAGTGCATGTTCGCGCACCACGCTGGCGCCGCGCACGGCGATATCAATGATGCCCGCGCGGTCGGTGCGAAACACCACGCGGCGCTGCGCCACGGAGGTTGAATTGTAGACATGCATGATGGCACGCCGCGCGCCGCGCAAGGACTCATAGGTTCGCGCAATGAGTTCGGGCCGGGCCTGTGTCAGCACCTGAATGGTGACATCATCCGGAATCAATTCCCGTTCGATGATCTCGCGCACGAAATCGAAGTCGGTTTGCGAAGCGGCGGGAAATCCGACTTCGATTTCCTTGAAGCCGATTCTTACCAGCATATCGAACATGCGGCGTTTGCGCGCTGCGTCCATCGGCTCGATCAGAGCCTGGTTGCCGTCTCGCAAATCGACGCTGCACCACATTGGGGGTGCTGCAATGACGCGATTGGGCCACGAACGATCGGCGATATCGATCGGGGTAAAAGGCCGGTACTTGGACGATGGATTACGCAACATGGGTTTCACTCACTCGCTAACGCCACTTGAAGCGCCCTGGATTGCAGCGCGTTTTAAAGAATTTTCCGGTCTTGTCGGCGCCGACCGATGGCGCGTGGGTAAGTGGCGCCTAGCGGCGCAGCAGCAGCGCGAGCAGGCCCAGAGGCCGTGAGTAGCCCGGGGAACTGAAAAATATGCTGCCGGAAGAACGCATTGCCGCTGAATCTAGCACTGCTTGAGCACCGGGCGCAAGATCGCGCTTCAATACTGCCAAATTCGAGTAAAACCATGCAACACGGCTTGGGCACCCACGCGATATTCAACCAAACCCCACCGCTCACGGACTACAACCTCTTTACCAGCGATACGCCTTTGCAGGAGGCCGTGCAACGCGAAGGAGCCCGGGACGCGGCGGCGGATCTGGTAAGCGCCGGGGCCGCGCTGGGCACGCCGGAGAATTTCGAGCATGCGCGGCTCGCCAATCGCCACACACCGGTGCTGCACAATTTCAACGCCCAAGGGGAACGCATCGATTCGATCGAATTTCATCCCTCCTGGCACGTGTTGATGCAGGGGATCGCCGCACGCGGCTTTCACAGCAGCCCCTGGGCGCAGCTTCGCCTGCCTGAGTCCGCCGGCGCTCCGCGGGCTGCCGCGCATACGGCGCGCGCCGCGGGTTATCTCATGCAGGCGCAAATTGAAAGCGGGACTTTGTGCCCGACCACCATGACTTACGGTGCGATTCCGCCGATGCGCCGCGACCCATGGCTCGAACGCGAGTGGGTACCGCGGCTCTTGAGCCGCGAATACGACCCTCGCGATATTGCCTTCGAGCACAAGCGCGGCGGTTTGATCGGCATGGGCATGACGGAAAAACAGGGCGGCTCGGATGTTCGCGCCAATAGCACGCGAGCGGTGCGCTCGGGCGACGGCTCTTATCGGATCACGGGGCACAAATGGTTCTTCTCGGCGCCGCAGTGCGACGCGCACCTGGTGTTGGCCCAGTCCGCAGCAGGCTTGTCGTGCTTTTTCATGCCGCGGCGCCTGCCTGACGGCACGCTAAACGGCATTTTCATTCAGCGCCTGAAGGACAAACTCGGCAATCGTTCGAATGCCTCTTCCGAAGTCGAATTCGTCGATGCGTGGGCGCACCTGCTGGGTGAAGAAGGCCGCGGAATCCCCACCATTCTCGAGATGGGAACCTTCACGCGACTGGATTGCGTCACGGGCACAGCCGGCTTGATGCGCCAAGCCGTGGTCCAGGCATTGCATCACGCGCGGCATCGCAAGGCATTCGGGTCGCTGTTGATCGATCAACCGCTGATGCGCAGCGTGCTGGCCGACCTTGCGCTGGAATCGGAGGCGGCCACCGCGTTGAGTCTGCGGCTGGCTCGTGCCTTCGGCAGCGAAACCGCCGGCGAGGTCGCGTTGCGGCGCGCGCTCACCTCGGCGGCTAAATTCTGGGTATGCAAGCGCGGTTGCGAACTGGCCGCCGAGGCCATGGAGGTGCTGGGCGGCAATGGCTATACGGAGGAGATGCCGCTCGCGCGCATCGCCCGCGAGATGCCGGTCAACTCGATCTGGGAAGGTTCGGGAAATATCATGTGTCTCGACGTGTTGCGCGCCTTTGGCAAGCCGGCCACCGCCGAGGTTGTGCTCGAGGAGCTATCCGCCGCGTGCGGCCAGCATCCGAACTTCGATGCCGCTTACGAGCGCTTCGCCGCCATGATTCAGGCCAACGCGCTGAATGAGGCGAACTCGCGTGGCTTTACGCAATTGTTCGTCACGCTGGCGCAAGCGAGTTTGCTGTTGGCGGCGGCAAGCGCCGGGAATCGCAGTTCCGCGGCCGCAGTTGCCGAAGGCTACTGTGCGACCCGTTTGAGCCGCGAGCCCGGCTGGGGGGCGGTGTTCGGAGCCGGCGCCGCAGCCATGGATGTCGGCGCGATTCTCGATCGCACCTGGCAGGATTAAACCGATCAATTCCAGCCTTGCATCCGGCGCTGCAAAATATTTGCCAGCACCTCGGCGTGCTCGGCCTCGTCGTTCAAGCAAGGCACCAGCGTCAAGCGCTCGCCGCCCCATTGCAAGAACCTGTCGCGATACTCAATCGCCACTTCTTCCAGCGTTTCCAAACAATCCACTGCAAAGGACGGCGACACCACCGTCAGCTTGCGCACGCCGCGATCCGCCAATCCCTTGATCGTGTCGACGGTGTAGGGCTGCAGCCAGGCCACCCTGCCGAAGCGCGACTGGTAACAGTGAGACCATTCGTCCGGCTTCAACCCCAAGCGCGCCACGACCAGCCGTGTGGTCGCCTCCGCTTGGCGCTGATACGGGTCGCCGTGGGCCACGTACGAAGCGGGTATTCCATGATAGGAGAACAGCAGGTGCGTAGATCCGCCGAAGGCACTCCAGTGCCGCTGGACCCGCACCGTCAAAGCGTCGATATAGCCTGCGTCATTATAGTAATCGTTGATGAAACGGATTTCCGGCAGGCATCGCCAGCGCTGCAGCGCGCGATGGCTGGCATCGAATACGGACCCGGTCGTCGATGAGCAGTAGTGCGGATACAGCGGCAGCACGATCAGCTTGGTGATGCCCTGCTCGGCGAAGGACCGGATAGCGCTCTCGATACTGGGATTGCCATAGGTCATCGCCAACTCAACGCGCAACCGCTCCTTTAATCTCGCCCGCAACAGTGAATCGACTTTCGCGGCAAGGCGTTTTGAATACACGGCCAACGGCGAGCCTTCCGTCAGCCAAATTTTCCGGTAATTGCGCGCCGTCCGCAACGGGCGAAACGGCAGTACCACTCCGTACAGCAGCGGCAACCAGATCGTCCGGGAAGTATCGATGACTCGACGGTCGCTCAAGAATTCGCGCAAATAGCGCTGCACGGCCCAGTACGAGGGCGAATCCGGCGTGCCTAAGTTGACGATCAGTACCCCGATATCGGGGGTCGGTTGGTCCTGTGACGCTGCGGCGGATGCCGCGGCGTAAAAATAGGGCATTGATCAGATCCTTAAGGTGATTCGTCGGCACAGTATACTGCTTCACCGATGTCGCCTAAGCACCCGGCAGGCCTTGGATGATGTGGCTGAGCGCCAATGAAGCCGAAGCGCTGTCCTTGAGCTTGAGCGTAGCCGCACGCAGCGTTGCGCTCAGCCTGCCCTTCGCGATCTTGTTGGCGTGGGTGCTGACTCGGCGACGCTTCATAGGCCGAACTCTTCTCGATGCGTTCGTGCATTTGCCGCTGGTGTTGCCGCCGGTGGTGGTCGGCTACCTGCTATTGCTGCTGTTCGGCACCCGCGGTCCCATCGGATCCTGGCTCGCGCAGGCATTCGGCATCGAACTTATCTTTACGCGCCACGGCGCCGCGCTGGCCACGGCCGTGATGTCCTTCCCGTTGATGGTGCGTGCCATGCGAATCTCGTTGGAAAATGTCGATCGCGGACTGGAGGATGCCGCCCGCACCCTGGGCGCCGGCGCACTCGACCGCTTCACGACCATTACACTGCCGCTCATGCTGCCGGGGGTGTTGGCAGGGGTCATTACCGCATTTTCGGCGGCACTCGGCGAGTTTGGTGCGGTGATTACGTTCGTGTCGAATATTCCCGGCGAGACGCGCACCCTGCCTCTCGCGCTGTACACCGCTCTGCAAACGCCGGGCGGGGATCACGCGGCGGCCCGCCTGGCAATCATTTCGATCGTCTTGGGATTCAGCGGTCTCTTGCTGTCCGAATGGTTCGCACACCGCGTGCGGCGATTGCTGGGGCGCTGATGCTCGAAGTAGCTGCAAAAAAACATCTTGGCGCTTTCACGCTGGATGCCAAATTCGAATTGCCGACCCCCGGGGTCGTCGCGCTGTTTGGCCGTTCGGGCTGCGGCAAAAGCACGCTCATCAATGTGATCGCAGGGCTTCTTAAAGCTGCGGGTCGAGTAGCGCTCGACGACGCAGTCTTGCTCGATACCGAACAGAATATCGACATTCCGCCGCAACACCGACGGATCGGCTACGTGTTTCAAGAAGCACGCCTGTTTCCCCACTTCAACGTCGCAGGGAATTTAAGATATGCAGAAAGGCGCGCCGGGGCCCCTGCGTTCGTGAGCTTCGATCTGGTCATCGACCTGCTCGATCTCGGCGCATTGATGAGCCGCCGCACGCACCAGTTGTCGGGCGGCGAGCGGCAGCGCGTGGCCATCGGTCGAGCCTTGCTATCGCAGCCGCGTCTGATGTTGCTGGATGAACCGCTGGCTTCGCTCGATGCTTCGCGGCGCGAAGAGGTGCTGCCGTACCTGGAAATATTGCGCGATCAGTTGGCCATCCCGATGGTATATGTCAGCCATAATTTCGATGAGGTCTTAAGGCTGGCGACCTATCTCGTGCTCATGGAGTCCGGCAAGACCGTCGCACAGGGAGGCATTGCCGATATGAGCCTGAATTCCGGCGTGCGCGCCATCATCGGCGCCGACGCGGTGGGGGCTGTCGTCGACGGCACGGTCCTCGGCATGGATCCATCGAGCGGCTTGACTCGCGTCGGCGTCGGAAGCGGTGAACTCAAAGTGCTGTCGGAGACTACCGCCCCAGGGTCAAAATTACGCGTGCAATTGCTGGCGCGCGATCTCATCGTGGCTACCCGGGCGCCGCAGCAGCTGAGCGTACGCAATATCCTGACGGGGGTCGTTACGGCGGTGACAGGTGATGAGGGCGAGGCGGATCTGATCGCCATCGACATTGGAGGCACCACCATCATGGCGCGGGTCACCCATGCGGCCACGCGCGAGCTCAAGCTCACGGCGGGATTGCCCGTTTGGGCGCTGGTGAAGTCCCTGTCGCTGCGCAGTCGCTCCTTCGAGGCTGCGCGACCCGCGGCGCCGGATCCGCCCGCTGCCCCTACCCCGCCCGCTGCCACTGCCCCGCCCGCTGCCACAGCCCCGCCCGCACCGACAACACGATAGCGCGCGCGCCGCTACTTCAGCTTCGACCCCAGATGAAGTATGGCCACGATATGATCGTCGGCTGTCAGCCCCAAGACCGCCTTCACTTGCGGGTCGTAGGCCGCGGCTCCGGTTTTCCACATGACCCCGTAGCCCAAGGCGTGCGCCGCCAGAAACAGATTTTGCGCCGCGGCCCCCGTGGCCACCACTTGCTCGATTTCCGGCACCTTGTCCTTTCTCACGGCGCAGCCGACGACCACGATGCAGGGAGATTGCATGATTTTCTGGCGTTCCAACTGCATCTGCTCGTCGGTCAGCGTCGGCACGCGAAGGCGTTTGGCGTTGGCCGCCGCGATGGCGAAGGGCTCCCGGGCGGCACCGTTGACAACGATGAATCGCCAGGGCCTCAGGCGCCCATGATCCGGTGCGTGCCCGGCCGCCTGAATCAGGCGCTCGAGGTGCAGAGGGGTGGGTCCGGGCTCGGTCAGCCGCGCGGCGGAGGAGCGTGAATCAATTGCCTCGAACAATTCCATCTAAACCACCCCTGGCTTTGGGCTATCATTTGCGCCTTAAGATGCCGGGCGTGCGGCACACTTGAAATTATACCCACAGCGTCTTCCAAGGAGCCCTCAATGAACCGTATTGTTTTGGCGTCAATCGCCGCGCTGGTAGGTGCGAGCGCATTTGCAGCGCCGGTCACCTATACCCTCGACCCGGCCCACACCTATCCGAGCTTCGAGGCCGACCACTTCGGCGGCTTGTCGGTATGGCGAGGCAAATTCGACAGCACCTCAGGCACGGTCGTGTACGACAAGGATGCGAAAGCCGGCTCCATCGAGGTGAAAGTAGATATGAATACCATCGACTTCGGCATGCAGAAATTGAACGAGCATGCCAAGTCGGTGGAGATTTTCGACGTGGCCAAATATCCCATAGCCACCTACAGCGGCAAGTTCACCAAGTTCAATGGCGACGTGCCGACGGAAGCGCAAGGGACGCTGACCATGCACGGGGTGACGAAGCCCGTGACGCTGATGATCAATGCCTTCAAGTGCATAATAAACCCGATGAGCAAAAAACAGGTGTGCGGCGCGGATGTGTCGGCCACCTTCAGTCGCGCCGATTTCGGCGTCAACTACGGCGAGAAATTCGGCTTCAAGCAGGAAGTGAAACTGCTGATTCAAGTGGAAGGCAGCCCCGCGGCGTAACACCTAGAATCGGCCCGCCGAGCGGGCAGGCGGGCCGATGATCGGTTGAACACCATCGAGACCCTCGCGATCGATCGCCGCGAATTCGCCGTGGGCTTTCTCAAGCTCGCCGCGCTGCTCGCGCTGCCGGCGGCGGCGTTTTCTGCCGCAGACTCAGGACCTTTCGAGGTGGCGGTACGCCGCGATGTTCGAGTGCGCATGCGCGACGGCGTCCTGCTTGCAACCGATGTTTACCTGCCGGCGCCGGCCGCGAAGGCCGAGCCTGCCCGCGTACCGGCGATTCTCGAGCGCACGCCGTATGGAAAATCCCAAGACGGCACTCGACACGCGAGCATCGAGGTCGCAAACCAGTTCGCGAGTCGCGGCTATGCGGTTGTGTTTCAAGACTGCCGCGGCCGCGGCAAGTCGGAAGGCAAGTACGTCAAGTATTTGAGCGACGGCGTCGATGGCTTCGACTGCTGCGCGTGGATCATCGGGCAAAGTTGGAGCAACGGCCGCATCGGTACGATGGGTCTTTCCTATGCTGCCCATACGCAAGCCGCGCTCGCGAGCGCAGGCGCACCCGGCATCACCGCGATGTTCATGGACTCCGGAGGCTTCTCGAACGCGTATCAGGGCGGCATCCGCCAAGGCGGCGCCTTCGAGCTGAAGCAGGTCACTTGGGCCTTCAACGAAGCGCTCCAGGCGCCGCAAGTGCGCAGCGATCCAAAGAAGCTCGCTGCCCTGAAAGCGGTCGATTTGGAGAGCTGGTTTGCGAAGCTGCCGTGGCGGCGCGGCCACTCGCCCTTGAGCGCGGTGCCGGAATATGAGGACTATGTGTTCGATCAGTGGGAGCACGGCGAGTTTGATGGCTTCTGGAAGCAGATGGGAATCTACGCCGCGGGCTATTACGATCGATGGCCCGATGCGGCGACCGTGCTCATCTCGTCCTGGTACGATCCCTACCCCCGCACGGTTACCGACAATTTCCGCGCGCTCAAAGCGCGCAAGCGCGGTCCGTACCGGATGATTCTCGGGCCTTGGACGCACGGCAATCGCGAACAGACCTTTGCCGGCGATGTGGACTTCGGCGCGGCAGCTGCGTTCGACGGCAACGTCGCGTCAAATTACGTGGCGATGAAGCTGAGCTGGTTCGACCGCTTTCTCAAGGGCCAAGCAAACGGCGACGATCTGGAACCGGCCGTCAAACTATTCGTCATGGGCGGCGGCACGGGCCGCCGCAACGCGCAAGGCAGGATGGATCACGGCGGAGCATGGCGTACCGAGCGTACTTGGCCGATTCCGCGCCAGCGCCTCACGCGTCATTACCTACAGCCGGACGGCACTCTGTCCGAACAGCTGCCCCCAATGGGCAGCGCACCGAAGGTGTACCGCTACGATCCGGCGCTGCCGGTGCCAACCATAGGCGGCACGATCACATCAGGACAACCCATCATGGTTGGCGGAGCATTCGACCAGCGCGAAGCGCCGCAGTTCTTCGGCTGCCGGGAACCGTACCCTGCATTGCAGCGGCGAGCAGACGTGCTGGTCTTCGCGACCCCGCCGCTGATTGCGGATATCGAGGTGACCGGCCCGATCGAGGCGCAGCTCTGGATCGCGTCCGACGCCAAGGACACGGACTTCACCGTCAAACTGCTCGACGTTTATCCGCCCAACGAGGACTACCCGGATGGCTTTGCGATGAATCTGACCGACGGTATCCTGCGCTGCCGCTACCGCGACTCCTGGGAGCATCCGCGCCTGATGGAGCCTGGCCACATCTACGTGATTAGGATCGAAGCCTTTCCAACATCGAACCTTTTCAAGGCGGGTCATCGGATTCGCCTCGATGTGTCCTCCAGCAACTTCCCGCATTTTGACTTCAATCCGAACACGGGTGAAGCGGAGGGAAAAGCCGCGCACGCGCAAGTAGCGACCAACCGCGTGTTTGTGGACCGGGAGCGCCCCTCGCATGTGGTGCTGCCGGTGATTCCGTTGCCCGCTGAGCGGCCGCAGTAACGGGCCCGCTCGCGTGTGCGAGCGCTTATAATGCATTAAGGGGGGATGATGCCGGACGAAACTGGAAAATTAACGACTGAGGAATACAACAAGGTAAACACCTGGCTTACTTCTTCTGGCAAAACGCCATTCATTTGCCCCATCTGCGGCGGCGACACGTGGTCTATCGGGCCCCATCTGATACAGCCTGTGACGCTGGGCAAGGACCTCGCGCTTCAGCTGGGCGGAATTGGCTACCCTATGATTGCGCTTGTTTCGCAACGCTGCGGATACGTTATGCTGTTCAGCGCCGTGATCGCGGGAGTAGTCGCGGCTCAGGAACCGCCTGATCAACTGCACGCCTCATAGTAGAAAAAGTCTCAGGAGCAACCCATGGTACCCCTAGCTTCATTGTGGTTGCCGATCGTGGTATCGGCCGTGATTGTCTTTCTTGCGAGTTGGATCGTTCACATGTTCCTGCCCCTGCATCGCAGCGATTACGCGAAGCTGCCGAATGAGGATGCGGTTCTCGATGCATTGCGCTCACTGAACATACCGACCGGCCAATATCTGGCGCCGTACGCCAATAGCCCTGCACAGATGCGCCAGCCGGAATACTTGGAGAAGCGCAAACGCGGACCGACATTTTTCATGACGCTTGCGACAACCGAACCTGGCATGGGCAAGTCCTTGGCGCAGTGGTTCGTGTACTTGCTGGTGATTTCGCTCATCGTGGCGCTCGCGGCGGTTCACGCCAGGGTTGCCGGCGCGCCGTATCCCACAGTGTTCAAGTTTGTCGCCCTGGTGGCGTTCACGGCTTATGCCCTAGCCCACGCGCATCAGTCTATTTGGGCCCGGCAAGCATGGCGCACGACTGCCGTTTACTTTTTCGACGGACTGATCTATGCACTGCTGACGGCCGGAGTTTTCGGCTGGCTCTGGCCGCGTTAGGCCTCAGGTGCCTGCCGCTGTACCTCGTGAAGGTATGCGGTTGAACGGAATATCCTTGTCCGGCCGGATGTCGGGCGGCAAACCGAGGACCCGCTCACCGATGATGTTGCGCAGAATTTCATCGGTCCCGCCCTCGAGCCGGGTGGCCGGGGCGCGCAGCAGCATGGCTTGAAAGCGTCCATTGTCGAGCGCGTCCTGCGGGTCGCTGACCACGCCGATGGGTCCTGCCAGGCCGAGCGCGAATTCGGCAATTTCCTGCATTGTGGAACCGGCCACCAGTTTGCCGATCGAATTTTCGGGGCCCGGCGTAGCGCCGCGCGACAGTGCCGTGATGGCGCGGCTGGCTGTGTACTTGAGGCCGCTGCTGCGCGCCGCCCACGTGGCGAGCCGCGTGCGTACTGCGCGATCATCGAATATCGGGGCGCCGGACCGCGCGAGCGAACAGCACCAATTGAACATCGCTTCAAAGCCCGTGGTCATCCCTGACCCGATCGCGAGGCGCTCGTTCATCAATGTCGTGAGGGCAACATGCCATCCCTCTCCCACGCCGCCAAGCCGTTGCCGGCCCGGAATCCGGACGTCGCTGAAGAACACCTCATTGAAGCCGCTCTGGCCGTTGGCTTGCTTGATCGGTCGCACCTCAACTCCCGGCGAGTGCATGTCGACGTAGAACATGGTCAGACCGCGATGCTTCGGTACGCTCGGATCCGTGCGCGCAAGCAATAGGCCAAAGTCGGAGAGATGTGCAAAGCTGGTCCAGACCTTCTGGCCATTGACCAGCCAACCATCCCCGTCGGCGCTCGCGCGGGTGCTGATGCCCGCAAGATCCGACCCGGCGCCCGGCTCCGAGAACAATTGGCACCAGATCTCCTCGCCCGACGCAAGCGGCGGCAGGTAGCGGCGCCGGTCGTCCTCGGGGGCATGTTTCATCAGCGTCGGTCCGCACATTCCGTGACCCACGATGAACGGCGTCGCGAGCCGCCCATAGACGCCCTCCTCCTGCTGCCATATCACCTGTTGTATCGGCGTCAACCCTCGCCCGCCGTACTCGCGCGGCCAGTGCGGACAGGCCCAACCGGCGTCGGCCTTGCACCGTTGCCAACGCTTCGACGCCGTCAGCACGTCGATGCCGTTGAGATTCAATTCTCCAAATCCCGCCTGTCGCAGCGCGGCTTCGAATTCTTTGGGCGCGTTGGCGTCCAACCAGCGGCGCGCGACGGTGCGAAATTCGGCTTCGGCCGGTGAATCATCAAAGTCCATAGCTAATGCTCCGTCGCAGCCCTTCGCCGCCTTAGTGTGTCGATCAGGCGGTCTTCCCACGGCGCGAGCCCTCCCAGGGAGAGGGCCAGCAAGTTGGACCGGCGATAGTAGAGATGGCAATCGACCGCCCAGGTGAATCCCGAACCACCGTGCGCTTGAATGTTGTTGCGGGCACAATGCTGGAACGCCTGCGTAGCGCTGATGCGAGCGCAAGCCGCAGCTTCGGCGAGCGCCTCGGCACCGGTGCTGAGTGCCCACGCGCCGTAGTAGCAGTTCGAGCGCGCCAGGGTAGCGGACACGTACATGTCGGCGAGCATGTGCTTGATCGCCTGATGCGATCCGATTGGCCGGCCAAAAGCCCAGCGCTCCTTCGCATATTCGCATGCCGATTCGAGCGCACGGTCGGCACCGCCGAGCTGCTCAAAGGCCATCAGCACCGCGGCGCCATCCAGCACGCGTGCGAGCACGCGCTCGCCGTCCTCGCCCAGTGCAAGCGGCTCGGCGGGCGCCGCGCGAAATGTAAGCTCCGCATAACCGCGCGTAGGATCGATCGTTGCCAGCGGCCGGCGCTCGACGCCGGCGCCGCGCAAGTCGACGAGGTAGAGCGACGGTCCGGGCGAGTTGGCGGAGCCGGCGGCGACGATCGCGAAGTCGGCCGTATCGCCATCGGGGACGGGAGTTTTCGTGCCGGTCAGGCGGCCACCGTCGACTGTGGCGCGAAGCGATCGCGCCACAGACTCGCCCGCTCCTTCGGCCAGCGCGAACGTTCCGATCACCGCGCCCGACGCGAGCTTCGGCAAGTATGCCGCCTGCTGTGCGGGCGAGCCGCCGATCTTCAGGAACTCAGTGGCGAGGTATGTCGAAGATGACACCGGCACCGGCGCCAGCACGCGGCCGAGCTCCTCGGCGATGACGCAGAGTTCCAGGTATCCTGCACCGCTGCCGCCGAACTCCTCGGGAATCGCCACCCCCAGGTAGCCAAGCTCAGCGAGTTCCCGCCACAATCCCCGATCGAGGCGATCGTCGCCCTCGAGAACCTTGCGTACCGCCAGAGGCGTGCAACGCTCCGCCAGAAAACGTCGCGCAGCTTCGCGCAGTCGCTGCTGTTCAGGCGAAAAATCCAGGTTCATGCTCGGCCGCCGTTTCGCGCTGCACGCACGAGGTGGTCGGCGGCGCGGTAAGCAAGTGCCGATATCGTCATTGTCGGGTGATTGCGGCCGCCGGTGACGAAGCTGCTGCCGTCGACGATGAATAGGTTCGGCACATCGTGAGCCCGGTGGAATTTATCGACCACCGACGTTTTTGGGTCATTGCCCATGCGGCACGTGCCCCGACTGTGAGCGCCCCCACTGCTGTCAGTGACTGGATCAGCCCAGGCCGTCATCGCTCCAGCGGCCTTGAGTATCTCAATCGACTTTTGCTTGAAGAACTCCATGCTCTTGAAGTCATTCGGATGACTCGTTGTCGTGATGCGCATCGCCGGAAGACCCCAGGCGTCTTTCACTTCAGGGTCGAGATCCACTCGATTGGTCTCGATGGGCAGCTGCGTGATGAAATTGGTGATGGTCAACTTGTGATTGGCCTGACTCTTAAGCGCCGTTTTGTAGCCCGCACCCCAGCTTGGCGCGTCGTGCGGCCCGGCGAGCGCGTACTGAATCGGCGACTCCTGGCCGCGGGCGGTCATGCGGCCACCGCCGTAGAAGCCGCGCTTGGGGTCGCTCGGCACGAAATCCACGATGGCCGCGCCGGTCACTGCGCCTTTGTATTCCTCGAGCGGTCGATCGAAAAGGCCGCTCGCCGTGCCGACATTGCCGCTCATCAAATACTTGCCGACGAGCCCGCTCGAGTTCGCAAGGCCATCCGGGAAAAAATTCGACTTCGAGAGCAGAAGTAGCCGCGGCGTCTCGGTGCCATTGGCGGACAGCACCACAGCCTTGGCCTTCTGAAAAATTTCGCGGTTCTGCGCATCAAAATAGATCGCGCCATTGACCTTGCCGTTGCCGGCCACCGAAATCTCGCGCACATAGCTCAACACCCGAATCTCGCAGCGCCCGGTTTGCACGGCAATGGGCAGCAGCGTCACCGCCGAACTCGACTTGGCTTTCACTTGGCAACCGTACCCGCCGCACATTCCGCAATTCACGCACGCCGCCCGCCCCTGATACGGCCTTGTTGCGATGGCGGCGACGTTGGGGACCACGGTCAGACCGAGCTTGGCGGCCGCAATCCGGAACAGCGCGCCAGAACTCTTTTGCGGCAGCGGCGGCAGCGGATAATCCTTCGACATCGGTGAAAAAAACGGCGAATCGATGCGCTGGCCCGAAATTCCGATCTCCCATTCGGCTTTCGTATAGTAGGGCTCCAACTCCTCGTAGGTGATCGGCCAGTCCGCCAATCCGCTGCCGGCAACCGTTCCTTCGTGGGTGGCTTCGTTGAATTCATACGGGAGGTGCCGCCAACTGCTGGCGCCATAGGTCACCGTCCCGCCGCCCACGACGCACCCATAACTGTGCGTGCCCGGGCCCGCTTTTTCCTTGTCGTTGCGGCGGAAGGTGTTGCGCTGCCGCGCAGGATCGCTCATCAACCGGTTGACGGGATCTTGAGAATACAAATGCAGCAGCTCGTCCTTGATGTAATCCTGCTCGTGCCCATAAGCGCCCCATCCGCCTTGCTCCAGGACCACCACGGAAAAACCGGCCAGCGCCAATTCCTTGGCCATCACCGCGCCGCCGGCCCCGGATCCGATGACGACAAAATCCACTTCCGTGCTGGGCGTGAATCGTCTCATTGCGCAGCCGCGTCGTAGTAACCGAATGGCGGCGTAAATTTCAGCCGGTCCTCGAATCCGATGAGCGCCCACCCGACCTTCTGGTAGTTCCCGCCGTGTTGCGGGCTTGCGAACATTCCGATGACTGTGTGGTCGCGGACCGTTTTGAAGAACGGCGTGGCCTCAACGGCAGTGAGCAGCTGGATCTGCTGCGCCGACGTCAGCGCGGAGAACTTACTGGAGCCGGCGAACATCTGTAGTGTTTTTGCCTGCAGCTGGTCGAACCCCTGCATATAAAGAGACCTGCTCGATCGGGCAAAAGTAGCAAGGCTGCGGTCAATGAAGTAGACGATTCCTGCCTCATGCGCTCCCGGCGTATCGTCGGAGGGAATGATCTGCGACACCAGCGCATCAAGCTCGGCGGCTTGCTCATTGCTGAATACGGCAAATTTCGCCGGCCGCCCCGCTTGGGTAGACTTTTCGGCAGCCTCTGCATACGCGCCGGCCGCCGCAATTGCGGGCCAATCGGCCGCGAACCAAGCCGAAACCACTGCCGCGGCAGAGGTCGCCAGAAAGGAACGTCGCGAAGGCACGGAATTGTCCGCGGAGCCCGCGCCGGTGAGAATTACGGCTTTGTGTTTATTCACCCGACCTCCCTCGACAGGCGACAAGATTGCGCCAAAATCAGCTCGAAGATAAGGCACACGTGTTGCCCTGCTCTAGTAGATGTTATTTCTAGTTAACCAATATAATAACTTGTTTTTGTTATATAATACCTGGAATCGACCACAGGCGGGGTCCCGTTGCCAATGTCGCCAGCATCCGCGAATATTGCCGGTATGCTTGGCGGAGTCCTCGAGCAGGCGACGGTGGATGTAGAGGCACCCGAGGTCTTGGCCGGCGCCGAACAGCAGCAAAAGCGACCCGCCGTCGCACCTGTTAGCTCTGAGGAACGAATCTCCGCGCTCGACACCATCCGCGGATTCGCCCTTCTCGGGATCCTGTTGATGAATGTCTGCAGTTTTGGCCTGCCCGACGCCGCCTACGCCAATCCTGCGCCGGGTGGCGGCGCAACCGGCTGGAATCTCATCGCGTGGAGCATCATGGGCGTCCTCGCCGACGGTAAAATGCGCGCCATTTTCTCGCTGACCTTCGGCGCCGGCGTGTACCTCTTGATCGATCGGCTCTCCCGCAAAGGGGCTGCCGCCGACGCTGCGGACATTCATTACCGCCGCATGTTGTGGCTCATGCTCTTTGGCATGATGCACGCGTATCTGATCTGGGACGGCGATATTCTTTTTTTCTATGCAGTGCTGGGCCTCGTTCTGTACCCGCTGCGTAAGCTCTCTCCCCGCGCTCTGTTAGTCGCCGCCGGATTCTTCTTGATTGCCATGTCCGGCGGGGGCGTCCTCGAGCATCGGCACTTGATGGATGAGCAGCTTGAGTATGTACAGATTCAAGCCGATGAAAGAGCGGGCGTAGAGCTCACCGCGGATCAACAAGACACGAAGAAGGATTGGGAGGAGATCGTGGCGCGCCGAGCGCCGTCCGCCGAAGACTTGAAAAGGGAGACGGATGCGCACTTAGGCGGCTACTTCAAGCTATTGGTTTTTCGCGCCAAGGAGGTTTACCGCCTCCACGGTGCTCCCATCTACTGGCCGGATCCTTGGTTCGACATGCTCATGATGATGCTGGTCGGGATCGCGATGATCAAAACGGGGGTACTGACCGGCGGTTATTCCAGGAAATTCTATGTCTGGATGGCGCTGTTTTCCTTCGCCATTGGCATGCCGGCCGACTGTTGGGCGATCTGGTACATCACCATGCATCATTTCAGCATTGATTCTTTCAGCCTGACACTTATCGAGTATGAATTCGGACGCTTCACCGCCTTCGGCTACATCGCCCTGATTCTTCTGGCGCTCAAGTCCGGGATCCTGCGCGGTGCCACGAGAACGCTGGCCTACGTCGGCCAGATGGCTTTTTCCAACTACATTCTCACATCCCTGATTTGCACGACGCTGTTCGAGGGCTATGGCTTTGGGTTATTCGGCAAGCTTCCGCGGTATCAGCTTTACGGAATCGTATTTTTCGTTTGGTTGGTGATTCTGATTGTGAGTCCGTTTTGGCTGCGCCGTTTCCGCTTCGGACCTCTTGAGTGGGTATGGCGCTCGCTTACCTACTGGAAGAAGCAGCCCTTTCGCAGGGACCGCATCGTCGGACCACGTGCGGGTTTGGCGACCGGGCCCGATACCGGGAACCGCACTACTGTGCCGCGATGAGACGGCTGAGGGCATCCGCCTCTAAAGAGCAGCGCCAGGGTGCCGATAGCATCGTATGACAAGCCAAACTTCACGGACGCAAAAAGAGTCCATCCGTGCCCTGGTCCCATCGGAATTCCTCAAGAGCCTGTCCGCGGAACTGGCGAGCGGCGATATTCGCCTACCATCGTTTCCGGGCGTCGCGCAGCGCGTGCAGCGAGCGCTCGAGGATCCCCGTGCCACGCCGGCGAAGGTTGCGCGGGTGATCGGAATCGACGCGGCTCTGGCGGTGCGAATACTGCAACTCGCAAACTCGGCTTTCCTCAATCCGTCTTCCAAACCGATAACGGAGCTGCAGCAGGCCGTACACCGCCTCGGCCATCAGCTGGTGCGCTGTACGGCCGTATCGTTCGCCCTGCAGCAAATGACGAAGTCGTGCGAGGCGGCGCTGCGCCCGCGGCTGCATGAACTATGGCGCCAGGGAACACTGGTCGCATCGATCGCTTACGTGCTCGCCCGCGAGACCGGGGGCGCGAATCCGGATGAGGCACTGGTAGCCGGACTCATGCACAACATAGGCAGCCTCTACATCATCATGCGTGCCCACCAGCACGGTGCCACGCTCGACACAGACGATGACGCCACTCGGCTCCTCAACCAGGGCCACCCGCGAATTGCAGGCGCGATCCTCGGTCACTGGAAATTCGCGCCGGCAATCGTTTCAGCGGTTAGCAATCAAAAGTCGCTCAATCTGCCGGCGAAAGATGCCGACCGGCTCACGGACGTGCTGATCGCCGCGACTTCACTCGTACCATGCGTGTTCTACCGCGAGCTGCTCGACGCGACTGTGACCGCCTCCGCACCGTTCCAACGCCTTGCACTCGACGCCGCCGCATGCGAGCGGTTGCTCCAAACTACTGCGCAGCAGATTAAATCGTTGCACGGCGCCCTGGTCGGCTAACCGCAAGGGCCGCTGCCGGTTCCGGTGGGCCCCGTGTCTTCTAGTTCACAGCCCTAATTCATTAGCGGGTGGCCCTAGAACGTTGCGACCGACGGCGCGCAACGCCCTTTTCGGTCCCAGCCCCAGCACCATTTAACTTTGCGCGTCGCCCCGGGTCTTTTACCGCCCTTGCATCGATGTTTTACCCGATTGTCTGTGTCGATGAGCATCTTATGCTTGCGAATGCGCACGACCGGCTAACAAAGGCGGATAAGGAGTGGGGCAACAATGCTTAAAGCGCTGCTCATAGTGGACGAAACGGAGAATTCCTGGCTTTTGGACGGCGGGTTGAATGACTCAATTGATTCGCAATTAATAGACCTCGAGACTCTGGGAGTCGATACGGAGGACTTGCAAACCGCGTTGCAGATGGTTGCGCAGCAGGGCGACGTGCTACCGATGGATTCTGCTTTGGCATGGAACTTCGTATTTAAGGTCGCCCTTCGAGTGCGCGGGAAAATGCCAAACTTCCCGATTCTGCTGCTCCCCAGCTTTCACGCTCCCGAAGGGGCGCTCTTGACCTTCAAAGGTGGGCTAGTACGACACGGCCGACGCTGTGGGCGATGGACGCCGATAGTGCGGAAACTGGGCGGCTACGCCGCCGCCGTTGCCCTGAAGCTTAAGGGTCTCGCGCCGCACGCGGTGATGGCACTCGTTGTGCCGGAAGGTGCAATGACGGCGCCTGTGCTATGGTTTTATCGGCGGCAGAAAAAAGGCCGGGTTTTAAGATTACCGGTCAGTCAGCCCGACGAATCAAGCCGGTATCGTTCCATACCCATGACAACCTTTTGGTAACCTCACGACTCGTTCGCCCACGCGATCGACAAGCCGCGATTCATATGCGCCCACAAATTGTGCAGGAGCGCGGACCTGGGCTACGCCTCAACGGTCCGAAGGTGCGATCTCCTGCCGCCGGAGTCAGGCCTCCAGTTCTGACATCAATTGGGTTTCTTAAAGCGAAACAGGAACTGGTCGGTGTGACCGCGGACAGACGGATCGAACACATTTTTGGTGTGATCGTCGGCCTTGTTTGCGAGAATTGAGCTCTCGGCATCGAGCCTAAAGCCGGCTGCCAGCACATCCGTCTTCACTCTTGCCGGATCGATCCGGTGCAGCGTATCGGTTGCGCCGATCCCGGAGCCCGCTATCGCTGCGTGATCCAACACGACATAGACACCGCCAGGCTTCAGGGCGGCAAAGACCCCCTTGTTGAATGCGGCAACATCCGCTGGTCCCATAAACTTGTCGTAGAGATCGTGATAATTCTGTCGAATGAACACGGCATCGAGTCCCGACGGCAACTTTGATGCGACCGGCTCGTCACTGACGATGACATTGGGCGACTGACTCGCCAGCGCTTTCATGTGCGCTAGTGCATCGGGATGGGCCTTGACGACTTCGGCCGTCTCAACCGCGTACACTTTTCCGGTCGGCCCAACGGCCTGCGCAAGTGATGCTGTAAGGCGCCCCGCTACGATATCGGCCACTCTATCTCCCTTTTTAAGCCCGATAAATTCGACAACTTCGGGCGCCTTCCAAGCGGGATCGGTGGTTGGTGCGGCGGATTGCGAAAATGCGCTCGTTCCAGCGCCCATTGAGATAGCCAACGTTAAAGATAATCCGAGCTTTCGCATGTGCCAGTCCTTCTAAGTAGTTTCACAGTAAGCAGCGGCGTGATTTGCGGGTCAGTCTCCGTTTCACCTTTATATTTCGAAATCTTATGCAAGTCGCGAATACCCGTTATGCAGATAGTAGCGCATATTTGATGGTTCTTAAAAAACGGCAGCGTCGTGCCGACGCCACCAATCTTACGGTCCAACGCAGCGTGCGGCTGGGCTTGAGTTCATACAGTGTTTGCCGCAACACGCTACTGAATGGACGCCCCCGCGTTCCGTCGCGACAATCGATCAATGGGCCGCTACCGTCACAAGGTCTACGAGAAGTCCACGACGCCGCGATGGGTGGCCGTGTTCGGGCTGCAGTGGCAAATCATCGAGAGCCACCGGCTTGAGCCTGGCGCGGACTTATCCGGCGCAATGACAACGACAATCGAGCGTCTCGGCGCCGAAGGCTGGCAGACAGAGAGCGAGCCGCGCTTCGGCTTCGTGTTTATTCGCAAGGAAAGCGATAG
>Ga0210394_10001110_pt1 | contig 45588 bp, 41 predicted proteins | sample IncBWC12MmetaG_FD_160121 | JGI IMG/M metagenome (GOLD analysis project Ga0210394, IMG submission 160121) | Forest soil microbial communities from Barre Woods Harvard Forest LTER site, Petersham, Massachusetts, United States - Inc-BW-C-12-M | ecosystem: Environmental > Terrestrial > Soil >...
TTCTGGGTGGTCACCAATGTCGCACAAGCCGCCGCGGTGCGGAAGCAGCTTCCCGGCGTTCCCGCCGCCCACATTCTTGCCGAGCCTGTCGGCCGCAACACCACCGCCGCCATCGCACTCGCCGCGATTCATTTGCAGCGCGAATACGGCGACGCGCTCATGACCGTCCTGCCGTCGGATAGCTACGTTGCTGACGCCGCACGTTATCGCCAGCTGGTGCGCGCCGCGCTGGACTTGGCGCGCGCCCCCGGCAATTTGGTGGTGTTCGGTGTTCCGCCTACGCGCCCAGAAACAGGCTACGGCTACATCGAAGCCAGGCGAGTCGCCCCGCGCCTGCGCGGCATCCGCGCCTTGGCCGTCGACCGCTTTGCCGAAAAACCCGCGCTCCGCTTGGCGCGCCGCTATGTCGCCTCCGGAAAATATTTCTGGAATGCGGGAATATTTTTCTGGCGCGTCTCGACGTTTCTGGACTGCTTGCGCCGCTTTCTTCCCGCGACGTATTCCGCGCTCTTGCGGCTGGCTGAAACCATCGGCACCCGAAAATACGCCGCGGCCCTGCGGCAAATTTATCCCACGCTCGAAAACATTTCCGTGGACTACGCCATCATGGAGCCCGCCGCGCGCGCTGCCGGTGTCGCCTGTGTCTCGGTGATCCCCGCGCAGGTCGGTTGGAGCGATATCGGTTCCTGGAGCGCGGTTTACGATTTGCTTACGCCCAAACCCGGCGCGAACGTTGCCGCCGGCCCGTCGTTCACCCTGGACGCCAGCGGGAATTTTTTCTGGGCGCCCGGGAAATTTATCGCTGCCATCGGTGTGCAGGACCTGGTCCTGGTGGAAACCGACGACGCGATCCTGCTCTGCCCGCGCGAGCGCGCGCAAGACGTCGCACAAATTGTCAAATGGCTCGAACAGCAGAAACTCTCGCGCTTGCTCTAGCCCGCTCCATTTTGACTGTCGGCGCGAGCCGTATTTTTTGTCCGTCGCGGCTTCCCGCCGGAAATTCCTTCGCTTATACTGGCTTACCGTGAGCGACATACAATTTGGCACCGACGGCTGGCGCGGCATCATCGCCGAAGATTTCACCTTCGAGAACGTGCGCACGGTGGTGCACGCGATTGCCCGTTACGTGGTCCGTGCGGAAAAACCAGGCGCCGGCATCCTGGTCGGTTATGACACGCGCTTCGGCTCAGAACGTTTTGCGCGCGCCGCCGCGGAGACGATTTCCGCCGCTGGTATCGCCGTCTGGCTCGCCGCCGAAGCCGCTCCTACGCCTGCCATTTCCTTGCTTGTGAAACTGCGCGGTGCCGCCGGCGGAATCCAGATCACCGCCAGCCACAATCCCTATCCGTGGAACGGCGTAAAATACAAAGCCAGCTATGGCAGCTCCGCTTCGCCCGCCATCGTCGCGCAAATTGAATCAGAGCTCGCGACCGTCCTGCGCGAGGGCGTTCCGGCGCTCCCGCCGCGCCAGGATCTGATTCATTCGCTCGATGTGCGCGCGCCGTATCTGGAGACGCTCGACGCCCTGGTGGACTGGGATCGCCTGCGGGCCGCCAAATTCCGCTTCGTCATCGATCCCATGCACGGCGCGGGACGCGGCTTGCTGCGCGATCTTTTCCGCCGTCACGAAATCGCCTGCGAAGAAATCCGCGGCACGCGCGATCCGCTTTTCGGCGGTGTAAATCCCGAACCCATCGAGCCGCACATAGCAGCGCTGCAACACGCCGTGGTGCAAGGCAAATTCGACGCGGGCTTCGCCCTCGATGGCGACGCCGACCGCATCGGAGCAGTCGACCGCGACGGCGCCTTCATCAATCCGCATCAGATCTTCGCCATCCTGCTGTGGCACCTGGCCGGCACGCGTAAACTCGAAGGCGCGGTAGCCAAAACGTTTTCCACCACCAAAATGATTGACAAGATCGCCGCGAAATTCGGCCGCCGGGTTTGGGAAACTCCCGTCGGCTTCAAATACATCTGCGACCGCATGCTGGAGAGCGACATTCTGCTGGGCGGTGAAGAAAGCGGCGGGATCGGAACCAGACTGCACTTGCCCGAGCGCGACGCCTCCGTCAACGCGCTGCTGCTGGCCGAAGTGATGGCCTGGCACGGCAAGAGCCTGGGCGAACTCGTCGCGCTGCTGCAGGCGGAATTCGGCGAACACCATTACGGCCGCGTCGACTTGCACGTGAAGAACGGCCAGAAAGAAAAAGCCATCGGTCATTTCTCCAGCGACACGCTGCAACGCCTGCTCGATTGGCCCATCACGCGCCGCGAAAATCTCGACGGCATCAAAGTGTACCTGGACGACATCGGCTGGCTGATGCTACGCGCTTCCGGAACCGAAAACATGCTGCGGATTTATTCCGAGACCACACGCGCGGAAACCACCCAGCGCGTTCTCGATACCGTCGTAGCGCTCGTGCAAAAATTGTAACCAGCACACGACGGGCTCTCCGGGGCGGTGGCCCGCTGCGCATGCAAAAGGGGAAATGGTGATGGAATCGGTAAATCTGAAAGAAAAACTTTCCCGCGTAAAGGAACACTGGAGTCCGACGATCGTCGGCGAACTGAACGATTCCTACGTGAAAATCGTGAAGTTCGCTGGCGAATTCGTCTGGCACCATCACGACGATGAGGACGAAATGTTTCTAGTGGTCCAAGGCCGCCTGCGTATGCGCTTTCGCGACCGTGAAGTCAGCGTACTGCCGGGTGAATTCATCATCGTCCCCAAAGGCGTCGAGCACATGCCCGTGGCGGACGAAGAAGTTCACCTGGTGCTGATCGAACCGAAAACAACCCTCAACACGGGGAACGTCCGCAACGAACGTACCCGCGTCGAGCTGCCGCGCCTCTAGAGTGAAACAACGTTTCAGCCGTTACCGGCGCGCCACCTGCCGCGCCCAGCAACTGCGGTTTATTTCCGGAGTGTACCGGCAGAAAGCGTTATCATGCTTCTCGCGCACGGCCGCGACCAGGCCGGAAAGTGGATCTACATGAATCGCCGACTCTACACGCTCGATGTTTTCACCACCAAGCGCTTCGCGGGAAACCCGCTCGCGGTCGTCACCGATGGCGACGGCATTCCCACGGCGAAAATGCAAGCCATCGCGCGCGAGATGAATCTTTCGGAGACTGTTTTCATCCAGCGGCCCACGAATAATCGCGCGCTCGCGCGCCTGCGCATTTTCACCGCCACGCGCGAGTTGCCGCTGGCCGGGCATCCCGTAATCGGCGCATGGTTTCTGCTGGCTGAACTCGGCGTCGTCCCCGCCTCCGAGGGCAGCGTGCACATCCTGCAACAAACCGGTGCCGGGATTCTTCCCGTCGAGCTAGCTTTTCACAACGGCCGCCCGGTGCGCGTCACCATGACGCAACGGCCAGCGCGATTCACGCGCGCGCCATTCTCGCGCGCCACTCTTGCCGCCGCGCTCGGTCTGAAGCCCAGTGATCTGGCGCCGTCGCTACCGATCGAATTTGCCTCCACGGGAATTTCGAACCTGATGGTTCCGGTGAGCCGCCGCACGGTGCTCGCTAAAATTCAGATGAATATGCGCTCTCTGGCGCACCTGGTATCACCGCACGGCACCATGGCGTATTGCTTCGCGTTGAGCGGCCGCGGACGCGCCTACGCCCGCGGCATGGTTCCCTGGGGGATGATTGAGGATCCTGCGACGGGCTCGGCTGGCGGCTCGCTCGGCGCGTATCTGGTGCATCACGGCCAACTCGAGCCGGGCGAGCAACTGCAAATCACCCAAGGCGTGGAAATGGGCCGTCCCAGCGAAATTCACGTGGAAGTGGGCGCTGATAAGGGAAAACTCACACCCAAAGTAAGCGGCTCGGCAGTGCGCATCTTCGAAGGCCACATCGAAGCGTAGCGGATCTCTACTTCTTTGCGGGACGCGGTTCCTCGACGCTCTTGCTCGCGGCATCCAGAATTCCATTCAAAAACGCCGGGGAGTCCGCCGAGGAAAATTTCTTCGCCAGTTCCAGCGCTTCATCAATCACGACTTTGACGGGCGCGGTGCCGAAACGCAATTCGTAAATCGCCAGGCGCAGGATGCTGCGGTCGACGGCCGCCAGCCGCTCGAGCTTCCAGTTTTCGGAAAGTTTCTCGACGGTTTTGTCGCTGGCGTCCGCCGCGGCGACGGCGCCTTCGAACAATTGATCGGCAAACTTGCGCGTGGAATCTGCGGCGCGCGCCTGCTTCCAGAAATGCTGCTCCACAAGCGAGGGCTTGCGCCGCGTCATGTCCCACTCGAAAAGCATTTGCAGCGCGAACTCGCGTGACTTACGGCGCAGCGTCATGCTAACGGCGCCGCCCGCGGCGCGCCGCGCTTTTCGCGCCAGCGCCCGTCGCGGCGCCGGAATTCTTCGCGATCTTGCGTACCAGCTGCGCCATCTCTATTGCCGCGAGGCCGGCCTCGTATCCCTTATTGCCGGATTTCAGCCCGGCGCGGTCAACGGCCTGCTCCAGCGTGTCGCAGGTCAGCACACAAAAAATCAGCGGTACTCCCGTATCGAGCTGCGCGAGCTGAATTCCGCGCGCCGTCTCGGACACCACCACGTCGTAGTGTGAAGTTTCGCCGCGCAAAACGCAGCCGATGCAAATAATGGAATCGAAGCGCCCGCTGGCCGCCAGTTTCTTGGCAACGATAGGAAGCTCAAACGATCCGGGAACGCGCACGATCTGAATCTGCTCCTCCGCGGCGCCGGTTTGCTGCAGCGCATCGAGCGCTCCTGCCAGCAGCCGATCGGTAATGAAATTGTTGAACTGGCTGGCGACCACGCCGATGCGCAGCCCCGCCGCGTTCAAACCGCCCCGTACCTTCGCCGGATTCAACTTTTCCGCCATTCTTCAGCGCCCCTCGAATTTCGGAGGCCGCTTCTCCAGGAACGCGCGCGTGCCTTCGCGCATGTCCTGCGTCGCGCAACACAATCCGAAAAGCGTGGCTTCCAGGTACAAGCCTTCTTCTTGCGGCATCTCCATTCCATGCTCCACGGCTTCCATGGCATACTTCACGGCCAGCGGCGCGTTCGCAATTATTTTTTTGGCAATCGCTTCCGCCGTCGCCAGCAGTTCGCCCGAGTCCACCACGCGATTCACCAGTCCGACGCGCAAGGCCTCTTCCGCCGAAATCATTTCGCCCGTCAGAATCAATTCGTGCGCCACGCCTTTGCCGCACAAGCGCGGCAGCCGCTGCGAGCCTCCGTAGCCGGGGATGATTCCCAGCTTCACTTCCGGCTGGCCCAATTTCGCGTTGCGGCTGGCGATGCGCAGCGTGCACGCCAGCGCGAGTTCGCATCCGCCGCCCAGAGCGAATCCATTGATCGCGGCGATCGCGGGTTTTCCCAGCGTCTCCAACCGGTGAATAATTTCCTGGCCGTACAAAGTAAATTCGCGGCCGTTCACCGGAGTCTGCTGCGATAGTTCATTGATGTCCGCTCCAGCGATGAACGCTTTTTCACCTGCGCCGGTGAGGATCAGCACGCGGATCTCGTCGTCTGCGCGCACTTTCTTCAGGCAATCACCCAGCTCCTCCATGGTCTTGCGGTTCAGCGCGTTCAATACGTGTGGACGGTTGAAGGTGATGCGCGCAATCTTCTCGCTCACCTCGAACAGTAAATTATCGTAGGCCATGTCTTCCTTGCCGTAAGTTTCCGGATTTTAACACTGGTATGGTACCCGAATCGGCCGCGCTTTGCCCCGTTGTACCACCGCGCTCAAGAAACCGATTCGACAATCACCGCGATGCCCTGCCCGCCGCCGATGCACGCGCTGGCGACGCCATAGCGCGCGCCGCGCCGCCGCAATTCCAGCAGTAAGCTCAAGACCAGACGCGTTCCGGTGGCCGCCAGCGGATGTCCCAGGGCGATCGCACCGCCATTCACATTGGTCTTAGCGCGCTGCAGCCCCAGCTTTTTTTCCACCGCCAGATATTGCGCCGCGAACGCTTCGTTTACTTCCAGCAAATCCATTTGCTCGAGTTTCAAGCCGGATAGGGCTAGCGCTTTTTGAATCGCCGGCACCGGCCCAATCCCCATGATCTGCGGCGGCACGCCTGCCGTCGCCCATCCGACGATCCGTCCCAATGGTTTCCAGCCGCGCTCTTTCGCAATTTTCGCGTGCGTCACCACGACCGCCGCCGCGCCGTCCACGATTCCGCTGGCGTTCCCGGCGGTGACGATGCCCTCCTTGCGGAAGGCAGGCGGCAGCGATTCCAGCACTGCGATGGTTGTTTCCGGACGCCGGTGATCATCCTCCGTCACCATCGTCGTCTTTTTGCCTTTCTTCACTTCCACCGGCACGATCTCATCCCGGAAGTGTCCTGCGCGAAATGCCGCCTCCGCGGCCTGCTGGCTGCGCAGCGCGTATTCATCCGACGCGCGGCGCGTGATTCCCTGCTCGGCCGCCAGATTTTCCGCCGTCTCGGACATGCTGAAACCGCAATAGGTGTCAAAAAGTCCGGACAGCAGCGAATCTTCCAACTTGCCTTCGCCCAGCCGGAATCCCGCGCGCGCCCCGCGAATCACGTGCGGGCTTTGCGACATATTTTCCATTCCGCCGGCCAGCACCACGCGCGCTTCGCCCAGCAGAATCCGCTGCGCCGCCTGCGTGATGGATTCCATTCCCGAGCCGCACAGTCGATTCACCGTCACCGCCGGCGTTTCCATCGGCAATCCCGCTTTCAGGCCCACATGGCGCGCGCCGTAGAGCGCGTCGGCGCTGGTCTGCATCACGTTTCCAAAAATCACGTGATCGAAATCCGCGGGCTCGGTGCCGGCGCGGCGAATCGCTTCTTTACTGGCGGCCGCGCCCAACTCAATGGCCGTGGTGTTATCGAACGCGCCCATGTAGCGGGCCATCGGCGTGCGTGCTCCGTGCAAAATCACAGCATCCGTAATGAACATTGGTCCTCGGGATGATTCGAGATTAAGGCGTGGAAAGCGCTACCAGCGTGTCGCCACCGCGTTGCCGCGCGTCATCGAGGCCGGCTTCAGCGCGATTGATCCATTCGGTGACGCGATCTTCGGTTTCGTCGCCGGGGCGCGAAGAAGCTTCCGCCACCACGGCGCTAATCGTCAAATCCGGCGTGCCCCAGGACGGACGCACCGACGCCGCCAGTTGCCGCAGTTTTTCTCCCAGAGCCCGCGCGTTTTCCAGTGAGGTATCCGGCAGAATAAATGCCAGCGACCAGGCCGTATATTTCACGGCTACATCCGTCTGGCGAATCGCGGACGAAAGCGCGCGCGCCAGTTGTTCGATGTAATGATCCACCGCCGCGTCTCCGTGCTGGCGCAGCAGCTCGCCGCCGCGGTCCACGTGCACCACGATCAGCGAAATCGCGGTGTTCTGCGCTCGCGCGCGATTGGATTCCACCAGCAGGCAGTCAATATAGGCTCCGCGGTTCAGCAGACCCGTTTTCTCATCGGCCACTGCCAGCGAACGCACCAGCGAACGCAATCGCGTGTGATTTACCGACATCACCAGCTGGTCGCCCACGGCCTGCAGGAAATAGCTTTCGTTCGGCTTCCATTTCCGCCCGCGCGAGTCGCCGATCAGCAACGCGCCGGAAGGTGCCTGCGTTTCTTTGTCCGTCAGCATCACGCCCAGCGCCGATTCCAGCCCCAATTCGCGCAAGGCCGGCAAGCTGGACGCCTGCAATTCCACGCCACCCATGGAATCGGGCGTCACCTGCGTCACCATCCCGACGATGCTGGAAATTTTTTGCGGGCCTACGGCTGCGAATCCCAGCGCGGCGTATTCCGCCGTTGCTTGCGCGCCCTCTCCCGGAGCGCCCACGGCCACCAGGCAGCGGCTGGCGCGCAGATGTTTTCCGATTTCCGCCGCCGTGGTCACCAACACTTCGCGCGGCGTTGGCTGCCGGTACATCAAGCGATTAATTTCCGCGATCGCCGCCAGATCCCGGTGCGTTTCGGCCGCCGTGGGCGGGGAGGCGGTTCCGTAGGCCTCCAGTTGCTGCGCGGGCTGCAACGGAGGAGACGCTTCCACAGGTGCGGGCGCAGGAGGGGCGGCTCTGGGTGCAGGCTTGCGCCCTCCACCTTTCGGCCACCAGTTCGCGCGTTCGTACAGTGCGCGCAGGCGCTCGTTCCGTTCTTCTTCGCCCGGAAAAAGCTCCGCGATGCGCTCCAGTCTTTCGACTGCTTTGCCCTGCAGCGAATACTGCAAGAAAATCTCTACCTGCACCACCAGATCTTCCAGCGCCTGCTGCGCGCGCACTTCCTCCGGCACGCCCGCCTCGTTTTCCGATGGCTCGCGGCCGGCGCCGGTGAAGCCTTCGGTGCGCGTCGAAACCGTCGCCGCCTTCGCCGCGCGCGCCAGAATATTCTGCAGAAAACCGGGATCGGCTTTGCCTTCCAGTTTCGCGATGCGCTCGTGATTCCGGTAATCGTACGGATCAATATCCACCAGCCGGTCGAGCGATTCGCAGGCCTCCTTCAACCGGCCCGCGCCCAGGTACAGATCGAACAGCTTAACCAGTGAATCGAAATATTTCGTCTCGCGGTTCAGTTCTTCGTACAGCTTGGCCACCACTTCCGCCAGCGGCAGCGACTGCGGATAGCTCGTCGCCAGCCGGTCCAGGTTGGCTGATAGCTCCACTTCCCTGCGCAGAGAGCGCATGGTTTCTTTCGTCTGCACCAGCAGCGCGGCTGCTTTGGGATCCTGCCCCGCGCGGATATACGCGGCAGCCAATTCAAATAATTTTACGAACCCTTCCGGCTTCTGCGAGTAATAAGCCTGGAACACTTCCCGCGCGGCGTCCAGACGCCCGGTGCGCAGCAGCGCTTCGCCGTAGAGCGCTAGGAACGCGCCATCCCGCTCGGTCGCCGCAAAGGGCTCGAGCAACATCACCGCGCCTTCCGAGTCGCCCTTTCGCAGTTTTGCTTCGCCAAACAGCAGCGCGCCAACCCGGTCCTGCGGCGCCAGCAAATGCGCCCGCCCGAAATATTCCAGCGCCTCGTCGAGCGCGCCCACCGAGAGCGTCAATTGTCCCGCGCGCACGTAGCTGCGCGCCGCCATGTCCGCATGACGCAGCTTCTCCGCCAATTCGCCCAAAACGATATGCCGTTGCGGATTCTCCGGATCCAGCACCGACATGCTTTCGTAGCATGCCAGCGCTTCGATGCCGCGCTGTTCCTTGGCGTAAAGTTCCGCGGCATTTCCGAATTGTTCGATGGCTTCCGAAGTGCGGTTTTGCTTCTGCAGCAGGGTTGCGAAACGCATCAAACGGTCGGCGGGCTGCGGAAACGTGCGCAGAAAACGGATGAAAACAGCGGAAGCCTTGGCGCCATCGCCGGTTTCGACCAGGCGGTCAAACTGAATGCCGTAATATTCGGCGGCGAGCTGCGGCTCGTTCAAGCGCGTATAAATGTCCGCCAGCGCCTGCAGCGCTTCCTGATGCGCGGGAGCCTCTTCGAGCACTGTCTGGTACTCGCTGACAGCTTCGCGAAGCTTGTTCTTTTCCAGGCTTTTGCGCGCCCGGTCGAGATGTTTGTTAATGTCCTGTGCCATGGGAAACGGCGCGTTCCTCGGGTCTTGCGGGCTTGCTGGGGAAGTCCGCCCGCGAGCTTCACCGCGACTTCGTCACGGGTCCCGATTTTTTCGCGCGGGTCGAACATCCACTATATACCGGACGCCAAGCCGCCCTCAAAACGAATTCAGCCCAGCGTGCTCAGAAGCACCACAAAAGACGGTGATTTGGCGGGGACCGCCCGAAGGTTTACAAGATCGGAGTATCCGGCCCGGGGGGCCTCCTGAGCGCCGCCGAATTCTTACGCCCGCGCACCGGCGCGCGCCTGGCTGGGCAATTCCTTCACCTTCTCGCGCATGGACTTCAGCGACAGCCCGCTGCGCAGCAGGCCCACAAACCCCAGGAAAATGAACGGGATCGTCAGCGCCAGGAACGCGAAAAACGAAAAACTTGTCGCCGTCGTCTTTTCCACCTGAAACACGCTCAGTCCCAGCACGCAGAAAAACTGATAAGACCCCACATTGGCGGGCGCGTTGGGCAACGACACGCCCAAATTAATGATCAGCAGCACCACGATCGCCGCCAGAAACGGCAGTTGCAATCCGTAAGCCTTCATCATCGCCCACAGCCCCAGCACCTGGCATGCCGGCATCAGCAGCGATGCGAACACCGCTGCATAAAAACTCGGTGCCGTGCCCATGGCGTGCAATCCCAGCAGCGCCCTCATCAATTTTCCAGGCAGACGCCGCTGTCCGGTGTAGCAATCCGGATCCTGTGAAAGTTTTACTTCCAGGTAGTAAATGACGATCACCACGATCCCCAGCAACACCAGGGTGATGATTCCCAGCGTATCGGCCACCCTGCGGAATCGCTGCGGCAAATCCACCAGCAGCGAGACCACCGCCAGCGACGCCGTCGCAATCACCAAATCCACCAGTCGCTCGACGCCCACCGAACCGAGTACCCGCCCCAGTCTGATTTCCTCGGCATCCGATACGATGTAGCTGCGCAGCAATTCGCCCGGCCGCAGCGGAAACACCAGGTTGGCGAACAGCCCGGCGTACACCGCGCGGATTGTGTGCGTCAACTTCACTTTCCCGAACGGGCTGAGCAGCCACTTCCAGCGCAGCGCTTGCACTCCGTAACTCAGCACGTCGAACCCCATCCCGATCGCCACCCACTTCCAGTCCACGCGAGACAGCTCGCGTACCGCTTGCATGAAATGAAAATCGTGCAGCACCCAAACCAGGCAGGCGGTCGCCAGCGTGTAGCCGAGAATCCTCAGCGCTCTGGACTTTTTTTGTACGACGACGATCTGGGCCGTGGTGTTCAATGAGCAGCTTCCGCCGCGCGGGTGTCGTAGAACTCGTAGAAATGAAAGTGTGCTTGCATCTGCAAATTCGACCGCAAGTCTCCCATCCCGGCCGTTCTTCGGCCGCCTGTTGACTCAGATGTCAAGGTCCGCCAACCGCGAAACCGGCTACAGCCTACGATATCAGCTTTCCGCAGGCAATCCGAGACTGCCGGCGAAGGTGCTAGGACACCACCGGAGCCTCCGACCCACCCGGACCCAGGCGACCCACGCCGCGCGCACCGCACCAGGGCGGGGCGTGCGTCTTCGACTTTTAGGTTTTGACTGTCAACTTTCGACTCGCCCTTTCGCGTTTCCCCAGGTTCTGTGGCAAACTCGATAGTTTGAAAGGCGCGATGCCCGCGCGCAGAGCGAGCTGCGCTCCCGCTTGCGCCGCGCATTCGCACAGAGAGCCATGGATCCCCAGTACATCCGCAATTTCTGCATCATCGCGCACATTGACCACGGCAAATCCACGCTGGCCGACCGCCTGCTGGAACTTACCGGCGCGCTCACCCAACGCGAGATGCATTCGCAGGTGCTCGATTCCATGGACCTGGAGCGCGAACGCGGCATCACCATCAAAGCCAAGAGCATTCGCCTGCATTACAACGCGCGTGACGGCCACGAATATCGCCTGAACCTGATTGACACGCCCGGCCACGTGGATTTTTCCTACGAAGTTTCCCGCGCGCTCTCCGCCTGCGAAGGCGCGCTGCTCGTCGTGGACGCGAGCCAGGGTGTCGAAGCGCAGACGGTCGCGAACGCCTTTCTCGCCTCGCGCCACAATCTCACCATCATTCCGGTCATCAATAAAATTGACCTGCCGGCTGCGCGCATTGATTACGCCAAGGAACAAATCGAAAACGTTCTGGCGATTCCCGCCGACGAGGCTCTGCCCATCAGCGCGAAAAGCGGCCTGGGCGTCGAAGAAGTTCTGGAATCGATCGTGCGCCTGGTTCCTGCGCCGCAAGGTTCTGCGGACGCTCCTCTGCGCGCGCTGATTTTCGATTCCTGGTTTGATTCCTACCGTGGCGCCGTCGTGCTGGTGCGCGTCATGGAAGGCCGCCTCGCGCCGCATATGAAGATTCGCCTCACCTCCAGCAACGAAGTGTACGAAGTGGAAAATCTGGGCGTACTCACTCCCAAGCCCGTCGTCCTGCAGGAACTCGCCGCAGGAGATGTCGGCTTTATCATCGCCAATATCAAACGCGTAGCCGATGCGCGGGTGGGTGACACCGTCGTCGAAGACGGCCATCCCGCGCCGCCTTTGCCGGGATTTGAAGCCATCAAGCCTATGGTCTTCGCCGGGCTTTTTCCCGTAAACGCGAGCGACTATGAAATGTTGCGCGACGCGCTGGGAAAATTGCAGCTCAACGACGCGGCATTTTTCTACGAGCCGGAAAATTCCGTGGCGTTGGGCTTCGGCTTCCGCTGCGGCTTTCTGGGCCTGCTGCACATGGAAATCGTGCAGGAACGCCTGGAGCGCGAATTTAATATCGGCCTGATTACCACCGCGCCCAGCGTGCAGTACCGCATCACCACCACCGCCAACGAAGTGATGGAAGTGGATAACCCCACTAAATTTCCGCCGCCCGCTGCGATTCAGAAAATCGAAGAGCCCATGCTCACCGCCATGATCATTACTTCCGAGGAATCCGTCGGCGGCGTGCTGCAATTGTGCGAAGAAAAACGCGGCACCCAGAAGAAATTCGAATATCTATCCCCCACGCGCATCATGCTCACTTACGAAATGCCGCTGAATGAAATCGTTCTGGATTTCTACGATCGCCTGAAAAGCGTTTCGCGCGGCTACGCTTCGCTCGATTATCATTTGTCCGGCTATCACGAATCGGATCTGGTGAAGCTCGATGTGCTGGTCGGCGGCGAGCCGGTCGACGCGCTCACCGTCATCTGCCACCGCGACCAATCCTACGAACGCGGCCGCGACCTGGTCAGCCGCCTGCGCAAACTCATCCCGCGCCAGATGTTCGAAATCGCCATACAGGCCGCCATCGGCAGCCGCGTCATCGCCCGGGAAACGATCAGCCCCATCCGCAAAAACGTAATCGCCAAATGCTACGGCGGCGACATCTCCCGCAAACGCAAACTTCTCGAAAAACAAAAAGAAGGCAAAAAACGGATGAAACGCGTAGGCCGCGTCGACATCCCCCAGGAGGCCTTCCTGGCAGTTCTAAAGGTTTCCGGCGGGACTGCCGACGAGGAGTGAGACATGAGATCCGCACTTCTGCGAACGATTCTGCTCGGCGTCGCCCTGCTGGCCTTTATTGAGAGCCGCAGCGCCGCGCGGGCCGCTCGCCAAGAGGACGCTAGCGCACAGAGCACCGAAGCGCGCAAGTGGCTCAGCGATGGACGCGAGGCTTTCAAAAATGGGCAAATCGACGAAGCAATTCACGATTTCCAAAAGGCCAAAGATCTCGATCCCTCGCTTTTGATTGCTCAGCTTTATCTGGCGACCGCGCACTCTGCGCAATATATGCCGGGCGACCCCTCTCCAGAAAACGCTCAGCACGGCGATCAGGCGCTTCAGGAATTCCGCAGCATTCTGGGAACCCACCCCGATAATCTGGCAGCGATCGATGGTGCCGGTGCAGTGCTCTACAATTTAGCGACCGCGCCATTCGACCCGGAGAAGATGGATGAGTCAAAGTCCTATCATAAGAAACACATCGAACTGAGGCCCGCTGATCCCGAGCCCTATTACTGGATCGGCGTCATCGACTGGTCTCTGGCGTTCCGCGGCAATCACGAAATGCAGCAGGATTACAACAAGAGCGCAAATCAGACCATCCAGATTACGGATCCCAGGCCTCCGGCACTCGCCGCCCGCTTTCGCCAGAAATATGGCAGGATTGTTGAGGAAGGAATCGAAAATATGAAGAAAGCGATGGACCTCCGTCCCGAATACGACGACGCCATGGCGTATCTCAATCTTCTCTATCGGCAGAAGGCAGACATGGAACCAACCGTTGGCGAGCAGGAACTTGACATAAAAATCGCCGACGACTTGGTTGATCAGGTGAAAGCAAGCAAGGCGAGGAAAATGACTTCGTCCCAAAGCCCCGAGCAATGAGTCCGTTAGGCGTTCTTCCTTGTGCGCACGGTAGCGCCAACTTCACCGCGCGCCAGTCGCACCGAAATATCTTCACCAAGCCTCACCTGTTCCGGCGAGCGTAGCACTTTCCCGGACGCATCGTACGCAATCGCGTAACCGCGCTCCAAGATTCGCAACGGGCTGCGCTCATCGAGCGTCAGCGCGGCGGCTTGCAGCAGTCTTCGTTTCGCAATCAGCACGTGGTCAATCCGAACCTGCAGTTCGGCGCAATCTCGTTCCCATCGCCGCCGCAAATGCCCGACGCGCGCACGCAAATCGAGCGCCGCAAACCGCACTTGCGCCGCCGCAAACCCGCGCCGTTTGTGCGCCACGACCCGTTCCAGCGCGGCGCGCAGCAAGCCGCGCTGCTGTTCGATGCGCCGCGCCAGCACCGCCGCCCGACCGCGCAGATCGAACGAGGTAACGTGCGCGTTTGCTTCCGTCAACCGCTGCCGCGCCATCGCCAGACGCAGCCGCAAACCGATCGCCAGCGAGTTCGCCATTTCATCCAGCTGCTGCCGCCGGTTGCGCAACACCAGTTCCAGCTGGCGGAATCCGCGATGCGTCTGCAAATCCCGCACGCGATGCCGCCACTGCGAAAGCCGGTAACGCATGTGGTGCGCGATCTGCCGCTGATATTCGGCGATGTACCGCTCGAATTCCTCTCGCGACTTCACCACGATTTCCGCCGCCGCCGAAGGTGTCGGCGCGCGCAAATCCGCCACAAAATCTGCAATCGTGAAATCGGTTTCGTGCCCCACGCCCGTAATCACCGGAATCCACGACGCGAAAATCGCCCGCGCCAGAATTTCCTCGTTGAACGCCCACAAATCTTCGAGCGATCCGCCGCCCCGCGTCAGAATCAGCACGTCCGCCGTTTTCGCCTGGTTGAAATAGCGCAGCGCTTCTGCGATTTCCGCCGCCGCTCCCGCGCCCTGCACCTTCACCGGATACAAACTCACCTGCGCGTTGGGAAATCTGCGTTTCAGCACGCGCAGAATGTCGCGAATAGCCGCGCCGGTCGGCGAAGTGACCACTCCGATGCAACGCGGCAGTACCGGCAGCGGCTTCTTGTGCGCCGCCGCGAACAATCCTTCCAGTTCCAGCTTCTTCTTCAGCTGCTCGAACGCCAGTTGCAGCGCGCCCAATCCCACCGGTTCGATCAGCGTCACGTAAATCTGATATTCGCCGCGCGCGTCGTACACGCTGAGCGCACCGCGCACCGTGATGTGCAGCCCGTCCTCCGGCTTGAATTTCATTCCGCGCATTTGGTCGCGGAAGCACACACAGCGAATCTGCGACTTGGCATCCTTCAGCGTGAAATAGCAATGCCCGGACTGCGCCATGTGGCAATTCGATACTTCGCCTTCCACCCACACCTCCGGCAACGCCGCTTCCAGCAGCTCGCGGATGCGCGCCGTCAGCTCGCTGACCTTCCAGGTCCGCCGCTCCGGCATCAGATTGAAAAGCGAAGTCTGGCTCATGGCTTCAGAATCTGCGTAAAACCTCGCTGCTCCTCGGATACGCTCTCGGACCCAGCTTTTGACTTCCTAGCGGCCACCTTTGGGTGGACGCCTCTGCTTGGGCACCCGTAGCGGCGCACTTCCGCGGGCCAGCGCAGGTGAGGCAATCCCCCCATGGTGCTCTGCGGTGCGCCGCTACAAAGACGTTCCTTTTCTCTCCGCAAACGGTGTGCGCGCCCAAGCCCGGATTCTTCGATTCACCTGCGGAAATGATTCACAACCCACATTAGCAAACTCAAGACCACACTCAAAAGAATGCAAGTCACCACCGGAAAATAAAAACTTCCATTTCGCCCCTGATACACAAGATCGCCCGGCAAGCGCCCCAACCGGAACGGCAGCTTTCCACCAAACACGAGCAGCACTCCCGCGCCGGCGAGCACCATCCCCAGCACGATCAGAATCTTCCCGGTTTCGCGAATTGCGTCCATGGCCGAGCGTTCAGGAATACATTCTAACCCCAACCAATCGACCCGACGCGATCTGCTAGCGGCGACCTTCCCTGCGCTTTTGGTGCGCGGAAGGTTCACGACAGCAACCTTCGACAATCGCACGCAGCTTTATTATAGTTGCGTCATCAAACCAGGCCCGCACGGCGCAGGCGGCGCGAAATTGCCGCAAACTGCGAGAAACGTACAATCCCGGCGCTCGGGCGCTTCACGGACGAGCAAACGTCATTTCACATTCAACGATTCCACCAAAGAAGAACCGAGAGGAGAAACCCCGGTGAGAAAAATAATCCTGCTGTTCTGCGCTGCCGCCTGCTTGGCCCCGGCCATATTCGCGCAAACGCTCTCCCAGGCTGATCGCGAAAAAGGCATAAAATATCTGGAACAAACCCGCGACGCGATCGTCGCGGACACTAGAAATCTGACGCCCGCCCAGTGGAATTTCAAGCCCGCGCCGGACAAATGGTCCGTGGCCCTAACTCTTGAACACATCACGCTCGCCGAAGACAGCCTCTATCAGCTGGTCACGAACAAAGTGATGAATTCCCCCGCTGGCGCGCCGGATCGCGACATTGCCAAAACGGACGCCATGGTTCTCGGCATGGTCCCGGACCGCAGCACCAAGCGGCAAGCTCCTGCGGACCTCGTCCCTACCGGACGCTGGACTCCCGCCGAAACACTCGATCATTTTTTGCAAAGCCGCGCGCGCACCATCGAATTCCTGCGCGCCACTCCCGATCTGCGCCAGCATGTAATGGATAGTCCGCTAGGTCCGCTGGATGCCTACCAGTGGCTGCTCTTCATCGCCGCGCACAGCGAACGCCACACCAAGCAAATCCTGGAAGTGGAAGCCTCGCCCGATTTCCCGAAGAATTAAGGCTGCGGTAGGCGAATGCGGAAATCGCAGCGCGACCGTCTCCCGTTCAGGGTAGGGGCGCTGCTTGCTGCGCCCCGGCTTGCCGCAAATTTAGCCCCGAGACGCGACCGTAAAGCGCGCTTCGCGAACCGTCTGACTAAATCAAGCCGGGCCCAATCCGCTCAAACCAGCTCAGCACCGGAAAAGAAATATCCAATCTCATAGGCAGCCGTGTCCCCGGCGTCCGAGCCGTGCGTGCAATTAAACTGAATGCTCTCGCCCAGCTCCTTGCGTATGGTGCCGGCGGCGGCTTTCGCGGGATCGGTCGCGCCCATCGTCTCGCGCCACTTGGCGATGCCGTTTTCCGCCTCCAGCACCATCACCACGGCCTTGCCCGAGCTCATGAATTCCGTCAACTCGCCGAAAAACGATCGCTCGCGGTGCACCGCGTAGAATCCCTCGGCCTGCTTCCTGGTCAAGCGCAGCGATTTGATCGCAATGATTTTGAATTTCGCCGCATGCACGCGGCTGAGTATGTCGGCGGTAAGCCCGCGCCCCACCGCGTCCGGTTTCACAATTGCCAAAGTTCTCTCGACAGCCATTCGTTTCATCTCCCAAGTCTAAAATAGCGTGCCGCGGCCTACTTCTTTTTCTCTGCCGCCTTCTTCGCCCTTACAACGCCGGCTTTTTTCCTGGCGCCCGGTTTTGATTTAGGCTTGCCCAACGCAGCAGCCATGGTGTGCCCAATTTCCGCCGGACTCTGCACGGTGTGAATCCCCGCAGCCCGCATTGCCTTGTATTTCTCCGCCGCGGTCCCTTGCCCGCCGCTGATGATCGCCCCGGCGTGTCCCATCCGCCGCCCCGGAGGCGCGGTCTGCCCTGCGATGAAGCCCACCACCGGCTTGCGCACATGCTTCTTGATGTACTCCGCCGCCACTTCCTCGGCGTTGCCGCCGATTTCGCCGATCAGCACGATCGCGTGCGTATCGCGATCTTCGTTGAACATCTTGATGGCATCCAGAAAACTCGTGCCGATGATCGGATCGCCACCAATTCCGATGCACGTGGATTGCCCGATTCCCAGATGCGTCAGCTGATCCACGGCTTCGTACGTCAACGTTCCGCTGCGGCTCACCACGCCCACGTGCCCCTGCCTGTGAATCGATCCCGGCATGATTCCGATTTTGCATTTTCCCGGCGAAATGATTCCCGGGCAGTTCGGCCCGATCAATCGCGTGCGCGACTTTTTCAGCGCTGCCGCCACGCGCACCATATCCAAAGTCGGCACGCCTTCGGTGATGCAAATCACCAGCGGCAGGCCAGCGTCCATTGCTTCCAGAATCGCATCCGCCGCGAACGGCGGCGGCACGAAAATCACCGACACGTTGGCCTTGGTCGCCTGCACCGCCTCCGCCACGGTATTGAACACCGGCACCTTTAGATGTTCCGTCCCGCCCTTCCCTGGCGTCACGCCCGCCACGACTTTCGTACCGTAATCCAGCATCTGCTGCGCGTGAAAACTTCCCTCGCGCCCGGTGATTCCCTGCACGATCAGCCGCGTATCCTTGTCGACCAGCACGCTCATCGTGCGCCTCCGGCCAGTTTCACCACTTTCTCGGCTCCGTCTTTCATTCCTTCCGCCACCGCAAAATTGAATCCAGAATCACGCAAAATTTCCTTACCTTGTTTCACGTTGGTGCCCTCCATGCGCACCACCACGGGCACCTTGAATTTCAATTCTTTCGCCGCATTCACCACGCCGCTGGCCAGCACATCGCAGCGCAAAATCCCGCCAAAAATATTCACGAACACCGCGCGCACATTCGGATCGCTCAACAAAATGCGGAAGGCGTTCTTCACTTGCTCTTCCGAAGCTCCGCCGCCCACGTCCAGAAAATTCGCCGGGCTGCCGCCGCTCAATTTGATAATGTCCATCGTGGCCATCGCCAAACCCGCGCCGTTGACCATGCAGGCAATGTCGCCATCCAGCTTGATGTAATTCAATTTGAATTTCGAAGCTTCCACTTCCAGCGGCGTTTCCTCTTCCAGATCGCGCAGATCCTTGAATTCCGGATGCCGGTAAAGCGCATTGTCATCAAAGGTTACTTTCGCATCCAACGCCACCAGCTTGCCGTCGCCCGTCACCACGCACGGATTGATTTCGATCATCGAAGCGTCTGTCTCGATAAACGCGCGATACAGCGCCTGAAAAAACGGCACGGCCACGCCAACCTGCTCCGGCGTAAGCCCCAAACCGAAAGCCAATTTGCGCGCCTGATAAGGCTGAAAACCGGTGGCCGGATCAATGGCCTCACGCAAAATCGCTTCCGGATGCTCCTTCGCCACTTCCTCGATTTCCATTCCGCCCGCCGCGCTAGTCATAAAAATCGGCACGCCCAAGGCGCGATCCACCAAAATCCCCAGATACAGTTCGCGCTTGATGTCCAGCCCCTCTTCGATCAACAAGCGTCGTACGATGCGCCCTTCTTCACCCGTCTGCGGCGTCACCAATTTCATTCCCAAAATCTGCCCGGCCAGCGTCGCGGCGTCGTCAGGAGATTTCGCCAGCTTCACGCCGCCCGCTTTCCCGCGCCCGCCCGCATGAATCTGCGCCTTCACCACTACCACTGAAGTTCCCAGCCGCTGCGCCGCCGCCCGCGCTTCATCCTTCTTGAAAACAACTTCTCCGCGCGGCACCGGCACGCCAAATTTCGCAAGGATTCCCTTGGCCTGATATTCGTGGATCTTCATACTGACTCCATCGGCTTCCTGAAGGTCGCCTGGAATAGTGCTAAGATTCGAGGACAATTAAAACGACTTAGTTTACTTGGAACACGCACGACGGGCAAGGAGCTGCATGGCGCGAAAATCCGCGGACTTGCAGTTCCCACGCGGCTAGAAGCACACAAAAAATGATCCACGAAGCTTTAGATAAGGTAATCCGGGGAGAAGATCTCTCGCGGTCAGAGACCGAAACCGTGATGAGGGAGTTCTATTCCGGTCAGGTCACTCCGATCCAGATGGCAGCGCTCCGGACAGCGTGGTCGATGAAGGGCATGACCAAGGAAGAGAACACCGCCTTCGAGGAAGCAAGAGCAAGGCATGAACCGGAACCGGCCTCCGCTACGGGAGGAACTGCTCGGGCAATCGAATTCGGCCACCCGGAATTCTGTCCGAGGCTTCTTGTTGCGACGATGACGGTGACTCGCGGGGAGGATCTGTCGCGAGAAGAAGCGCAAGGCGCGATGGAGGACATTCTCTCCGGAGATGCCCCGGACGTCCGCATCGCCACCTTCCTCGCGGCATTGCGCTTCAAAGGTGAAACCGTGGACGAAGTCGTCGGCTTCGCCCTCGCCATGCGCCGCCACGCCACGCCGATTTTTCCCGCCGGCCGCGAACATCCCGACGAAGCGATCGTGGACACCTGCGGCACCGGCGGCGACGCGCGCGGCACATTCAACATTTCCACCGCAGTCGCCTTCGTGGTCGCCGGAGCCGGCGTGCGCGTCGCCAAACACGGCAATCGCTCCACCGGCTCGCGCTGCGGCTCCGCCGACGTGCTCGAAGCGCTCGGCGTGAAAATCGAACTCGCGCCCCAGCGCGTCGCAGAGTCCATCGAACAAATCGGCATCGGCTTTCTCTACGCCCCCGCGATGCACGCCGCCACGCGCTATGCGATTCCTGCTCGCCGCGAGCTGCGCGTGCGCACCGTTTTCAATCTGCTCGGCCCACTCACCAATCCCGCCGGAGCTTCCGCGCAAATCGTCGGCGTGTACCAGGCGAGCCTCACAGAACTCGTAGCCCAGGCTCTCGGCGAATTGGGTGTGCTGCGCGCGCTGGTTGTGCACGGCGCCGATGGCCTGGATGAGATTTCCATCAGCGGAGAGACTTCCATCGCCGAATTGCGCGATGGCGCGGTGCGCAGCTACACCGTCGTGCCCGAAGATTTCGGCCTGCGCCGCGCGCCGCTCGAAGCAATTCGCGGAGGTGACGCCGCACAAAACGCCGAAATCATCCACAAAGTTCTAGGAAGCTCGCTCCTCCACCGCGAACACGGCCCACACCGTGAAATCGTGCTGGCCAATGCCGCCGGCGCGCTGGTTGCCGCAGGGCGCGCCAAGGATTTTCTCGATGGCGTGCGCCTCGCCGCCGAATCCATTGATTCCGGCGCGGCCCGCGCCAAGCTCGAAGCGCTGGTGGCGTTTTCACAGTCCGCCGCAGGCCACCACAGTCAATCCGCAACCTGATTGCATTCCGATGTGGATCAGTTGACGCTGTAGATCACCGCGTTGGATGGGTCCGGAGAGATGGAAGAATCAAGATCGAGCAGAATGTGACCGGCCGCAGTGTTCACGGGCGGATAGCAATTACCGTCCGAACTATAAGTCGCCGCGCATCGCGCAGTAAAATTCCTGCGCCGCGGCGATTGCGCGAACTGCCAAACACGCGCGCCTGAAAATCCACTCTGTGATGGCGGAGGTGGATTCTTCAAATACGCGCAGCCCGGTGACGGAGGACATGCATCGTTGTAAATGAAGTAGGCCGTCAGGGACGCGCGCTCGTGAATGTCGTCGGCAGTCGTGATGGTCTGGCCTTTGCCTTCCTGCACTTTCATTCCCGAGCAATAGACTCCGGCTGCGAAACCAAGCGAAGCCACTTGCCGACTCCAGCTGTCAATATAATTCATTTGAGCCGGCAACATCCGGCCGCCTTCTTCCATATCCAGATAAATTACAATGCCGGTAGCTGCGGAAAATCCTTCGCGCTGCGCCGCCGCGACGGCCAGCTCGCCGTCGCGCGTTCCCAGATCGCGAGGCTCTACCGGCTGCTGCAGTTCCTTCGAGACGCGTCCGTTGAAGAGCAGCAAAAATCCGAAGCCGTTTTTCTGCAGAGCGGCCCGTTTCCCCGTCCAGGAATTCGTCTTCGCGCCAGGCGGTGTGTTCAGCCAATAGCCCGAAAACGTGAAAGCTCGTCGCAAGCCAGGCAATGCGTCATCGCCCGGATAATCGTTGGCATCAAAACCAAGGAAGGTTTGCGGCGGCGCAGCTTTTTCCAACTGCGCGCGAGAAGTCGCGCTTGTACCTGCTGTGCGCGGAAACAGAAGGACGGCCGCGAGCGCCACGCAGAACAACACATTCTTGGCAACGCGAGAGCTGCGCTTCTCTTTGGATAAGGATATTCCGGATATGGCCACGAGATCCCGCTTCATCCGCCACAGGCGCGCGCTACTCGCAACTTCCCGTTACGCCGCCTGTAGCGGCCGCCTGCATTTCCGGCGGGCGCCTTCGTTAATTCCCTGGCATCTGCTAAATACTTAAAAAATTCTTCAGCAAATCGAACCCCGCGCCGGTCAGCACCGATTCCGGGTGGAACTGCACGCCTTCCACCCGCAGTTTGCGATGCCGAAAACCCATAATCGTCCCATCCTCGGTCTCGGCGGAAATTTCCAGCTCGCGCGGCAGCGATTTACGTTCGACGATCAGCGAATGGTAACGCGTGGCGATGAACGACTGCGGCAACCCCTGAAAAATCGTGCGTCCGTCATGCTCAATCTCGCTGGTTTTCCCGTGCATCAGTTTTGGCGCGCGAATCACGCGTCCCCCAAATGCAGCTCCGATCGCCTGATGCCCCAGGCACACGCCCAAAATCGGAATCTCGCCCGCAAAACGCTGGATCAACGGAACGCTAATGCCCGCCTCTTTCGGCGTGCAAGGCCCCGGCGAAATCACGATGCGCTCCGGCGCCATCTCTGCAATTTCATCCAGCGTGATCTCGTCGTTGCGGCGCACAGCGAGCTGCTGTCCCATCTGGCCCAGGTACTGCGCCAGGTTGTAAGTAAACGAATCGTAGTTGTCGAGCAGCAGGATCATGTCGCACTCATATTCTAACTTCTTTTCGTAACAGGACCGCTTGCAACTTTCATGCGGCGTCATGACACGGAACTGCGGGTCAGTCGCTTGTCCCAGCCGCGTCGCGCCCATCAGCTCCGCACGAACCGCACGCGGTTGCCCCGGCCAATTGAAAAACCGCACGCCATCGCCGAGCAGCACAGGCGCCAGGTACGCGCGATTCTCGTCAACGAGCCCCTCTTGAATCGACTGGCGCGCGATGTCTGCGCCGCTCACCTTCACGTCCTTGCCTCCCGCGGCGTCGCGCGTCACTGCGATCGCCCTCCGTATGTTGCCCGAAAGAAATTTGACCGACGAATCCTCGTCGCCATCGGGAGCGTTGTGAGTGCGCACAAACACCGGGCCGACCCACGCCCCGCCCAGCACCTTCCGCGTTTCGGGACGCTGCCCGGCTTCCTGCCCACGTTGTAGCTTCGCTTGCCAGTCAACACCGAACCGAGGGATTTGATAATTCCCTCCCGCATTTTTTTTCATCGCAGCGGAATCGAGCGGCACGTAACTGAATACCCAGTCCATCGGGTCATCGGGCCCAGCGATAAAGCCATCGAGCGACATCGTGACGTGCCAGAAGACCCTCCCCACTCAAGCCTCCACACTTTGCGAAAGATAGGCGCCCGGGTAGTGGTCAGTTTTCCGGCTTACCGGGCACTGACACTGTTTGAGATTGTTTCGCGTTTGTAGTGGCTGTCTGCCGGAAGACGAAACGGCAAGTCCCGATAGACGCCGTAATCGGATTTCGGCCCGGCTCGCCTTGCCGAGTACAATTTACTTTGAGGCACTTTCTGACTTGAATCCACTTTCGTGCGCGCCAGCCTGCGGTTAATCTGGATGTTATATGTCCGAGAAGGCAACCACGCTTGTTACCACGTTGTTAGGGCGCTTGCATTCGTTTCTTCAGGCTTTCTTGCCGGCAAATAACCTTCAGCTATTGTTCCCATTGGCGAGCTTGGTGCTCTACGTCGGAGGATCCTATCCTTGGCTCCCGCCAAGGCACGTGCTGTCCAACTTGCAATATCAACACCAAGACGGAACGCTGTGGTTCGATGTCTCGACGCGCTTTCTGATGCTGCGCTATTACGCGATTCTTTACGCTGTCCACTTTAGCTTTCTCGGGAGCCTCGCTTTGTGGTGCTTACCCGTGCGAAATCTCTGGGGGAAATTTGCGGCGTGGGTATTGCTGCCCGGCGGGCTTGCCGTTACGTGGTTCACAGCCATTGTTCTAGTGTCACGTCCGCAGCCACCATCGATACTGGAGTCGCCTGGTCAAATCTCACAAGTTGACCTGCGTCTTATCCTCGGGCGCTTATTTCAGTTAGGCACCGGTTTCTACATCACCCTTCTGGGAATGGCTTTGTGCGCTGTTGCGCTCAGGGTTGCTGCAGTCCGCGGTGTGCCGCTGCCAATCCAGTTCCGGGAAAGCGCAAACCATTCCCAAGGCTCCGCAAGGGAAGAAACAGTCGTCCCTCGCCTATTTGTCTTGGTCGTGGTCGCAGCGGTAGTAGCCGCTGTAATCCAAATGGGGATTTTTGTGCCCATGGTGCCGGTGCCCGGAGCACCCCTTCCTCGGTACGACACTTGGCCGCATTCTTTCCCGGCTTGGCACTGGCTTCCCGACCTTCTCGAAGGCTTGGTGGTCGCCGCCTGCGCCACTCTCTTATTCCGCTCGGGCGGACAGCCAGGCACGTCCCAGCGCAAGCGTTCGATTCGCTCATTTATTCCCGTTGCGGTCTTGGTGCCGCTCTCGATTTCGGTCGTCCCCCGGCTTATCTTGAAAGCGCTAGATACGTTCTCCGCGCTTTTATCAACCGTGCCCTATGACCTTCTCGGTTTCGGAGCCCTCCCTTGGGTGCTAATCGTATTTGTTATCGCGGCACTCCAGGAATTTACTCTGCGAGCGTGCCTGCAGAACCGGCTCGAAAACAGGTTCGGCTTCAAGCGCGCCTGTTTACTCATTGGCCTGTTGTGGTGGCTCCTCCCACTCAGCAGCGGATTTGGACCCATTCCCGGTTTGCGAATCGCGGTACCGGGCCTTGCTGTACTCGTGAACCTGCTCGCGCTTATTCTCTACAACGTCCCACTAGCGTGGCTGTGGTCTCGGACGCGCTCCCTCTGGCTTGTCTCGTTTATGCACGGCATGATGCTTCTCTTCAGAGCTGGCGACTCCGCCTATACTGTCTACTACACTTTTCGGTGGCTCTACTGGATCGAAACGGCGGCGTGGATCTTCGTAACCGTTTACCTGTTCAAGAAATTCCCGATCATTCAATCTGACGCTTCACCCGCACCAGCTTCGGATTGACGGCAAAAGATAGACAAAGTGCCGGTCCCTTCGCATGACTCATCAGGGCCAGAGACAGAAACAAACGTAGTTGAGGCCATACGGGTATATGGTCGGTTAAGCGAATACGCGGCTCGAGTTGAGAGTGATCCTACCGTTCACGGCCGTGGCGCCAATTTCCGGCGCTCAACGACGGTGTGCGGCGGGAGAAATCGTCGTTTGCGACACCGCGCAAGGCGGTTCAAAGCTCACTCTGGAAGCCGGAGGTGCTTACACCCTCATCTTCCTGGTCGAGCGTTCTGTATTCGAAGCCTGTGGTAAACATGCATGTCGTACCGCCGGGAGTATAAAGAACCTGAGACCGGATGATGGCGTGCAAATGACCCATCGGACGAGTAACCCCCTAATGGGGAACTGAATCGCCGCCAAGGTCTGCTAGCACTTGTCAATGTTGCCGTTGCACAAATTCACTCCGCGCGGCTGCCGTTCGCTCCGCGATGCGCGATTTCCAGTGCCGTGACCAGCGCGCGCGCCTTGTTCACCGTTTCCTGATATTCGCGTTCCGGCACGGAATCCGCCACCACGCCGCCGCCCGCCTGAATATAGGCGCGGCCGCCCTTGGCCACCAGCGTGCGCAGCGCGATGCACGAATCAATGTTGCCGGAAAAATCCAGGTACATTACCGCGCCGGCATAGATCCCGCGGCGCGTCGGCTCCAACTCATCAATAATTTGCATCGCGCGAATCTTTGGCGCGCCGGAAAGCGTGCCCGCCGGAAAACAAGCCATCAACGCGTCAAAGCAATCCACATCCGCGCGCAATTGCCCGCGCAGGCTGGAAACCAGATGCATCACGTGGGAATAGCGTTCGACGAACATCAGCCGCTCGACTTTCACCGAGCCGTACTCGCACACGCGGCCCAGATCGTTGCGGCCCAAATCCACCAGCATGATGTGCTCGGCGCGCTCCTTCGGATCGGCCAGCAGTTTCGCTTCGAGCGCGCGATCCTCTGCTTCGTTGCGGCCGCGCGGCACGGTCCCGGCGATGGGACGATAGGAAACGTTGCGTCCCTGCACCTTCACCAGCATTTCCGGCGAGCTACCCACCACCGCAAGCTCGTCGAGCTTCAAATAATAAAGATACGGCGAAGGATTCACGACGCGCAGCGCGCGATAAATTTCGAAGGGATCGGCGCTGGTGCGCGCGGAAAATCTCTGGCTGGGGACTACCTGAAAAATGTCGCCCGCGCGAATGTAGCTTTTGGCCTTGCGCACCGCAGCCATGTACTGCGCTTTCGTAAAATTTGATTCCACGCGCAGCGGTCCGCCCCGTCGTGCGCGGCGCTGCCGCGGCAGCGGACTTTCCAGTTTGCGGCGCGTGCGGCGAATTTCGCGTACGGCGGCGTTGTACTTTTCGCGCAGGTTGCCCGGGCCTTTTGTGAAAACATTGCGAATCACCCATACGCGGTGTTGCACGTGATCGAACGCCACCAAACCCAAATAGAACATCATCACGCTATCGTCCAAATTCAGATCGTCGCGCCCGCTCGCCGGAATCCGCTCCACCAGCCGCACCATGTCGTAAGCGAAATACCCGATGGCTCCGCCAATCAGCGGCGGGAGGCCTGGCACGCGCACCGGCTGATACCGCTCGGTGAGTTGCCGCAGATACGCGATGGGATCGGCCTCGAAATCCTTGCGCTTGCCGCCCGTTTCCAGGCTGCATTTCCGCCCGCGCGAACGAAATACCTCTTGCGGATGCGCGCCGGCGAACGTGTAGCGCGCAATATTTTCGCCGCCTTCGACGCTTTCCAGCAGAAATGAGTATTTCGCTTTGTGCGCAAGGCGCAGATGCGCGCCCACCGGCGTCAGCAGATCGGCCGTGAACGTCTCGTACACCGGAACCAGGTTTCCCTGGCGTGCGAGTTTCTGGAATGTTTTGAAGTCCGGCTGCATCATCGTCTGACCATTTTCTCTTCACGCGTCAGGGCGCGCAACACGGCGCGGCGCATGGCTTCCAGCGGCGCTCGCTCGCCCGTCCATATTTCCCATTGCGCCGTTCCTTGCGCCAGGAACATCTCGACGCCCGAAACCGTTTCGATGCCGCGGAGCGCCGCGAGTTGCATCAGCTTGGTGACGCGCGGCCGGTAAATCAGATCGAAAACCAGCCGGCAATTCAGCTCCCGAGCGCTGAGCGGCGACCGGTCAGCCGCTGGATGCATTCCCACCGGCGTCGCGTTGATAATTGCGTCAAAAAATTCGCGCTGCAGGCGGGAACGCTCTACCACTTCGCCGCCCACGGCACGCGCCAGCGCTTTCGCCGCCTTCGCGCGTCGCGCGCAAACGCAAACCGACGCTCCCGATTCCGCCAGCGCATACGCCACCGCCCGTGCCGCGCCTCCCGCGCCGAAAATCAAGGCGCGGCTGCCGCGCAACGGAATGCGACGCCCGAGCGCGCGCAGCACGCCCACATAATCTGTGTTGTAGCCGTACAATTTTCCGCCGCCGCGCACCACCACGGTATTCACAGCGCCGATCGCCGCAGCCATCGGATCGCAATCGTCCAGATGTCGCAGAATCGCCTGCTTGTGCGGCAGCGTCACGCTGAACCCCGCGATTCCCAGCGGCTCGACGCTGCGCAGAAAATCCCGCAGATCGCGCACCAGAAAGGGCAAGAACACCGCAGCAATATGGCGCGCCTGAAAACCGGCGTTTTGCAGCACGGGTGACAGGGAATGGCCGATGGGATTGCCGATCACTCCGTACACCCGCGTCTTGCGGCGCAGTTGGTCTGCGCGATACAAACCCTTCATTTCATCGAGTGTCACTTGGCCGGGAGCAGTTGAATTCCCTACCGGCGCATATGCGAGCGCGCTGCCTTCTCGCAAGGCGAGTACGCGCGCCGGCAGCGCCACGTCTCCCATCGGCACCGCGACGATCGGAGTACGTGATGCGGTTCGCCCGCGCGCCAGGCGCAGCACCTCGATGCTGCGAGCCAGCGAGTCGCACTGCGCCGCGATCTTGATCGCGTCAGGGTTCTCGCGACCCAGATCAGCCGCAACGCGCCGTAGATTTTTGGGCGAGCGCTGGAAAAAATGCGCCGACGCAATCCGCCGCCCTTCGCCCAGGAGCACGTCCAGCAATTCTGGCGGACACAGCGAAGAACTTTCGATCTCCAGGTCATACCAGGCGCAGCCCGAGCGCAGCGCCGCAGCAAGATGCACGAGCTGCCGCGCAATCGTCCCGCGAAATTTTCCGCCCGCCTCGCGGCGCCGGCAAGTCGCGATCAGCGTGGCACGACGCGGTGGCCTCTTGGCAAGCCGAGCCAAGAACCGGTCGATTTCTTCGTCGCCGGAAAGCCAGTCCAGACGCAGTTCGACCGTCTGCGTCACCCGCAGCGCCCGCGCGAGTTGCTTCCACATTCCGAGTGCGTCTGCGGCAGCCGCAACCGCGCAGATTTTGTCCTTTGCAATCATCGGCCAATCACCAGAAGTGTATTGGATTGCGCTGTATTCCGATCACTTAAGCGGGCGTCTGTTCTCGCGAATTCCGGGGCACCCTGTCCTAATGTACAGGTACTACAGGGCTTGTACCATGTGGTGCACAATGTGTAAAGCGGCTCGGACCATTGTCTTGACGGGTCCCAGTACGTCCATTACAGTCCGTACATCGGGCTAATTGTGGGCTAGCGCTTGTTCTGCGGCGCACGATATTCAAAGGAGCATGCATTATGCGTGGGAAAATTGTCCTTGCCAGTCTGATTTTGAGCCTTTCGGGCGTTGCCGCTTCGGCGCAAAACCCCTCCGCTTCCGCCCCTATCTATAAGGACATCTATTGCTCCGGGACCATCACGAATGAATCCATCCCGCAAGATTCCTACGTAATCACGGGCGAGGGCTCGAACTACAAGATTACCTTCTGGGACGGCGACTATGTGTATCTGAACAAGGGCGCCAGCCAGGGCGTCAAGGTCGGCGACGAATTTTCGGTGATCCGTCCGGTCGTCGACCCCACGGAAATCGAATGGTCCAAGTGGCAGTTCGCGATCATCCGCAAGCTAGGCACTTGGTGGGAGGACGAGGGTCGCGTGCGCGTGGTCGTCGCGCAGCCCGATACCTCTGTTGCGCAAGTAGAACACTCCTGCAATTACGTGCAGCGCGGCGATATCATCCTGCCCTTCAAGGAGCGCCCCACGCCGCCGCTCAAATCGGAGGCCAATTTCGACCGCTTCGCGCCTTTCAGCGGCAAAGCCACCGCGATGGTAATGATCGGCAAAGCGTTTCAGGTGGAGCTGGGCACCAACGACGTATTCTTCGTGAACCTCGGCAGCCAGCAGGGCGTCCGCGTGGGCGACTATTTCCGCATCTTCCGCTACACCGGCACCGAGCATGAACTTGCTTACGAAACCCCGCGAGCCGCCTTTGACAACGACAAGGAAGCCACGGTGTACGGGCGCGTCTACGGATTCGGCAGCGTCCCCGCCAAGTGGAAGTGGGACAACACTCCGCGCGAAGTCATCGGCGAGGGAATCGTGCTCAGAACCGGAACCAATTCCGCAACGGTCTTGACCACCTTCAGCTTGCGCGAGTTCTTCGTCGGCGATTACGTCGAACTGGAGTAGTCGGCAGGGCGCGACCCGGGCTGCCGTTAACCGGACTGCGCCTTCTGCGGTGGTAGCGGAAAAGCCGCTTCGCTGAACACCTCGGCAGTAAACCCCTGCACCCGCGTCGCAGGGTCTTTCCACGCATCGCGCTCTAAGCCCGCCTTCACGCACGTTTCCTCCAGGAAGCGTTGCGCTCCCCAGTTGAATTGACTGGCTACCTGCGGCAGCAGGACTCCGCGCTGCCTGCCCTGGCTGACGACCAGCCCGTGCTTCCCTGCTTCGATCGCCTCCAGCGTCACATCTGCCAGTGTCGACAAGACCGAAACCTCGATCTCGATCTCGCCGAGCTCCGCCAACCCAACAGGCTCAAAGCGCGAGTCGTCGAGCGCCGCGGCGCGGGCGCAATGCGCCACGACCGCGGCGAGCGCATCGCGGCCCGGAAGCTGGCCCACGCAGCCACGCAGGCGGCCGCGGCGATGCAGCGTGACGAACGCGCCTGCAGGTTGCAGCAAAATCTCTTCCGCGGGAAATTCCTGCAAGGGAGGCTGGTTTGCGACACCCAGAGCGAGGGCGCTCCGGGCGATCTGCAAGAGCAACTGCTTCTCGCGCTCAGCGAGTGAGGACATCCTGCGGCTTTTCTTCCGGCTTCACGAGCAACGCGCCCTGGCGGCGCTGCTGCACGCGAAAATTAATCTGCGTCCAGAACATCTGGAAGTAATGCCCTGCCGACGCCACCGCGCTCACCACCACCATCCACAAAAGCACGGTGCCCAGCAGTTTCAGCGCCGGATGATTCGCAGTGAGGATCACCGCACACCCGGCCAGCACCTGCAAAATCATTTTCACTTTACCCAGCGGCGAAGCCGGAATGATCAACCCTTCCACCGAAGCAATCTCGCGCAGGCCCATCACCATGAATTCGCGTCCGATGATGATCACCACCATCCACGCCTGCATCAATCCCATTTCCACCAGCGAAATAAACGCGGCGGAAATCAGCAGCTTGTCCGCGATGGGATCCAGCAGAATTCCGAGCGTGGTGATTTCCTTGCGCGAACGCGCCAGGTAGCCGTCCATCACGTCCGTCGCCGCGGCCACCAGCAGAATCAGCACGCCCCACACTTCGAAATGGATGGGCAATCCCCAGAAGTCAAAATTGGGTTGGCGGGTGAGCAGCACAACGACCAACAGCGGAACGAAAAAGATCCGCAGGGTCGTCAAGCCGTTAGGCAGATTCATGAAGTCCCCGGAAAAACCCTCGGCTCGCGGGCCAACGAGCATTCCAAAGGTTCGATTCACTATAGTCCCGCATTTCGGGCGAGTCAACGGCGGCGGCGCATTGCGCTGCGAAAATTGCGCGATCGCGGTAACTACATATTGTTGCCTATAAAGGCAAATCCCTATGCTAGTGACGTTTAGAGAACATGCCGCCCCAGACCTGTGCATATTCCATAAGAGCGTAACAATCATCGCGGAGCGCGAAATCGTTGGGTAGTTTTGCCCGACTGCTGCAATAAGTTCCGTGTTTGCATTGCGATACAGCCTCGGTACCAGTCTATGGGATTTAAAATGTTGATTTTGTTGGGCTTTTTCACCGTTCAGGGGGGCTGCATTATCCACAGTGATATCCACAGGAGCGCTGTGAATCGTGTGGAATACCCGGTGCGTGACCGGTGGTTTTGCACGAGGCGTTTCGCGCGAATCTGGTGCGCGATAGGCGCCAAAATGCGCGCGCGACACATGCTCTTTTCGCCCAATTAGAACCTGGGCCCTCCGTTTGTTTTCATTTGGTTGCGGCGATTTCTAATCGCGGTGCAGCCGATTAGAAAATCCGTGATCAGTCAGTGGTGATTGGTGATTCGCGAGTCGTGACTCGCAATTTGTGATTCCTGCGATTTGATACGGGTATTCCTGGCTCGGCTGTCCTTCGGAATTGGTGGCTGCTGCGCTGGGGAGGGCGCAAACCGGAATCTCGCACCGCGAGTTTGACAAACGAGTGAGCGCAGTGCGATCGTCGCGCGCCATCTATTGAAATCGCCGCATGTTTTTCGCTCCCGCAGGACGGTAACACTCGCGAGAGGAAAACACAGCTGTACGTGGGGATGGAAGTGGTAGAGGACCCCTGGCAGCTGCCGAAATGATTACGCATGCCCTACTTTGCCGGGCTGGCGGAAGGTGAAGAGCCGAGTCAGATACTCTGAGTTGAGAGTCGAGAGTTCAGAGTCAAAAGTCAAAAGTTAAGACTGGTTTGTTGCGCGGTGTGACCCGCTGGTGTGGAGCGCGGTGCTGGAAATCTCGTGCGCGGCGTACAGTGAAAGGGCGTGCGCGATAAGGTAATCTTAACGTCCACCAAGCAGAAACCAAGCAGGTGCGAGGGGCGTCTGACCAAGCACATGAAACGCAGCCGGTCACGATCGGGCGCAGCGGGCATTGGCCGCCTGGGCTCGCGGGCGGGATACTGAGGATGGCGCCCATACTCCTGTGGCTGGTAATGGTGCTTTGCCTGCTGATTACGGCGGTAAAGTACCTGATGGGTGTGATCCTGAAGGTATCGTTCCCCAGCACGAAAATCAAAAAAGACTACAGCTACGAGCCAAGCGTAAGCGTCTTGATGCCCTGCTTCAACGAAGGAAAAACCGTTTACGAAACGATCGAAAGCATCAGCCAGAGCAATTATCCGAGCGAGAAATTCGAAGTGATCGCGCAGGATGACTGTTCGGTGGACGACAGTTACGAGTGGATACTGAAAGCGCAGCGGGATTTCACGAACATTCGGATCGCAGCGGGCCGCAATGCAGTGAACAGCGGAAAAGCACGCAGCGTTTGCAACGCCATGCAGCACTCCAGCGCGGAAGTGATCATTTCCATTGATTCGGACTGCATCTTTCATCCGGAGGCGATCCGCGAACTGACGGCCTGTTTCGCCGAGCCGCAGATCGGTTCGGTGGGAGGCCGAGTGGGCGTGCGCAATCCGAACGACGGGGTGATCACGGCGATTCAGGCGATCCTGTATTATTCGGCTTTTCAACTTTACAAGATGCCGGAAAATTGGACGCGCAGCGTGTGCTGCATCAGCGGGTGCTTGTTCGCCATCCGGCGGGAACTGCTGCTGGAAATCGAACCGGCGATCCGCGCGCGGAACTGGTTTGGCATTCCGGTGAACCAAGGCGAGGACCGCTTCCTGACGCACCAGACTCTGTTGCGCGGATACGGAACATATATCGATAACGACGCGCTGTGCTGGACGACCGTGCCGAACACGCTTTCGGTGCTTTTTAAGCAACAGCTGCGCTGGCGACGGAGCATCGTACGGGATTTTTTCTTTACGCTGAAAACGCTGCCGCAGCATGTGTGGAAATTGCATCCGAACACAGTGCTGACGCTGGTGCTGACGCCCCTGGGAGCGATCGTGGCGCTGGTGGTGGTGGTGACGATGCTGACGGCGGATCCGCTTTCCTGGGCTGGACCGGTCCCGCTGATCACCGCGCTGGGAGTGGGAGCGGTGTTGAGTTGGGTGATCAAAAAATACAGCGCGAAAGAGACCCTGGCGCATCCGCTGGCTTTTGGCGCCTACGTAGCCTGGTCACTGGTCAGCAGCTTGCTGCTGACGCCGCTTGCCCTGTGCACGATGGATTCGGCAGACTGGGGCACGCGGACGAAACAAGAACCCGAGGTGCCTCTTGGCGATGCCACCCGTTAAGGTTACGGCGCAAGTGACGGAAGCGAAGAAATGGCCGTCGTTGCAATCGCTGCAATATAAATTGGTGCTGACGCTGTACCGGGTGTTCGCCGTGGTGATCCTGTATGCCGTGCTCGCCGGAATCCTGGCCTATGCCTTCGTGATGGGCTTCTATGCGATTAACACGTCGTGGGCCGCGCCGATCATTCTTTCCGCGGTGGATGAAAAGAGCCTGGACTTCCGCGAGAAGCTGGTCACCAGCCAGCAGACGATCGAAGATCTAAAGGTGGATTCCGCGAAATTGCAAAGCGGCATTGAGGAGATGACGAAGCACCGCGGGGCGCTGCTGCTGCTGGAACCGGAACTGCAAACAGCTATCGCGCGGGAGCAGAAACACAACCTGGCGACCGGACCCGAGCTTGCGGCGCTCGACAAGCAGAAACAAACCGACAACGTGAAAACACAAGCGGTGCTGGCGCAATTGGACGAGGTCGAAGCCAACATCCAAAAAGACCTGGCGGCGGGGCTGATCACCAAAGGCGACGCGGCGACGCAGCTGGCGGCGCTCAATCAGGCGCAAGGGGCCGCAACCGACAGCAAGATTGCGGAAGTTTTGCTCACCGACAGCGTGCTGGACAAGACCACGAACGGAACGAGCTCGCTCGATGTGCTGGAAAAGCAAGCGGAGCTGCGCTCCGAGGCGGCCCAGCTGGACGTCGCAATCAATGTGTCGCAAAAACAACTGCAGGAAGAGACGCGCCAGATCGACCGCCTGAAACAAGCAATCAGCACCGCGAAGCAGAGTCCTTACTACTTGAACGCGGCGGGTGGACAGCGGTTGTACTTCGCATTCGTGCCGTACGACAACCAGGCCGCCGCCGTGGCCGGCGCCGCGATCTACGATTGCTTTCTCAACATGATCGGCTGCCGGAAAGTAGGCAGCGTGAATCAGATCTTCCCCGGCGAAGAAGACGCCATCCATCCGATCTTCAAGACCGCCATTCGTGGTTACCTGATCCAGATGAACCTGCAGAGGCCCGAATCCGCGAAATCGAAAACGGTGTTTCTGGGCCGCAAGCCCCTGATTTTCTGAGGAGAACGCCAATGTTCCTGACCAAGTGGTATCTCATGGCCGGCGTAGCTTTGCTCGTTCCGGCCGCGCTCGCGGCACAAAGCGCGGCGCCGAATTGGATGCACAGCGCCAGACCCAGCGACACCTCCGCGGTGGACGATGGGTCCAACGCGAACGCGGACGAGCGGGCCTACTGCACCTACGTGACCGAGCAGGCGCTTGCGCAGCGCGACTTTCTGCGGACTCCGACCGCCACTGCCGGAATCACGCAGCCGGACAACGGGTTGCCCATGCAATTCGTCGGTGGCGCGACCCTGGGACTATCCGATCTAAGAAAAGCCAGTCTGACCGTTGATGCCGCGCGCAAGAATTGCGAACTCTACCGAAAGACGACGGATACCCAGCAGGATATCCAGTACGCGCTGCCCAGCCTGGAACAGGAGGCCCTGCACAATAGGCTCACGCTGATCGATAACGCCACGAAATCACTCGCGTCGTTGATGGATAGGACTTCCCAAATGCTCGCAGCGCAAAACGCCACTCGTCTGATGCTCTTTTCGCTGCAGACCACACAAATCAAATTGAACGGCGATCGCGCCGACGCGCAGTCCAAAATCTCGGCGATTTATATTCCACCGCTGCGCAACCGCCCGCTGAAAGCGCTGGTCGCAGAAAAGCAGACCGGCGAAGCTGCTGAACAAAAATCGCTTGCCAAGCTTAGCCGGCAAAACAATTGGGACGTGGCGCTCACGGTCGGCCTGCATCAACAGTTGAATCCGCTGGCCCACGGAGTGCAGCCCTACGGCGAAGTAGCGGTCAACTACAATCTCGCCAGCCACGCGGTCAACAAGCATCTGGATCGCAGCGTCGAAGCACACGACGCCTGGAAAAATGTTCAGGAAAGCGACGTGGTCCGCAGCATGGCGGCGCTTCGCCAGCAAATGGAAGCCAGCATTTCGGCGCAGCAGTCCAAGCTCAGCTCCCTGCGGGAGGAAAGCGCGGAGATCGACAGGAATCTACAGTTGATCGGCGAGCCGGACACCTCGGCAGCGCTCGACTTCCACAACCAACTTGCCGCCGCGCGCCTGCTGCTGGACGTAGAATCCGGCGACGCCACCTTTCGATTGGCCCGCCTGCAGGAATATCTCGCCACGAATTTCTGATTCCTTCTTGGTGGGTGCTAGGCCAGGTTAGCGGCGGGCGAGGCGTTTGCCGACCCGCAAATTCTCAAAGAGCAGGCGGTGGGGGATATGTTGAATAATTCAACGGAAGGTTGAGAAATTAACCGGGGTGGCGGGGCTGCGGGGGCTGAGCGGGGGCGGCAAGTGGTGCAAATCCAAACGCATGACGTTTTGGGCTTGGTGGATAGAATTGGCGCGCCGGTTGCATGTAGGGACGGTGCAGCACGGCAGAGCGCTAGACCTCAAGAAGCAAGAATAGGAACGGAGGAGATACTCTGATGAAAGCGAAAAAAGCGAAGAAGATTACACGCAGCAAGAAACTGAAGGGTGGCGCAGGACTGAAGGCAGTGAAGCCATTATTGAATCCGCAGCCGCTGCCCCCACGCCACGTGCCGATCGTGTAGCGTCGCAACGGGCTGCGAAAGAGCGGGGCGTCTGTCTTCCGGGGTTCCCGGTGATTTCTTGCGTGCATGCAATGCGCCGCTGACACGGCTTCCGCTGCGACGGAACGCGAACAGCGGAGGAACTCTGAGGAACGCGAAAAAAGCCAAGGCATCTGCACGCTGCAGGAAATTGCAGGCTGGCTCTGGATTGAAATCCGTGAAGCCCTTACTGAATCCGCAGCCGCTCCCGCCCAAACCCCGCCCGATTTAGGCCCGTCGTGGCTAGCCCCGGAAGAGAGGATTTTCTTTCTTCCGGGGTTTTGTTTTTTGTGGGAAGCTCCCGACGCACGGACGGGCTGCTCAGGTACGTGGTCCATCTCTGAATTGCAAAGGAGCGCGGATGAACACGATGCGAGTCGTGCTGGCGGCCCTGGGTGCGTTCGTTGCGTATTTTGGGGCGGGGGGAGTTATGTTTGTGACGATGCCGTGGCTGAAGACGGAGTTCATGAAGTATCCGGCGGTGTACCGGTCGCAGGAAGGAATGAAGCGCGTGATGCCGGCGGGGATGGCGGCGATGTTCGTCTCGATTGCGGTGCTGGCGGTACTTTACGCGATGATTTACAAAGGTGGATCGGGATTGGTGGAGGGTGCGCGGTTTGGCGCGTTGATTGGAGTGTTTGCGATTGGGGCCGTTACGATGCACGACTTTGTTAACCTGAATATTGGGTGGAAGCTGGCGGTGGAGCAGTCGGTAGCTTACTTCATCGAATGGGTGGTGGTGGGTATCGTGATCGGGGTGATTTATCGGCCTGCGTGAGTTGAAAGTCAAAAGTTAATAGTTGATGGTTACACACCCCGCCCTTGGAATAGCGAAGTGCGCGCCACCCGCGACTTTCTAGCACAAGTCCAGTGATCTGGAGTTCTGCTTACGCCTGCGTAAGCGAGAGATACACAGAATCGAGAGGGCGCCGGCAAACAAAAGTTCCCATGTGCCGGGTTCCGGAACGGAGGTTCCACCACCACCGCCCGTGCCTGCGACAGTAACGCCGTTCAAGCCGTTGCTGTCGGCCAGATTACCGGTGCAGTCGGTCGAAGTGACCTGGTTCTCAATCTTGGAGGTTGGGTCCTGTCCGGCAAACGTCACCTCACCATTGCGCGCCAGGGCTCTACCGCAGAGATCGGTCGCGCCCGGATCGAAGACGATGTCGGTGAGCGCGAGGATATTCCCATCGAAGGCAGAGTTGTTGCCGAGAGTCGCCGAGCTGCCGACGACCCAGAACACGCTGTCCGAGGGCGAGAGGCCGGCGACATTAATAAGGGAGTCGGGTGAGGTGATGAGCGTGCTGGACATCTGGAAGACGAATACGGAACCCGCCACGCCATGGTCGGTCAGAGTGAGCGTTCCGGTCAAATTGCTGGTTGCGGCGCCGACGGTATAGACGCCCGGGCCGAGGGTCAATCCAGTCAGATTACCGCCGGTGATTGCACCGGTGCTCGGCAGGAGACTTTCGGTAGTGTAGGCAGAGCTGAGATCTTTCTGAGCTTGCAGCGCGACCGCATTGCCTAAATCGACTGTACCGTTGACGATGCCAGCACCCAGTGTACAGCCGGTGCCCGCGACAAAGCCGGTGCATGCGCTGCCTGGGGAGACACCCAAATCGCCGGTGATGATGGTCGCGTCAACATTGGTTACCGTGGTACCCGCCAGGACGGCAAAACTGTCCGCGGTATTGAGGGAGTCGGCGGATGCGAGGGGGGCTAGCACGGCGCCGAACTCAGCTACCAACAGGACTGCTAGTGCGGTTCCAAAGATTCTCATGGTCAAACCCTCCGGTGTCGACTGGGATGCAGGGAGACGAGATTTATAGCAGTTGAGCAAAAACAGAACTGTCCAATAGTGCACATATTTTCGCCTTGTCCCGCGCGTGGGCCGGGCGACGCGATGGATTACGCGGGAGGCCGCCCCAGCATTTCTCTGCGCGCCACTTTTTTTGCATCGATTGGCGGCGCTGGGTACCTGCAGCTTCCTCTCTGCTTGCGCTGTGCATCCTCGTTCCCGTCGCGCCTTATAGCTCATGCGGGGTGAGCATCATAGCAAGAAGCGATAACTTACCAATAGAGTACTTATACTGACGGCTGCGTGAAAGAATACTCATGGTGAAATCGTGCAACGCTTCGACGCTGTCATGCGAGTGGCAAGTCAAGGTCGGAAGCTGAGAGTCGAGAGTTGAAAGTCAAAGACCCCGCCCTTCAGAAACGGAAGGGTGGGGCCCCCGCGCGTGTTTCGCGGCGCGGGCGGAATGGAAACTTGACAGGGCGGCGCACAGGCAGGCCAATTCACACACCGGGCCGGGCGCAGACGAATATGATCTGCGAGATTGCCGGGGGCTCGAGCAGCTCGGCGCGGAGGGTGCGGGGTGCGTCGCGTGCGGCTTCGCGAGCGAGGCGCGCGATTTGCTCGGCGGTGAGGGCTATCGAATAGAGGTCACCCCGGCGCGTGTAGGAATACTCGCGGTAACGCGGGCGGGCTTCCTCGGCGAAGTTCATCAGGCGTTGCCAGAAGCTGGGGGCGTGGCGCAGGGCGCGCGCAATTTTTTGCAGCGGGTTCGCCTTCGCGGCGGCGTCGCGCGAGATGCGCAACGAATGGCGCGGCGGCGAGCCGCTGGATTCCAGGATTACCTCGACGCAATCTGCGACGCGGAACGGACGCGAAGGGTCGGCGTCGGGATACCTAGCGAGAATTTCGGCCAGAGCCGCGACGTCTGGGTCGAATCCCGGCCACCAGTAACGGAAGGAATGGAAGACCACCGTGCCAGCGCGCAATATCTGCTGTAGGCGCACGGCATCTTTTCCGGCGACTTGGACGATCATGTCCACCAGTTCCTCCGCGCGGAAGGTCTGGCGGACCAACGGACGCATGCTGAGGTATTCGGCTTCTTCTTCGGTGTATTTTACGGCGATGGTTTCGGGCAGCGGCACAGCACCAACCTGATTCTGACGTGGCGGTCGTCCCTGGCGCGGCGTCGAGGCGTCTTGGCCTTACCACGGCGAATCGCGGACGGGGTCGTTTCTGCGAAGCTATTTCAGGATTTTCCCGCGGATTTTTCCGTCAGGCGCTCGCGGACTTTATCGCTGAGCAATTTGCCGTCAATGGATTTGCCTTCGAGTTTGGCGCGCGCGGCTTTTACGACCGCACCCATTTGTTTCAGTGAATCCGCGCCCGATTCGGCGATGGCGGCTTCAACGGCGCGATGCATTTCGTCGTCGCTGGGAGCGGCGGGCAGATATTTTTCGATGATGGCGATTTCTTTCGCTTCCTTATCCGCCAAATCTTTGCGGCCGCCTTGCGTGAACTGCTCGACGGACTCCTTGCGCTGCTTGATCAGCGTCTGGAGAATTTGCAGCGATTCGAGATCGTCGAGCGGGCGCATTTTGTCGATTTCTTTGAGTTTCAGAGCGCTTTTGACCATGCGCAGGACGCTGAGGCGCAGTTCGTCCTTCATTTTCATAGCCGCGGTGAGATCGCTCTGGATTTTTTCGATGTAGCCCATTGGTTGTCCCCCGAAGTGCAGCCAGAATACCACACGGATTATGGCGCGTGACCGCATTTGGTAGAGGTGATTTAAATTTGCCGGATGCGCATAACGGATTTGACTCTGCTGCGGGCAGCCATTACGCTTCTAGAATGAAAATCGTGGTTGCGGATAAAATCAGCGAACGCGGGATCGAACAGTTGCGCGCAACGGGCTGGGAAATTGTGTTGCCGGCGGCTGCGGCTCTGCCGAGCGAGATTGTGCATGCCGATGGATTGATCGTGCGCAGCGCGACGAAGGTGACCAGCGCGCTGCTGGATCGCGCGGAGAAATTGCGCGTCGTCGGGCGCGCCGGCGTGGGCGTGGACAACGTGGACATGGACGCGGCGACGCATCGCGGCGTATTGGTGATGAACACGCCGGGTGGGAACGCGGTGAGCGTCGCGGAGCATACCTTTGCGCTGCTGCTGGCGCTGGCGCGCGGGGTGGCGCAGTCGAATGCGGCGATTCACGCGGGGCGCTGGGAGAAAACTTCGTCGGGAATGGAATTGCGCGGGAAGACGCTGGGGCTGGTGGGGCTGGGACGCGTGGGATCGGAAGTGGCTCGGCGGGCGCGCGCGTTGGAAATGAAAGTGCTGGCGTACGATCCCTACGTGACGCCGGCGGCTGCGCGTGAATTGGAAGTCGAGCTGATTTCGTTCGAGGATTTGCTGAAGCGCTCGGACGTGATCTCCTTGCACACGGCGCTGAGTGCGGCGACGGAGAAGATCATCAATGCGGCGGCGCTGGCGCAGATGAAGAAGGGCGCGCGGCTGATCAATTGCGCGCGCGGCGAATTGATTGACGAAGCGGCGCTGGCCGAGGCTTTGCGGTCGGGGCATTTGTCCGGCGCGGCGGTGGATACCTTCGCGACGGAGCCGCCGAAAAATTCACCGTTGATTGGATTGCCGAATTTGATTGCGACGCCGCACATCGCAGGCTCGACGGCGGAAGCGCAAGAAGAAGTGGGCACGCTCATCGCGCTGCAGGTGCGCGACTATCTTGCGGAAGGACTGATTCGCAACGCGGTGAATATGCCGGCGCTTTCGGCCGAGCAATACCGGCGTTTGCGGCCGTACCTGGAGCTGGGCGAGCGGCTGGGCGCTTTCGTCGCGCAGGCCGCGGCGTCGGCGAGTTTCAGCCGCATACGCATCCGCTACGCGGGCGAGCCGGCGGAGCTTGGTTCGCATGTGATTCGCAGCGCGGTGCTGATTGGAATACTGAATTCGGTGCTCGACGAAAAGGTGAATTTGGTGAATGCCTCGCAATCGGCCGCGGCGCGCGGGCTGATTGTGGAAGAAACGACGCGGCGACGGGAACGCGGATATCCCAACACCTTGGAAGTGGCGGCCGAGAATGCTGGTCATGCGCTGACGGTCGAGGGCACGGTGGCGCAGGATGGTTCGCCGCGAATTCTGCTGCTGGATGGGATCGAACTGGAAGCGCCGCTCGAGGGCACTTTGCTGCTGACGCGCAATCGTGATGTGCCGGGCGTCATCGGGAAAATCGGCACGGCGCTGGGCAATCTGGGCGTGAACATCGCGACGTTTGCGCTGGGACGGCGGCAGCCGGTGCATGGTGCGGAAGCGGTGGCGCTGGTGCGGCTGGACGGCGATGTGGATTCTTCCGTACTGCAAACGATTCGCGCGATTCCTTCCATCACGGAAGCAAAATTGGTGCGGCTGGCTGAGGCGCCTAAGCTGAATTCGCAGAAGGCGTAAATTCCGGCTCGTATTTTTCATGCTCGAAACAGCGCGGATGCGGCTTTTCGCTTGGCAGCCGGACGATTGGCTGCTGTTGCGTCCGATTGCCACCGATCCTCAGGTGATGCGATACATTTCAGACGGCAAGCCTTGGCCCGACCAACGCATTCGCGAATTTGTTGCGCGGCAAGTTACGCACTTCGAATCTCTCGGCTATTGCCTCTGGAAACTTCTGCTTAAAGAAACGTCGGAGATGATTGGGTTCTGCGGTCTGCAACCGCTGGACGGCACTCCGGAGACGGAGATTGGCTGGTGGCTGGCGCAGGCGTGGTGGGGACGAGGCCTGGCGACGGAGGCGGCGCGGCTGGTGCTGACGGATGGATTTGAGCGCGCGAGGCTTGCGAGAATTGTGGCTGTCGCGCTGGCGGCGAATCGAGCATCGATTCACGTGATGGAAAAGTTGGAAATGAAGTATGAACGGGAAATGATTCATCGCGGATTCGACGTCGTTCTGTACGCGGTAAACCGTCCGGGGCGATGATGCGGCAGGTATGTTTGCGGGAACTGCTCGCGGCTCAGGAAGCTGTGCTATTCTAGTTTGGTTCGCGTGAGAGTTTTGTGCCCCTCGCGCGCACACGGTCGGGGCGTAGCGCAGCCTGGCTAGCGCGCCTGGTTCGGGACCAGGAGGTCGAAGGTTCAAATCCTTTCGCCCCGACCATTCTTTTGAATCACTTACGCAACTTCATTCTCCTTTGAATTGGGTCCATTTGGGTCCAACATCGGCTTAAATAGCCCTACTTCCGCCGCCACTTGTTCCCGAAATTCGGGACGGATGTGAGTGTAGCGGGATGTTGTCCGCAAGCTGGAATGCCCGATCCACTCTTTCACCAAGTCGCCAGGTACGCCATTTTCTTGAAGGACGGAAACTCTGCCATGCCGAAAGGCATGTAGACCTCCGCGCTTCAAACCGAGCTTGTCCAATACCGACACCAACTTTCGTCGAACGTTGTCCTTTGAAAGCGGGGTGCCGTTACAGGTCTGAAAAACGCGCCCTGATTTTCGCCCGTTCAAATGCTCTCGCAGCATTTCAGCCAGGGCAGGTTCGACGTTAACGGTCCTATTTCCGCTCTTCGTCTTAACCGAGACTTCCTGCCCTCGCCACACACTGCGACGAACGCGAATGCGGCAAGTTGGCAAATCCAAGTCTTCGACGTGCAGCCCGAATACCTCGCCGCAGCGAAGACCTGTTCCTGCCATCGTTGCAAATAGGGTGCGCCACTGCCCGGTTGTCGAATTGACAATTTTTCGCATCTCATCTTCGGTAAAGTAACGTTGTTCCTTATCGGGAACTTCTGGAAGGACCAAGCTCCAATCCTGCCAGCGTTTTTTCCCAAGGATGAGTTTCAGCACTCCAACGACGTTGCGGAGGGAACTAAGAGGGGCTATATTGCCATGCATTCCCCACGGCCAAATCGGAACCCAAAGCTGACAGAAGGAGGAATTAAAGCGATGAAAACTCTGCTCGGGATTGGACTGCTGGCGGCATTGTTGTTGCTGCCTGGTTTGGCGACGGCGCAGAATGCCTTCGATGGCACATGGAAGCTTAACCTGAATCCAACCGAACCGCCGAAAAAGCCGGACGTTTTCCTGCTACAGGACGGCATGTACCAATGCAAGACATGCGTTCCACCGATAGATGTCAAAGCCGATGGCCAAGACCAGAAGGTCAGCGGTGATCCGTACCACGACACCGTCAGTATCAAGGTCGTGGACGATCACACGATGGAGGAAACGGATAAGAAAGACGGAAGGATTGTCACCACGACAAAAGTGACGGTTTCGCCCGATGGCAACACGGCGACATTTGAATTTAGCGACAGCAGCGCCACCAACGCCGACCCAGTCACGGGGAAGGGCGAAGCTACGCGAGTGGCTAAAGGTCCCGCCGGGGCGCACGCAATTTCCGGCTCTTGGAAGTTCGGCAAGATCGAGGATATCTCAGCGAACGCGCTCCTAATCACGTACAAGGTGGACGGCGATACCTTAACCATGAGCAATCCGACCGGACAAGGCTACACAGCCAAACTCGATGGAACGGACGCACCGTACAAGGGCGATCCCGGGACCACGAGCGTCTCAGTGAGGAAGCTGTCCAAGAATGCGATCGAGGAAACCGACAAACGCGATGGAAAAGTGATCGGCATTTATCGCATGACGGTCGCTCCTGACGGTAAGACCATGACCATCGCAATCACTGACAAACTTCGCGGAACCACTAGCCAATTTGTGGCGGAGAAGCAGTAGGCCATCGTCAAGTTTCCAGTAACCTTTGTACGAGTTGTGCCTGTATAGGGACGCACTCGGGAATAATCTAGATGATGTCCGAACAGGATTATGACTTCTTGTCCGAGGCTGGACCTGAAAACTCCGGCCTCCCAACCCAACTTGTTGACTCGTGAACGAATCGGTCTCGACACCGGCATCTTCGCGGCGAGGCCGAAGCTGGCTTCCGGTAATCGTGTTCATCGGGCACCACGCTTTGGCTCGTTTCGGTCAATCTTCCGCTTCGTCGGGCGATCCGACTTATGGCACCATCAGTGCGGCGATGAGGATGAACCAAAACATGCGCGGATTTTTGAGCGGCTTGCAGACCCATGAGCCTATTCTCTCGCCAGAATTGTCGAGTGTCCTAAGCGCGGGGTTTGTGGAAGAAAAGGGATGTGTGCTGCTTGCATCACAAGCACGGGATACCGATGCCGCCCTCACTCGGGCCGCTGCCCATGACGAGACCGGATGCGAATGTTTCATCAACCATGTTCACGTTGAGAGCTTGGGCGAAGCCCTAGAATTTGCACGGCGATTGAACAAGACTCTCGCCGCAACCTTCCCGGGCGATTTCATTGTTATCGTGTCGTTTGATGGCCGTGAAGCAACTGTCCGCTTTCATCGACTCCGGGCGGGTCAGAAATGGTTGAACGAGAATCTCGAAGAGTACCGAGAGGAAGGAATCGCGGTAATAGATTCAAATTGACCAACTCCCGATCACTCGCGCCACCGGACATCTTCGGGGCTAGGACTTCACTTCGACGGTAACGGCGTCAATTAGGAGTACGGAGCCTAAAGTTTCGGCTCGAACTTTTCGTTGGGACAGCCACCCGGGGAATTCTTTAGGTGAGCGCACCATCGCGCGTCCATGTCTTCCAACAGTTCTTTGGCAGTCGCGTCTGCCGCTGACCGATTCACGGAGATTACTTTGTGGAACCACATGTCTGCAACCGGGAAGCTGTTCGGAAGCCCCATTTGTTCGATAACGACCGATACAACAGACCGCTTGCCTTCTTCGGCTGGTATGTCGGAGACATCAACCGTTATGAAATCCACGAAGAACCGCAACCCCTTTTCATTTTCGTTCATGGGCTGATACCTACTCGAATGTGAGAGTTCTCGCTTAAACGCTTCGACAAAAAGAATTCCGACTCGGTCTTTGCCGGTGTGCCCCACAGACACCGGAATTTTTGCTTGTTGTGCCACGCCAGTGGATGCGAAAAGCAAAGCTGTTGCAAGGATGAGTAGTCGTTTCATGGTGTGAGTTTAGCTCCAACGGTCTACGGTGAGCCACAGAACACCCTTACGTGTCGGCAATGCGGCACGTCGCGCACGAAAACTGCGGGCAGGATTTCTCAACGCCTGATCACTCGCATCACCGGACATCTCGCTAGGGCAAAATCCACTTTTCCGATAAAGCCCGTTCATCACGACTTGAGAGTCGAAGGACCCCACGGCGGATATGGTTCGGCACAGTCAAAGCCGAGTTCTTTCGCCCGCTCCCAACACTTTCGACCCTCGCCCCACTTCTCTTTAAGTTCAGGAAGCTGCAAAAAGTACAACGAGCCTAGATTATTCCAAGCCAAAGGGCTGTTCTGCGCTGTGGCTTTGAGCAACCAACGTTCGGCCTCAAGAACATCGCGCTGAACTCCCCATCCAGCTTGATAGAGCAAGGAAATTGTGCATTGAGCATCAGAATTCCCGGCAAGTGCGTGAGGCATGGCATTCTTCAATACGAATTCGTAGTCAGCACGCTCGATGGCTTTCGACACTTCATCCCAGTTGTAATCGGGCAACGCCATCCCATCAGCATATCACTGGGTCGATCTTGAGGAATTGCTCCGTGTGAAGAGTTCGCCAACTCGCAATCACTCGCGCCACCGGACATCTTCGCGGATAGGACTTCGCATCTCCGGCGTTAATCAGGGTGCGCCGGGATAAACCGGCATGTTGTAAGGAATGAAAGAGTCCTACAAGAAAGGAGACAGCGACTCCATCTTGGCCCTCAGTCTTGCAGGCGGCATCGCGAGATGTAGCTTGAAGCGTAGACAGGGGTATCGGTGGGCCGGGTATTGAGCTTCGAAAAACGCAAAACCAGG
>Ga0210394_10001111_pt1 | contig 45520 bp, 34 predicted proteins | sample IncBWC12MmetaG_FD_160121 | JGI IMG/M metagenome (GOLD analysis project Ga0210394, IMG submission 160121) | Forest soil microbial communities from Barre Woods Harvard Forest LTER site, Petersham, Massachusetts, United States - Inc-BW-C-12-M | ecosystem: Environmental > Terrestrial > Soil >...
CCGCGTGATGTAGTTAGTGCTCAAATTATTCTTCAAAGGGCTCGGATAAGTCCTTCAAACCGTAACGCAGCGTAAGTAATCGCAAGCGTGGTTTGAGAAGCCGTCGCGTTTACGCGGCGGAGAAGTCGCATAACTGCGATCGCCGCGCTCGCGTGCGCTGTCGAACGATAATGGCGCATGCAGCAGATCCTACCATCGAACGAGGAAGCCTAGGCCACGCCCTTGACTCCCGATACCGCGTTCACGGCGTCCGCTCCTCCGGCACGTTCGTCGTCGAATGCTTCGGCAGGAATTCACGGAGTATATTCCCACCCACACGCCCGGCCAGGCCCACGGCGGCATTGCTGAAGACCAGATGCGCTCCCCGATTCGCCTGCGGGTAGTACAGATTCGACAGCGCTCCCGAGCACATGTCACCCAGCACATAAGAATAGTTAGGCTCGGTGCGCCCATCATCGCCGCGGGTGAAAAATGCGGAGCCGATCGCATGCATCAATCGCGACTTCATCGTACCGGAGCCTTGGTAGTAGTAGCGCGGATCCTGATGCAGCAGAGTGGGGAAGATCGCATGAGTCAAATAGTCGCTGCTTCGCCCATCTGCAAACTTTGCGGCAAAACGCTTGCCATATCCTTCGGCGCCCTGCCCGTATCCGGCAAAGGAGTTCGTCGCCTGTTCCATGCCGGCGGCAAAGCCCACGCCAACCATCGCAACCGGATCGAAAGTGCCGCGCGTAGCAAGTGCGAATTTCTGTTTCCATGTGAGCGGCGCCGCGTCAGGAACGTAGCTGGTATAAAAGTTAGGCAGGATGCCCACCAGCCGCTGCTTCTCTTCGGCCCTGACTTGTTCCGCGGCGATCACGTCCGTGGGATGCACCGTCACCTCTGAATTCATCCCCGCAAGTGATAGGGAGACGCCCGGAACCTCGTAAGTCTGCTGCGCCGCGACCACCAACTCGGCAGAAGTAAAAAGCGCAAAGCCTTTGGCGTTGACAATCACGAAATATGAACCGGGTAGAATTGCTATGAAACTAAATTCGCCGCCCGCCCCAGACACCATCATGTGCGATTGCGTTCCATCTCTGGGCAGCAAGCTGACATCCGCACCGGAAACGCTCGCGCCGCTCTCATCCAGCACCGTGCCCGTGACGCTGGCTAATCTCTCCGTGGCCGGTGCCGTGGCGGGGGGGCCCTCCAGAAGGGAATTGCGGTGAATCGTGGGTTCGGCGGTAGGTTGCTGAGCGGGCGTGCCTGCCGGGACCATAAGCAACAGTAGAAACGCGCAGACGAGAACCACATAGCGGCGGGGGCAGACGGACTTTCTCCAAGCGTGTTTGACCAGGGAAGAACAAGCCGGAGAGCGAGGCTGACTCAGGCCAATCAGGCTAGCGCGGAGAAAGATAGACGCATAGGTCACGAAGTCACAGTAGGTCGGCCTGCGCAGATTCCACACGTATCGCGTAGCGGATGGATCACCCGCTAGATTATTGCGCCGGGGTTCCCCTACATTTTCATTAGCCCATTAAGTCAATCGAGAAGCTGTCCGCTATTGCACACTGTGCGGTGGCAGGCAGGCGCGGCGTACAACCCGCGCGATACATGCCCGAATCTCAAATTCCAGCTACAATCAAGAGGTCCATCTTCGAGGCGAGGCGTCCCATGGAAAATCACAATCGTGCAGCGGTCGTCGGAATCAGCGCTCTGGCGTTCTTCGCGACGCTCGTTCCTGCGGGCGCCCGCGCGCAAGCCAAGCCCTCGCCCGACGCTGAAATCGTTGCGCGCGTAAACAACGACGTCATCACCCTCTCGGCATATCAGAAAGCCGAACAGCAATTGCGCGACGAAGCAGCGCGCGATTGTCAGGGCTGCCCGCAAGATCAGATCGACGCGCAGTTCAAAGAACAGCAAAAAGATCTGCTGCGCGGCATGATCGATCAATCGCTCATGGTACAGCGCGCCAAAGATATGGGCGTGAGCGTCGAATCCGACCTCACCAAGCGCCTCGACGAAGTCCGCCAGCAGAACGGCCTCGCCACCATCGCAGATCTGCAGAAAGGCGTCGAAGCTTCCGGCCTGAGCTGGGAAGATTACAAGACCACCATTCGCAACGGACTGCTACAGAAGGAGATCGTGCGCCGCGAAGTCGGTTCCCACCTGGATATTTCCGCCGACGAAGTGAAGCAATACTACGCTGCGCATCCACAGGAATTTACGCTGCCCGAGCGCGTAGTGCTGTCTGAAATTTCACTGAGCACGGACGGTAAAAGTCCCGAGGAATTAGCTGCCGTGCGCAACAAAGCCGAAGGCCTGCGCACCAGCGTTCTCAACGGCGACAATTTCAACCAGGTCGCCAGTCTTTATTCCGAAGGCAGCACCGCGAAAAACGGCGGCGGCCTGGGCACCTTCAAAAAAGGAGAACTGGCGCCGCAACTCGAAGCAATCGTGTTCCAAATGAGTAAAGGTGAGATCAGCGAAGTGATCCAGACTCGCACCGGCTTCGAAATCCTGAAAGTTGAAGATCACCTGCAGGCGGGATTGCAGCCCCTGGAAAAAGTGGAACCCGACATCCGCAACATTCTCCACGCCCAGAAAATGCAGCCCCTGATACGCGATTATCTGGCCGAGCTCCGCGAACAAAGCTACATCATCTTAAAGCCCGGCTACACCGACAGCGCCCTGCTCTCCGGCGCCAACGTTCCGTCGCCGGACAAGTCTCATTTGTAAACGCAACATACGAAATTCAATTCACACCGGTATTAGAATCTACGCCGTCGCAGCTTTTGCTTTCGCCGCGGCCTCTACGGTGTAAATCAGAGTCGCCTTTTTGCCGCCCTTCGCGGCCGTAGCGCAGACCGAATTCAGATTCACGCCTTTCGCCGCAAGTTTGTCCAACTGCAGCGCCAATGCGCCGGGCTTGTTTTGCAATTCAATTTCCTCCGCGGCGGTTTCCTGGTAGCTCAGCCCAGCCGCGTCGAGCGTCTTTTTCGCGCGCCGCGCATCCTCCACCACGAGTTCAATTGTGCCGTTCCTTCCCTGTGCGGTACCCAACAAAGCCAGAATGTTCAGCTTCGCGTTCCCCAATGTCTTTGCGATCTTCGCGAGCGCTCCCGGCTGATTCTCCACGGTGATTGTGAATTGCTTCGTCTTGGCCATTTCGGCACCTCCGGTAAATCTCGCAGGATTATACGCCTCGCTCCGCATTCACGGTCGCCGAACGTATTTACGAATCGCCGCTGCGGTCGCGGATACCTCGGCCGCTGACTTCTCGACTGCGGTGATACCTACAGAGCCAGTCGCACCCACGGCTGCCAAAAACTCCAGTCCCGTCGCGGTCAAACCGAACAGCTGAAATCGAATTGTCGATCGCAAATGAAATTTCTCCTTCATCCGGCATGGCCTGACTTTTCGACAGGGGGACAACGGACGCGGTGGTGTGCGTAGGCATGCGCCCCTCAAAAGACAGCAGGCGCAACGCCATCGTGCCCGAACCCGCGCGAAGCTGCAGGTCAAGCTGCCTCGTTTGTGAAGGGGTGATTGCGGTCTAGATTAGGTTCGGCACAAGCAATATGATTTTTGAATGCAGCGTTCGCAGCATGCGCCAGAAGCAAGGCACTCCAGCACTATCCGTTTCAGCGCCTGCTGCATGGTAATATGGCGCACATCCAGGCAAAGAAAGCCGCGACGACAACGGAGGCTGGGAATGGCGAGAATGGAATCCGCGCAAGTGCCCCTGCCCACCTCCGCCCCGAGTTCTGCCGCGTCCGTCCCGGCTGCGACCGCTCGTCCGCGACACTCTGCCCTCGTCCGCATCACTCACTGGATTACCACTCTGTCCTTTCTCGCCCTGCTCGTCAGCGGATTTGAAATTGTAATCTCTCATCCGCGCTTCTATTGGGGCGAAACCGGAAATGTACGAACGCCAGCGCTGTTTCAGATTCCGATCCCTGCCTCGAGGCACCTGGTGCAGACCGGCTACGGGTACGTGCTGCCAGACCAGAACGGATGGAGCCGCTATCTCCACTTTCAAGCCGCTTGGATTGCGGTATTGACCGGCTTGCTCTACGTAATTTCCCTGTTGTTCACCGGACACTTGCGCAAAGACTTGCTCCCGAATCGATCCGATCTTTCCTGGCGGAGTTTTTCGACCACACTCGCAAGTCACCTGCGTTTTGCAAAGCCGAGCGAGGAAGAAGCCTGGTCGTACAACCTGCTGCAGCGCCTCAGCTACCTGTTCGTGATCTTCGTCTTGTTCCCATCAGTGATCTGGACTGGCCTGGCGATGTCCCCCGCCTTTGTTTCCGCATTTCCGGCCACCGTGAATCTGTTGGGCGGCCAGCAATCCGCGCGCACGCTTCACTTCTTCGTCTCGCTGGCTCTGCTGCTCTTCCTTCTCGTCCATGTCGGGATGATTTTTCTTGCCGGTTTCAGCAGCCGCATGCGCGCAATGATCAGCGGGCAACCCTTGACGCATAAGGAGCGCACATGACCAATCCAGCAAGCCGCAAACTGTCACGCCGCAAATTGATCGTCGGCGGACTCGCAGCCACCGCAGGAGTAGCTGGCTTGGGCGTGGCCGCGCGCATCGCGCAAAAGTACGGACTCGTCCCGCCCGATCACGGCGGCATCTACGGCCTCGGCGAAACGCTGACCTACGCTTCGCAGCGTCTGCTGACCAGGCACTCTCTCGCGCGTGAATTCCCCAAGAGCCAGATTTCGCAGCCTCCATTCGCGAACGAAGTCGAGCCTCCCAGCGACCAGTTCAAGCGCTTCCAGGCCGGCCACTTCGCCGATTGGCGGCTTGATGTAGACGGCATGGTCGCCCGCCCCACCTCGTTTTCGCTCGATCAGCTTAAGAGCTACCCGTCTCAGTCCCAGATCACGATGCTGCAGTGTGAGGAGGGTTGGTCGTATATCGCCGAATGGATCGGCGTGCCGCTGTCCCACGTTCTGGATGTTGTGGGAGCCCTCCCGCAGGCCAGATATGTCTTTTATTTCTCGATAGAACCCGACACGTGGGAAACCATCGACATGGCCGACGCATTGCACCCGCAGACTTTACTGACCTACGGGATGAATGGCGATGAGCTTCCCGTCGGCCACGGCGGGCCGCTTCGCCTACGGGTCCCTCGCCAGGTCGGCTACAAGAACGTGAAATTCATCAACCACCTGACGGTCAGCGACAATCTGAAGGGTTTCGGTAAAGGACTCGGCTCCGCGTCTGCAGACGCAGGCTATGCCTGGTACGCCGGCATCTAGACCCGTTTAGCGCGAGCGTCGCATCTCGGTCGCTATTACCGTTTTGGGCTTCCTCGAAATCTCTTATCGGCCACGTGCAGCCGGATTCGCGATCCCGCCGAAGCCGCATCCCAATATCGGACAGTTGCGGTTGCTTGCGTGCATGGCAAGCCGACTAAGTCGCGTACCTGCAATTGCTTGGAGGACAACTCGGTTGGGCGGAGACATGCTCTGCAACACCAAGATGTAGAGAAAGGTGCCCAGATGACCTCGTTCTGGCAAGACATACGCTTCAGCCTGCGAATGATCAGTAAGGCGCCGGGCTACGCGGCGATCGTCATCCTCACGCTGGCGCTCGGCATCGGCGCAAACTCCACGATTTTCAGCTGGATCAACTCGGCATTGCTGAACCCAATTCCTGGCCTCACGAAACCGAGCGAAGTTGTCTCGCTCACAGTCGGCAACCCCGGAAATAGCCCGCTTGGCTTCAGCTATCCGGATTTCGCATCCATACGCGACGGGCAGCAAAGTTTTTCAGGCATGGCGGCGTGCTGGTTCGCTCCCATGAGCCTGACCGGCAAAGGTAGGCCCGAGCGCGTCTGGGGCATGGTGGCGTCGGCGAATTATTTCGACGTGCTGGGTGTGCAGCCATTGCTGGGCCGCGGTTTTCTTCCCGTGGAAGACCAGAAGCCGGGAGGAGCGCCCGTCGCGGTGATCAGTTACCGCCTGTGGCAAACGCATTTCGCTCGGAATCCGAATATCGTCGGCCAGGCGATCGAAATCAATCAGCACTCCTACACCATCGTCGGCGTTACGCCCGCGGTCTTTCAAGGAAGCCAGACCGGCGTACGCACGGAGATTTGGGTTCCGGTCATGATGGAGGCGCAACTGGTGCCGGGGGCCGAGCTGCTTCATGACCACGGCAATTTCACGTTCTTTGTTTTTGGCCGATTGGAGCCGGGCGTCACGCTAGCGCACGCGCAGGAAGAAATGACGCTGCGGTTGCAGCGGGAAGCCAAGAATTATCCCGAGGAACACCAGGGAAAGGACTCCGTGATGGTGTATCCGCTGTGGCGGAACCCATTCAGCTTCAATTATTTTTTCGCGCTGCTGCTGCCGACGCTGATGGCCATCGCCGGCGTAGTGCTTCTACTCGCCTGCGCGAACGTGGCCAATCTGATGCTGGTTCGAGCGGTGGGCCGGCGGCGTGAAATCGCCATTCGCATGTCGCTGGGCGCGAGCCGCTGGCGGCTGGTGCGCCAACTTCTGGTGGAAAGCCTGATGCTGGCACTGGCCGGAGGCGCCGTGGCAATGTTGATCACGCTGTGGACCGCGGGCACGCTGATGAAATTCCTGCCGCCGGTCGATTTTCCGATTGGAATGGTTGTCCGGGCGGACCGCAACGTGCTGCTGGCAACCGTTGTGATCTCCATCCTCACAGGGGTGATCTTCGGAATTTTACCTGCACTGCGCGCTTCCAGCGAAGCACCCGTAGCGGTGTTGAAAGAAGATACCGGCAGCGCTTCAGGCAGTCTGCGTAAGGCGCGCCTGGCGAGTGCCCTGGTGGTGGCGCAAGTTTCGCTCTCGCTGTTGCTGCTGGTCTGCGCGGGATTGTTCCTTCGCAGCATCCTGCGCGCCCAGCAAATCAATCCGGGATTCAATTCGCACAACATAACGATCGCGTCCTACGATCTTTTCTCGGCGGGATATTCGCCAGAGAAGGGAGCGGAGTTCGACCGCCAGCTCGTCGTGAAATTGGAAGCGCTACCGGGCGTCCAATCGGTGGCTCTTTCGAGCCGCGTGCCACTAGGCCTTATCCCGGACTCAACCAGCGTGAAGCCCGAAGGCTACGTGCCGCAGGCAAAAGAATTGATGGAAACTCCGGACGCCATCGTCACTCCGAATTTTTTCCGCACCCTGCAGATTCCGCTCGTCGCAGGGCGCGATTTCACGCTCGAGGACACCAAGAGCTCGCAACGCGCGGTGATCGTCAACGAAGCATTTGCGAATCGCTACTGGCCGCAACAGCAAGCGCTCGGCAAACGGCTCAGCTCCGACACCACGCACGAATGGTTTACGGTGGTCGGCGTGGCGCACGACACCAAAACAGGGACCCTGACGGAAAAGCCCACGCCATTCGTGTATCTGCCGCTGTACCAGGTTTATTCCCCTGCGATGATTATTCACGCACGGGTGGCTGGAGATCCCGTGGCTTTCGGCAAGACGGTCGAGCACGCCATCCATCAGCTGAATCCCGACCTCGTCGTGTACGACGTGAACTCGCTCGATTTGAACGAACAAATCAACACGTTCCCGCAGCACATCGCCGGAACATTCGTCGGCGCATTCGGCCTGCTTGCGCTGGTGCTCGCTGCGGTGGGAATTTACGGCGTCACCGCTTACACCACCCGGCAGCGCACCCATGAAATCGGCATTCGCATGGCGCTGGGCGCCGGGAAAGAGGACATTCTCCGGCTGGTCGTCGGACACGGACTGCGCTTGACGTTCATCGGCCTGGGGCTGGGCTTGGCAGCGTCGTACGCGCTGACGCGCTACCTGAGCAGCTTGCTTCTAGGTATCACGAGCACCGACGCGCTCACGTTTTCGACCGTCGCGCTCCTGCTCTGCGCCGTGTCACTGGTCGCCTGCTTCCTACCCGCCCGCCGCGCCATGCGCCTCGACCCAATGTCCGCGCTGCATTACGAATAGAAACCGTGGTGTATCTCCGTTCGACGGAATTTCTGCCCGATCGATTCTCGCTCTCAGCTACTCCATTACCGCCGTAGGCGCACACGCCCAACATCCGCTCGCGCCGCTTCATGATTTGCCCTCCTGCTCCGAATGAGTTGTAATCCTATTCAGGAGCGTGCCCGTGCCATTCTTGCTGCTGGGACTCGCCGCCGTCGTCTGGGCGGGCTTCAGTCTGATTACAGGAAAGGGCCACTACAAGGGCTGTCCGCCCGGCTGCTTCGACCGCAGCGAAGATCCAATTCATTTCTGGACGCCAACCGTAATCATTTTGGCCATCGGCATCTGCATGATTCTGATCTTTCTCGGAGTGATCCCATTGCCGTCGCGCTCGATTCAGCACTAGCCGCGTTCGGCACGGATCACTCATCACCTGCCACTCGTCACGTTTGGTCTACTCTTCGCGCAAAGCCACCAAAGGATTCACTCGCGTCGCCCGCTGCGCCGGAATGTAACAAGCGAAAAACGCCACGCCAGCCAGCACCGCCGAAGCCGAAAGAAACGTAATCGGATCAGACGGCGCCACATTAAAAAGCATCGACTGAAAAAATCGCGTCATAACCGCGGCTCCCGCCAAACCCGCAACCAATCCGATCACCACAATCCGCATCCCTTCCAGCAACGCCATGCGCAAGATATCCAATCGCTGTGCCCCCAGCGCCATGCGAATCCCCACTTCATGCGTGCGCTGGCTGAACGCATAAGACATAACGCCGTAAATCCCGATCGCCGCCAGCAGCAGCGCCACCGCTGCAAAAATTCCCAGCAGCTGCAGCGCAAACCGCCGGTCCGACACCGATCGCGCGATGATTTGATCCATCGAGCTGATGCTGTGCACCGGCACGTTCGGATCAACGCTCTCCACCACCTTCCGCACTGCTTCTCCCAGATGTTCCGCGTCGCCCCGCCCGCGCAGAAATAGCACCGCATTCACCGGCGCGAACTGTCCCAATGCAACATATATATGCGGCACGCTCGCAGCTTCAAATCCGTCCGATTTCACATCGCCCGCTACGCCGACAATCGTCACGCCTTTGGGCCCCGGTCCAAATGCAAATTTCACCTGTTGCCCAATCGGATCCTGCTCCGGCCAGTAACGCCGCGCCAGCGTCTGGTCAATCACCGCCACCGCCTGGGTCGTGCTCGTATCGCTGACGGTGAAATTTCTTCCGGCCATCAAGGGAACTTCCATGGCGTGAAAATACCCCGTATCAACGATGGCAATGTCCGCCACCGGATTGCGCTCGGAATCATCGGCACGCCCTGGAATCGAAAACGGAGAATAATTCCTCCCGGAATTCATCGGCAAAGTATCGTTGCCTGCAATCGAGGACTGCTCGACGCCCGGCAGCTCCGCCACGCGGCGATAAATTTCCATCAGAAAAGCGGCGCGCTGATCCATGTCTGCGTAAGGATCTGTTTTCGGATCGTTAGGCTGCGGAATCCAGATTTGCACGGTCGTCAGATGGCTGGGATTGAATCCCGGACGCACCTCCAGCACGCGCCAGAAACTTCGCAGCAGCAAACCCGCCCCCGCCAGCAAAATAATCGACAGTGCCACCTCGGACACCACCAGCACCCGCGAAAGTCGCGTATGCCGCCTGCCCGCACCCGATCCGCGGCCGCCTTCTCTGAGGTTTTCCACCTGATTAGGATTCGAAGCCTGCAGCGCCGGCGCCAATCCAAACAACACGCCCGTAAATATCGAAATCAAAAACGCAAAAAACAGCACCTTGACGCTGACGTCCACCTCATTCAGCCGCGGAATATCCGCAGGAGCCAAACTGATAATCGCATTCTTCAAAAACAGTACCGTAACCAGCGCGACCACGCCCGAGATCACGGCCAAGAGCGTGCTCTCCGTCAAGAGCTGCCGCGCCAGCCGCGCGCGACTTGCTCCCATCGCCAAGCGAATCGCAATCTCGCGCCGCCGCCCCGAAGACCGCGCCAGCAACAGATTCGCAATATTCACGCACGCGATCAGCAGCAGGAATCCCACCGCGCCGAAAAGTATGAACAGTTCCGTCCGCTGCGGCCCCACCAGATCTTCTTTCACCGAAACCAGCCGCAGCCGCCATCGCGCCGCCGCCGGATACGCAGCGGGATACTGCCGCGCCAGCTGCGCTACATAAGCATCCAGCTGCGATTGCGCCTGCGCGACCGTCAGCCCCGGCTTCAACCGCCCGATCGCGCCGGGAACAAATCTCAGCGTCCGATCCGGCGGCACAGGAAACGGCGCGCCGTTGAATCCCGTCGCGCTCCACACTTCCACATCCGTATCAAGAGTCCGCCCCGGATGACGAAACCCCGGCGGCATCACCCCCACAATCGTATACACGTCGCGATCGAGCGACATTTTTCGCCCGATGATGTTCGCATCCGAACCGTAGTTCCGCCGCCAGAAGCCGTCGCTGATTACCACCGGCACCGAAAATCCCGGCACCGTATCCTGCCGCGTGTAAACGCGCCCCAGTTCCGGTTTCGCTCCCAGCAACTCAAAATAGTCCGGGCTGGTGACCAGGCTTTCCGCGCGCACCGTCCGCTCTCCGCCGCCGACCGCCGAATTGCTTGGCGCCACTGCGGAAATTTCCCGAAACACACCCGAGCGCTCTTCCAAATCCCAAAGCTCGGGCGCGGACATGCCCACATCCTGCGAGTTCGGCCCAGCCAAATCATCGAAGATCCGCACCAGCTGCTCCGAATGCGGGAAAGGCAGCGGCCGCAGCAGCACTCCATACACCACGCTGAAAATTGCGACATTCGCGCCAATCCCCAGCGCCAAAGTCAGTACTGCCACAATCGTGAACGCGGGACTTTTGAGCAAAGTGCGCAGCGCATAGCGCGCATCCTGGACGAACGTGAACACGGCTCCCTCCTTCGCACACACCCTAAACTTGGCAGAAGCGGTTAGTCCTGTTGCTGTATGGACGAACAGAGCCGCACGATTGTTAGCAGAAAGATGGCCACAGAGGAAAACTCAGTGAAGATTCGGCAGAGGAATCGAAATCGCCGCAGCCGCAGCAGCCGCGAAGTGTCCGCGCCGTCGCGGAAACGGACATTCCCGGCAACATTGCCCGTCTCCGCACACCGCGCTTACTACTCGTATCTCAGAGCCTGCGTCGGCGCAATCCTGCATGCTCTTCGCGCCGGCACGTACGCCGCCAGCATGGCCACCAGAAATAGCGATGGCACCACGATCAAATAAGCCACCACGTCCACCCCGCCGGAATCGAACAGCATGGAATTCATCAGCTGCTCCAAGGCAAAACCCATCACCAGTCCCAGCGCCGTTCCAGTCCCCACCAACACGAAGCCCTTGCCCATCACCAGGCGCAGCACATCCGAACTCACCGCGCCCAGCGCCATGCGTATTCCGATTTCTCTGGTTCTGCGGCTCACGTTGTACGCCACCAGCCCGTACAAACCGGCGATGGCCAGCAACAGTCCCACCAGGCCCATCGTGCCTACCAGGTCGATCGCTATTTGTGGCCCGCGCACTGCCTGGTTCAGGTAGAACTCCTCGTAAGCGCGCGTCTGCAGCAGCGGCAGATTCGGATCCAGGCTACGAACAGCGTCCTTCACCGGCTGCAGCAGCTGCAACGGGTCGCCGCTCGAGCGCAACAGCAAGACCATTCGCGCCACAGGATGCTGCGCCAGTGGCATGTACACGAAATCGGCCGGGGTTGCCATATTTTGATATTTAATGGTCTGCGCGACGCCTACGATCTCCACCGGCGCCCCGGCGCTGTTATCCAAGCGTATGTGTTTTCCCACGGCGTCGCCACCGGGCCAATAGTGCTTCGCGAAGTGCGCATTCACGATCGTCACGCGTGGCGCATCCGCGGTGTCGGTCGCCGCGAATGCGCGGCCACGCAGGATCGTAATCCCCATGGTGTCAAAATATCCTTCATCAATCGTATCCATCGTCACAGTGAAATTCTCGCGATCCGGCGGCATCGTGAAGCCGTCCGGCACAAACGTCACGCCGTCAAAGTCGTCGTTTCCCAGCGGAATGTTCTGCGTGAGAGCTTCGCTCTGCACTCCGGGAGTTTCGCGCATGCGTTCGGCCAGCAGTTTGTAGAATTGCTGTGTCTGAGTGGCGTTGTACTGAATCAGGCGTGGATCAAAAGTGGTCATCAGCAGATGGTCTTTCGTGAAACCGGTATCCAGCATCAAGTCGTGCTCGAAACCGCGGGCCATCAGGAAGGCCGCGGTCAGCAGCATCAACGACATGGAAACCTGCGCCACCACCAGCATATTGCGGCCCCACAGACGCTTGCGTCCGGGAACTTCCACGTCGGCAGACTTCAGTGCGTTCACTAAATCCACCCGGGTGCTCTGCAGCGCAGGAGCCAAACCGCAAAGGAACGCACTCAACACCGACAATCCCACGCACACCAGCAGCACGCGCTTGTCCATTTGGAACGGCACGGCCAGCGGCAACTCCGTCGCAAAAACGATTGTGTCTTTCGAGTGGAACCACTCGATCACGCCGTAGCCAATGGCGATCCCGGCCAGTCCACCCAAAATCGCAAGGATCAAGCTTTCCGTCAGCAGCAATCGGATCAGCCGCAAACGCCCCGCACCCAGCGCCAGCCGCACCGCGATTTCGCGCGCTCGCTCGCGCGCACGGCTCAGCAGCAGTCCCGCGACATTCGTGCAGGCTACCAGCAGCACGGCCAGCGCCAGGATCACGAAGACAACGCCGAATTTCCAATTGTCGTCTTCGATCGTCCGCGTTTGAAATTGTGTGTAAACCGCCGCACCGCGACTGCGAGTGACGTTCGGATAATCGCGCTCGAAGCCTTTCGCCAGCACCGCGAGCTCGTTGCGCGCATCTTGCAAACTCGTGCCCATCTTCAACCGCGCCTTCACGGTCAATTCGCGATCGTCGCGGTCCTCGAAAAAATTCTTCCCCAAGTTCGTCGAAAACACCGGCGCCATCGCCAGCGGCACGTACAAATCGGGATGTCCGAATGTCAATAAGCCCGGGAAGCTGTCCGGAGCCACGCCAATCACCGTGAACATCGTGCCATTCAGACGAATCGTCTTGCCTACGACGCCGGGGTCGCTTGCGAATTCGTGCCTCCAGAAGTCCGGTCCCAGCACCACCACCGCGTCGCGACCCGGCACCTGGTCTTCATCCGCGCGAAACCCGCGCCCCAGCCCCGGCTCCACGCCCAGCACGCGGAAAAAGTTACCGGAAACCATCACCCCACCTTTGATTCGCGGTGTGACGCCCGGTTCAGCACTGAAGCCCACCGCCTGCATCTCCGCGTAAGCGATCACGCCGTCATAGCTTTTGGTGTTGTCGCGGATGTCCCTGTACTCGCGGTAGGAAAAATTCTCGTAGCTGCTATCGTGCGTCGTGCCGACCAGCGTGACCACATTGCTCGGATGCGGCACAGGGTAGGGTCTGAAGATCAGCGCATCCACCATGCTGAATGTCGCGGACGTCATTCCAATCCCCAGCGCCAGCGTGATCACAACGAACACCGTAAGTCCGGAAGTCCGACGCAAACTCCGTATCGCGAAGCGAAAATCCTGCAGCAGCGAATCCAGGAACGCCCCCGTGCGCGAATCGCGCACCTGCTCCTTCACCTGCTCCACTCCGCCGAGCTCGATTCGCGCCGCCCGCCGCGCCTCCGCCGCCGGCATTCCCGCTCGTATCTTCTCCTCAATAAGTAATTCGAGGTGGGAATGAACTTCCTGGTCCAGGTCGGCATCCACCCGACGAGTAAAAAACAAATTGCGCAGAAAACTTCGTGCTTTCACGAGCAGCGGCATGTGCGTTACCTCTCTACGATGCTTCTAATGCCTGGCCGATCGCCAAGGAAATGCGGCTCCAGCGCTTGGTCTCAGCTTCCAGCTGTTTCTGCCCCGCTTTAGACATCCGGTAGTATTTCGCGCGGCGATTGTTCTCCGACTCTCCCCAAAATGCCGCGATCCAGCCTTCTTCTTCCATGCGGTGCAGGGCAGGGAAGAGTGATCCCGGCTTCACCACAAAAGTCCCGCCGGTAAGCTGCTGGATCCGGCGCGAAATCCCCAACCCATGCATCTCGCCCGCCCGCAGCGATTTCAATATCAGCAGGTCCAAAGTCCCTTGCAAAAGGCTTGTCTGTTCAGGGCTCAATCGAAGTCTCCTATCGGCGTTCTATACGAATACTACCACTCACCTATAGAATGTCAATAGGAAAAGCGCGCCGCTAGCTGCGACGAAAACTCACTTCGCCCAATTCCGCGTAGCGAGCCTATTTTGGAGTGCGGCGGCTTGCCGCCGCTTCGCCCGGCGCCAGGCTTGCCTCGCGTGCCGGAATCGCTTGTAAGGAAAGCGCGGGTGGCTGTACTCGGTCGCGAAGATCTTCGATATCTGGCGGCAGCGAATTGAGCGGCGGCGGTACGGGGTGCGCATTCCGTGTATATCGTCACGGTCATGCTTTTTCTTCTGCCCTGTTCGCTGCTGTGGGTGGGCTGGAGAACTTTGGCCACGACAGCAACTGAAGGAACGACTCCTGGCTGGAGGATGTACTGCACCATGGCTGCACTGATCATCGCGAGCTGCGCGGCTCTATTGGAATTGGTTTTCTTCTTTTCCTGTTCCACAATGGCGGAAGCCCGCACGGAATGATGCCGTCTCCTGGCCTTCGGAAAGTCGTGGGCCGCATTCCCGCATGGGCGCTTTTCGCGAGCGTAGCGTTGGGCGTCTTCGGAAAGGGTAAACCGAGGTTGCTGAATCTTGCTTGGGCGGTGGCCCTGGCTTTTGTTCGATACGCGATCTTCATGCTGGAAATGGATTGGAGCGCGCTCTCCCCTGATCGAACCTGCGCCTCGTTGCTGGCTTCGCCGCATACGTGACCTGCGACGCCCCCTCGTACCGCTAGCCTCCTCGCACCGCCTGTGATAAAGATGTTCACTCTACGTGCGCCACGATCCGCCACGATCTCGGAGCCATTCTTGACCCGTCGAAAACTTAAAAGCACCGCCGTCACCCTGCGCGACGTAGCGCTGGAAAGCGGCGTGTCTCCCGCCACCGTCTCCATCGTCCTCAATAACGCCCCGCTCTCGCGTTACATCCCGCCCACCACCAAAGACCGCATCGAACGCGCCGCAAAAAAACTAGCCTATCGCCCAAAAGTCGTCTCGCGCTTCCTCAGCGCCAAACGCAATCGCACCGTAGGCGTCATGGTCTTCGACATCACCGACCCCTATTGCACCCTGATCCTTCGCGGCATCGAAAACGCGCTCTACCAGGCCTCCTACCTGCCCATCCTCACCGACGTGCACAATCAGCGCGGCCGCTTCGAGCGTTACCTAGAAATGCTCCTCGCGCGCCCCGTCGAAGCGCTGATCGTCGTAGCCAACTGGCTCTTCGTGGATATCGATCTCCTGGCAGACGTCGAAAAACGCAACATCCCCGCGGTGATGATCGGCCGCGAGCTGCGTTCCGGCGCCGTCAGCTCTGTCATGGTAGACAACGAAGCCGGAGCGCATCTCGCCATGGAACATCTGCACTCCCTCGGCCATCGCAAGATCGCTTTCATCCGCGGCCCGAAAATGCTCGGGGACAGTTCCCCCCGCTGGCGCGGCGTGCGCGCCTTCGCCCGCTCCGTGAATCTGGAAATCGATCCCGCGCTGGTCCTCGATCTTCCCGATTCCTTCGATCCCAATTCCAGCTACGAAGGCGGCCTGAAGCTCACCGAGGAATTCCTGAAACACAAAAAACGTTTCACCGCCGTGATGGCCTTCGACGATATGACGGCCTTCGGCGTAATCCGTTGCCTGGCTCGGGCGGGCATAAAAGTTCCCGAAGATTGCTCGGTGATCGGCTTCGACGACGTGATTCCCGCCGGCCTCTCGGTCCCGTCGCTCACCACCGTCCGCCAGCCGATGGAAGCTCTGGGCAACGCCGCCGTAGGTATCATTTTGGACGCCGTCAACGCCGCTATCGAGGAACGCGAATCCCCAGCCCTGCACCGGCTGCTCGCGCCCGAACTAGTCGTGCGCGAATCCACCCGCGCCGTTTCCTGGGCGTAGCATTTTGCCTCGCGTGGCTCTGTCGTGCGTCGTTTTGCCGCGCCGCAGCGGTTTTGCGCTTGACTTGCACGCAGCGCGCGCATAATACTCGCTTTAATAAATTTTAATGAATCTCTTGATTTTGACATTGTAGCCAGCTCTAGCTGGGCGCCGTTGACGTTGCTTTTGAATCTGTAGCGGCCGCCTGTTTTTTTCGGGCGGGCGTCTTTGACGTTGCTTTTTTTTGAAGTTGCTCGAGAATCTTTGTAGGTCGTGGCTTGAGCGGCAGAAGTTCCGTTCTTTGTAGCTATCATACAAAACCCCTTACTGCCCAATGGTTCTCACGGGAGGTCTAGGCACCGTGCAAAAAATTCAGATCGTTCGGTCGCGCCTCCATCCTGCCGCAGCCGCCTCGATCCTTATTGCCTTGGCCTTCGCGCTCACTCCCGCGCGCGTCTTCGCCGATACTCGCGCAGACGAAGCCAAGAAATTATTCCTGCACTCCGGCTGGGCCCTCCAATCCTCCTGCCAAGTAAACGCCACCGGCGAACAAATCTCCACCCCCGGCTTCAACACCTCGGGCTGGCACCCCGCCACCGTCCCTTCAACAGTCGTGGCCGCGCTGGTCGCCGACAAAACCTACTCCGATCCCTACTACGGAAAAAATCTCCGCGATATCCCCGGCACCGAATATCCCATCGGCAAGAATTTTTCGCTCCTGCCCATGCCGCAAGACAGCCCCTTCCGCTGCTCCTGGTGGTACCGCACGGAATTCAAGCTTCCCGAAAATTTCGCTGGTCGAAAGGTGTGGCTGCACTTCAGCGGCATCAACAACCGCGCCAACATCTGGCTCAACGGCCACAAAATCGCCGACGCCAAGGACGTAGCCGGCGCCTATCGCACCTACGAATACGAGATCTCCGCACAACTCACGCTAGGCCAATCCAATTCACTAGCCGTCGAATCCTTCGCGCAAACCGATAAAGATCTCGGCATCAACTGGGTGGACTGGAATCCGGCGCCCCCCGATAAAGACATGGGCCTCTGGCGCGACGTCTACCTGCAATCGAGCGGCCCGGTAGCCATCCGCTACCCGCAGGTCATCACCCATTTCCCCACCACATCGCTCGCGCAAGCCAATCTCGCCATCGAAGCCGAACTCCACAACGCCACAAGCGAAGTCGTCACCGGCACTCTCGAAGCTCGGTTTGACGACGTGCAACTCCAGCAAACCTACACGCTGAAACCAAACGAAACACGCACTGCCCGCTTCCTCTCCGACAGCTATCCGCAACTGCAAATCAAGAATCCCAAACTCTGGTGGCCCTACGGCATGGGAGCGCAAAACCTGCACGAACTTTCGCTGCGCTGCACTGCAGGGAATCAGGAATCCGATGCGCAAACCGTAAAATTCGGCATCCGCGAAGTCACCGCCGCGCTGAATTCCACCGGCGCCCTGCAATTTTCCATCAACGGCAAAAAAATCCTGATCCGCGGCGGCGGCTGGTCCCCCGATATGCTCCTGCGCCAGGATATGGACCGCCTGCAGAACGAATTTCGCTACGTCCGCGACATGAACCTCAACACCATTCGCCTCGAAGGCAAGCTCGAAAGCGACGAATTTTACGATCTCGCCGACGAGCGCGGCGTCCTCATCATGGCTGGCTGGTGCTGCTGCGATATTTGGGAACAGTGGAAGCACTGGCAACCCGAGCATCTGGAAATTGCCACTGCCTCGCTGCATTCCCAAATCATGCGCATGCGCGGCCATCCCAGCATGCTCGTCTGGCTCAACGGGAGCGATAATCCTCCCCCCGCGAACGTCGAAACCGCGTACATCAAAGTCCTGAAAGAATCCTCCTGGCCCAATCCTTATATCTCTTCCGCGTCGGCCACGCCCACCACGGTCACCGGCCCCTCCGGCGTGAAAATGACCGGCCCCTACGACTACGTCCCGCCCGATTACTGGCTCATTGACACCAATAAATACGGCGGCGCCTTCGGTTTCAACACCGAAACCGGCCCTGGCCCCGCGCTTCCGCTGGCAAGCTGCCTGAAAAAATTCATTCCCCCCGACCACCTGTGGCCGCAGGATGCTTTCTGGAATTTTCACGCCGGCTCCGAAGGCTTCAAGGACCTAACTCATTTCAACAGCGCGATGGACGCGATCTACGGCCCGCCCGCAGGCCTCGACGATTACCTCGTGAAATCCCAAGCCATGGCCTACGAAGGCGAACGCGCCATGTTTGAGGCCTACTCTCGCAACAAATACACCAGCACGGGTATCATTCAATGGATGCTCAATAACGCTTGGCCTTCCACCATCTGGCATCTCTTCGATTATTACCTGCAGCCGGCTGGCGGATACTTCGGCACCAAAAAAGCCTGTGAGCCGCTGCACGTGCAGTATTCCTACGACGACAACAGCATCGCCGTCGTCAATAGCCTCTACGAAAAAGCCACCGGCCTCACCGTCACCGCGAAACTCTACGACGCTTCTCTTCACGAACGGTTTTCAAAGCAGGTGCAGGTTGATGTGGATGCCGACGGCGTTCAGAAAGCCTTGACGCTTCCCGCGGAATCTTTCAGCCCCGCGTCGCTCGCCTATTTCGTCGAGCTGCAATTGCAAGGCAGCGACGGAAAAATCGTCAGCCAAAATTTCTACTGGCTTTCCGCCAAGAAGAACACCTACGAATGGACCAAGACCACCTACCGCTTCACTCCCGTATCCTCTTACGAAGATTTAACGGCCCTCAGGTCGCTTGAAAAAGTCACAGTGGACGCGACCGCCAGCATGTTGCCCGGCCCCGATGGCCCCGTCGCGCACGTCCTGCTGAAAAACCCCAGCGACCATCTCGCATTTCAAATCCATCTGGGCATCCACAAGAGCGGTCAGTCCGAAGAAATCCTTCCCGTATTCTGGGACGATAATTACATCGAACTGATGCCCGGCGAATCTCGCGAACTCACCGCGCGCTATCTTCGGTCCGAATCCGTCTTCGGTGGTTCGGAGCTAAGCGTCTCCGGCTGGAATATCGCACCCGTCACCATCCCCCTGAAAGAAGGCCGCGGCCTCCCCGCCTCATCCACCGGAGCAGGGCACTGATGTCCAGCGAGCAGGACGGGCCATTGACCATACCTCCGGGACAATATCCGAATCACATGCTGCGCGAAATTTACGAGCAGCCGCTGGCCATTCGCGAAACCATTCGCCAGAACGTAGCGGACGACGTAATCTTTTCGAACTCGCTCCAGCCCATCGAAAAAGCTCTCTTCGCATTCAAGAAAATTATCATCGCCGCCAGCGGCTCCAGCCGCAACGCCGGTCTCGCGGGCGAAATCATGATGGAAGATCTAGCCGGCGTAGCTGTGGACGTGGAATACGCCAGCGAATATTGCTACCGCTCCACGCATTCCGACACCGATCCGATCGTGGTCGTCATCACCCAGTCCGGTGAGACCGCAGATACCACCGCCGCGCAACGGGAAGCACTAAATCGCGGCGCGAAAACCGTCGCCATATCGAATGTCGCAGGTTCCACGATCTCCCGCGAAGCCAGCGCCAACCTGCAAACCTGCGCCGGCCTGGAAAAGGCAATACCCGCGACGAAAAGTTTCACCTCGCAACTCACCATGCTCTATCTCCTGGCCCTGTTTCTCGCGCGCCAGCGCGGACGGATCACCGCCGAAGTCACTCGCACGCATCTGAATTTCCTGGCCGAGCTGCCGCGCCACATCGAGAAGTATCTGCCGAGCTGGGACGCGCAAGCTTCTGGGGCCGCGCGCGCGTTTCAGCAAGGGCGCACCTTCATGTTCCTGGGCCGCGGCGTGCATTACGCCATAGCCCGCGAAGGCTCTCTCAAGCTCAAGGAAATTTCCTACGTTCAAGCCGAAGGTCTGCCGGCAGGCGAACTGCGTCACGGCTCCAACGCTCTCGTGGACGAAAATCTAGTGGTGGTAGTGCTGGCCACGCGCGACGCCGCCGATCCCGACTCCGTCCTGCGCTACCAAAAAACCGTAGCAGTGCTCGAATACGTCAAAAGCCGCGGCGGAAAATCGATCGCCATAGCCACCGAAGGTGATCGCGAAGTCACCACGGTAGCCGATCGCACCATATTCGTCCCTCCAGCCACGGAATTGCTCCTGCCGATCCTGGAAGTAGTTCCCCTGCAACTATTCGCCTATCACTACGCAGTCCTAAACGGCTGCGACGTAGACCGCCCCAGAAATCTGGTAAAGTCCGTGATCACTGAATGAAGCCGCGCGCCGTTGGTTTTGCCTCTGACTTTGCCTGTTGACCTTGCCGTTGCTGTCGTACTTGCCGTTGCTCTTGAATTTGCAGCGGCCGCCTGGTTTTTCTTTTTCGGCGGGCGTCTTTGAGGTTGCTTTTGAGTTTGCCGTTGAATTGATCTTGGTAGCGGCCGGTTCAGCTTCATCGAACCGGGCAGCCGTTGCCGTTGGTTTACCTTGGACGTTGCCTTTGCTGTCGTAGCGGCGCACTTCAGTGCGTCATCGCCGTCGCGGCACGGCACGGTGGTGCTCGCTAAACCGCCGCCACAAAGACTGAAACGCCAGGCGCACTCAAAAAAAGGACCAATGGCCAACGAACCCGCCGTTAAACTCCGCCGCGTTCTAACCCTCTGGGACCTGATCATAATCGGCATCGTGATCATCCAACCGATCGCCCCCATGGGCATCTACGGCGTAATCAGCAACGACGCCCGCGGCCACGTAGTCACCACGATCCTAATCGCGATGGTCGCCATGCTCTTCACCGCGATCAGCTACGGAAAAATGGCGCGCGCGTACCCCTCCGCCGGCTCGGCCTACACCTACGTCGGCCAGGAACTCAATCCCGCACTAGGCTACGTCACCGGCTGGGCCATCGTGATGGATTACATCCTGAATCCGCTCATCTGCACCATTATCTGCAGCCAGCTCACCCAAAATATCCTTCCCTTCCTGCCCTACTGGACTCTGGCCGTCTTCTACGCCGGCGCTTTCACCCTTCTAAATATCCGCGGCGTCAAAACCTCCGCGCGCATCAACGACGTAATGGCCGCCGGAATGTCCATCGTCGTAGTGATCTTTTTCGCCTTCGTAATCCATTTTCTCTGGAGCATCCACGAATACGGCCAGGGTTTTTTCACGCACCCGTTTTACAATCCCGCGACTTTCAGCTTTAAGAATGTTTTCCACGGCACATCCGTCGCCGTCCTCACCTACATCGGCTTCGACGCCATCTCCACCTTCTCCGAAGAAGTCGAAAATCCTCGCCGCAACATCATGCTAGCCACCGTCCTGGTCTGCCTGATTACCGGTGTCCTCGCTTCCCTCGAGGTCTACGCCGCGCAACTCGTCTGGCGCGACCAGCCATTCCCCCCCGATAAAATCACCTCCGCCTTCCCGCTTGTTGCCCAAACCGCTGGCGGCTATTTTCTCTTCCAGCTCGTCAATTTCACCATCCTCATCGCCAACATCGGCTCCGGCCTGGGCTCCCAACTCGGCGCCGCTCGCCTCCTCTACGGCATGGGCCGCAGCAACGGCATTCCCAAAAAATTCTTCGGCGCGCTCGACCCCAAAAATCACATCCCGCGCAACAACGTAATCCTAGTCGGCGCCATTGCTCTAGCCGGCTCATTCATCATCACCTACGATCAGGGTGCAGACCTGCTCAACTTCGGCGCTCTGCTCGCCTTCATGGGCGTGAACGTCGCCGCGCTCGTTCGTTACTACGTACGCGAAGAAAAAAAGCAAGTCCTCAACCTGCTTTCGCCTCTGCTCGGTTTTCTGATCTGCGCATTCATCTGGACCCACCTCAGCGCCCCGGCCCTCAAGCTGGGCGCCATCTGGATGGTCCTAGGCATGACCTACGGCGCCATAAAAACCCGTGGCTTCCAAGCCAACCTCGTGAACTTCGATATCCCCTCCGACGAATCCTAGCGCCAGCGGAAAGCCGTCGCCAGCCTTCGTCGCGCACATCCACTCACCGCGTTATCCACCTCACCTTCCCTGCGCCCCAATCTCTCCCAAACTTTTCGCCCCCGCCTGACGATTGTTCCGATAGGGGTCGCCCGAAGCAGTCGGGAACGAGCCTCCGATGCCTGCGCTCGTTGCAACCAGCACCACACGGAGCGGCTGTTTCATTTCAGAGCACCTCAAAACGATGGATCACGAAGCACTCAACGTTCTCTTGGTCATCGCGGGTGCTCAAGACGAGGCCGACACCAAGGATCCAGTGCTGGCGGGATCACGCTCCTGAATCTTGGCGATTTTGTGGCCAGGGCAGGCGCGTCGTCCCAGCTTACTTAGCGATAGGGGATGCGCAATGAATAATCGCAGACTCGAGCCGCTGCGAGACGGTGCCCCACCCTCCGCTTTGAGAAGGGCGGGGGTTTAAACGCTAATCCATCGACCGCTCAAAATCCCGCGCGCCGCTCACTCCGCGTCCTGGGTCACAATGTGCACGTCCACCGCCGGCGCATCATTCAAGAATCGATTAATCGCGTTCATGTACAGAAGCTTCCGCCATCCCTCTGTCGCCGACCTGCCAAAAATCACATGCGTAATATGTTTTTCCCGCACAAATTGCGCCATGGCATCCGCCACGTGATGCCCCTTCAGACGCACCGGCTTCGCTCCCAAGTTCTCCGCAAATTGCAAATTAGCGGCCAGCGATTTTGATTCCTCCTGCTCGCTTTCACTGTCCAGGTCCACGTGCACTGCGTAAAGCTCCGCGTCCATGCGCCGCGCCATGCGTGCCGCCCTTGCCACCAGATATTGCGCCTTCGGATTCTCGCTGATGCACACCGCCAGCCGCTCGCGCACCGCCCACGCTTCCTGTATATCCTTCTCCACCATGTATGATTCCAGGCTGCGATCCACCTGTTCCGCCACCTGGCGCAACGCCAATTCCCGCAACGCGATCAAATTGCCGCGCCGGAAAAAATTCTTCAGCGCCTGCTCCACTTTCTCCTTCCCGTAAACGTCCCCGCGCCTCATGCGGTTCTGCAGCGCTTCCGGCGTCAAGTCCACCATCACCGTTTCGTCGGACACTTGCAGCACCCAGTCCGGCACCGTCTCGCGCACCGCCACTCCGGTAATCGCGCGCACGGTTGGCGCGATGCTTTCGATGTGCTGGATGTTTACCGTCGAGATCACATCAATATTCGCATCCAATAATTCCAGCACGTCCTCGTAGCGCTTGCGATGTCTCGAGCCAGGAATGTTGGTGTGCGCCAGTTCGTCCACCAGCACCACTTTCGGTTTCCGCTCCAGGATCGCGTCCAGATCCAATTCCGCGAAGAGCGTTCCTTTGTAGTCGATCATGCGGCGGGGAATGGTCTCCAGTTGTGCGGAAAGTTCAGCGATTCCTTTTCGCCCATGCGTTTCCACCACCCCGATCACCACGTCTTCGCCGCGGCTGTGCCTTCGAATCGCCTCGCTCAACATGCTGAACGTCTTGCCCACGCCCGGCGCGTATCCCAGGAAGAGTTTCAGTGCGCCTTTTGTTTTTTCGGCGGGCTTCGCCGCGGCCAGCCACTGCTCGGGAGTCTTGGGCATGGGTATATTCTCTTCTGCGAACGCTGTGAAAGCTACGTTAGAATGGCAGCGTGCGCGTGCACTGGTTCACTCATTTCCTGCGATTTCTGGCCGCTTTCGTACTGGTGCTGGGAATCTCCCTCACGTACCGCCACATTCTGCTCGTCAATCCCACCACCGTTGCGCTCACTTTTCTGCTCGCCATTCTAGCCGTTTCCACCGTGTGGGGCATCGCCGTTTCCGTCTTCATGTCCGTAGTGGCAATGCTCGCCTTCAACTATTATTTCTTGCCGCCCATCGGCAGGTTCACCGTCGCCGACCCCCAGAACTGGGTTGCGCTTTTCGCCTTTCTGGTTGTCTCGGTGCTGGCCAGCCACCTTTCCACCCGCGCCCGCCAGAAAGCCGAAGACGCCTCGGCGCGTCGCCGCGAAATCGAAAAACTCTACGCCTTCAGCCAGGGTCTCCTCGAATCCGGCAACGTGATTCAATTGCTCAACCGCATTCCTTCGCAGATCGTGGACATTTTCGAAGTCGGCGCCGCCGCCCTGCTTCTCGCTGAAAAACAAAAAATCTACCGCTCCGGCCCGGTTGTCGCGAAACTCGATCTGGAAAGCCTGAATACCGTCGTCCTTCGCGAAGAGCCCGTGATCGACGTCCCGAACAGCCTCTGCTTCGTCTCCGTGCGCCTGGGCGGCCGTTCCATCGGCAGCCTGGGAATTTCCGGCTCGATGCTTTCGCGCCAGACTCTGGAAGCCATCGGCACGCTCGTCGCCGTCGCCATCGAACGCGCCCGCGCCATCGAGCAACTTGGCTTGACCGAAGCCGCCCGCGAAGGTGAGCGCCTCCGCACCGCGCTGCTCGATTCCGTCACGCACGCGCTGCGCACGCCGCTCACTTCCATCAAAGCGTCCGTGACGAACTTGCTCTCCAACTCCAGCGTCACCGACCGCCAGCGCCAGGAACTCCTCACCATCATCAACGAAGAAACCGATCGCTTGAATCGCCTCGTCGGCGAAGCCGGTGAAATGGCGCGCCTCGATGCCGGTGAAGTCGAACTGGAACTCGAACCGCGCCCCATCGAAGACGTTATTGCCGCCGCCATGAGCAAATGCCAATTCGCGCTCGGCGATCGCGTCGTGAATGTAAACGTGCAGCCCGGGCTGCCGCGCGTCCGTGTGGATATTTCGCGCGCCCGCGAGGCTCTGGTCCATCTGCTCGAAAACGCGAATCAATATTCGCCCGCGGCCCAGCCCATCACCATCACCGCGGAGGCGCAAGGTGACTTCGTCGTCACCAGCGTCGCCGATCGCGGCGCCGGTATTGACGACCTGGAGCAAAGCCTCATCTTCGAAAAATTCTATCGCGGGAAGGACCAGCGCTATCTGGTGCAAGGTACCGGCATGGGCCTGCCCATCGCCAAAGCCATCATCGAGGCGCACGGCGGCACCATGAACCTCACAAGCCAGCGCGGCCAGGGCTCCGTTTTTTCCTTTACGTTGCCCACGGAACGCGGCCGGACCAGAGACTGATGAACGCCGCTACCATTCTCGTTGTGGATGATGAACCGCAGATCCGCCGCGTCATGCTCACTACTCTCGCGTCGCAGGGCTATTCGGTTGTCGAAGTGCGTAGCGGCGAAGAAGCGCTCGAAAAAGTTCGCGGCACGCGGCCCGATCTAATTCTGCTCGACGTGAACTTGCCCGGAATCTCCGGCCTCGAAACTTGCCGCGAAATTCGTGCCACCTGCGATGCGCCCATCATCATGCTCACCGTGCGCAACACCGAACGCGACAAGGTCCAGGCCCTCGATGCCGGCGCTGACGACTACGTCGTCAAACCCTTCGGCGTCGAAGAACTGATGGCGCGCATCCGTGCCGCACTCCGCCGCGCCGCGCCGGGAGATGCCACTCCACCCTTCATCTCCGACGATCTGAAAATTGACTTCGAAAAGCGCACCGTGATGGTGCAGGAAAAGCCCGTCCGCCTAACGCCCAAGGAATTTGAACTCCTGCGCCAGCTCGTTTCGAATTCCGGCAAGGCGCAGGCGCACCGCCGCCTCCTGCAAGCCGTCTGGGGACCCGACTACGGGGAAGAAACCGAATACCTGCGCGTTTTTATCAATCAGTTGCGGCGGAAAATCGAGCCCGACCCCCGCCATCCGCGCTACATCCACACCGAACCCTGGATCGGCTACCGCTTCGACCCACCCAAGCCAAAATCCCGCACCCACCGCCCCGAAAAGTAACCGATAATTCCGCCGCAGTTTTGCCTCAGCAAAACGCTTTGTGGTCCGCTGATGGCGAGAATCGCGTGTCATCCCGAACGCAGTCCCGCGCTTTTTCTTGCCCGCCGCAGTTTGGCGCGCGCGGGAGCTAGAGAGGGACCAGCTTTAAGCGGAAACGGTAAGCGAGTGTTGATAGACCGTCTCGTCTGCCGCGACATAAGCTTCGCGAAATCAGCGCGGCCGCAGCCCCTGAAGCCACCAGTTTCGATCGAGCCAAGACCTACGCGCTAACTCCTAATGCAACGGATGCACCGCATCCAACTCCAAATTCAATTCCAAAACATTCACCCGCGGCTCGCCGAGGAATCCCCACTGTCGCCCTTCCGTATGTTCAGCCACCAGAGCACGCAGATCTCCCTCACTTATCTTCCGCTCCCGAGCCACACGCGGAATCTGAAATTCCGCCGACGCCGGCGAAATATGCGGATCGAGCCCCGATCCCGAACTAGTGACCAGATCCGCAGGAATCCGCGCCTCAGGATTTTCCGCCTGCAACCTCTGCACATCACTATTCACCCGCGTAAGCAACGCGGAATTCGTCGGCCCCAAATTGGAAGCTCCTCCACTCGACGCATCCGGATCATATCCAGCCGCCCCCGCAGCAGAAGGCCGCGAATGAAAATATCCCGCCGAACTAAACGGCTGCCCAATCAAACTCGACCCCACCATCTTCCCGCCCAGGTGAATGATTTCTCCATTTGCCTGCCGCGGAAACGCCCACTGCGCCAGCAAGGTCACCGCCAGCGGATACAAAATCCCCAGCAGCACAGTCGTCGCCAGCGTCATCCAAATCGAAATCAGCAAGTTCTTTTTCAGCATTTAAGCACCCCTAGGCCATTCCCATGTGCGTGATAATCACATCAATTATTTTGATCCCGATGAACGGCGCGATAATTCCCCCCAGCCCGTACACCAGCAAATTCCGCCGCAGCAAGGCCTCCGCGCCCAACGGCCGGTATTTCACGCCGCGCAGCGCCAGCGGCACCAGGGCAATAATAATCAGCGCGTTGAAAATCACCGCCGAAAGAATCGCCGAGTGCGGATTCTTCAGCCCCATCACGTTCAAGACTTCCAGCTCCGGAAAAGCCGCCGCGAACATTGCCGGAATAATCGCGAAATATTTCGCCACGTCGTTCGCCACCGAAAAAGTCGTCAGCGCGCCCCGCGTAATCAGCAATTGTTTTCCGATCTCCACCACCTCAATCAGTTTCGTCGGATTCGAATCCAGATCCACCATGTTCCCGGCTTCTTTCGCCGCCTGCGTTCCGGCGTTCATCGCGAGACCGACGTCCGCCTGCGCCAGCGCCGGTGCGTCATTCGTCCCGTCGCCCGTCATAGCCACCAGTTTGCCCTTGGCTTGCTCGCGCCGAATCAACGCCAGCTTATCCTCCGGCCGCGCCTCCGCCAGAAAATCATCCACGCCGGCCTCGCGCGCAATCGCTGCCGCGGTCAAAGGGTTGTCGCCCGTAATCATCACCGTGCGAATTCCCATCACGCGCAAATGTTCAAACCGCTCGCGCATCCCGCCCTTCACAATGTCCTTCAAGTGAATCACGCCCAGCGCCCGCGCATCCTCCGCCACCAGCAGTGGCGTCCCCCCGGAATTCGAAATCCGGTCCACAGCCTCCATCGTCTCGTGCGGCACGGTCCCGCCCGCATCCTTTATATATTTCACAATCGCATCTCGCGCACCCTTGCGGATTTTTCGTCCATCCATATCCACGCCGGACATTCGCGTCACCGCTGAAAATGGTATGAACGTCGCCGCCACCGATCCCAACTCCCGCCCGCGCAATCCGTGCTTATCCTTCGCCAGCACCACGATCGACCGGCCCTCCGGGGTCTCATCCGCCAGCGAAGCCAGCTGCGCAGCATCGGCCAATTCACCCTCGCTCACGCCCGGTGCCGGAATAAATTCTGTCGCGAACCGGTTCCCCAGAGTAATCGTCCCGGTTTTATCCAGCAGCAAAGTATCCACATCCCCAGCCGCTTCCACCGCCCGGCCCGACATCGCCAGCACATTCTTCTGCAGCACGCGATCCATCCCCGCAATCCCAATCGCCGAAAGCAATCCGCCAATCGTCGTCGGGATCAAACACACCAGCAACGCCACCAGCACAAACACCGACTGCGGCGCGCCCGAATAGATCGCCATCGGCTGCAACGAGACCACCGCCAGCAGAAAAATAATCGTCAACCCCGCCAGCAAAATGTTCAACGCGATCTCGTTGGGCGTCTTCTGCCGCGAAGCGCCTTCCACCAACTTGATCATCCGGTCCAGAAAAGTTTCGCCGGGATTCGAAGTGATCCGCACTTTGATCTCATCAGAAAGCACGCGCGTCCCGCCCGTCACCGCCGACCGATCGCCGCCGCATTCTCGAATCACCGGCGCCGATTCTCCGGTAATTGCGGATTCATCCACGGACGCGACACCCTCGATCACTTCGCCGTCCCCCGGCACGAATTCACCAGCTGTAACCATCACCAAATCGCCAGCCCGCAATTGCGATCCCGGCACCGACTCAATGCTCCCATCCTGTTTCAATCGCCGCGCCACGGTATCCGCGCGCGATTTGCGCAAAGCCTCCGCCTGCGCCTTCCCGCGCCCCTCCGCCATCGCTTCCGCGAAGTTCGCAAACAGCACCGTGAACCACAGCCACAAAGTGATCTGCAGCGAAAATCCGAATCCCTGCGAGTGCTGCACCACTCCGCGCACCAAATCGATGGACGTGAGCAGCGCGCCCACCTCCACCACGAACATCACCGGATTGGCCGCCAGCGTGCGCGGGTTCAGTTTGACGAATGATTCCCACACCGCCTGCACCACAATTTCCTGTCCCCAGCGCGATTTTTCCTTACTCGTCGTTTTAGTGGCCATGGGTCCTCAAAACACCTTTCCCGCATGCATCATCAAATGTTCCAGAATCGGTCCCAAACTAAGCGCCGGGAAAAATGTCAACGCGCTCACGATCAGCACCACCGAAACCAGCAGCACCGTGAACAGCGGTGTCGTCACCGGAAACGTCCCCGCCGATTCCGGCACATATTTCTTCTTCGCCAGGCTTCCTGCGATCGCCAGAATCGGAATCACCGCAAAAAATCTCCCGAACAAGGTGGCAAATCCGATCGTCGTGTTGTACCAAAGCGTGTTGCCATTCAATCCGCCGAACGCCGATCCGTTATTTCCCGTGGCCGAAGTGTACGCATACAAAATCTGCGACAGCCCGTGCGGCCCGGGATTTGAAATGGACGGCGTTCCGAACGATTTCGCCACCACGGAGATCGCCGTGAACGTCAAAATCACCAGTGGAAAAATCAGCACCGAGAGCATCGCCATCTTCACGTCGTAAGCCTCGATCTTTTTCCCCAGATATTCCGGCGTTCTGCCCACCATCAGTCCGGCGATAAAAACGGAAAGAATCACGAACACGATCATTCCGTAAAGCCCCGATCCCACGCCGCCGAACACCACCTCGCCCAACATAATGTTAATCAGCGGAATCATTCCGCCCAGCGGCGTGAACGAATCGTGCATTCCATTCACCGCACCGCAACTCGCGTCGGTCGTCACCGTCGCATACAGCGCGGTATTCGCAATGCCGAACCGCACTTCTTTCCCCTCCATGTTGCCGCCCGACTGCGCGCCGCTCGCCCGCTGGTCCACCCCATGCAACAACAGATTGCCCCGCGCCTCCGCGCTGTACACCGAAACCACGCCAGCCAGGAAAAGGACTGCCATCGCGCCCCATACCGCCCAACCGTGCCGCTGCGATCCGGTCATTCGCCCCAGCGTGTAAGTCAGCCCCGAAGGAATCGCAAAAATCAGCACCAGCTGCAGAAAATTAGTCAACGGCGTGGGATTTTCATACGGATGCGCGCTATTGGCGTAGAAGAAACCGCCGCCGTTTGTGCCGAAAATCTTGATCGCCTCCTGCGACGCCACCGGACCTTGCGGTATCTTTTGTTCGTTCACCACCTGCGTGGTCGTCTTGCCGTCCGTGCCAGTCGTCGTCACCGTCTGTGCGTCCACCAGTTGCGTTTTGGCATAGGGCCGTAGATTTTGAATCATGCCTTGCGACACAAAAATCATCGCAACCACCAAACACACCGGCAGCAGCACCCACAGAATCGTCCGCGTCAGGTCCACCCAGAAATTGCCGATGGTCTCCTGTTCGCGCCGCGCGATTCCGCGAATGATCGCTACCGCCATGGCGATGCCCACCGCCGCCGACGTGAAATTGTGATAGGCCAGCCCCGCCATCTGCGTGAAATAAGTCATCGTCACTTCCGGCGTATAAGCCTGCCAGTTCGTATTGGTCGTGAACGAGGCCGCGGTGTTGAATGCCAGATCCGTCGGCACCCCCACAAGCTTCTCCGGATTCCACGGCAGGTGTTGCTGCACGCGCTCGATCACATACAGCAGCGTCATCGAAACGCCGCTGAAGAGCAGCATGGCGATCGCGTATTCCGTCCAGCGCATTTCCCGCTTTTCGTCCACGCCGGTCAGCTTGTACAGCACCCGCTCGCACGGCCGCAGCAGGGGATCCAGCCACGTCTTTTCACGCGCGAACACTCGCGCCATGAAGAGCCCCGCCGGCTTCGCCAGCGCAAAAGTCACCAGCAACAATAAAAATATTTGCAGCCAGCCATTGGCCGTCATCGTTAGAACCTCTCCGGCCACAACAAGGCCGCAAACAAGTAACCAAGGATCAAAACGCAAACTACGAGCAGCACGATGTTGCCCACCATATTCTCACTCCCTTTACTTCAGCCGGTCGCACCCGCGTACGTACGCCAGCGCCACCGCAAAAAAACAAATTGTCAGCACCACGAACACGATGTCCTGCATACACCAAGCCTCCAGGAAAACAACGCCGCTGATCTCCGGAGCGTTTAGAATTTCACCAGAATGGACATATCAATAAAATTCTCATCCCGCCGCAGGTCCGGGAACCACACGCTGGAGTTCTGCGGCGCGCTGGTGCAGAAAGCCGTCGCGGGTCCCAGCGTTTCCGATCCGGAAGAAACGCCGTTGTTGCAAATGTAGTCGGTCGGAGTGTTGGTATTTCCACCAGGAGGCGTAATCCCGCCACGGCCGGTCCAGTACGGCACGCTCGCGTGTCGGTAGTCATACTCCCAGCGAAAAGTGATGTACTGCTTGGGCATGTAGTCAAATGTGATGGAAGAATCCCACGCCTTGAACGGATCGCCCGGATTCTCCGTAAAGTAAGGAGAATTTGTTGCAGCCGTAATTGCGGTTTCTCCGTTGATCGGCGGCAACAGCACCAGATACCGTCCCGGATTGTTGATCTTCCCGCCGCCTATCGTCAGGCCGAACAAATCGTTATGGAACCAGAAGCGGTTGTAGAGCATGAACCCGAGAAAACTTTGCTTGGGTCCGCCCGCCTTATCGCCGTAGCAACTCACGCCGCCCCCGTATTCGCAGCCGATATCGCCAGTCAGCGAGAACGCCATCTTGTCCAGCGGCTGGTACGGTTTGTCGAAGTACTTAATTTCAATGCTGTTGTCGCTGTGTATGCGTTTGCGGTTGGGAACGAAAAGATCATCCTGACCAACGCCGTAGTTGTTGGAGATGATGTTCATCCAGTTGGTCGGAGTCCATTTAATCTGGCCCCCGATCCCCGGCGTGTGATTGGCCGAACCGTACGCCTGCCATCCATTGATGAACCACGGTTCAATCTTCAAATGCGCGGTGGGGAAAATTTGCACGCGCACGCCGTTGAAAAACCACGGCGTGTTCGAGGAAACGTATGACGGCTGATAGGCCCAATTGTCGAAATTGTAGTAACTGAACAGGCCGATGTAGGACATAAAAATTCCCGCGTCCACATTAATCCCGTGCATCACGTTGAAGTGGTATCCACCGTACGCTTCCGATACGTAGCGGTACGCATCGGCGAGGTCCCATTGGCCGTGTCCCGGGCTTGGGTCGTTGCGCGGGGTCGTCGTGGAATACATGCCAAACTGCGTCATCAGCCGGGCACGCACGTTGTCATAGTGGAAATCGCCGCCCACGCCAAGCTGCGTCAGTTGCACCTCTTGCGATCGGAAAAGTTCGCTGGATCCGCCCATCGAATGGTCCGTCGGGCGGTTGAAGTCGAAGACGTACACCGTGTCTGACCGGATTTCCGGCGTAAAGAATTTCGTATCCCAGAATATTTCTTTGGTGCGCGGGTTGCCGTTCAGCCAGGTCCAATCCGCATCCGAAAATGGCGCGATTGGCTCCGCCGCGGCCTCGGTTGCGGCCTTTTGCAAACTCGCGGCCTCGGGTGTTGTCGTCGCGGGCGCTGCAGGTGCTGCAGCAGCTGGCGCCAGCGGTATGGACATTTTCGCGCTCGTCGCCGGCGTTGCCGGCCGCTCCGGCGCCTTGACGCTTTTCAGCTCCGCTTCCAGTTGATCAATGCGTTTCCGCATCGCTTCCAGCTCCTGGGCGATTGCGGCAGGTATCTGTTGGTCCGCGCCGCTGGCCTGCTGGGTCGGCCCGTCGCCGCTGCTTTGCGCGAAGCAAGGGAATTGCCCCAGCACAAAAACCAGCCCGCCAAAAACGATCTTCGTCTTGTACTTGATCAAGATATTCAACATGGAAGTCATCTCCTGTTCTTACTTGCGCTTTGCGTTTTTTTGATCTGCAGAATCGTTACGCCGCTCTTCGCGCAGCCTCGCCAACGGCATTACGATTTGGCCCGAAGAAATCACCGGAAATCCCACCGGCGAGTCATTGCTGCGCCTCGGCTGTCTCTCTTCCCGCCAGAACTGCACCAGCGCATACAGAAAAAACACGCACGCTGCTGCCACCAGCGCGAAAAATGCAATCACAAGCATAAAACTCATCCTGCAACGGCTCGCATCCGAAGTCGCTTCACAACCGAATCGCGTAAGAGGGAATACCACGCCGCGCCCGAACGCACACCCGCCCCGCGGGTTCGCACCCATCCCTTGGATGTCCCACAGGGTGGAAAGTTCTACGGTACTTCTATCGCCTCAGGAATCCGTAAGCGAGGCATAAGGATTTCGTAAAGAATCGCAGGCAGAACAGTTGTATGGAATCGGTTCAGGAGGGCAGAGAAACCATTTCAGCGCGACCATGGCGCTTCTCAAACACCGCTGCAACAGCAATCGCAGTGAGCAACAGCACCACCGGATCAATCGGATGCCGGTAGCGCAGCGAAGCGTGCGTCACGTAGTAAATCACAGGATACGCAACCGGCCCCACCGCGAGTGGAATGGCATACGGGTCGCGCCTTAGAAACAAAACCACGATTCCGCAAAACCCACCGATCGCCGCCAGCGTATTGCTGATCAACACCAGCCGCACCAGCGGCGACTCGGCATCGCGAAATCCCTCGATGGGCTTTTCCATCCCCGCCCACGTCGCCACAAAGCGCCGCCCGTAAAGAATCATTTCCAGTTTCGGATGCGTGCTGATAAACGCGGTCGCTTTCTTCCACTTGTCCTGCATGAACGCCGTCTCACCCATGTGAATATAGCTTCGAATCTCCGCACGCTCCGGATCCGCCGCCGGCACCACCTGCGATTTTTCATCGAATTGTTCGTTATTCCCCAGCCACAATTCAAAAGGGAAGTTGGAACGCAGCGGAATGAATCGGTGAAACGCAATATAATTACGCACGGTCCAGGGCACGCAGCACAGACCGACAATCGCGCACGCCAGCAGCGGACGGCTCAGGCGCGATCGTCCCCCTCGAGCCGCGCGATACGCCGCCCAACCCAGCAGCACCGGCAACAGACTGCCCACCGAGGGATTGGTCATCAGCGCGAAACCCCACAACAATCCGTAGCCGCACCATGCGCGCAAGCTCTGCGTATCCGCAAGCTCCAGCGTCGCCCACAATATCGTCGCCACCAGCAACGCCGCGAGCGATGTATCCCAAACCCACTCGTATGGAATAATCACCGCGTTCGGAAAAATCGCCCACAACCACGCCGCACCGCTGGCCACTCCCAATCCGCCGACGCGTTTGCCCAGATAAAATACCGGCACACAAGTAACCGTAGAAAACAGGATGTTGAGAAACACGACCGCAAAAAACGAGTGCGGCGTGTGAATCCCGAATACGCGGAACACGCCGGCGACAACGACTGGATAAACCGGCGTCAGCCACGCCGTCGGCCCCGTCTCCTGCCAATACGGCGAGCTAAATCCATGCCCCGCCGCAAGCGAATAAGCGATGTTCCCCGTCTCATTCAAAAACGGCACCAGGCCAACCAGATCCGCCCGCATTTTGCGCTCTTGATTCCACGCAAACGTCACCCGCGCCCCCAGCGCAATCACCAGGATCAACGCCAAAGACGTCGTAGCCTTCCACAATCGCGATTTCATCTTGAAAGGGTCACCGCGCGCGCCGTTCAGTCTATCGCGGATGCGCTCAATGGGACCAACCACAAACCGCGCGGCCAACCTACCGCCGGCTGATGCTTTCACTCACGCCCGCGCATCTGATAGCGTGGGGGCGCGGAACGCGGTTTGCGACAAGACGCAAACGCGGAATGTGGTGCGCGCGGTTTGAGGACTTGCGCAAGTTTCGAATGTGCGGATTTTGTAGCGCCGGTCTTCAGTCCGCCATCGATCCGCGCCACGGCACAGGCAGCCCGCCGCGATCGTCATCTTGGTTTTATGCAAGGAGTCGATCATCGAAATGCCAGACCCACACAAAGTCGTCATCATCGGTGGCGGTTTTGGCGGCCTCACCGCCGCGCAAACCCTGAAAAACGCGCCGCTGCAGGTAACACTCGTTGACCGCCACAACTACCATCTGTTTCAGCCGCTCCTCTATCAAGTGGCGACCGGCTCGCTTTCCCCGGCGAACGTTGCCGGCCCGCTGCGCCAGGTCCTGCGCAAGCAAAAAAACACGCAGGTGCTACTGGGCGAAGCTACTCACATTGACGCCGCCAACCGCCGCGTCATTCTCAGCGACGGTGCGCTCGACTACGACACGCTCATCGTTGCCACTGGCGCCAAGCATCAGTATTTCGGCCATGACGAGTGGGAGCAATTCGCGCCCGGCCTGAAAAATCTCGATGACGCCACCGCAATGCGCGGGCGCATCCTGCTCGCGTTCGAAGCAGCCGAGCGCGAACGCGATGCCAAAAAGTTGCGCGCCTGGATGACGTTCGTGATCGTCGGCGCCGGGCCCACCGGCGCGGAGCTTGCCGGTGCGCTCGGCGAAATCGCGCACGATACTCTGCGCCACGATTTCCGCGCGATCGATCCGTCGCAAACGCGCATCATCCTCGTCGAAGGCACCGATCGCGCGCTTCCCTCCTATCCGCCCGTCCTTTCCGAAGCCGCGCGCCGAATGCTCGTGCGCCTCGGCGTGACGGTCAGAACCGGGGCGATGGTCACCGACGTGCGCGCTGACGGCGTCACGATTCGCGTCGGCGATCACGACGAAATTATTCCCACGCGCACCGTGCTTTGGGCCGCGGGCGTGCTGGCGTCGCCGCTCGGCGTGATCCTCTCGCAGGAAGCCGGCGCGAAACTCGATCGCGCGTGCCGTGTGATCGTCGAGCCAGACATGAGCATCGCAGGGCATGCGGAGATTTTTGTCATCGGCGATCTCTCGAATTTCAGTCACCAGACTGGGCAGCCGCTTCCCGGAGTAGCACAACCCGCAATTCAGCAGGGCCACTACGTCGCGAAATTAGTTCGTGCGCGCTTGCGCGGCCAGAAACTTCCGCCGTTTCATTATTTTGACAAAGGAAATCTCGCGACCATCGGGCGAGGCGCGGCCGTCGCGGATCTAAATTGGCTGCGGCTTTCCGGGTGGCCGGCGTGGCTGATCTGGGTTTTTGTGCACTTGCTCTACATTGTGCAATTTCAAAATCGTTTGCTGGTGATGCTGCAGTGGGGCTGGCTGTATTTAACTTTCGATCGCTCCGCGCGATTGATCACCGGCAAGAAGCATCTGCCGCTGGACCTGTGAATTACGACGCTGCAGTTTCCGTCGCGCGCACCTGACCGGCGCGAATCGCTTTCAGCAGCTCGGCGTGGTCACGCTCGGTCTGGTCCGCGTAGGTCACGGCAAATTCGCCGATCGCATCGTCAAACGTAGTGTTCTTGCCCATGTAGCCGCCGATGCGCGCGGCGTCGCCGGTGCGCGCATGAGCGCGCGCCAGCGTCCACCCGCAAATCTGCACATACTCCAGCCACTCGGATTTCGTCATGCTCTCCAGATCGAATTTCATTTTCATGTCGCGCAGCTGCCGAAAATAATAATCACGTCCGTCGTCGCCGCGGGTCCAGCCCAGGAACACGTCGCTGGCCGCCTGCAACATGCGTTGCCCGGTCACCACTCGCTCGCCATGATTCGGGTAACGGCTCTTGCCCGCGTGCGCTTCCAGCACCGAAGGCAGCGCTTCCTTCAGCTGCAGCACCAACGCATCATCTTTTCCGGCCATCAGCAGCGCCACGTCACAGCGCGTGCCCACGCTTCCCACTCCCACCACTTTTCGCGCGATGTCCACAATGTGATAGCGATCCAGAATTACGCGCCGTTCTTCAGGCAGCGTCAGGCGGTAGCGGTGAAACAACGCCCGCACGTGCTCGTCAATGATGGCGATGTCGCGCGGATGATAAACCAGCGGCGGGTGGTCAATGATCCGCCGCTTGCCGCGAGACATTTCTGTGATTTTCGGCAGGATGTATTCAGCCGTCTGCATCTTTGCCGCGCGCTCCACTTTTTTCCAATATTTCTGGTCACGCGCCGTCTTTGCCTTCTCGATAAAAATATCCACATCAATGTGCGAATACCACGCTTGCAGGTAGGGCATGCGCGCGTATGCGCGCATGTGCGTGCGATAGGAAGCCACCACCGCGCGCGCCGTTTCGCTGCAACGCCTTTCTCTTATTCCCTTCTGCCGGCCCGCCAGCACCACGCTCGCGGCCAGCCGCTTCACATCCCACTCCCAAGGCGCGGGAAGCGTTTCGTCGAAATCGTTGATGTCGAATACCAGCCGCCGCTCCGGCGAGCCGTAGCCGCCGAAATTCAGCAGGTGGCAATCGCCGCAGGCCTGCACGCGAATCCTCGTAACTGGAGTCGCCGCCAGATCCCAGGCCATCAGCGCCGCCGCGCCGCGATAGAAAGCGAACGGTGATTGCCGCATGCGTCCATAGCGGATCGGCAGCAGCTCAGCCAATCGCCCGCGATCGGATTCCTTCAGCAGCGTCACCGGAACCGGACGATCGGCGGCAGGCGCCCACTTCGCATGAGAAGTCCGTGGCACGCGCTCGCGCAAAGCTCTACCCGCGGCCATGCGTTCTTCGGCGGTCGGTCCCAGCGAATCCTCGCGTGAATTGTCCCGCGCCTTGCTGATGCTCACCACCGCGTCCGCGTCACTTCCGATTCTTGCCGCCCGAGTATTTTTCATAGCCTATGCGATTCTCCGCCAGATAATACGCAGTAGCAAGCTCCGCCGTTTACTCGATCCCATCTCGTAGATGGCCGACCCGGAAGGGCGGGGCTTTACCCCTGCCGTGCAGCCGCGCAAACCGGGAGCTTCAGCGCCGGAATCCGCGCTCTCCGGTCGTAGTCCAATATTTATGAGACAGCTGCTATTCCGGCGCCAGCGACCGGATGAGCCCAATATCCAGGCGTCCCTTCGCGCCCCACCCAGTCGCGTCTTCCGGAATCGCGGGGCGGAACTGTTCGTAGAGTCGGAATGCCTGTTGCGAAAGCTCCTCCGGCCGGAAAGCCTTCGCCAGGTCACGCATTGCCTCACGCACATCCGCCAGCGACTCACCGAACCTGCTCTCCAGATAATGCTCGACTCCCGGCGCCGCGATGGGTTTGTCCTTGATCACCGCGCGCACACCTTCCTCGGTATTAACCGCGGGCACCTGGCGTCCGGCAATTTCCACAAAAAATTCCTCCCCACGCTTCCGCGCACGCGCTTTCTTGATCTCCTGCAGCGCGGGTTTGTAGATGCCCAGGCGCCGGCCTTTCGATTGCGCAGTCAGCCCGGCCACAGCCTTGCCCAGCGAAAGCGCCTCGTCGCGGTTAAATCCCAGCCGCTCGGCAACGGTAGTGGCCCAGAGCGTCAAGACGGGCGCGCGGTTGATCAGAACATTTTGCGCGGTCATGGAGAACAGCGTAGTGAATAGCGGTGTGAAAGGCCTGGTCGGCCGCCCGTGCCGAGTTCTAGGCGGCCAAAAGATTCTCAACGCGCTCGATCAACTTGGTTACGCCCTCCGATTTCGAGAACACAGCATCGACTCCAAAGAAGGATGTCAGCTTCCGGTTGATTTCTTCGGCATACATGGTCACCATGATTATCCGAATCCTCGGCTGTGTGCGGCGTAGTATTCCTGCCACTTCCAGGCCAGTGAGGCGCGGCATTTTCACGTCCAGCAGAATCAAATCGGGTGTCAGTTCTTTAGCCTTCGCCACCGCTTCCACTCCATCGGTCGCTTCGCCACAAATCTCGAAGTCTGTTTCGCGCTCGAGTGCCTGACGGATTTTCGCTCGCACCATTTCGCTGTCATCGGCGATAAGGATCGTCCGGGGCCTGTTTAGTCCCGAACGGCCAGAGGCATCGGTTGGGGGCACGTTGCTCACTCCAGTAACTCAAGCTACATTCTAGTCCCTCCGACAATAGGGTGAATCGTGTAGAGGCAAGCGCGGAGATGCTGATTGGTAATTTAGCCAGTGCGTGGTTTCAGGTCTGGAGGTGCACTCGCGCCCGGGCATCGCGGGCAGTCTCAACGGTGCGTCAGTTGTGGTCTGGGAATGCAAGCGGGAAAGTTGACCTTCCAAAAGTTTGCCATGGGTTCCACTAATTCAATACCTACTGTCCATTTGCCCTCCTGCACCGAGCCCACATGCGCCACCCGGCATTCTTGCTCTTGGCCGGTACTCTTGTTCACGACCAAAATCCTCTGGCCCTCCCGTACCTTGGCGGCCAGCGCAAGCGCTCCTCCGTGAGCGTTCACCGAGAGCATGTGGGCAAACTCGTTGAAGGATTCCAGAAAAATGTCCTGCCCGAAAACATGCACGGGGATGGACAGTACGAGCCGCTTGCTCCTTCGGATTTGCCTGTCTGGTCGAAACTGTGCATTCATACCACACCGAACGTAGAATCACGGCCGGTATGGGCGCAATAGTACTGGAGGCCCGAGCGCGTTGGCGGGTGATTTTCGAGGCTGGGCGGGTAGGCCACCTGCCCGGTGAGGGGGTGTCTAAACCCGCACCCTCGCCTGCGGCGAGAGTGCGGCACCCGTAAAATCAAAGGCGCAGCTTCCCGTGGCGTGAAAGGCTTGGCCACCCGCCGGCTCAAATCGAGTCACTTGCAGTCGCCATTAGGCTCAGGCGCCGTTCACTGTTGCGCTGCCGCGTTCCACATTTCCTGCTTAATTCTCCACTGCCCGTTCGCTTCTCGATGCAGGACCAAAGCAATCCCTCCCCGCGCCTCAATCGGTTCTTTTCCATCCGGCGGCTGCACCACTTGGTGTTCAAGCCCCCACTCCGACGCCCAGTCCCCCGACACCTGAATATCGTGAAACTCTATCTCTTCTTTTTTCACTTTGTAGCCCGGCATCTTCGTCAAAATGTCTTCTGCCCGCGCCTGCATCACTTTCTTCCCTATCATCGGCGCTTCTCCGGGCATTAGCGCAACACCGTCATCCGCCCATAACGCAAATATTCCCGCCGTATCCATCTCCAAATGCAATTCCCGAAGATGATTGTTAAATTTTTCTGGTTCATCTTTTCTGCTCGCTGCGTGCCCACTCGCTGCACTCGTGCGCAACGCAATCAGTACGGCAGCTAGCCAGAAATTCCGAATCGGTCCCATTTGCCACCCCTTTCTCCGGTGCAAGCCCACAGGCAAAACCTACCCAACGTGCCTGGAATTGAAAATCACCTTCCGAAGTCTGCTGGGACACATTTGAGAATGGCACAACTGCCAGCCGCACGGCGAGAATCGCCTGGGGCTTCAAGTCCTGCTAAACGTTACCGGAGTGTGTTTTTCTTTCTCGGTTCTCGGTCCTTATCCCTATCCGTATCTCTACGAATAGCGCCGAAAATCCGAATCAGTCAGCGTGGGTCGGGGCACTGTTGAAGCCCCCAAAGGACGCGACATGCTCGAGCCGGCCCAAACCGGGAACTCCACCCTCCCCGCGCCCTTGCTCCGCACCCCAAACGAATCGCTGGTTTTTGTCGCGTTTTTCTCGATTACAAAGCGAAAGGCCGCATTACTCGGAGCGCAGAGCGTCCATCACGTCGATGCGGGCGGCGCGCGCGGCTGGCAGCACCGACGCAACCACTGCTGCTGCCAGCAACACTGCGGCTGAGGCTACAACTGGAATGGTGTCGGGCATGCGCATATCCACGATGTAACTGTTGGCTAAGCGCGCCAGGAGATATCCGAATGCGGCGCCTGCGGCAATGCCGGCTCCAGCCATTAGCGCACCTTGCGCGATTACGCTGGCGAGTAGATTGCGCGGTTGCGCGCCTAGCGCCAGCCGAATGCCGAATTCGCGCGTGCGGCCGCTTACTGAAAATACCAACACGCCTGCCACGCCAATCACCGCGATCGCCAGAGCTACTGCCGCGAAGCCGCCGAAAACCAGGGCGTTCAGACGATCTGGAGTCAGCACTTCCGCGCGCACATCGTCGAGCGTTGCGGCTTTTTCCACGGGCTGATCTACCGACAAATCGCGAATGATGCGCGTGATGGGAGTGACCAGCGCGTAGGGATCCGAATGAGTGTGCACGAACAAACGGCCGCCGCCGATCTCCTGATCGAGCGGATGATAGACGGTGAGCGTGGCGCCGGGGACGACGTTTTCATCATCCACGTCTGCGGCGATGCCGACGATGCGGCGCGGGCCGGTGCTGACGTTAATAAATTGCATCACCGGGTCCGTCCACATGATGTGCTGGTTGAGCGCGTCGCTGCTCGGGAACATGCGGAGCGCGACGCTCTGGCTGACGATGACGACTTTCTCGCTGTCCTTGCGATCCAGGTCGTTGAAATCGCGGCCTTCGATAATGGGCACGCCGAGGGCGGCGAAGAATCCGGGCGAAATCGTCCGAAATTGCGCGTGCGGATCCTCTTCACCGTTCGCGCGCACGTGGCCTGCGGCGGAGAACTGGAAGCCGGGGCCGAAGATGCCCTTATCGCGCCACGGCACGGCGGTGCCGACGGCGACGCGATCGACTCCTGGCAGAGCGGAGACTTGACGCACGGTTTCTTTATAGAAGCCGAGGATCTGATCGGGCGTGCGTCCGTAGGAAACGACTGGAACGTTGATCGCGAGAACGTTGTGCGTGTCGAAGCCAGTGTGCACGGTTTGCAGCGCGAGGAGCGTTTTAAGCAACATGCCCGCGCCCGCGAGCAGCATGAAACAGGCGGCGATTTGCGTGACGGCGAAGACGCGCAGACGTCGGCCGGTGCTGCCCGTAATGCGCACGCCGCCGCTGGCGACGTTCAGGCCGTTCGCCGCTTCCGCCGAAGGCAGGCGCGGGACAAATGCGAGGAGCACCGCGGCGACGACTGCTAGGGTCGCGCCGACCCAGAGCATGCTCGAGTCAACAGTGAGGTCGAGGGCGCGGAGCGAGAAGCGCGAAGCGTAACGCGCGAGGATTGCGACCATCGGCCGCGCGATCAATATCCCGAGTGCCGCGCCCGCGCCGCACAGCAGCAGGCTATCGATCAACAGAGTGCGGCGCAGCGAGGCGGTCGTGGCGCCCAGCGCGGCGCGGATGGAGAGCTCGCCTTCGCGGCGGACCGTGCGCGCCAGGATCAGGTTGGCGGCGTTGGAGCAGGCGATGACGAAGACCAGGATCGAGGCGGCGAATAGCACCCACAGCACGGTCTTCGCGCGCGAGGTGATTTGGTCGCGCAGGAACACGGCGCTGATTTGGAACTTCTCGCCGTGCGGATAGGCTTCGGGATGCTGGGCGACCATCGAACTGTAGACGGTGTACAGTTCGGCGCGCGCTTGATTGATATCAGCGCCGGGCGCGAGGCGGCCGAAAAGCTCGGTCATGCGATGCACGCGGCCGGTGACCATCGTCGCGGAGAGATGGTGCGGACTGGTGACGATGTTGGCGATGAGTTCGGTTTCGGCTGGATACGGCACCGACGGTTCGAGAACGCCAACGATCGTGGCGGAGCGCGCGCCGGCGGGATCGCCGGTATCCAGTTTGAGAGTCTTGCCGAGGACGGAAGGATCACTGTGCAGCGAATTCGTCCAGAAGCGATAGGTGAGTACGACGGCACCTGCGGCGTTGGGGCCGTCATCGTGCGCGTCGAGCAAGCGGCCGAGCACCGGGTGCAAGCCCATGACTTCGAAATACGAGCCGTCCACGACCCCGGCGCGGACTTCGCGCGGTTCACCCAGACCGACCATGCTGAAGCCGATGATGGAGAAATCGCCGAACTGGCTGACGGTCTTGACCCGCGACTCTAGATCCTGGATTTCGGGAACCGAGAAGTTTTCATCCTCGACGCCGATGCCGGGGGCGCTTTGGCGAATATAGATCAGGCGGTTCTCGTCGCGATTGACCAGCGGGCGGAGGAGTACCCCCCGGACCACGCTAAAGATAGCGGCGTTAGCGCCGATGCCCAGCGCAAGCGTGAGAATCACGGTGATCGCCAGGCCCTTGGTGTGTGCAAGGGAGCGCAGAGCAACTTTCAGATCGCGGAGTATCAGGTCAGCTGCGGGCATCGTGGTTCGACCTCCTGGAAATTCAAGGATACAGAGGGGCTCCCAATGCCGCCATTTGTACCACAACGAGTGCAGGATTCTACACTACGGACGCACGAATCGGGTGCTCGTGAGGCTCGAGGCACGTCGGATTCCGGAATGGGAGCAAGTAAAGCTTTTTGTATCAGTCCTTTGGCGGTTCCCACAGCGAAAACGGCTTCTAGGATGCCCGGTTCTGGGACGGGACTGTCGCGGAGACGGACAGCAATTCTACGAGGATCCAGTAGGTTATCCTCCAGAGCTGCGTCTGCCGTGCGCCTGCGGGAACTACTTAGTTGTGAGTCGCAGGTTGCGCGTAATAACCCTGACGAGTGCGTCCGGTCAGGCCGGGTTTTGCGATTTTGACCTCGATGCGGTGGTATTCGTCTGGCCGCTCGGCTGCGGCTGGGACGAAGGAGATCTCGTAATACGGGGCCGCATCCGAAATGCATTCCTGCAGAAGGGCGGCGACATCGTTGTTGAAGTTGAGAGCGAGACCGCCGCTCTGGGTCGCAATCACCGGCAGACCCAGATCGCCGGCTTCGATCTGGCTGGGCTTGCTGATTCCTTTGACGAATTCCTGGTAGAACGAGGCGCGGCTGATCGACTCGCTATTGCCCAACGGATCGACACTGTAGAGTGTGACGCGGGCCTGGCGCAGCTGGGTCGAGAGATTCACAATATGCCCAAACATCATCGTTTGCAATTTGGCATCGAGGTCCACGTTTGGGCCAGAGAGCAGAGGCCATCCGGGTGAAACCCACAGAATCAGCTTACGCCCCGGGCGCGGAGCCAGGTTTGCGACAAGTTGGGACAGGGTCTTCAGGGAGAGCTGCCAGCGCTCGGTGCCACCGTTGAAGCCGGCGGAACGTCCGAGGTCACGCAGACCGATTTCCTGTCGGTCCAGTTGGGCAGCGATCGCATTCCCGTCGGTCGAAAAGCCTCCGCCCAGAATTTGTGTTCCTCTATCCCCGAAAATCGCGATGGCGAGCCGGTATGCGAGCCGACCTCCTTCGGCACGCAGGACCTTGTCAATATTGCTGCGTTCCAGCGCGATCGTCCGGGCAGTAGCGTTGACCGCATCGATCACCAGAAGCACTTCGATCGGAGCGTCGCGGCCCGAAACGGCTTTGAACGAGGTGATGGTCCGCGGCGCCTTGTTGTCCAGCAGGGTGAAGTCTTGCTCGGTGAGATCGCCGACAGGCGGTCCGGATTTTTGGGTGACGACGACGTCGAGGAGGATTTGATTTGCGGCGGGTGGGGTCGGCCGCGGGGTTTGCTGCGCGGACGCTGCGCTGGCGGAAAGCAAAGTGGCAAGAATCAGGCAGCGGAGGTGCGGGCTGTTGGGCATGCGTTCGATTCCTTCGAGCCAAGGTTTGCCGAGATTCGACTGCAAACTTCGCCGAGTATGACAGGGTCGTTTGCTGGGTCCCATAGACGCGGACGGGGTTGGTGCGTTTCGGTTAAGTGTCGAGGAACGCACCGGGAGCTATCCGGCTCTGTTGACGCTCTGCGTGTTTCGCGGGAGTGAAATTGCGGAAAAGGGCGTATTACAACGTCAGGCAAATAATGTAGCGCCTACGGCGCTAGCGACTCTCTGCAGCGAATTTTCTGGCGCACACTGCTTAGTTGCGGGGCGTAGGTTGCGCGTAATAGCCCTGACGAGTTCGGGCGGTCAGGCCGGGCTTTGCGACTTTGATTTCAATGCGGTGGTATTCGTCTGGCCGCTCGGCTGCGGGCGCGGCGAAAGAGATTTCGTAGTAGGGCGCGACATCGGAGATGCATTCTTGCAAGAGCCCGGCGAGATCGTTGTTAAAGTCGAGCTCGAGGCCGCCGCTCTGAAGGGCGAGCACCGGGAGCGCCAGATTCCCCAGATTGACCTGGCTGGGTTTGCTGACGCCTTTCAGGAACTCCTCGTAGTACGTGCCGCGGAAGACGGACTCGCCAGCGCCCAATGGATTAACGCTGTATAGGGTAAAGCGGGCCTGACGGAGTTGCGTAGAGAGAGCGACAATTTGCGCGAAGATCTGTCCTTGCTGCTTCGCGTCGAGCTCAACGTTCGGCCCCGAGAGCAGAGGCCAGCCCGGAGAGATCCAGAGCACGATTTTACGCCCCGGATGCGGAGCCTCGCCGGTAATCACCTGATTCAGCGCCTCCAGGGAATACTGCAAGCGCTCGCTTGCGCCGTAGAAACCGGCCGAGCGTCCGATGTCGCGCAGGCCGATCTGATCGTGATCCATGGCGGTGCTAAGGGCGTTGCCGTCGCTCGAGAAATTCTCAGCAAGCTTGGCGCCTGTGTCCGTGGCCACCACAACAGCGACCGGGTAGGCGAGGCGACCTCCTTCGGCGCGGAGAAACTTGTCGATCTGTATGCGTTCGTAGCCAATTTCGCGTGCGTCGATATTGATTGCGTCAATTACGAGGATGACTTCAACGGGAGCCTGGCGGCCGGTGACCGGCGCGAACGAGGTGATCGCTTGTGGGGAATTGTTATCCAGCACGGTGAAGTCCTGCTGCTGTAGATCGGCTACGGGCGGACCGGATTTTGCGGTGACGACCACGTCGAGGTGGATTTTGTCGTTGCCCGCCTGGACTTGGGGACTGTTTCCCTGGGCCGAAGCAGCAGCGGCGCAGAGGAGAGTCGCGAGAAGAAAAGCGCTGAGGCGTGAGACGCTGAACATGAGTTGTAATCCTCCTGGGCAATACTCGCGACCTTTCGCTGGAACGCTTTGCGAAACTCGGTGGTCCAAGCTTAGATGCTATTCCGAGTTGAAAAGTGTCGGCCCGCCCTGATGAATGCGCTAGGCACGGAAATGAAATACGTGTGCCGCTGCGTGCGCGGCGGCAGCAATTCCGCATCCGAGAAATTGGTTAGAGCCTAAATAGAGCTTGCCCTTAGAATTACCCTTCCTGCGGTTAGCGAGGCAGATTCGCATTGCTTTTTTTCGACTTGACAGCAGACTATTCTTGTA